>Ga0156193_109_pt1 | contig 176048 bp, 179 predicted proteins | sample RifCSPlowO2_12_FD_107846 | JGI IMG/M metagenome (GOLD analysis project Ga0156193, IMG submission 107846) | Flavobacteria bacterium RIFCSPLOWO2_12_FULL_35_11
TTGCCCAAGAAAAGTATCTGAACTATATACCGACTTTTACACCACTACAGAATTTACAGACCAATTTGTAAGACTTAATGCCGTTTCAAAAGAGTTTATTGATAGAGATTCTAAAAGCCCTGTAATTAACGTTAAAATGATTGACCTAAACCGGCAAACGTTGCCACTTTATAAAAGATTGGGTGGTAAAAATAAGGAAATTGACAATTAATTTATATTTCACAAAAAAAATTAAAAACTGAACTCAAATAACTTACCATTATCACCTGTATCATTTAGCGTCAAACAGATTTCTTTTTTCTTAAAATCATGAAGCATTTCTGCCGGAACATCGTGCTCAATTGCCGTGAAGATGTATTGTAAATTATTATTTAAACAAATCTCTCTTACAATTTTTATAAAATTTATTTTTTTCCTATTATCTAGCCCTTCAAGAGCACCATCGTGATAAACAAAACGATAAAAAGAATTTTTGTGATAAGCAATCAAAACAGCTAAATCAAAAGAAATACAGAGCATTTTTTGATATGTATTACCCTTACCTTCTGCAGTGATTGAATCTTCATTCTCTTTTGTAACCTCTACTTTAAATTCAATATTTCCTTGCTTATTTTGCTTCATGAAAATAATAGAAGGAGCGTTGAAAATGTATCTAAAAATGTTATGGAATATTTTTCGAATTTCTGGATAAACTTTATTGTCGTTGGATGTAATTTGAGCATTTATTTCTTTTACAAAATTCTCAAGTTTGTCTGTAAGACTATTTGTTGTTTCATTTAGAATTGCAATCTTATCAATACTTTTTAATTTTTCGTCAAGTCTGGATATATCCCCTTCAATTTTTGAGAGATTTATTTGAAACGTTTTGAATTTCTTAAAAGAATCCTTATCTGTAAGAACTGAAAGAATTTGATTTCTCTTAACATTGTATTCTTGCAAAGACAGTCTAATTTCTTTAATTTGACTAGTTAGGTCTCCAACCTTTTCTAAAAGGTATTTATTTCTCTCTTCGGTAATTTTTTTATTAAATTCTTCAAGTGATTTGTAATCCTTTACTAGATTGTCAGGGAAAAATATTTGAGTTTCTTCATAAATACTTTTTAATTGATTTATATCAAAAGAAATATTCTGAGAAAAGGATTGTTTTGTTTTCTCTAAATCGAACTCTAAATTATATTCGGCAGAATTTAATTGAGAAACTTTCGTTTCTATTTCTTCAACAAGTTCTTTGCTAAGTTTTCTTTCTTCTTGATAAAAATTAAAATTATCAATCTGTTCTTGTAGTTCAAATTTTTCCGATTGTTTTAAATCAATTGCACCTTTTATTTTATCAACTTCCTCAACATTAACTGAAAATTTACTTTTTAAGCTATTAATAAAAGATCTTTGTTCAGAAATTTCCTTATCAATTAAATATTTCTCATTTAATAAATCCCCATTAAAACCAAGCAAATCAAATAAAAATGGCTTCCAATCAATATCTTTTCCTTTTGAAAATTTGGAGAGTTGAAAAACATCATTATAATCCTTTTGAGATCTTAAAAAGTAAGTTAGAGATTTTCTATATGACCACGTATTCATCACATCAAAACCTAAATACTCATTTAAAACTATTTCTGCTTTTGCAAACGCAATATTATCCGAATCCCAATCATCTTCATTCTTCAAAAGATTTGCTGAGATCTTTGTTAACTTGAAAGAAGTTTTTGATGGAGTGTCAATTGCTCTTCTGATAGTAAGATATTCACCACTATTTAGAAGAATTTCAAGAAAGAAAACATATCAAGAAAATTTTTCTTTATATGTCTTAAAAATATGCTCATCATTTAATTCTTTTAGAAGCATAAAATCAATCACCGAAATCAAGGTGGTTTTTCCTAGATTATGCGAATCTTGATTAAGATCTAGTTTTTTTGTGACTTTAGCCAATACAAGATTTAACCCATCATTAAATACAATATTTTTAAATTTTTTATTAGCGTATAGTTGGCTTAATTTCATTTTATAAATTCTATTGTATCAATATCTTTTCTGTATTCAATTTTTCCTAACAAATAAAGAAAACTTAGTGTTTGAATAAATACTTCTTTTGCATTTACACCCCTTACTAAAATAACTCTATTTAGCAGTTCGTCATATTTAACGGCACCTTCTTTCTTTAGGACATTCAAAATTAATCCGCCTAAATTTAAGACTGAGAGATTCAGGTCAAGATATTTATGAGGCGCTATCATTTTGTTTTTCCAATATCACAGTTAAAATACATAAAATGAATAAATATTCTTACTATTTTTCTTAAATCTTTTAATTTTTCTTCATTGTTTAAGACCATATAGTCTATTAAGTGTTTAATAATATATTCAAACTCATTAAAGCTATCTCTTTCAAGGATTATAGCCTCTTGTAAATCACTTACTGTGTTTGAATACATTCTAGCAAAGGAAACATTTTTAGGGTCAATTAGAAAATTTTCTATCTCATTAAAATATTGGATAGAATGCTCTTTTAAAAAATCGAAATATTCCTTACTTAAATTATTCAACTCGTTTTTCTTGACTTTATCAATTACTGTAAAATCTTTAATATAACTTTTCGCTTCCGTTGAAATCGCCTTACTTTTATCACTAAAAATCACAATTACATCTCTTAAATCCTTTTCATAAAATCGAAGTGGAGCTAAGAATTTGTGTAATCCAAATTGATTTGCAATTTGAGGAAATTCTGTTAAATAAGAGTCTAATTCTTCCCGTCCAATAATTTCAACATTCCTAATTCCAATTCCATTTTGCAACTTTTTTATTATGATTGGATGAGCAATTCCTGACAATTTTCTATTAGTAAAAATAATATAATTGTCAAACGGCGTTAAAATCGTAACTTCATTAAGTCTATCTATTTCTTTATCCAAAACACTTGATTTGTTTACAGAAAAATTATTATCGGAGCAACTAGAATTTAAAGTTTTTGTATGTTTAGCCTGGATATTAAATTTACCTGACCAAGGAGAAACTTTATCAGGGAAGTCTTGAGCAGTTCCTGAAAACCAACTATCTTTTGCGCCATCTTTGCCTGTTGAAAATGTTTTACATCCAATACCTAAAACCTTTCTACAAATACTGATGACTAAATGTTCAAAATCATCATCAGATAAGTTTTCATATGGGAGTTGATTCATATACGCGCAACTTTATTTTTTCTCAAAGTTAAAATAATATATTACAAATTTGTTAATTTGTTTTTTTTATAATTATGATTAAGTAATCAAATTTCACTTTTAGCTAAGAAATTAAATAAGAGTATAAATATGTTGAAACGAACTATTCGCCCCCTCATTCGTACCCTAGAATTAAAAAAGCCTCATAAATCTATGATTTATAAGGCTTTACGTTTCTAAATTGTGGTACCACTTGCGGCTTCCCTCGACGCCGCCTGCCTAACGGACAGGCTGGCTCGGGATAAACTTCTCGCCTGTTTTAGTAAATAAAAAAAGATCTACAATAACTGTAAATCTTCTCTCTTTTGTGGTCCCACTTGGGCTCGAACCAAGGACACCCTGATTATGAGTCAGGTACTCTAACCAGCTGAGCTATGGGACCTAAAACTGGTTTGCAATATTACCACTATTTTCGTTTATGCACAATAATTTTAAACAATTTTTAAATATTTATTAAATTCTGATATAACCTTCTTCCTATTGGAATAACACCGTTTTAATTGGTTTTAAATTTTATCAAAATTTTGTTTAAACCATACTTTTTGGTATTCTCTTTTTAAAACCAAATAGGTTATTTCCTCCATACTGGCTGTTAAATTATCGTTCATCAGTTTGGCCAATTCGCTTTCGGGCACATCAATTCTGTACAATAAATTTAAATAATCATCATATTGATTGGTGATTAAATTCAATAAAACACCGAACAATTGTTTTTTTAACTGAACGGGCGAATTCGTGGTATCAAAACTTACGGCAACATTTGCCAATTGGAAATCCTTGTTTAACTGCTCAATCAATCGCACATATAAATTTTCAACTTCGATTGATTTTAATAGTTCCAAGGAATTTTTTGCAGGATGCATTATATTGTGCGTTTCATTAAACTGTTTCCAAAATTTTTAAGAATGGCCTTTTTTTCATCGGAAATGGATAATTTCTCCAAAATTTCAAATGCTTTGTTGGTGTATCTTTCTATTTCCTGAATGGTAATTTCTGGAATATTGCTGTTTTTAAAAATTTGCGTCACTTCCTTTACCTTATTGCCGTTATTGGTTTCGGCAGCGTATAAATTCATCAATTTTTCTTTATCGGCAATCGCGCATACTTCAATGGCTTTTAAATACAAAAACGTCTTTTTGTTTTCGGCAATGTCGCCACCTATTTGTTTTCCAAAGAGCGCTTCATCGCCAAAAGTATCCAAATAATCGTCCTGCAATTGGAAAGCGATGCCAAGATTGAGTCCGAAATCGTAAATGTGTTCGGCTTCAGCATCATCAACTTTTGCAATAATAGCGCCCATTTTCATTGCTGCAGCAACCAAAACCGACGTTTTATAGGTAATCATTTGTAAATATTCGGGAATGGTAACATCCGTTCTCAACTCAAAATCAATATCCAGTTGCTGGCCTTCGCAAACCTCAAGCGAAGTTTTGCTGAATAGTTTTAATAACTTCTTAAAAACATGTTCTTCATAATTTTCAAAGCATTGATAAGCCATAATCATCATGGCATCGCCCGACAAAATTCCGGTATTGATGTTCCATTTTTTATGGACTGTTTCTTCGCCTCTTCGTATGGGCGCGCTGTCCATAATATCATCGTGCACCAAGGTAAAATTGTGAAAAATCTCTATCGCCAATGCGGCGTCATAAGCTTGTTTCACATTTCCATTAAACAGGTCGCAAGTCATTAATGTTAACACCGGACGCAGCCGTTTTCCGCCTATTTGAAGTATATAATGAATTGGCTCATATAAATTAGCAGGTTCTTTCAGAACAATTTTTTCATTTAAATAGCAGACAAAATCTTCTTTATAAGTTTCAATACGCTCCATTTCGGTACAAATTTTACGTAAAAATACATCATTCGAGGCTAAATAAAAAAATGCCGAAAAAATTAAATACCAGAAACTTAAAAAACTTTGGAAACTTTTTTTGTTTTTAAAGTTTCCGTTTGTATATTTGCATTCTCAAATAATTTAGGAGAAAGCAATTATGAAGGAAATCATTTTAAAAAAGGCTGGGGAAATATTTTTGAAATACGGATTTAAAAGTATTACGATGGATGATATTGCCAACGATTTAGGCATTTCAAAAAAAACAATTTATAAATTTTATAAAAATAAGGTAGAACTTGTTGATGAAGCCGTTTGTTATTTTCACGAAGATTTGCACAAAACAATCACAAATATTTGCGGGGTTGGATACAACGCCATTCAGGAAAATTTCGAAATAAAAAAGATCTTTAAAGAGATGTTTAAAAATTCTGACGATTCCCCTATGTATCAGCTAGAAAAATATTACCCTAAAACCTATAAAAAAATTATTGCCAATGAACTTTCAGTATTTAAAGAATGTATCACCAATAATTTAGAAAAAGGAATAAAAGAAGGGCTTTACAGAGAAGACCTAAATCTTGAGCTTATGACAAAATTTTACTTCTCTTTGATGATGAGCGTTCATGATTCAAGTTTATACACCTACAATAAAAACACTATGAACAAATTAGAAATATGTGTGCTGGAATATCACACAAGAGCCATCTCCACTGCAAAAGGATTACAAATTTTAGAAGAACAATTAGAAAAAAATGTCATTAACTAATGAAAAAAACAATACTCTTATTTATTGGAATACTTTTTAGTTTTCATATAAATGCACAAGAAAGCACTTCATTATCATTAAAACAAGCTATTGATTACGCCTTGAAAAATAGTTACGCGAGCCAAAATGCAAACAGGGATGTTGAAATTGCCAAAAAGAAAAAATGGGAAACCACCACTATTGGTTTGCCGGAAATTAGCGCGAAAATAGATTATCAAAACTGGATCAAGCAACAGGTTTCTTTAATTCCTGCAGAATTTTTCGGCGGAAATCCAGGTGAATTTGAAGAAATTTCCTTTGGAACCAAACACAATATGAATGCCACCGCCACTTTAAATCAGCTTATTTTTGACGGATCTTATTTGGTGGGATTGCAATCGGCAAAAACGTATTTGAAAATTTCAGAAAACGCAAAAGAGAAAACCGAACTCGGCATCAGAGAAGCTGTGATCAATGCCTACGGAAATGTATTGTTAAGTGAAGAAAGCATTTTAATTATTGAAAAAAACATCAAAACTTTAGAAAAAAACCTGGATGAAACCAACCAAATTTTTCTAAATGGTTTTATTGAAGAGGAAAACGTGGAACAACTTAAAATCACCTTGTCCTCAGTTAAAAGCCAACTTTCAAAAACCAAAAATTTAAAAACGATTGCCTATAAAATGTTGAACATTACGTTGGGACTGGACATCAATGCTTCCGTAATATTGACCGATACTTTAGAGAATCTTGCCAAAGAAAATATCAAATTGGAATTGCTTTCCTCGGATTTGACCATTGAAAACCATATCGATTTTAAAATTGCCAAAAATACCGAAACAGCGAATGAATTGTTTGTGAAACTGGAGCAAAGCAAAGCATTGCCTACCTTAAAAAGTTTTGTGAATTTCGGCTATGCGGGCTATGGACAGGAGTTTGATTTTATGAAAAAAGAACAAAAATGGTTCGATTCTTCTTTATTGGGCGTGAGTTTAGACATTCCAATATTTAGCAGTCTGGCTCGAAGTTCAAGAACACAACAAGCTAAAATTGAACTTGAAAAAGCACGCACCAACCTTACAGAAACCGAACAAAAATTGTTTCTGATGCTGGAATCGGCCAAAACAAATTACAATTTCAGCATAGAAGAATATGAAACCTCCAAACAAAATTTATCATTGGCCGAGCGCATTGAAAATAAGCAACAAATAAAGTTTTTTGAAGGAATTTCAACAAGTTTTGAATTGCTGGAAGCGCAAAGACAATTGTACACCATGCAACAAAATTATTTACAGGCTATGCTAACCGTCATCGCCAATAAAGCAACATTAGACAACGCACTAAACACACCAATCAACAACTAGAAAATGAATACAATGAAAAAAATATCCATCCTTTTTATTGCTGCCACACTTATGATTTCTTGTGGGAAAGAAGCAAAAAAATCTTCCTTAGAAGAATTAAATGCCCAAAAAGCAATCATAGTAACTAAAATAGACAGTTTAAACACCGCACTAAAATCTGTTGAAGAAGAAATCTCCAAATTAGATTCCGATAAAAATCTTCAAACAGTGACCGTAATTCCTGTCAAGAATGATGTTTTTAAACACTTTCTTGAAATTCAAGGCGTTGCGATGGCCAACAAAAACATAGAAATCAGTCCGGAATTAGGCGGAACCGTAACCGCGATTTTGGTAAAAGAAGGCCAAAAAGTGGTTTCAGGACAAACCTTAATTCAACTGGATGATGCTTCCATAAAAAACAGCATCAATGAACTGAATACCCAATTAAGTTTGGCCAAAACAACTTTCGAACGCCAAGAACGACTTTGGAAACAAAAAATTGGTTCAGAAATGCAATATCTTCAGGCAAAAGCCCAAAAAGAAAGTTTAGAAAACAATTTATCATCCTTAAGAACGCAAGCTAGAAAAATGAGAATTACAGCACCTTTCGCAGGAGTTGTTGATGAAATTTTTCCGAGATTGGGAGAACTTACAAGTCCGCAAATGCCGACAGTAAGATTGCTAAATTTAGACAAGGTATATGTGGAAGCCGACGTAACGGAAACTTATTTGCCAATTATTAAAGAAGGCACCGAAACCGTTGTGCGTTTTGCCTCCATAAACAAAGAAATGAATTCAAAAATTTCACAGGTCGGGAATTATATCAATCCGGCAAACCGAAGTTTTAAAATCAGAATTAACATTGACAATAAAGACCAAAGCATTAAGCCAAATTTATTGGCCGACGTAAAAATTGTTGATTTTGAGACAAAGGGAATCATCATTCCTGCCGCATTGGTGCAACAAGACCAAACCGGCAATAATTATGTTTTTTCGGTGGTCACCGAAAATAACGTTCAAAAAGTGGTTAAAAACATCATTACCGTTGCCAACGAATACAATCATGAAGTTTATGTAAGTGCCGGATTGAAAGAAAATGACACACTGGTGAATGCCGGCGCAAGATTTGTGAAAGATGGAGATAAAGTTAAAATAAGTAAAAATTAATTCTGCCACAACACTTCTAAAAGCATTAAAATGAGTAAAGTATTAAAAGAATTCAAACTTTCAACTTGGTCCATAAATAATAAAATGACCGTATTTGTGGTTATTGGAATGATTTTTTTGGCAGGAATTTTTTCTTACCAAAGTATGCCAAGAGAAGCTTTCCCGGAAATTGTTGTGCCCGAAATATTCGTGTCCACCGCCTATCCCGGAAACTCTGCAATCGATATTGAGAAATTAATTACGCGTCCGCTCGAAAAAGAAATAAACGGTATTTCGGGCGTTGATGAAATCACCTCCACTTCCATAGAAGGATTTTCATCCATAAAAGTGACTTTTGATTTTAGCGTTACGCCAACGGAAGCTTTGAGAAAAGTGAAAGACAAAGTTGATGCCGCAAAATCGGACAAGGATTTTCCAAAAGATTTGCCTTCCGACCCTACCGTGAAAGAATTGAACTTCGCCGAATTGATGCCGATTATGAACATCAATTTGTCGGGCGATTTTTCTATGGATGAGCTTAAAGAATATGGCGAATATTTAGAAGAAGAAATTGAAAAAGTACCTGAAATTTCAAAGGTTGAAATCCGCGGTATTCAGGACAAGGAAATGGAGATTAGCGTTGATTTATACAAAATGGAAATTTCTAAAATCAGCTTTAACGATATTTCCCAAGCCATTCAAAATGAAAATATGACGGTTTCCGGCGGTGATTTGTTGGAAAACGGATTGCGCAGAAATGTTCGTGTTCTTGGAGAATTTAAATCGGCTGATGAAATTGCCGACCTAATTATAAAACAGGAAAACGAAGAAATTGTTTACTTGCGCGATATCGCAACCGTTACCTTTAAAGAACAGGAAAAGCAAAGCTATGCCCGTGAATTTTCACAACCGGTGGTGATGCTTGACGTGACCAAACGAGGCGGTGAAAATTTAATCAATGCTTCCACGCAAATTGATGAGATTATTTCCAAAGCCAAAGAAAGCTACTTTCCGTCAAATTTATACATTTCCAAAACCAACGACCAAACCAACGATACCAAAACCATGGTTTCCGATTTGGAAAACAGCATTATTCTGGGAATTATTTTAGTGGTTGTTGTGCTGCTTTTCTTCCTCGGAATCAGAAATGCCCTTTTTGTGGGAATTGCGATTCCATTGTCTATGTTTATGTCATTCATCATTTTGAATGCTATGGGCGTCACCTTAAACACCATGGTATTATTCTCTTTGGTGATCGCATTGGGAATGCTGGTGGATAACGGGATTGTTGTTGTAGAAAATATTTACAGGCTGTTAGACGAAGGTTATTCAAAAATTGATGCCGCAAAATATGGGGTTGGTGAAGTTGCCATTCCTATCATCGCTTCAACGGCAACAACGCTGGCCGCCTTTTTCCCCTTGGCTTTTTGGCCAGGAATGATGGGTGAATTTATGCGATTTTTGCCTATTACCTTAATCATTGTTTTATTGTCTTCTTTATTTGTTGCACTGGTAATAAACCCAATGTTGACGGCAGTATATATGAAAATAAAGGAAGATGAAGTTAATTTCAAAAAAATAGTGATTTTTAGTTCCATTTTATTTTCTATCGGTGTTATTTTAATTATTGCCGGATTAACTTTAGAAATAAAATGGCTGAATGCTACCGGAATGTTGTTCATGCTTGCCGGATTGCTTCGCATCATCAACACAAAATTTTTAACCCCCGGCACGGCATGGTTTCAAAATAATTTTTTACCAAAATTAGAAAATTTTTATGAACGCACTTTGCAATATGCCTTGAGAGGAAAAAGGCCTAAATGGTTCTTTTTAGGAACATTTGGTTTATTGTTTTTGTCTATTCTGCTTTTTATGACATTTCCTCCAAAGGTGCTTTTCTTCCCGGAAACGCCTCCAAAACAAGTATATGTTTATCTCGAATATCCTATCGGAACCGATATTGAAGTTACCAATAAACTTTCCATAGATGTTGAAAATAGAATTCAAAATCACCTGAAAAAATATGAAGTAGATGGTAAAAATATCCTGGTTACTTCCGTAATTGGGCAAGTTGGAGAAGGTACAAGCGACCCAAATCGCGGACAAGACGGCGGAACTACACCCAATAAAGCGCGTATCACTGTAGATTTTGTTAAATTTATTGAGCGTGGAGACATAAATACCGAAGATGTTTTGGTTGACATCAGAGAATTATTGCAAGATATTCCGGGAGTTGATATTATTGTTGACAGGCCTGCCGATGGTCCGCCAACCGGAGCGCCAATCAATATTGAAGTTTCAGGAGATGACTATGAAGAGTTATTAGCCACCTCCGAAGACATCAAACAATTTATCAAAAATAAAAATATTTTAGGTGTTGAAGAATTGAAACTGGATGTTGAACAGGGAAAACCAGAATTGCCGATCATCATCGACCGACAAAAAGCAGGTCGTTTGAATGTTTCAACCGGCCAAATTGGTGATGCGCTAAGAACTTCCTTGTTTGGAAAAGAAATCTCCACTTTTAAAGATGGCGAGGATGATTATCCCATAAATATGCGTTTGACAGATAAATATCGTTATGATAAAGAGGCTTTGATCAATCAAAAAATCACCTTTAGAAATCAGAGCAGCGGCAAAATCGTCCAAGTGCCAATTTCATCTATTGCACAAACCGAAACTTCTTCAACATTTAATGCAGTTAAACGAAAAGACTTGGACAGGGTAATTACCATTGCTTCAAATGTTTTGGAAGGTTATAATGCTACAGAAATAAATGACCAGATTAAAACCGAACTAAAAAATTACACTTTGCTAAAAGGCATTTCAATTTCCTTTACCGGCGAACAAGAATCTCAGGCGGAAGAAATGGCATTTTTAAGCAAGGCTTTATTGATTGCGGTATTTTTCATTTTCTTAATATTGGTGGCGCAGTTTAATTCAACCTCAACTCCAATCATCATTTCATTAACCGTACTATTAAGTTTAATTGGCGTTCTGCTTGGATTGATTGTCTTTAGAATGGAATTTGTGATTATGATGACTATGATTGGAATAATTTCACTGGCAGGTATTGTGGTGAATAATGCCATTGTGCTTATTGATTACACCAACTTAGTCATGATACGAAAACGATTGGAAGAAGGATTGGATGAAGGCGTTTTAACCAAAGAAATCATTAATGAAAGTATTGTTGAAGGCGGTAAAACCCGTTTAAGGCCGGTATTGTTAACCGCAATAACAACCATTTTAGGGCTGCTGCCTTTAGCCATTGGAATTAACATCAATTTTATGACGCTATTTACAGAGTTTGATCCGGAATTTTACATTGGCGGTGAAAACGTCGCGTTTTGGGGACCAATGTCCTGGACCATTATTTTTGGATTGACCTTTGCAACTTTCTTAACATTGATCATTGTTCCGGTGATGTATCAATTGCTGAACAACTTTAAGTTTAAGCTGGACAGAAAACAGTAATTTAATCAAAAGCGATTCTTTCAGAGTCGCTTTTTTTTATTTAATTTGTAGGTAATGAAAAACGAAAAATCTTATACGGTAGATGAAGCGACCAAATTGATGGAGAACTTTTGTGCCTATCAGGAACGCTGCCATAAAGAAGTTGCTCAAAAGCTGTACGATTTGCATATGATTCCTGAAGCAAGGGAAAAAATAACGCTTCATTTGTTACAGCAAAATTTTTTAAATGAAGAACGATTTTCAAAAGCTTTTGCAAGAGGTAAATTCTCCATAAAAAACTGGGGCCGAATCAGAATTGTGAATGAACTAAAATTCAGGAATATTTCGCCCTATAACATTAAAACTGCCTTAAAAGAAATTGACGATGAAGCTTATTTAAAGACGCTTCAAAAAGTTGCCGAAAAAAAAGCGGAGGTAATTAAAGAACCCAATGCTTTCAAAAAAAGAAGCAAACTTTTATCGTATTTAAGTTCAAAAGGCTATGAGTCCGAACTTATTTATGAAGTGGTAAACGGTTTGATTTAGGTAAATTCATTACTTTTTTAGCCTGCTTAAAAAGATGGAATCCTTTTCTTTATTTGTGGCAATAACTTCCGTAATATTTTCATTTGGTATGGTTACAGAAAGCACATAATGTTCAATCTTCCAGACACCTTCAGTTTTGCTCAAAACTCCCGAACCTCTGCAAACACCCATCCAGGTATCTAAAAGTTCATCAAACCAAGCGAAATTTCCTTCAGCGGAAATATAAATATTTCTTTTTACCGGCTTAAAATCCCAGGCTTTCCCAAGATCAAAAAATGGTTTGCTGAAAACTTTAAAGTCTTTATTGCTCCAATTTTCGGAAGCGTCGGTTCCAATAAAAACACTGGTATTGGACATGGCGTTAAAATAGGCATCGTACTTTGCCTCGGAAGCGCTTTTATGCCACGCATCCAGCATTGTATTTATGGCCTCTTTTTCAGAAGCATCCTTTAAGTCTTTTGTATTCGATGGTTTATTTTCACAGGAAAAAAACACCCCGATGAAAATAAGTAAAACAATTTTTTTTATCATTGCCTATTGATTTTATTTAAAGGCCTATTCCGAACCATATCTTGATAAGGCGGCGGCGTGGTGGTTTCTTGAATTTCTACTGGAACTTCCGTATCAAACTCCAAGCTGTTTTGAATCCCTTCCGCCTGATAAATGGTGTTTATCTTTGAATTCATTGCGGAATAAATTGCCACAATATTGCTGACTTCTTCTTTTACTTCTTCTTTTGAAATTGAAGGAATAGTTGCCATATCGGCCAACCGCAACGTTTCATTTTCCAACACATTGATACGCGCTATGATATTCGGTTTTTTCAATTTCTCAATCTTTATGGAATCTTTCATCATCTTCACCAATCGGGAAAGTTCTTCTGCATTGGTAAGCGCTTCCAAAGTGGTGATGCTATAATATTTCAACAACAATTCATCAACAAGTTGGTATTCTTTCCAATTATCCATTTCAGCTTTCGCCTCAGGAATCAACGTTTCACCTATCCTGTTTTCTATACGATTTGCGTCCAATTTTAAGGAATCGGCTTTTTCGGAAACCTGAGCCGTCTCTTTATTTCTGTTGCACGAAAAACTCAGCAATAAAATAATTAATAAAAAAGGATATATATACTTCATAGTAAAACTTATTAACGCCAAAAATACTAATTATTACACTATTTTATAATAAAATTAATAATTTGATAAAAAACGATTCAAAATAAACAAAAATTTTAATTTTCAGTATATTTGCAACCGTAATAACAAGGATATTAGCCCTATGAATAAAAGCATATTAATTATTGGTGCATGCGGTCAGATCGGTACAGAACTGACGCTAAAATTACGCAAAAATTATGGAAAAAACGCCGTAATTGCCTCAGATATCAGCGAAGGAAACGAAGAATTAATGCAGTCTGGCCCATTTGAGTTCATCAATGCGCTGGATTATGGCCAAATTGCTGCCGTTATTGATAAATATGCGATTAACGAAGTTTATTTAATGGCTGCCATGCTTTCTGCAACTGGTGAAAAGTTCCCTGCAAAAGCGTGGGATCTCAATATGAATTCATTATTAAATGTCCTTAATTTAGCAAAAGAAGGAAAAATTAAAAAAGTATTTTGGCCAAGTTCCATAGCCGTATTCGGACCAACAACGCCAAAAGAAAATACGCCCCAAAAAACCGTGATGGAACCAACCACCGTTTACGGAATAAGCAAACTGGCCGGTGAACGCTGGTGTGAATATTACTTCAATAAATATGGGGTTGATGTAAGAAGCATGCGTTATCCGGGAATCATCAGCTGGAAAACAAGTCCGGGCGGAGGAACAACCGATTACGCCATTGAAATTTACCATAAAGCGCTGCTCGACGGCAATTATGATTCGTTTTTAAACAAAGACACCAAATTGCCCATGATGTATATGGACGATGCGATTGATGCCACTTTGAAAATAATGGAAGCACCTGCCGAAAATATAAAAATAAGATCTTCCTACAATTTGGCGGCCATCAGTTTTACTCCCAAAGAAATTGCCGAGGAAATCAAAAATTTTATTCCCGAATTTGGCATTTCTTATCATTCAGATTTCAGACAATCCATTGCCGACAGCTGGCCAAGCAGTATTGATGATTCCGAGGCCCGAAAAGACTGGGGTTGGAAACATAACTTTGATTTGGAAAAAATATCTGACAGTATGCTGAAGAATTTGCAGATTAAATACGATGCATTATAATCCATAATATATATCCCTTTAAAAAAGCCCCGAAATAAATTTCGGGGCTTTTTTTATATGATTTTTTTTTGCATCATTAAATTCATTCAAAAAATGAATTTTATATTCCTTCCACAGCTCTAAATATAATTTGAAAAAATCAACTTATTTTAAAATGTAACAAATTTGGATTATTTTAGACAAATTAAAAAAACGGTACTAATATTAATCCAAACTATTTTAATCCATGAAATTAAAAGTTACACTATTATTTTTAGGTCTGAGTTTATCAATTCTTGCGCAAGAAAACCTAAGCTACCAAATTCCGTCTAAATCTATTTTAGACTTGGCCGATTATCAAAGAGCGCCTTCGGTTTCTATGGATACCAAAAAAGAATATATGCTTTTGTCCTATAGAAATACCTATAAGACATTGGACGATTTAAACCAAGAAGAATTGCGACTAGGTGGTTTAAGAATCAACCCAATAACCAATATTTCGAGCACGGTTACCTATATCACCAACCTCAAATTACGGAAAATACAAGATAAAAACGAAGTTCAGGTTGCTGGTTTACCAACAAATCCTCGCATTAGTAATGTAATGTGGTCACCTAATGACAAGAAAATTTTATTTTCGAATACCATTAACATGGGTGTAGAACTTTGGGTTTTGGATGTGGCTACCGCAAAAGCGACCAAACTGACCGAAGCGACCATCAATGCAAATCTTGGCAATCCGTTCAGCTGGTTCACGGACAACGAAACTGTTTTGGTAAAAATGTTGCCAAAAAACAGGGCAGCATTATTAGATGCTAAAAAAGATTTGCCAACAGGTCCAATTATCTCCAATGCCGACGGTGCAAAATCGCAAAACAGAACTTATCCGGATATGTTGAAAAACAAAAATGATGAAATCAATTTTGAGAACATCATTACTTCTGAATTGTATAAAGTGAATCTAAACGGAACCGCAACTTTATTCAAAAATGCCGATATGTATGTTGGAGAAAGAATTTCACCAGACGGCAATTATTTGATGTTAACCACCATTCAAAAACCATTTTCATATATCGTTCCATTGAGTCATTTCCCAATGAAATCAGTCGTTTATGACAAAAATGGCGCTGAAATAAAAATAGTAAATGAAGTGCCGTTGAATGAAATTATGCCAAAAGGTTTTATGGCTGTTCGCAAAGGAAAACGAGAAATGACCTGGAGAAATGACAAACCAGCTACGTTGTCGTATGTAGTGGCTTTGGATGAAGGAGATCAGGCCAATAAAGTGGAATTTAGAGATGAAGTATTTCTTTGGGAAGCACCTTTTAGCGCCGAAGCGACTTCATTGGTAAAAACACCTCAGCGCTTTAGCGACATCATCTGGGGAAATGATCAAGTTATCATCATTTCTGACGAATGGTACGACACCCGAAACACCAAAACCTACTTGATAAATCCATCCGATTTAAACCAAAAACCAACAGTAATTTCGGATAGAAATTCACAAGATATTTATGCTGATCCAGGCAATTTTGAAACCAGGAAAAACCAATACAATAAATATGTTTTGGCTATTGAAAATAACAATGCCTACCGCGTAGGAAATGGTTTTACAAAAGACGGGCAGTTTCCTTTCATCGATGAATTTAATTTGAAAACACTTAAATCAAAGCGACTTTACACTTCGCTTTATAAAGACAAAAAAGAGGATTTATTGGAGATCGAAGATTTCAAAAAAGGAACTGTTTTAGTTCAGATTCAGTCTAAAAGCGACTATCCAAACTACTATTTAAGAAACATCAAACAAAAAAACAAGCTGACACCAATCACCGCTTTCAAAAATCCATTTGAAAGCATCAAAAATGTGAGTAAAGAAGTGATCAAATACCAACGAAAAGATGGCGTGGAATTGTCTGGAACTTTGTACTTGCCGGATGGATATGACAAGGTCAAAAAAGAAAAATTGCCTTTGTTAATTTGGGCTTACCCCTCAGAATTCAAGGACAAAAGCAGTGCGGGACAAAGCAATCAAAACCCAAATGAATTTACGTTTCCAAGTTATGGTTCATTCGTATATTGGGTAACCAAAGGATATGTGGTTCTTGATGATGCTTCGTTTCCAATTATTGGCGAAGGAACGACGGAACCTAATGACAATTTCATCACGCAATTGGTAGACAATGCCGAAGCAGCGATTGATGCTGTGGATGCTTTGGGTTACATCAACAGGAAAAAAGTTGCCGTTGGCGGCCATTCTTATGGCGCCTTTATGACTGCCAATTTATTGACACATTCCAATCTTTTTGCCTGCGGAATTGCCCGAAGCGGTGCTTACAACAGAACCTTGACTCCTTTTGGCTTTCAGACTGAACAACGCAATTACTGGGAAGTTCCTGAAGTGTACAACACGATGTCACCATTTATGAGTGCCGGTAAAATGAAAACGCCGATGCTTTTAGTACACGGTGAAGCCGATAACAATCCTGGGACTTTTACCCTGCAAACAGAACGTTATTTTCAAGCTTTAAAAGGAATGGGCGCGCCAGCCAGAATGGTAATTTTACCAAAAGAAGCGCACGGTTATGTTGCGAAAGAGAATATTTTGCATTTGCTTTGGGAACAAGACCAATTTTTGGAAAAATATTTGAAGAATTAATTTAGAGGATATACCATAAACAAAACCCCAAAATCAGATTGATTTTGGGGTTTTGTCTTTTTAGGAAAAAATCAATGTCGTTTCCCGATTCGATGCCAATTCCTAATTGCGTTCAGAATTAATCATGGTTTCTTCATTGGCTTTACCATTATTTGAAAAGGCCAAAATCATAAAAAATTACCAAAATATTTTGGCCATTTAATCCATTATATGATAACTATCATCTTTTTAGATTTAACTATTCTATAATTTTACTCATAATTTATAATTATTCAAAAAAGTACCCTCTATTTTATGATTAATTAAAATTAGATCTATAAAAATACTGTTTTTATGAATATCTCACAAATTGAACACATTGGCGTCGCTGTGGAAAACTTACAAGAATCCATTAAATACTATGAAGAAGTATTGGGCTTAAAATGCTACGCTGTAGAAGAGGTTGTTGACCAAAAGGTGAAAACAGCCTTTTTTTTGGTCGGTGCCACAAAAATTGAATTGCTGGAAAGCACTTCGCCCGATGGTCCCATTGGCAAATTCATCGCTAAAAAAGGACCAGGAATCCACCACATTGCTTTTGCCGTAAACAACGCTTCCGAAGCTTTAAAATTAGCCGAAGAACGCGGCATTACGCTTATTGACAAGGAATCGCGCAAAGGCGCTGAAGGATTGGATATTGGTTTTTTGCATCCAAAATCTATAGGTGGCGTACTCACGGAACTTTGTTCAACAAAAAAATAATCTCAACCATTAGCTCCAAATTTAAATGGTGGTGAAAAAAATAATCAAAAAAAATACAAGAAAATTAAATTATAATGGCAAATCAAGATAAAGTTAACGAACTCATTCAAAAAAGAGTTGAAGCAAGACTGGGAGGCGGTGAAAAACGCATTGAAGCACAACACGCAAAAGGAAAATTAACTGCACGCGAACGAATAGACATTCTTTTGGACGAAAAAAGTTTTGAAGAGTTTGACATGTTTGTGACCCACAGAACAAAATCATTCGGACTTGACAAAGAAATATATCTTTCCGACGGCGTTATTACAGGCCATGGCACTATTGACGGCAGAATCGTATATGTATTCTCCCAAGATTTCACCGTTTTTGGCGGGTCATTGTCGGAAACTTACGCTTTAAAAATTTGCAAGATTATGGATATGGCCATGAAAATTGGCGTTCCAGTGATCGGCTTGAACGACAGTGGCGGCGCCCGTATTCAGGAAGGCGTAAGATCTTTGGCTGGTTACGCGGAAATTTTCCAAAGAAACATTATGGCTTCCGGCGTAATTCCGCAAATTTCTTCCATTTTAGGTCCTTGCGCCGGTGGCGCTGTGTATTCTCCGGCACTGACTGATTTTACCATCATGACCGACAAAACAAGTTATATGTTTGTTACTGGACCCAAAGTTGTACAAGCAGTTACAGGAGAGATTGTAAGTGCCGAAGAATTGGGAGGTGCGCAAATCCATTCCACAAAATCGGGCGTATCGCATTTTCTTGCTGAAAACGATGAAGAAAATCTGTTGCTCATCAGAAAATTATTAAGTTACCTTCCTTCAAATAATTTGGAAGACCCACCAAGCGTTAAATGCGATGACCCTGTTGATCGGCTGGAAGATGCCTTAAACGAAATCATTCCTGAAAATCCCAATCAGCCTTATGATATGATTGATGTGATCACCACCATCACCGACAATGGTGAATTTACGGAAGTTCACAGAAACTATGCCCGAAATATTGTGGTGGGATTCGCACGGTTCAATGGCCGTTCTGTTGGTATTGTTGCCAATCAGCCTAAATATTATGCAGGTGTTTTAGATTGTGAATCCTCCAGAAAAGCAGCAAGATTTGTCCGCTTTTGCGATGCCTTCAATATTCCTCTCGTAACTTTGGTTGATGTGCCGGGATTTTTGCCGGGAACCGGACAAGAATATGGCGGAATTATTCTTCACGGCGCAAAATTATTGTTTGCTTACGGTGAAGCAACTGTTCCAAAAGTGACCATTACCCTGCGCAAATCGTACGGTGGCGCACACGATGTGATGAGTTGCAAACAATTGCGGGGCGACTTAAATTATGCCTGGCCAACGGCAGAGATTGCCGTTATGGGCGCCAAAGGCGCTGTAGAAGTACTGGAAGGATCCAATATCAATAAAATAGAAGACGCAGATGAAAAACAGCTGTACATTGAGAAGAAAGAGGAAGAGTACACCGTTAAGTTTGCCAACCCTTATGTGGCTGCTAAATATGGCTTTATTGATGATGTGATTGAGCCAAGAAATACGCGTTTCAGAATTGTGAGGGCTTTGGAATTGCTTGCCAATAAAAAAGTGGTAAATCCGCCTAAAAAACACTCAAATATTCCACTATAATGACACCTAAACTATTATACATCGATCAATTAAGCGAAGGATACGTTATTTTGATCACAGGGATGCTCATTGTTTTTACCTCATTGCTTGTTTTGACCTTATTATTTAAATATGGCGTACCCGTTTTGCTGTATGTCTATAAAATAGTCACCAAAGGAAGAGATAAAAAAATTAAGGATATTTCAATCGCGGTAGATGAAGAATTTACGGGAGAAATTGCCGCTGCCATCGCAACGGCCATTCACTTGTATCTGCATGAACAACATGATACTGAAAATGCGATATTGACCATTAAACAAGCGCGGAGATTATATTCGCCATGGAGTTCAAAAATATACGGCACACAAAATAGACTTTAACTGATTATGGATTATTTGTTACTCGATTTTTGTCAAATAATCAGCAACAAGAAACAATAAGCACAATGAAAAATTTTAGATTTAGAATACACGAAAATAATTACAACGTCAAAATTATTTCACACGAAGAAGACATCATAGAATTAGAAGTAAACGGAACTTCTTATTTCGTAAAAATGAAAGAAGGAAATATAAAACCCAAAACGCCAACACTGGTATTGTCGAAATCAAGAAAACCTGCAGTGCCCTTACAGTTTAATCCCGGCTCGGTAAAAACTAAAATTTTATCGCCCATCCCGGGCATTATTTTATCCATTGATGTGAAAGTAGGAGACACTATTAAGATAGGTGACCGATTGTTGGTTCTTGAAGCCATGAAAATGGAAAACAACATTACTTCAGAACAAGCAGGCACCGTGAGCGCCGTTCATGTTAAAGTTGGGCAACAGGTATTGCAAAGTGAATTAATGATAGAATTGGCATAAAAATTTAACAGTTATTGGGTCTAAAATTAAACAATCATAAAGCGCCCATAACTCGTAAAAAATAAAAAAATGAAGAAAATACTATTAATATTTGGTGTGCTGTCACTTTTGATTTTTATAAGACCAGCCCTCGGTTTAAATACTGCCCAAACAAATCCAGTTTCAAGCACAACCATTGAACAGACTGCCCAGGAAACTAACGGAAGTTTTATTGACAATGCCATAGGCGGCGTAAAGCAATTTTATAAATTCACCGGTTTTGCCAATGCCACTCCCGGACATTTAATTATGATTGTAATTGGGATTATTTTTATCTATCTGGGCATTAAATTTGATTATGAACCGTTGCTTTTGGTTCCAATCGGTGCCGGTATCATTATTGGAAACATTCCATTTGTTGCGGGAATGCAAACCGGTATTTATGAAACCGGATCGGTTATGAATTACCTGTATTTTGGCGTGGTAAAAGGTATTTATCCGCCATTAATATTCTTGGGAATCGGTGCTATGACCGATTTTTCGTCGCTCATTGCCAATCCGAAATTAATGTTGCTGGGCGCTGCGGCACAAATTGGCGTTTTTGCAACATTTATAGGGGCGCTTTACCTTGGATTCAAGCTTCCTGAGGCCGGAGCAATCGGCATCATTGGCGGCGCTGACGGGCCCACCGCTATTTTCCTTTCCTCAAAATTGGCAAATGGAGTCAATGTGATGGCAGACGGCACAGTTGTAAAAAATCTGATTGGCCCAATTGCCATTGCCGCCTATTCCTATATGGCACTAGTACCGGTTATACAACCGCCTTTAATGCGTTTGTTAACTTCCAAGGAAGAAAGAAAAATTAGAATGAAACCACCCAGAGCGGTTTCTCAAAAAGAGAAAATGATGTTTCCCATTGTGGCATTGATATTAACCACCTTTATTTCTCCCAGCGCTTTGCCTTTATTGGGAATGCTTTTCTTCGGAAACCTGCTTAAAGAATCGGGAAGAACAGAACGACTTGCAGAAACTGCGCGCACCAAATTGATTGACATTGTTACAATTCTTTTAGGCGTAACCGTTGGGGCTTCAACCCAAGCGGATGTTTTTATCACCAAAGATTCCATGATGATATTTGCACTTGGTGCCATTTCATTTGTGATTGCCACTATGGGCGGTTTGCTCTTTGCCAAATTTATGAACTTATTTCTCAAAGGAGATGAAAGAATCAACCCGCTTATTGGTGCCGCAGGCGTTTCTGCAGTTCCCGACAGTGCAAGGGTTGCACATATTGAAGGATTAAAATCGGATCCTAACAATTATCTGTTAATGCATGCGATGGCGCCTAACGTTGCCGGCGTCATTGGCTCTGCGATAGCCGCAGGTATCATCTTAAGTTTTTTAGGATAATTCGTTAGTCATTACCATAAAAACAGCAACCTATTCAAAATTTATATAAAATGAATATACCAAACAAAATGTCAGCCCAAGAAGCTGTAAAACTCATCAAATCTGGAGACAGGGTATTAATTCAGGGAGGTTCTGCCACACCGCAAGCGTTGATAAAAGCCATGGTTGCCCGTGCCCCCGAGTTAAGAGGCGTTGAAGTTGTGCACTTGCATACCGAAGGAGAATGCGGTTACACAGCGCCTGAATTGAGTGAAAGTTTTCATACCCATGCATTTTTCATTGGGGGAAATATTCGGAATATGGTAGGCCTTACGGTCGATTATATTCCTATTTTTTTAAGCGATATTCCAAGTTTGTTCCGTTTGGGACAAATGAAATTGGATGTGGTATTGGTCAATGTCTCTCCGCCCGACAAACACGGATTTTGTTCCTTAGGTGTTTCGGTAGATATTGTGATTTCTGCGGTTGAAATGGGAAAAACGGTTATTGCGCAAATAAATCCGCGTATGCCGCGTACCTTTGGAGATGCCCTTGTTCATATCAGACATTTTGCAGCCTGTGTTGAAGTTGTTGAAGAAATTCAGGAAATGCATTTGGCCCCTCCTTCTGACGCTGAAGCACAAATAGGCAAAAATATTGCAAATATCATTGAGGACGGCGCTACGCTGCAAATGGGTATCGGCGGCATTCCCAATGCTGTGCTCACTTATCTGACAAATCATAAAGATTTGGGAATTCACACTGAAATGTTTTCGGAAGGCATCGTTGATTTGGTTGAAAAAGGGATTGTTACCGGCGCGATGAAAAAATTAAATCCTTATAAAATAGTATCCGGATTTGCGATGGGCACCCGACGTTTATACGATTTTATGGATGACAATCCCGAAATTGAAATGCTCGATATCACGTATGTAAATGATACCGCCATTATTCGTCAGAACCCAAAAGTAACCGCAATTAACTCGGCTATAGAAATTGATATTACCGGCCAGGTTTGTGCAGATTCCATTGGATTGCGAATGTTCTCGGGCGTTGGCGGACAAATGGATTTTATGCGGGGTGCCGCTTTGTCTCACGGGGGCAAGCCAATTATTGCGATGACTTCCACTACCTTAAAAGGCGTTTCAAAAATAGTTCCGGCGTTAAAAGTTGGCGCTGGTGTGGTTACCACAAGAGCGCATGCCAGATATGTGGTCACCGAATTTGGCGTTGCCGAACTCTTTGGAAAAACCTTGAGACAACGCTCGCAAGCACTTAGAGATATTGCACACCCAGATTGCAGGGAAGAACTTGACAAAGTTATTTTTGAACGATTCGGAAGCCTTTTAAATCCGAAATAGTTCCTCATCACCACAAAATACGCTATAAAAAAAGCCCCGAAATAGATTCGGGGCTTTAATTTAAAAGTCTTTTTTTCGAAGTTTTAAATTCATTCTTAAAACCGGCAGCAGTACCCACAAAACCAATACGCCCATAGAAATAAACATTCCGAAATTCGTTCCAAAAAATTTACGGAATACCGCACCTGTATAACCCAACAATGCCGAAATATCCAGTTTCAATAAGATTAAAATCCGCGACAAATCGATTGGATTAAACATCGTTGCGATCAGTGAAAATTTATCCAGCGGATAGGAATTAAAAACCACCAGCGATATCAGAAAAATCCCGTCGTAAATAACGGCCAAAAACAACCACATTAAAATGGCATACCCAAATCCCTTGATTTTATTTTCGGTAGAAAGTGCAATATTGTAAGACAGTGCCACAAAAATAAAATTCAGAAAAGTGCCCACCACCAATAACAAACTAAAATTAAAAATAGCGGCAGATTTAAACAATCCGTACAAAACAAATGGTATTCCCAATCCCAATACCAAACTTAAGGTTAAGGATATTGAAATTCCCAGGTATTGTCCCATAAATATTTTACTTCGTTTTATGGGCTGCGCCAACAACAATTCGGTAAATTCCTTTGAATTGTAATAGTACATCACCCCAAAAATAGTTCCTATTAAAGGCGTTAACACAATGATGATGTTCATTAAAGTGATGACCGCTTTATCCACGTCGTTATTCAGAAATAACAACACAAAACCCAGGATCAAATAAAACAAAAAGTACACATAGCTCCAACGGCTGCGCATTAAATCGTAAAAACTGTATTTTAATATTTTAAGCATATTGTTTGGCTATTAAATTGGCAATGGCGTGCTCTAAATTGTCGTTATTCGTTTGCTTTTTAAGCGCTTCAATGGTTCCTTTGAAATAAATTTTTCCATCGAGCAGAAAAACAATTTCATCGGCAACTTCATCCACAAAACTCATAATATGCGTAGTGATCAAAATGGTTTTTCCTTTGTCTTTTTCTTTCTGAATAATTTCCTTTAAATGGATAAGCGCAATAGGATCGAGGCCATTTGTGGGTTCATCCAAAACGATTAAATCGCTGTCGAACATAAATGCCAGCACAATGTTCACTTTTTGCTTTGTTCCGCCCGATAAATTTCCCAACTTTTTGTCCAAAGAACTTTTCAATCCAAAAAGCTCAATGAGTTCTTCGGTATCGGAATCTTTTGGACGCAGGTTTTTTACCATATTGATGAGCTCAATTACCGTTAAGTTTGGCGGAAAATTGGCTATTTGAGGCAAATAATTCAAGTTATTTCTATAAGCCCATTTGTCTAAAACACTTTTTTTATCAAAAATGATATCGCCCTTATTTGGAATGACCATTCCCAACAAACATTTAATTAAGGTTGTTTTTCCGGAACCGTTTGGTCCCAATATGGCAAATATTCCCCCTTTACTAATTTCGAGGTCCAAACCGTCCAAAACGACTAATTTTCCAAATCGTTTGTGTAAATTTTTAAATTCAATCATTTATTCTTTTCATTAGAGGGTTGTTGTCCATTAAATTGTCGGGCGTAAAAACCGGTGAAACTTTTTCTGAAAAATTGATGATGTCAACAAACAAACTTCTTAATAAAACCAAGGCTTCCGGCGTTTTATTTACAATATATGAAAAAAGTTTCACAGGCCTGTAAGGCACATCGCCAATGCCATTTTTATCCAAATCGTAACCGGTATATTCACTCCAATAATTATTATCAAACTTATTGTCGTTGATGTTGGAATTGTAGGCCAAATCCAAAGAATTGTTCAAAAAGTCGTTATTTTTAAAAGTGTTGGTATAACAGGCACCCGAAATTTTTACTGCCCAGCCATTTCGTGAAAAAGTATTGTTTTTATAATTGATTCGGGTGGAGCCTTCCGCATTGATGCCTATGGTATTTTGCTCGAACAAATTGTCGTAAATCTCGGCATCATAAATTTCTTTTAACAGCAATCCGTAAGAGGCGGATCCCCAATTAAGTCTGAATTTGTTATGGTGCATGGTGGTAAATTTAGAATACATCACCGCAACGCCGGCCCCATTATTTCTAAACTCATTGTGATGGTACATATTGTTGTTTGAAAACATAAAGTGCAGGCCGTAACGGATATTATTATGGCTGTAATTTTTATAAACGGCACTGTTTTTTACAAATTCAAAGTAAATGCCGTCGCGCAAGCCGTACATTTCATTGTTATAAATTTTCATTTCTTCGCCGCTCCAAATATGTATGCCGTTTCCCGAGCTGGCTTCACCTTTTCGGTTGCTGGTGATTATATTGTTTCTAATAATGCCCCTTTTCGATTTTTCAATCAAAATTCCGAAGAAGACATTTTCAAAAATGCAATTCTCAATGATGAAATCACTGGCTCTCACTACTTTTATAGCGGAATATTCTATGGTATAGCTCAATCCCACATTCACAATTTTCAAGCCTTTAATGGTAAAATTACTTGTTTTGAAAATTAAGATGCCGCCCACATTATTTCCGTCGATCACCGCCCCTTTTTCGCCTATAAGGGAAATGGGTTTGTTAATGACAATGTTTTGTTCTTTATAGACGCCTTTTTTAATAAGAATTTCGTCGCCGTCATTGGCAATTTTGATGGCTTCTTTAATGGTTTTAATGCCGCAGCTTTCACAAACCACAATTTGTTTGGCAGAAACCACAAAAGAAATGAAAAAGAAAAATAATCCGATTTTATACTTCATTATTTGTCGGAAAGTTTTTGTTTTACGGCTTCCCAAGTGTAAATAGCTCCTTGGTTTTTTTGCTGAAATTCTTCCGCAGTATTTTTTGCTGAAAAGGCAGAAAGATTTGCGCCCATCGGACTTTTTATTGCCGGAGTTATTAGATAAGTGGCTTTTTCAGCCTCGGTCATTTCTCCCGGATTCCCGTAATCTGCCACCAATAACAAGGCTATTTTTTCTTCACTGTTTTGACCTATATAATTGACCATACATTCTATGGCATCAAATTTAAATTGCTTTCCCTTGGCGGTCACAAATTGCGCCGCGTGGGTTTTATCCACAATATTCATTTTGCAAAAACTGCATTGGTCTTTACCAAATTCAATGGCTTCGGGCTCCACTTTACAAGAAATTGTAAGCAACAAAACGATGGTCCCAATAATTAGTTTTAGGAATTTAGTTTTCATTATTTTTGATTTTATTAGTTCTCAAATATATGTAAAAAAGATCTTAGTATCTGGTAGCTGGTATTTGGTAGCCGGTATTATTTATTTATCATTGCGCTTGCCTTGCGGCAGGTATTCAGAAATAAACTAGCCAATTGCCATTCATAAGTTTGATAAATATGCTGTTTAATATAAAACGAGCACAGCGTCTATGCTCGCTTTAATATTAAATAACAATAAAAATACTTATGCTTTTTTTTCTTTTCTACCTACAAAAAACGCTACCAAAGTGAGCATCATTCCTACAAATAAAAAGTAAGCGCCTGTTCTCGGGTAGGAATGCGCCGTAAAATTAAGTATGTCTTTTGTGCCGAAAAGCGGCGGTTGAAAGCCCATTACGGAACCATCGGGATTTTTAAAATTCATGATTGCTTTCGGACTTAAATTATGGCCGTAATCATACTCCCACATATAAAAATCGTACATACCGGCGGTGCCTAAAATACACATCAAAACAAACCAGGCCAAAAACAATTTATGGTTGCCCAAAAATCCAATAATTACGCCTAAAACCACCATAATTCCAATGGCTATAGGAAATACTTTAAACTCGGGAATGGTATCTGGAATGTATTGCATGCCAACATAGTGGTTCATTAAATTGATATTTTTTATATCAAATTCATGCGTATCCGTGAATTTATTTATGTGAATGTCCATTCCTAGCGGAATTGGATATTGTGGCGCTTCAAGTGTTATATTCCATAACGGAAATGCGAATAGCCCAAGTAATAGCAGGGAACCCACTATCATTAATATTTTAGATTTTTTCATCTGTTTAAATTTTATTTTTTAGCGGTAACAGATGCTGTTCGCTAATAATCATTCCTTTGTGTATCAAAATTAGCAATGCTCGTTTCATTGAAGTTTTTTATTAAAACGGGCGAGCTGGTTTATTTTCTCGCCCGTTTATTTATTTGTTTGAATACTTTTTAGTAAAAAAAATTATTCGGCATCAACGGCATCGCCATCCAAAGTATAGGTTAAAGGAACTTTAGATCCTTTTGGGGATACTCTGATATAACCTTGCATTTCTTGGTGTAATGCTGAACAGAAATCTGTACAGTAAAATGGCCATACCCCAACTTGTTTAGGTTCCCAAATATTGGTTTTTGTTTGTCCCGGCATAATTAGCAACTCAGAAGTTTGCGCACCAATTACTGCAAATCCGTGCGGTACATCATAATCTTGCTCTAGGTTTGTAACGTGGAAATAAACTTTATCGCCCACTTGGATGCCTTCAATATTGTCTGGCGCAAAGTGAGAACGAATCATGGTCATATACACATGAACTTCGTTTCCGTTTCTTACCACTTTAGCGGCAGCTTCCGTTTTCACGACAGATTTATGTTTGTTGTCCTCTAATTTGTATATTTTTTTAGATTTAGGCACTATTAAATTCGCTGGAATTCCTGCGGCATAATGTGGCTCTCCAATGGTTGGAAAATCTAACAACATTTCCATTTTTTCTCCTGTAATATCAAATAATTGTGCAGATTGGGTTACTTCAGGACCGGTTGGCAAATAACGGTCTTTTGTAATTTTATTCATTGCAACCAAATATTTTCCAAAAGGTTTTCTTGAATTTCCACCAGGAATCATTAAGTGACCCACAGAATAAAATACAGGTTTTCTGTCAAGAACTTCCCAAGTTCCCAATTTCCATTTCACCACTTCTGAAGAAATAAAGAAGGTGGTATAGGCATTTCCTTTTCCGTCAAACTCTGTATGAAGTGGTCCTAAGCCCGGTTGTTTTACTGCACCCGCCAAAGTTGCTTCATATTGTAAAATTGGAATGCCATAAGCATCGCCATCAAATTTTTTCTGTTCAATTGCTTTTAGCATTTTACTGAAAGAGTGCACAGTTAACTCCGCAGCCAATTTTCCGCTTCCAACAATGTATTCACCAGATGGATCAACATCACAACCATGAGGAGATTTTGGTGTTGGCATAAAATAAACCGCACCGGGAACGTCACTTGGATTGATAATTAACACTTCTTCTTTTATGGTAGAGGTGGCAGTGTGCGTTTCTTCATTATAAACATTGTGCGCATATCTTGTTGGCGCTTTTTTACCGCCTCCATTGTTCACATATTCTTCAATTTTTTTCCAGTTGATGGCCGCAATGAAATCTTTGTCATTTTGAGAAGCATTTACTTCTAACAATGAATTTGCTTCCTCCGTATTGTAGGTTGTAAAGAAAAACCAGCCATGGGATGCACCTCTTCCAGGATGTGATAAATCGTAGTTAAAACCAGGCATCATCAATTGAAACTTAATATTCATAGCGCCATTTTTAGGATCTACGGAAATAAATGTCAATGCACCTTTAAAGTTTCCTTTATACTCTTTTATCGGCATATCTTTTTGAGGATATGGAACCGAAAAACGTGTTCCAGCCACTACATATTCGGTATTTTCAGTCACAAAAGAAGAACTGTGGTTCCCTGCAGAGTTAGGAATTTCAATAATTTCTGTAGTTTCAAAACTTGTCAGGTCAATTTTCGCGATACGCGGTGTATTGTTACCATTGATAAATACCCAACGTCCGTCCAATTCACCTGCGGTTTGAGAAATATCCGGATGGTGTGAATCATCCCAAGGAATAAATCCGTGAGAAGTGTTCAGCATTGGTTTGGTTTCTTCACTAAATCCGTAAGCTTTTTCAGGATCTACAGAAAAAACAGGAATCACTTTAAATAATCTTCCGGAAGGAAGGCCATAAACGGCCAATTGGCCGCTGAATCCACCTGATAAAAAAGCATAGAATTCATCGTACTCACCAGGAGCCACATACACTTTTTCGGCAGCATTGCTGGCTAGGGCCCCATTTTTCTTAGAGTCTCCTTTTCCACAACTGCCCAGCACCATTGAAAGCACTGTAATTGCAAGTAAAGATTTAAAAATTGTTTTCATATAATTATTTATTTGTTTGTTGATTGTTCAATGATTTTAACTATTCAGCCTCTGGGGCTGTTTTTGTTCTAAAGTATTCCAATATAAGCCTTGCTTCAGCTTCCGTTAAATTTTGATTTGCCATTGGCGCCACATATTCTGCCAATAATTTTTTGGCTATAGGATTTTCGGCCACCATTTTTTCCGGATTTAAAATCATATTCATAATCCATTCTGGCGATCTTCTTGTAGTTACCCCAACCAAAGCTGGTCCAACCACTCTTTTGCTGATTTTATGACAGGCAGAACATTTTGCCAAGAATACTGCTTTACCTTCATCGGCCATTTTTTGGTCAATTTCACCAAGGGTAACGCTGGTGATAGGTCCAACACCTTTGTCTTTCATTGGATCGGTTTCCTCAACCACTGCTTTTTGTTCTTCAACCGGCGCTGCAACTTTTTCCTCCTTTTTGCCTTCACCTCCACAACTTGTTATTACTGCTGCTACAATTGCTACTACTAATACTTTTAATTTCATCTGTAAATATTTATTTTAATTAGGGTTATATGAAATAGCCCCCTTTTTAAGTTTCAATAAGAAATCTTGGCTATTCTATTTTTTCTGTTCGTTTTTTCTTTTCAAAATTATTCGGCCGGCACCAACACGTTGTCTATTACGTGAATCCAGCCATTGCTTACTTTAACGGATTTCAATATTTTTGTTCCGCCCACATAAATACCGTCTTCTTTTACCTCAACAGTTAAATATTTCCCGGAGGCCATATACAATTTACGTCCTTTTTCGGCTTCTTTTTTTAATTGTTTTTCAGGATAATTTGCCGGAGCCACGTGATTGGTTAAAATAAAAGCCAGTTTGCTTTTATTTTCAGGTTTCAACAAATCGTCCAATGTTCCTGCAGGCAATTTGTCAAACGCACCATTCACAGGTGCGAAAACGGTTAAAGGTCCTGCATTTACAACTGCATCTTCAATACCAGCAGCTTCAATGGCTGCCACTAAGGTTTTAAAATCGTCCAATGATTTAGCGACTTGCAACGCATTTGCCGCCGAAACGGTGTCAACAACTGCAGCTTGTCCTTGTTTTGCAGGCGCAGTTTCTGTTTGTGTTTCTGTTTCAGTAGCCGACGGTTTTTTTTCTCCGCCGTTGCATGAGACCATGAAAAGCGCCAATACTGCTAAAAGTGAGATGGTTAAATTGATTTTTTTCATAATTTTATGGTTAATGTTAATAAATACAGAACAAATGTAGTCTGCAAAAATAAGCTAAAATATGACTTATATCATCTTTTAACGAATAAAAGATATTTTTATCTTTATTTATTGTAATCAATGTAACATTGAGTATTCAAAATCTATTTATAAATTTGCATTGGAGATTTAAAAAAGCTTAAATGATGTAAGGTAATAATCTCAAATGCGTCAAAACGGACATAAATTTAATAAAAAAATGAACAACTCCCTCATAAAAAATAGTTTAAATAATACAATTTCTTATGTTGCGTATAGAAATTTAATAAAAAATTTACTTGCGGAAGGAAAATCTACCGGAATAGAACAGTCTGAAGATCGCTTGACTTTCAGTATTTTAAATGATAAAAGAATGGACCGGTTGGATAAAACCTTAGACATCAATACGTCAACACAAAATTCTCTGAATAATTTAAACAAAGGTTTTACCTTTTTGGTGATTGCCGAAGGCTGGTGCGGCGATGCTGCCCAAATATTGCCTATTATCAACAAAGTTGCAGAAGCATCAGACAAAATAGATTTTAAAATTGTGTTGCGCGATGAAAATGAGGATTTGATGAACCAATATTTAACCAACGGAAGCAAATCTATTCCTAAAGTCCTTATTTTGGATCAGGAAAATAACGTATTGGTTTCCTGGGGGCCGAGACCTGCCGTAGCTTCAAAAATGGTGGTGGACTATAAAGCCCAAAACGGAAGTTTGGACGAGGAATTTAAAAAGAACCTGCAAATTTGGTACAATAAAGACAAGGGTCACAATACGAAAAATGAACTGATTGGTTTGCTGCACGCCAATTAGAAGGTTGAATTGAAAATTCTTGCGCTAGCGCGAGCGTCCCGCTCGTGACTGTGCAAATTAAGTGTTTACAAAAAGCATTTGCGTGACGCGACGCACAGCCACAGCCACAGCCTAACAGAGGCACGAGCGGGACGCTCGCGCTAGCAGAAGCAGAGGCACGAGCGTGACGCTTGCGCCAGCAGAATACGGTAAGCTCAAGCAAGCAGAAACGTTTGTTGATCGCTTCCTTACAGTTTTCGATTTATTTTGAATACCTTTGCGGCCTAAACACGACCCATGATTACAGATTTTAACAGCATTCCCGAAACCGCAAAAATTTGGGTATTTCCGGCAAGCAGAAAATTTTACGCACAGGAACTTCCAGAAATAACAGCCAAGATTGACCAATTTTTAACGGAATGGGAAAATGAAAATCTGCCAATTTCAGCGGCGTATGTGATCAAATACGACCGTTTTATTATAATTACCGCAAACGATACCGAACAAAACTTGAGTTTGGAAGCCCAAGATCAATTGGCAGGTTTTATACAATCGCTTGAAAGCAGCTACGAGCTAATTTTAATGGACCGGATTAATGTGTGTTACAAACAAGGGGAATTTGTGCAGTACAAAACACTTCCTGAGTTTAAAAAAATGATAAAAGACAAAGGTGTTTCCCAAAATACCATGGTGTTTAATTCCATGATAAACCTAAAAGAAGAATTGGAATTTGGTTGGGAAATCAATATTATGGACAGCTGGCTGGGACGATTTATAAAAACAGGGAATTAAATAAATCTCCTAGTTGTTTTTTAACCGCAAGGGTCGCAAAGTTTTACGCAAAGTTCGCCAGGATTAATTAAGCATCATTTTAAAAGATGACTTTTAAATAAGAGGAAAGCTTATAAATTGGCGATAAAATCTTCAATTTCATAGGCATCATTCACGTTAAAATTTCCTATTTTAGTGCGACGTAGGGCCGATAAATATCCGCCAGAATTAAGCGCTTTGCCAAAATCGTAAGCCAGAGAACGGATGTAAGTTCCTTTGCTGCACACGATTCTGAATTGAACTTTAGGCATGGTGATGTTGGTAATTTCAAAGGTTTCAATGGTTATTTTCCGCGATTGAATTTCGCGCGTTTTTCCTTGGCGCGCCAAATCGTATAAACGTACTCCCGCCATTTTTATGGCAGAAAACATAGGCGGAACCTGCTCAATTTCACCCACAAATTGCTGTACCGTTTTATGGATCAAGTCTGAAGTAATGTGATCAATAGGGAAAGTTTCGTCGACTTCGGTTTCCAAATCGTAGCTTGGCGTGGTTGCGCCCAGAGTAATTTCACCGGTATATTCTTTGATTTGTCCTTGATATTCGTCTATTTTTTTGGTAAAATTTCCTGTACAAATAATTAACAATCCGGTCGCCAAGGGATCTAACGTGCCGGCGTGGCCCACTTTTATTTTACCCAGACCGAATTTTTGACGGATGTTCCAACGCAATTTATTGACCACCTGAAAAGATGTCCAGGTTAAAGGTTTGTTGATTAACAACACCTGTCCGTTTTTAAAATCTTCCCCTGTGCGCATTATACAACGGTTAAAGGCATGATAAAATAATGGATCAGCAATAAAGCGACACCCAACACAATTCGGTAATAACCGAACAATTTGAATCCGTTTTTGCTTAAATAATCGATAAAAAATTTGATGGCAAGCAAGGCCACGATAAAAGAAATTACGTTGCCCAGCAGCAAATAATTGATTTGGTCATTGCTTAAAGTAAAACCTGCTTGGTAATAATCGTACAATTTTTTTGAAGTTGCGCCAAACATGGTTGGCACGGCCAAGAAAAAAGAGAATTCGGCGGCAGTTCTTCTGTTTAATTTTTGAGTCATCCCTCCTATTATTGACACACCGCTTCTGGAAGTTCCGGGAATCATGGCCAGGCATTGGAAGAATCCGATTTTTAGCGCGGTAGCGTAACCAATTTCGGTATGCTGGTAAGGTTGGTTGGGATCAACAATTTCATTCGATTTAAACCAGTCGTCGACTTTCAGCAGAATAAATCCACCCAAAATTAAAGTAATGGCAACAATGATGGGACTTTCCAGCCAACCATCAATATAATTGTTAAAAGCCAAGCCGAAAAACACCGCGGGCAAAAAAGCCACGAAGAGTTTTAAATAAAAATCGACACTCTGAAAAAAACGTTTCCAATACAGCGCCAACACGGCCAAAATGCCGCCTAGTTGAATTACGATGGTAAATAATTTGGTAAAATCGTCGCCGGCAATGCCAAAAAAGGAGGAGGCGATAATTAAATGTCCGGTTGATGAAACCGGCAAATATTCGGTAATGCCTTCAATAATGGCTAAAATAATTACTTCAAAATAATTCATCCTTATTTTTTAGGCTTGGCCATAATGGCATAAATTTCAATGCCCAAACCAATAATTACCAAAGTTGGCGCCAAACGAATTCTTCTGAAATTATACATTTCTGCGTTAAAAATTTCGGGATTGTCGCTTCCGCCGCCCGCCATTAAAATAAATCCGAGCCCAATAAAAACAAGACCGATTAACATCACCACATAATTCTTTTTTCCGAAAAGGAATTCGCTTTTTATTTGTTCATTATTTTTTTTCATCATGGAAGTTTTTTAATCGTTCGGTAAGCTCACTATAAATTTTACAGAATAACAGGACTTATATTTTCATCAATAATAAAGTTCGTCGCTTCTTAGGTTTAAAAATCGTTGGGTCGCAAAAAATGTGCTTAACCAGGTAATGAAGATTCCCAAACCGATAATGCCAATAAACACGATGGCCAATATATTCACATCGGAAAACAGTTCCAATTCAGGGATATTTTTGTTTAAATAGGATATAAACGCCACCAATCCGGCTATAGAAACCAATGCCCCGGAGATGCCCAATTTTACGCTTTGCCAAATAAACGGACCGCGAATAAAGCTTTTAGTGGCACCCACCATTTGCATTGTTTTTATGGTAAATCGTTTTGAATACACCGAAAGTCGGATAGAACCGTTGATTAATACAACTGCAATTAAGGTAAACAATGCGCTAAAAATAAGCATCCAAAAACTTAAACGGTTGATGTTTTTAGACAGCAATTCAATCAGCGGCTTGTCGTACGTAACTTCCGAAACAATATTTCTAAGGACCAATTCTTTTTCGATGTCCGCCATAATTTCAGGCGTCACAAATTCCGATTTCAACGAAATATCAATGGCGTTTTTCAGCGGATTTTCGCCTAAAAACTCCAAAAAGTTCTCGCCAATGTCTTCACTGTATATTTTTGCGGCTTCATCTTTTGAAATATAAGTGACCGTTTTTGCGTATGCTTCCTTTCTTAATTCGGCCTGCAAGGTTTCCACGTCGCTGTCTTTGGCATTGTCATTTAAAAATACGGTAATGGCCACTTTTTCTTTAAAGTGTTTTGTTATGCTGTTGGTTTTTAACACAATAAGGCCTAAAAGCCCCACTAAAAATAACACCAAAGCAATGCTTACGATGACGGAAAGGTAAGAAGAACGCAATCTTCTTTTTTGATATTTATCGAACGAATTATTCAAAAGAAACTGTTTTTAAAGCGGTTGCAATATACAAATTTGTTGTTAGTTGTTGGTTGTTGGTTGTTGGTTTTTTTGTTGTCAAATTAAGAAGCTGGAATTAGTCATACTGTCGTGCGATTGTGCTGAATTCGTATATTAGACTGTTGGTATATTGGTATTTTAGAATGGCGTTTTTTAGTAATCATTTTTAATTTTTACTTAAACATCATGTTTGGAATTCCATCCATTTTGTTTTGTTCTTTTTTTCATATGTGTTTTATTTTAATTTCTTTTGAATTGAGTCAAAAATATCTCGCTAAAACCTTGATTTTAGTTTGTTTTTATCGATAATTTCTTTTTTCTCAACAGGTTAATTTGCGTTTTAAATTTCAATTAATGTTCAAAATTTTGTTTACCATCCGCAGCAAGATCATTACATCTGCCCTGAGGATCATTTTCTGAAAACCAATGGGAATTTTTACACCGTCCACCGCGGAAAATCCAACCAAACCAAGTTCAAACAATATAAGACCAAAGCCTGTAAAGGCTGCCCGGCGAGACAATTATGCACAACGGCAAAAAACGGGAGACTTCTGGCAAGGAACATTTACACTCCGGTTTATGAGCAAAACCAAAAAAATATGGAACAAGATCCTGAACTTTATCGTCGAAGGCAGGCTATTGTCGAGCATCCCTTTGGAACCATAAAGCGGCAATGGGGTTTTGACCACATCCTTTCCAAAAAAGGCAAGAAGCGTGCCTCTGCAGATGTCGGATTTATCTTCATTGCCTACAATCTCAAACGAATATTAAATTTGATGGGTAAAAAAAGGGTTAGGGAATTCCATAACCTTTTCCTTCTTTGTTTAAAGGCCTTAATTCAGCCCTGCAAATACATTTTAAAGCCCTTTTACCCGAATAATGCCGGGAACAACATTTCTGCAACAATCTTAAACTTCTCGTAAAAAAGCTTATTTTAGTCCAAAATTGGCAGATGAACTTAGGTTCTTAGACAGACTGCCGTTGGCGGTAATTTTGCCGCAGAAGACAAATTAATAATTTTATAATTCACAATGAATAACATTGAAGTAAATTTTGGGGAATATCTTATTACAACAGACAAAAGTAAAATGGACATTGTCGCAATTCATGACTTTTTATCTAAACACTCAGGCTGGAGTGACAATATTCCTTTTGACAGGGTAAAAACTTCGATAGATAATTCTTTAAACTTTGGACTTTTTCACTTCGACAAACAAATTGGGTTTGCAAGAGTAATAACTGACTTTTCAACAATTGCTTATTTAGGCGATATTTACATACTGGACAATTATCGAGGGCAAGGACTTTCTAAAAAATTAATGGATCTTGTGATGAATCATCCAACGTTACAAGGTTTAAGACGGTGGATATTATTAACCTCAACCGCAGATTGGCTGTATGAAAAATATGAATTTGTGAAAGTCCCAAAACCAGAGATTTATATGGAGCTTTTTAATGCAAATGTATATAAAAATTAAAACTAAGAAAATTTTAAAGAACAGGTATATTTATGAAAAAATCTATTATTCTATGTTTATATTTTGTATTAATAATGCTCGGATCCAACAACTCTTTCGCCTGTGTTCAATCTGATTCATTAAAATCAAATTTAATTTTTACGGATACGATTATTAAAATTGAAGCAAATCCCAAACAAGGATTTAATTATCCTTATTACTTGCGAATTCCTAAAGGTTTAAACAAGGACAAAACACAATATCTCTTAGTTGAAACAAACAATACCGGTGTTAATGACACCCTACTGTTTCACGAAAAAGAAACATATTCACAAATACTTCATAATTCTTTGGGAAGCAGCCTTTGCAAAAATCTTAATATCCCATTTTTAATGCCAATTTTTCCAAGACCCTTAAAGGAGTGGGAAATTTATACCCATGCTTTAGACAAAGATGCCGCTAGCATTAAAGATGGCGAAATGAAGAGATTAGACCTGCAACTTATAGCAATGATTGAAAGTGCAAGAGAGATTTTAAACAAATACGAAATAACAGTTAAAGAAAAAATTTTAATGAATGGCTTTTCTGCATCTGGGACTTTTGCAAATAGATTTACACTAATTCATCCAGAACTTATTGCTGGAGTTGCTTGTGGAGGAATTAATGCAATTACTATTTTGCCAATATCGAAATTAGATGGAAAAAAATTAAAATATCCTTTAGGCATTTATGATTTTGAAACACTTTTTGCCTCAAAATTTAATATAACAGAATATCAAAAAGTTCCACAATTCATCTATATGGGTGAAAATGATAACAATGATGCTGTGTTATTTGATGATGCTTACAGCAATTCGGAAAGAAAAATAATATTTAAGTTATTAGGAAAAATAATGATTCCCGATAGATTTTTAAATTGTGAAAAAATATACACTAAAAATAAAGTGAACAGTACTTTTAAGATATATCCAAATATTGGACACGAAACGGAGCAGACAGTATTTTTAGATGTTTATACTTTTTTTAAAAATATTATATCACAATAATGGAACCTGCCATTAACATAGGTTTGGCAATATGTTGGCTAACGTTCTTTGTAGAAACATTTGTGCTTCGTATGAAATTTAGTGCTAAAAATCCGCCACATCGCCACGTTCCAAAACGTTAGCGCCAATTTTTTACCAACATAAATCTTTAGAATTATAGGTACTTTGGACAAATTGAAGCCAATCTTTTAATGATTAGATTACAATAATAAAAAAACGAATTATACAAAAGGCCATACAATTACATATTTAGAAAATGATAAAATATCAAATTGAAAATAATATTTCACCATCTGAGTTTAAAGAATTGTTAATAAAATCAACGCTTGGAGAAAGAAGACCCATAGATGATTTTGACAGAATTAAAGCAATGGTTGAAAATGCCAATTTAATTATTACTGCAAGAGACCAAAATAAATTAGTTGGTGTGGCAAGATCTGTTACTGATTTTGTTTACTGCACTTACCTATCTGATTTGGCTGTAGATACTGATTTCCAAAATACAGGAATCGGTAAAGAATTAATCAGATTAACAAAAAAAGAAACACCAAATGCCACGCTAATACTTTTGGCTGCACCAAAGGCTGTTGACTATTATCCGCGCATAGGCATGACGAAACATCATGCTTGTTTTTTGTTGAATGATGAAAAAAAATTGAAATAACGGCGTTTAAATTTAACCTAATTTAGAGTTGGTTAATTGCAAATTTAAGTCTTAAATTTATAGACTAAATTTATTCGTTCAAAATGAAAAACCTCTTCACAAGTGCGCTTTTGTTAATCTCATTTTTTTCCTTTTCCCAAAATCAAAGCAAAGAAACAGGGGAAACATTTATAAAATTATTGCTTCAGGAAAATAATTACGAAAAAGCCTATGCATTTTTTGATGAAACCGTTAAAAACAAAATTTCTGAAGAATTATTAAAAACTACCGAACAACAGTTAGAAGGTCAATTAGGAAAATTCAATAATATCATTGAAATCAATAACGATAACGCCACCTATTTTTATTATGCTGATTTTGAAAAAATGAAATTAGACATAAAAATTACCCTTAATGAAACCAATAAAATACTGGGTTTTTTCTTTGCGCCGCATAGAGAATTCAAAAAAGAAAACGCCCTGGTAAACGACCTTAACATAAAAAGCGGCAACATCGATTTAAAAGGAACCATCCTCCTGCCCGAAAAAAATAATCTAAAAAAATTGGTGATTTTTGTTCACGGTTCCGGACCGCAAGACAGAGACGAAACCATTTATGAAAACAAGCCTTTTAAAGACATTGCTGAAAGTTTATGGCTAAAAGGGATTGCATCTTACCGGTTCGACAAAAGAACGCTCACAAATCCCGAAAGTTTTAACGACCAAAGCACCATTGATGATGAAGTAACCAACGACATCATCAATATTATTAACTATTTTAAGGAAAACGAACAATTTGCAGCCTATGAAATTATAGTTTTGGGGCACAGTTTAGGCGCTAATTTAATGCCCAGAGTCGCCAATAAATCTAACCAAATTTCTAAACTCATTCTTTTGGCGGGAAATGCAAGACCTTTGGAAAAACTCATTGCAGAACAATATGATTATCTATATAAACTTGATCCATCGCCAGAATTACAGGAAGCAATAGAGAAAATGAAAGAACAAATTGCCTTGCTGACTTCAAAGGCCTTTAGCGTAAATACGCCTAAAGAAAAACTTCCATTTAATCTGTCGGGATATTACTGGAAATCCGTTTTGGATTATGATCCTTTAAAAGAGGTTAAAAACGTCAAAATCCCTATGTTAATTCTTCAGGGTGAAAGGGATTATCAAGTAACCATGGAAGATTTTGAATTGTGGAAAAGCACCTTAAAAAACAATAAAAAAGCCAGTTTTATAAGTTATCCTAAACTTAACCATTTATTTATGGGTGGAGAAAACAAATCGGAACCAAAAGAATACCTCATAAAAGGGAAGGTTGATGAAATGGTTGTCAATGACATTTATAATTTTATTGAAAAAAATTAAAAAGCGGCATAAATGCTAAAAGACCTGCAAGAACTTGTAAAAGCTGACGTTATTTCACAAAATACGGCCGACAAAATAAGCGATTTCTATCAAAAAAAGGGAGAAGATGCAACCAATCGGCTTTTTATTGTTTTTGGAATCTTAGGCGCCATATTGGTTGGACTTGGGATTGTTATGATTATAGCTCATAACTGGGACGAACTTACCAAAATAACAAAAACAATCTTTGCTTTTTTGCCGCTTTTGGTTGGGCAACTCCTTTGCTTATTTGCCTTAATCAAAAAACAGGAAAGTATTGCCTGGCGGGAAAGCAGCACGGCTTTCTTATTTTTTTCCGTTGGCGCAAGCATCTCGCTTGTGAGTCAAATTTACAACATCCTGGGGAATCTTGGCGACTTCTTGCTTACTTGGATGCTTCTTTGCCTGCCACTGATTTATGTGATGAATTCTTCTATTGTTTCCTTGCTTTATATCGTTGGCATCACCTTTTACGCAGGCGAAACCAGTTATTGGTCGCAGCCGCAATCCGTAGCCTATTTTTACTGGTTGCTGCTATTGGCCGCGTTGCCCCATTATTATATGTTGTTCAAGAAAAAACCAGAAAGCAATTTTATGATTTTTCATTACTGGATTTTACCGCTTTCTGTTGTCATTAGCCTGGGAACCGTGGCTGACAAAACTGGTTCACTGATGTATATTGCATATTTCAGCCTATTTGGATTGTTTTATTTGGTTGGAAATTTAGAATTTTTTACGCTTCAAAAATCAAGAAACAATGGCTATAAAATATTGGGAACGCTTGGCACCATTATTTTGCTTCTGACACTCAGTTTTGACCGGTTTTGGAAAGAATTGAGCGTCCGTGAATTTCAGTTTAATGAAGTCATTACAAGCCCAGAGTTTTTTGCTGCTGTAATCTTGTCTCTTTTGGCTGCCGGACTACTTTTCTTCCAACTAAAAAACAAGTCGATAAAAGAAATAAAACCCTTCGAACTAATTTTTATTTTGTTCATATTAACCTTCATTCTTGGACTTTATTCAACAATTGCGGTAGTTCTTATAAACTTTTTTGTGTTTGCAATTGGCATTCTCACCATTAAAGACGGTGCCAAACAAGACCATTTGGGAATCTTAAATTTCGGATTGCTCATCATCACCACATTGGTCATTTGCCGATTTTTTGACGTCAACCTAAGTTTTGTGTTTAAAGGGATTTTGTTTGTTTCTGTTGGGGTTGGATTCTTTACCGCAAATTCCTGGATGCTTAAAAAAAGAAAAACAAATGATTAGCAAGAAAATAATATTGCCTATATTTATACTTGTTGCCTTGGCACAACTGTATGTTCCTTCCAAAATGATTTTTGACAGAGAAGAGATTCTGGAATCAGGAACCGACTATAAATTCAGCACCGCGCCTATAGATCCAAGCGACCTGTTTAGAGGAAAATACATCATCTTAAGTTATAAAGACAATGTTGTTGCCGTTAAAAACGAAAAGAGTTGGATTGCAGGTGAAACTGTTTATGTTTCTTTGGTAAAAGACAAAGCCGGATTTGCAAAAATTGCATCGGTTTCAAAAGAAAAACCAACGAAAAACCAAAACTTTGTTAAGGCAGAAGTGAGTGCTGTTTCTTCCAACGGAACCAACAAACTGACCATTTATTATCCATTTGACCGCTATTATATGGAAGAATCAAAAGCGTATGATGCGGAACTAATTTATGCAGAATCGGCACAAGACAGCACTCAAATAGCTTATGCTTTGGTTAGCGTAAAAAATGGTGATTCAGTCTTGAAGGATGTGTTGATAGATGGAGTTTCAATAAGAGAAATTGTGAAAGAAAAACAACAAAACAATAAATAAAAACAACAAGATGAAAAACAAATTCCCTTTACTATTAGTGCTTGTAACAATCATCAGCGCTTGTAACTCCAATCCAAAACCAGTTCAAAACTTAGAGACAAAACCAGACAACAGCCAAACTTCTTTAGACTGGCCAGGCATTTACCGCGGTATTTTGCCTTGTGCAGATTGCGAAGGCATTGAAACTGAAATTACTTTAAATGCTGATTTAACCTATGTGATTTCTTCAATATATTTAGGAAAAAACAACGAAGCCATTAAAGAAAACGGCAATTTTAAATGGGATGAAGCCGGTGCCAAAATAACGTTGGAAAATGCAACTTCAAAAGCGACCAATCAATATTTGGTCGGCGAAAACATGCTTTTTAAATTAGATGCCAACGGGAACAGGATTGAAGGTGATTTAAAAGAAAAATACCAATTAAAAAAAGTGCAATTAGACAACGAAATTGCCGAAAAATACTGGAAACTCATTGAGTTAAACGGGAAGAAAATAGTTTTAGGCAAAAACCAAGATATCGCGCCACACTTAACGCTAAAAAATGAAAATAGCCGCGTTTTTGGAAATGGCGGCTGCAATGCATTCCAAGGAACTTACGAACTTTCTGATGGAAATAAAATAAAATTTTCTAAAATGGCTTCAACCAAAATGTTTTGTGACTACATGGAAATGGAAACAGCGATGCTCAACGCTTTAGAAATGGCGGATAACTATTCCGCAAAAAAAGACACGGTAAGCCTAAACAATGCAACCATGGTTTCTTTAGCCAAGTTTCAGCTGATTTACGGCGAATAAAAAAGCATAAAATACTATTTTTTTAAAAACTTTTTCTAAAAAATGGCTCAATTAACAAACTCAATTGCAAATGGACAATATTGGAATTAGAAAAGCGAATCAATCTGATATAGAACTCCTTCAAAATATTGGCAGACAAACCTTTTTTGAAAAATTTACCGAAAACAATTCCGAAGAAAATATGCTTCAATATGCTTCGGAAGCCTACACTTTTGAAAAAATAGCAAGCGAAGTAAACAACCCAAACTCCCAATTTTATTTGGCAAATTTAAACAACCAGGCCGTCGGCTATCTCAAAATCAATTTTGGGGATGCCCAAACGGAGTTACAGGACCCGCAAGCGCTCGAATTAGAAAGAATTTATGTAGTAAAGGAGTTTCAGGGCAGAAAAATTGGACAGTTTCTTTTTGAAAAAACACTTGAAATAGCGCGGCAGGCAAAATGTAACTTTGTTTGGTTGGGCGTATGGGAAGAAAATACAGGCGCCATTAAATTTTATCTAAAAAATGGATTGAAAGCCTTCAGCAAACATATTTTTATGCTGAGCGACGACCCACAAACTGATATTATGATGAAAATTGAACTCAACAACCCTAAAACAAACTAAAAAATATTGGGGCATTCTTAAAAAGGCATTTATATGTAAGTTAAATCCTTTATATTTACTGCGAATTATGACCAAATGGCGTCAACCACAAGATTAGCAGATGACAGATTTTTTTAAACATTTAATGCATGAATTTCAATTGCCGCTGGGAAATCCGGTGTTGATATTTTCATTAATTCTGCTTATTATTCTGCTCTCGCCTATTCTTCTCAGAAGATTAAATATACCCGGCATTATCGGTTTAATTATTTCCGGTGTAATTATTGGTCCGCATGGGTTGAATATTTTGGAAAAAAATTCTGCGGTCGATCTCTTTTCAACCATTGGATTGTTGTATATCATGTTCATTGCCGGACTTGAATTAGACATGAACCAGTTTAAGGCAAACAGAAACAAAAGTGTTTTATTTGGATTTTTCACCTTCATTTTTCCATTGACTATTGGCTTCCCGGTTTGTTATTATTTTCTTGATTACAGCTTAAATGCCAGCTTGTTAACTGCCAGTATGTTCGCAACCCATACACTTGTTGCTTATCCTATTGTGAGTAAATTGGGGATTTCCAAAAATCAGGCGGTAGCCATCACGGTTGGCGGAACAATCCTAACTGATACTGCGGTTCTTATCATATTGGCCATAATAATGGGCAACAATGAGGGAAATTTAAACCAGGAATTTTGGATTAAATTGGGTATTTCGTTGGTGATTTTTTCAGCCATTATGTTTTATCTGATTCCTAAAATAGCGAAATGGTTTTTCAGCAAACTGGAAAGCGAAAAACATTCCCATTATATTTTTGTGCTGGCTGTTGTTTTCTTCGCCGCATTTTTAGCGGAAGTGGCGGGTCTTGAACCAATTATCGGCGCATTTGTTGCCGGATTGGCCCTCAACAAACTGATTCCGCATTCTTCGGCATTGATGAACAGGATAGAATTTATAGGAAATTCACTTTTTATCCCGTTTTTCCTGATATCGGTTGGTATGATTGTGAACGTAAGTGTCATTACAAAGGGACCGGAAGCCTTGATTGTTGCAGGAACACTCACCGTTGTCGCTTTGTTCGGAAAATGGTTTGCCGCCTTGTTTACGCAACTTGTTTTTAAATATTCAGCGGCACAACGGCAACTTATTTTTGGTCTTAGCAGTTCTCATGCCGCCGCAACGCTTGCCGTGATATTGGTAGGTTACAAAGCGGGCATTTTAGATGAAAATATCCTGAACGGAACCATCATTTTAATCTTGGTTACCTGTATTGTGGCTTCTTTTGCAACGGAAAAAGCGGCTAAAAAAATTGTTCTTGAAATGGAAGACGACCATTCAGACTTGAAAAAATCAATCGAATTCACCAATGAACACATTCTTATTCCGATTGCCAATTTAGAGCGCATTTCAAAACTGCTCGAATTTTCAATTTTCATCAAGGATAAAAAATCGGCCAATCCGGTTTCCATACTTTCCGTAGTTTCCAACAATGACGAAGCGGAAATAAACATTCTGAAAACAAGAAGCAAGCTCGAAGAGTTTGTGAAACAAGCTTCGGCCTCAGAAACTAAAGTAAATATTATAACCACCATAGACCATAACCGGGCAAGCGGCATCGCCCGTATTTCAAGGGAAATTATGGCCGATATCATTATTTTGGGATGGCCGCACCGTTCGGGATTGATGGACAAACTAATCGGCGAAAAAGTTGACAATATTTTAAACAATACCGATAAAACCACTTTTATATGCCATTTTGAAAAACCTTTGGTGTTGCATAAAAGACTTGCCATTGTGATTCCGCCTTTGGGAGAACATGAAAACGGGTTTGAACAGTGGTATACAAAAATGTCGAAATTGGCGCAAGAGCTAAGCATTCCAATTTTGTTGTGCTGCAATGAAACAACTCGAAATTCCGTTAACAAACTCATGAAAAAAGCGCGGTTAACCGCCTCAATTGTGCCCTATTTATTTGAAGATTGGGACGACTTTTTTGTGTTGTCCAAAGTCATCAATGTAGATGATTTAATCGTGCTGGTTTGCGCACGCAAGGGAGCCGCTTCCCATATGAACGTGCTCGAAAATTTGCCATCCAAACTCGAAAAACATTTTGAAAAGAACAGCCGAATCGTTATTTACCCGCTGCAATTTAACCAACGCATTGGCACGGAACGATATGATGACATTACGCCCGAGCCGTTGCGCAAAGGAATTGAAACCGTACAAAAAATTGGCCGTGGCATTGGAAACATCTTTAAAAAAGAGGATCTTGATGAAACTATCTAAACCTAAGGCTGTAAAATAGTAAACAAAACAATGAAATGAAATTAAAAGAAATATCCCCGTTAAAAAAGCAACTGGTTAAATTCACGCTCATCGGTCTTTTGGCCGTATCGGTTGATTTATTGTGTTATTTCATCCTGTTAAATATTTTGCCCGAAAAACTATTCCAAACCGTGGGCAATGAAGCGGTATCCAAAAGCATCTCATTTATGTGTGGGATGACCGTGACTTATTTTTTTAATAAATTTTGGACTTGGAAAAAAAAGGATCGCTCCCAAAAAAGGCTTGTTAAATTTGGACTTTTATACGGTATCGCATTGCTTATAAATGTGGGCACCAACTCTGGATTGTTGTATATTTTGCACCAATACAGAAATCTGGTCGATTTGCCTTTCAAATACCTCATCGCTTTCGTTGGCGCTTCTGGCCTCAGTGCTTCCGTAAGTTTTATGGGACAAAAATTTTGGGTTTTTAAAACTTCCGAAAGACCAATAGTGAATTAACCTATTTTGGGCGTTCCCCTGCGGGTCGCGCTTTCCGTTGTATCTTTTTCCGCGTTTCTCGCAAAAAAAGTATGCCACTTCAATCGCTAACGCAACTTGAATTACGATTTAAGATTTTTGATTTACGAATTATTTTACAGTTTTTTTGTGAGCCAATTTCAATTATCTTCAAATTCCCCAAAACAAAAAAACCGGGCAAATTGCCCGGTTTTCTCAAGATGATTCAAAATCAATTGAAAAGATGCTGAAACAAGTTCAGCATGAAGTTGTAATGTTAGCTCAACGCTTTTTTAATTCTTTTAATCGCTTCACGCAATTGCGCTTCCGATGCGGCGTAGGAAATTCTGATGCAAGTTGGCGCGCCAAAGGCTTCACCGGTTACCGTAGCAACAGTTGCTTCCTCCAACAAAAACATAGAAAAATCTGCAGCATTGGCTATTTTATGCCCTTTAATTTCTTTTCCGAAGAAAGCGGAAACATCAGGGAAAACATAAAATGCGCCTCCGGGTACATTTAATTTAAATCCGTCAATTTCTCTTAGCAAATCAACAACAATATCTCTGCGGTTGTGAAATTCATCAACCATATATTTAATTTTAGAAACCGGTGCCTGCAATGCCGCAATGGTTGCACGCTGTGCAATGCTGTTTGCGCCCGAAGTAATTTGTCCTTGCATTTTTGTGCAAGCTTTCGCAATCCATTCCGGTGCGCCAATGTAACCAATTCTCCAGCCGGTCATCGCAAATGCTTTTGCAACGCCATTAACGGTGATAGTTCTGTCGTACATACTTGGAATTGACGCAAAACTAAAATTAGGTTCCCCATAATTGATGTGTTCATAAATTTCATCAGAAATAACATAAATATTTGGATGTTTTTCCAACACTTTTGCAAAAGCCCTATATTCTGCTTCACTATAAATGGTGCCGCTCGGGTTATTTGGCGAATTGAAAAATACCAATTTTGTTTTTGGCGTAATGGCAGCTTCCAACTGTGCCGGCGTAATTTTAAAATCCGTTTCAACAGTGGATGGAATTTCAACATACGTGGCTTCCGCCAAAATGGCAATGGCCGAATAACTTACCCAATATGGCGCAGGCAACAATACCTCATCACCCGGATTTAACAAAACCATGGCCACATTGGCAATGGATTGTTTTGCCCCAGTTGAAACCACAATTTGGTTGGGCAGATACGTTAAATGATTGTCTCGTTTAAATTTTTCGCAAATTGCCTTTTTTAAATCCACATAACCATCAACAGGACTGTAAGAGCTGTAATTGTCGTGAATGGCCTGAATAGCGGCTTCCTTAATAAAATCGGGTGTATTAAAGTCCGGTTCCCCTAAACTTAAACTGATAATGTCTTTTCCTTGTTCTTTAAGCTCTCTGGCTTTTGCGGCCATTGCTAAAGTTTCTGAAACAGGTAAATTGTTAATTCTGTCTGAAAGTTGGTTGGTCATATTGAAAAATTTATGCGTACGCAGGCCTTATGCCAAGCGCTTTTAATTGGTTAAAATGTTCAACTATTGCTTTTTGAAAAGTTTTATATTCGTTATACGGCAAATCGTATTCCAATGCCGTTTCTTTCACGATTTTTGCTATTTTTCCATAATGAATATGCGAAATATGCGGAAATATATGATGTTCAACCTGATGGTTCAAGCCACCGGTGTACCAAGAAACAAATTTATTTGTAGGTGCAAAGTTTGATGTTGTGTACAATTGATGCACCGCCCATGTGTGTTCCAAATTGCCTTCTTTATCAGGCAAAGGCATTTCCGTGTTTGGCACTACGTGCGCCAATTGGAAAACAACGCTTAAAATCATTCCTGCGGTATAATGCATCACAAAAAATCCGATCAACACTTTCCACCAGGCAATGTCCAAAACCAAAAGCGGCAAAACAATCCACATAAAATAATAAACCAATTTGGTCACAATTAATGTGGTCCATTCCGTTGCCGGATTTGGAAATTTACCATAAGAAAGTTTGCGTTTCAAATACTTGCGCATTTGTCTAAAATCGGTGGTAATTGCCCAGTTAATGGTTAACAATCCGTATAAAAAAATGGAATAATATTTTTGAAATTGGTGTATTTTTAGCCATTTGGCATTTTTGGTGAAACGAATAATTCTTCCGGCATCAATATCCTCGTCGTGTCCCTGTATATTGGTGAACGTATGGTGTAAAACATTGTGTTGCACTTTCCAGTTGTAAACGTTCCCGGCCAAAATGTAAATGCTGCTTCCCATTACTTTATTTACCCACTTTTTGCTTGAAAAAGATTCGTGATTGCTGTCGTGCATGACGTTCATTCCAACGCCTGCCATCCCAACTCCTATAACAACGGTTAATAAAAGCAATGCCCATTGTGACATGGAAACCGTTAATATAATAATTAAGGGAACTAAAAAAATACCAAACATGATGATGGCTTTGGTATATAATTTCCAATTGCCGGTGCGCTTTAGCTCATTTTCCTTAAAATAAGCATTAACCCTCTTGTTTAGTGTTCTGAAAAAATTCGCTTTGTCTGTTCTAGAAAAGCTGATTGTGTTGTTTGTCATACTTGTATTAATCTGTCAATAGATGTATTACGGGCTAAAATTACGCCATTAATGTGTCGCTAAATAAATTTTGTGAAAAATATAACATTTTTTCAAAAGATGTTAATTTAATTTAGGAAACCGTAATTTTGCGCTCACAATACCACAAATATATGGACATCATTTTAAAATATTTCCCCGATTTATCTGAAAATCAACGAGCCCAATTTTCAAAATTAGGGGAATTATATGCTTTCTGGAACGCCCAAATAAATGTAATCTCCAGAAAAGATATTGATGAATTGCCGGTTCGTCATATATTGCATTCTTTGGGAATTGCAAAAGTGCAGCCATTCAAGCCTGGCGCCCGAATACTGGATGTTGGAACAGGCGGCGGTTTTCCGGGAATTCCATTGGCCATATTGTTTCCTGAAACCCATTTTCATTTGGTGGATTCCATCGGAAAAAAAATTAAAGTGGTGAAGGAAGTTGCCGCAGCGCTCGATTTAAAAAATATAAAAGCCGAAGCCATAAGAGCCGAAGAAGTAAAAGGGGAATTCGATTTTATTGTGAGTCGCGCGGTTACCAATATGGATGAATTTGTAAAATGGACCAAAGCCAAGATCGCCAAAAAACAGCAACACGAATTGAAAAACGGAATTTTATATCTTAAAGGCGGCGATTTAACAGAAGAATTGCAGCATTTTCCCAATGCAAAACTATTTAATTTAACCGATTATTTTGATAACGAATTTTTTGAAACCAAGAAAGTGGTGCATATTCCCTTAAAAAAGAAATAAACTGAAGTTAATTAGGCATTTTATTAATTCAAAAAACTTCCATCTTCGAACTTCGGTCTTTTCAACTATCAAAAATAAAGATGACAAATGTTATCTTTTAGCCAAATAATAAAAGGTAAATTTGTCTGATATTAAATCGTAAAATTATGAGTCAAGATAAAGCATGTTTAGTGTGTAAAAAACCTTCTTCGGAAGTTCCTGTAACAAAATTTTATTACCAGGAAAGTGAGTTTTACATTTGTCCGCAACACCTCCCTATTTTAATACACCATCCCGAACAATTAAATGGTTTATTGGCTGGAGCCGACAAACTGACTGGAGGATAAATAAAAAATTATTGATTGATTTATTGCATAAAAAACGCGCCGATTGGCGCGTTTTTAGTTTATGGTGTTTTTATTGCTTTTTGAATTTATCTGATAAATCTTTACCAAATACTTTCAATTTTTCAATGGCTGTTTCCACTTCTTTTTCCACAGTTTCAATAGTGCTTTCTTTCAAAAAAGGATATCTGTAATCTGTTGGCGGCACAAAAGTTTCTTTAATGGTGCGGGTATTTACCCAACGCAATAAATTCCATACAGAACCTGCTTTGTCGTTTGTTCCCGATCCGCGTGCGCCTCCAAATGGCTGTTGCCCAACAACGGCTCCGGTTGGTTTGTCGTTGATATAAAAGTTACCGGCTGCATTTTCCAATTTGTTGGTCGCAATGTCAATCACATAACGGTCGCCGCTAAAAATGGCGCCTGTTAATGCATATTCACTGGTGCTGTCTACAATATCTAAAGTTTCTTCCCATTTCTCATCTTCATAAACATAAATGGTCATAATTGGTCCGAACAACTCATTTACCATGGTCGTGTATTTCGGGTTTGTGGTTAAAATTACTGTTGGTTCAATAAAATAACCAATTTCATCGCTGTAACTGCCACCAATAATAATTTCTGCATCGGCATCTAATTTGGCCTGATCAATACAACCCGATAATTTTTTGAACGCTCTGTTGTCAATCACCGCATTTATAAAGTTTGAAGTGTCTTCAGGAGATCCCATTTTAAACGATTTCAAATCTTTTTCAATAGAAGTTCTGATAGCTCCCCACAAACTTTTTGGTAAATATGCACGCGATGCCGCTGAACATTTTTGACCTTGGTATTCAAAAGCGCCTCTTGAAATTGCTGTGGCAACTTCTTGCGCATTTGCGGTAGGATGCGCCCAAATAAAATCTTTTCCGCCTGTTTCTCCAACAATGCGAGGATACGATTTGTAAAGACCCATATTTTTTCCAATGGTTTCCCAGAAACTTTTGAATACAGGTGTTGAACCTGTAAAGTGAACACCCGCAAAATCTCTGCTGTTCAATAAAACATCCGTAACCATCGCCGAATTACCAGTTACCATATTGATAACGCCATCAGGCAAACCTGCAGCTTTAAACAATTCCATAATTACTTGTGCAGAATACACTTGTGAACTTGCCGGTTTCCAAATAACCACATTACCCATTAAAGCTGGCGCTGCAGGTAAATTACCCGCAATTGATGTAAAGTTAAAAGGTGTTATTGCATACACAAAGCCTTCAAGTGCGCGATATTCCATGCGGTTCCAAATACCTGCGGAAGATTTTGGCTGATTGTTGTAAATCTCCGTCATAAATTCAACGTTAAAACGGAAAAAGTCGATCAACTCACAAGCGGCATCAATTTCAGCCTGAAATACGTTTTTGGATTGCGCAATCATGGTTGCGGCATTTATTTTGTTACGAAACGGGCCAGCCAATAAATCGGCGGCTTTTAAGAAAATGGCGGCTCTGTGTTCCCAGCTTGTTGCAGCCCATTTTACACGTGCTTCCGCAGCTTTTTTAACAGCCAGTTCAATATGTTCTTTATCGGCAGTGTGGTATTTTCCCACACAAATTTTGTGATCGTGAGGTGGATGAATGTCAATGGTGTTTCCTGTTCTGTATTCTTTTCCTCCAATATAAAAAGGAATGTCAACTTGTTCGTTGATCATTTTTTTATAGGTATCTAACAATGCTTTTCGTTCTAGAGTCCCTGGAGCGTATGAATTTATAGGCTCATTGAATGCTTTTGGTACGTTGTAAAATCCTGAAGCCATAGTGTATATTTTTAAGGTTTTTTAATTTAAATTTGTTTTGCAAAGTTACAAAATTGAATTTACTTTTTATCTTACGGCCTAATACTCAATAATCAAATTTTAATACAATGTGCACTGTTACTTTTTTGCCTTTATCCAACACCGATTTCATTCTGACTTCCAACCGAGATGAACAAAGGCTAAGAGAAACTTTACCGCCAAAAATATATGAAGAAGATGGCGTGGAAATGCTTTTTCCGAAGGACAAAGTTGCCGGCGGAACCTGGATTGGAGCGAGTTCAAAAAAAAGATTGGTTTGCGTATTGAATGGCGGTTTCCAAAAACACAAAAGGAAGGATAATTACACCAAAAGCCGTGGTTTAATTGCCAAAGAATTGTTGAAAGGAAACAGCCTGCAGCCTTATCTTGAAAACCTCAATTTGTTTGGCGTTGAACCTTTTACGATGATTATTGTAGACTGGAATAACCGTGAATTGAATTTGGTTGAAGTGGTTTGGGACGAACATGAAAAGCATATCACAAAACATAAAAACAAACCTAAAATCTGGTCTTCTTCTACCTTGTATACCGATGAAATTAAGGAATTGCGCAACAACTGGTTTCAACAATGGCTTACTGAAAATGAATTTACTTCCGAATCGATTTTACAATTTCACCATACTGAAACAGGCAATAAAGAACAAGCTATTTTAATGAAACGTTCTTACGTTGAAACCATTAGCATCACTTCCGTAAAAAAAATGGAAAATACCGTTGAAATGGTTTATGAAGATGTTGTGCATTCCACAAAAACTTCCGCTAATTTTACGCGCTTATAAAATAAATTATGGCTACAATAATTACACCCACCAAGCCCAAAAAAGTATAAAAACTGTTTAATAACATAAATTTTAAAGCTGTTCTAAAATGCCCTTGTCCGTAAAAATACCGCAATGCTTTGTATAAATAAATAAGGAATAAGAGCACAAATATCCAAGTTACATTTTCCATTTTAACAACGAGATTCAGCAAATAAAAAATGATAAACAACAGGAAGAAAACAGTTTGTGTATTAAAAACAAACACCAAATGTTCCATATAAGTGAATTTTTTTCTGAAGCACAGCCATTTTAAAAAGAGCGTGAAAATCGGCAAGAAAATAAACAGTGAAATGGAAATATAGGAGGTGAATTTATTGATTAAATTTTTAACGCCTTCATCCGTATCCAATTGTGCCATGTTGGCATCCACTTTTTTAACTTGTTGGTAATAAAAGGTGTTCCAAAATGTTTTTTGATAACCCAAACTGTCCAACGCCTGCTCATTGGTGTAAGCGGGAAATTTTCTGCGGAAATTCTTAAAGTCTGCTATTTTTTCAAAAAAACCAATGGATGCTTCCTGTTTTGTTTTAATGGCGTATCCAGAGTTTGTTTTTGTGGAATCCGAGTCTATTTCATACAGTTCAAATGCATTTTCCAACTCGGCAATTGCTTTGGCATTGGCAGAATCTTTTGGCATAGATTCCGCAGTTCTTCTTTTTATTTCTGTTTTTATGGAGTCGAGTTTTTGGGGATCTAATTTAGACACGGAATCTAAGGTTTTGGTTGCTGTCGCAATCTCTTTTATTGGGTTTTTGGCGCCGTCAAATTGGTTAGAAATCCCTAAAATCAAAAAGAAAATGATGGAAACATGCAAGTATAATTGAAACGGATTTACATATTTTTCACGCTTTCCTGAAATATATTCCTTGGCAACTTTTCCCGGCTTTAAAAGTAATGGAATAAATGTTCTCCAAAAACGCGAATCATAAGCAAAAAAACCAGCAAACAAACTATTGATAAAATAATTGAAACTTAATCGGTCGGTCGTATTTTTTTGTCCGCAGTAAGAACAAAAATTTTCTTCCTTCAAAAGTGGCTGTCCGCAATTTAAACATTCAAACCCTTTTGTTTGTTTTAATTGAAACTTTTGAAGTTTAAATTTCATAAGATTAATTATGAATACTGGAAACCATCAACTGAAATGTGGGAATGTAAACCTTGAAAGTGCTTGAATTGGAAAAGTTTACCATATTGTAAAAACCTTTCATCGCTCCTATAGGCGATGTTAAAAAGCAATTCGACCTGTAGGTGTATTTTTGTGTGGGTTTCAATATTGGTTTTTTGCCAATAACACCCGAGCCTTCAACAACTTCATTATGGTTTAAAGAATCAAAAATTGTCCATTGGCGTTCTAAAAGCTGAACCGTGTCATTGCTTTGGTTTTCAATGGTGACTTCATAGCTAAAAGCAAAAAACAGCCTAAAATTTTGATAGTTTGTGCCTTCAAAATTAGAGGTGACCGAAATTTTAATGCCGTTTGTTACTTGTTGTACCATAGATACTTACTTACTTTTATTGTTCAAAGATACTAAAATTTTCAAACAAAAATATTAGTTGTTTATTTTTTCGGAATTGCCATAACCAACACCAATGACTTTTGTGTACCTGCTTCCAAATTTTTTATAATAAACCAAAACCGTGTAATCATTTTCAGTTTGGTAAAAAGAGCCGTCAATGTCATGGGTGCTAATTGTTCCGTCAAACGCTTTGGTTACGTATTGATAATTGTAAAATCCCTGTTTCAAAAGCATTTTGGTTTCGTACAAGCCCAAAGTTTCATTGTATTTTAGCTTGTTTGCATCATTTAACTGCCAATTGTTGAAATTTCCGCTCACAAAAACGTCTTTTCCTTCAACGTTTTGGGAACTATTTAAGGAGAAATAAACCCAACTGTAATCGGCATCTGTATTGTTATTTTCCCCGTTTAATGTTCTGATCACAAAATTTCCGTTAATATCTGGATACAAAGTATAGGGTTGATCTTTTCTTTCTTCGTCGGTAAATAAATAGGTATGGTATAAATCTTCACCCAATTCAACATTCGCAATGTTTATGGTAGAATTTCGAATAGATTTTGAATCGAAATATAAAAATTCATTTCCGCCCCAAAAACTTGTTTCTTTATTGTATTTGTAAAGCAATTGGTCGCCTCTAAAAAATTGGGGTTTTAGACCGATGATGGCATTTTGCCAATTGTTATTTTGAAGAATCACCGGAATAATTTCCTCGCTCGGATTGTTAATTAAAATATTGGGCGTATTTACGGTAAACTCAACGGATTGTTTGGTATTGATAAAGGAAATATCCCTGCTTTTAAAAACGGCAACACCAACAGTGACAACTGGCTCATAAACCACAAATCGACGTTTAAAAACCACTCCATCATCTTCATTTAAAACAGAAATTAAATAATTTCCCGAAATTTTGATTTTTGTGGTTTCATTTGGAATTGTTACCCTGTAATTTGTATAAGGCTGAAGGGTGTTAAATGAATTTTCATAGTCACGAATTCTGTCTCCTGAAAAACCATCAATAAATTCTGATTGCGACAAGTCGGATTTGTTCCAATCAAGATCACAATGTTCAACTTTATAGGAATAAGTGTGTTCATCGGCATTTAAATCGTCAAATGTCAGCATTAATTTTTCACCAAGCTGAACAATTGGCGCATAGGAATTGATGGCGGTCGGTTTTAAAATAATGGTTTTGATATGTTCGGCATCTTTATGATTGTTTTGGGAAAAACCGAATTGCACCGAACACAAAAACCAAAAAAATATAAAACTGTTTTTAAGCATAAAATAAAATTTTAATTTTGTGATTTTACCAAATTAGTAATGCAAATTTTATGCTAAAAGTACGAAAACTAAAATATAGTTGGCATGAACAAAATAGTTATGCAAAAAAATGATAAAAAACATAAAATGCTAATGTATAAATTGTATTTTTGCTCCGTTTTTTAAAGACTATTAAATAAACTTAAGATATATGTCAAAGGACATTCATATTAAAAAAGGTCTAGATATTAAGCTGAAAGGTGAAGCAACCAAACTTACCGAAAATGCGATAACTAGTGATGTTTACACATTAAAACCTGAAGATTTCCACAGTATTATTCCTAAATTATCCGTAAAAATTGGCACAACTCTAAAAGCTGGAGAAGCCTTGTTTTACAATAAAGCCGATGAGGAAATGAAATTTCCATCACCTGTTAGCGGTGAAGTGGTGGATATTATTCGTGGTGAAAAAAGAAAGCTGTTGGCCGTTAAAATTAAAGCCGATTCTGAGCAACAATTTTTTGATTTTGGCGTGAAAGATCCGAAAGCGATGAAAGCCGAAGAGATTAAAAGTCATATATTGGCATCCGGTTGTTGGCCATTTATCAAACAAAGACCTTATGATGTAATTGCAAAAACGGCAAATACCCCAAAAGCGATTTTTGTTTCTGCTTATGCCAGCGCACCTTTGGCCGCCGATTACGATTATGTTTTGGCCGGAAAAGAAAATGAATTACAGGCAGCAATCACTGCTTTAAGCAAGTTAACCACAGGAGAAGTTCACGTTTCCGTTGGAAAAAACGCAAACTCACCTTTGGCTGGATTAAATAATATTTCATTGCATAAAGTTTCAGGACCGCATCCTTCGGGAAATGTTGGTACTCAAATTGCTAAAATAAGTCCAATAAATAAAGGAGAAACTGTTTGGACAATTACGCCTCAAGATTTGGTGATTATTGGAGAATTGTTTTTAACGGGTAAATTTAATGCCGAACGCACAATTGCATTGGCAGGTTCTTCCGTTGAAGCTCCAAAATATTACAAAACAAAAATTGGCGCCACAATTACTTCATTAGTTAATGGAAAACTGAAAGGAAATAACAACAGAATTATCAGCGGCAATGTTTTAACGGGTAAAGCCAAAAATCTAAAAGAAAATTTAGGTTATTATGACAATATGATTAGCGTGATCCCAGAAGGAAACGACTATGAATTGTTTGGATGGTCATTGCCTGTGTTCAATAAAATATCTACCTCAAGAGCCTTGACTTTTTCGTGGTTATTGCCAAATAAAAAGTTTGATTTAAACACTAATACAAATGGTGAACACAGAGCTTTTGTGGTTACCGGAGCTTATGAAGAAGTTTTTCCGTTAGATATTTATCCAATGCAAATTTTAAAATCTTGTATGTATCAGGATTTAGATGAAATGGAGCAATTGGGAATGTATGAAGTGGCTCCCGAAGATTTTGCCTTAACAGAATTTGTTTGTGTTTCTAAACAACCACATCAAGAAATTATTAGAAAAGGTTTAGACTTAATGTTAAAAGAAATAGGATAAGGTTATGGGATTAAAAGAAAAATTACATACTATCAAAGAAAATGGAAAGGGGAAAAAGTGGTTGCCTGCTTTTGAAGCTGTTCATACTTTCTTATATACACCTAATGAGACCACACACTCAGGCGGACACATAAAAGGTGCCGACGATTTAAAAAGAACGATGACCATGGTGGTGTTGGCACTAATTCCTTGTTTGATATTTGGAATGTTCAATACAGGTTTTCAACACTTTAAAGCATTTGGCACACCAGTAGAATTTTTATCTATGGATGCGTTTTGGTTTGGGTTTTTAAAAGTATTGCCTCTTGTGGTAGTTTCTTATGTTGTTGGACTAGGAATTGAAGTTCTTTTCGCAATAATTAAAGGACATGAAGTTGAAGAGGGCTATTTTGTGACGGGAATGTTAGTTCCATTAATTGTGCCTGTAGATATTCCTCTTTGGATGCTTTCTGTAGCCGTAATTTTTGGTGTAGTCATTGGAAAAGAAATTTTTGGAGGTACGGGAATGAACATTTTAAACCCTGCTTTAATAATTCGTGCATTTTTATTCTTCGCCTATCCTACTTGGATGACCGGCGATAAGGTATGGGTTAGCGGCGCGACAGAAAGGACCAATGAAATTTCAGCAGGATTAAATTTAGACGCTGTTACAGGGGAAACGATTCTGGGCAGTTTGGCACAAGGAAAAGAATTGGCCTATTCGGTTTATGATATGTTTTTTGGGTTTATTCCCGGCTCAGTGGGAGAAACTTCCACTTTCTTAATTTTATTGGCGGGCATATTCTTAATTTTTACAAAAATCGCAAGTTGGCGGATTATGTTATCGGCTGTGCTTGGCGCTTTGGTAATGGGACTTGTTTTTAACGGAGTTGTAAATGCAGGCTGGATTGGTGAAGGAAGTAAGTTTTATAGTTTAATGAACACCGTATATTGGCATCATTTATTACTTGGTGGATTTGCATTTGGTGTTGTATTTATGGCAACCGATCCGGTTACCGGATCACAGACTAATAAAGGAAAATGGATTTACGGATTTTTTATCGGGTTTATATCGATTATGATCAGGGTATTCAATCCTGCTTATCCGGAAGGCGTAATGTTGGCAATTTTATTAATGAATGTATTCGCTCCAACCATTGACCATTTTATAGTGCGAAGCAATGTTAAAGGAAGATTAAAACGTTTAAAAGCAAAAACAGCATAACAATGGCAAAGAATCTTGAAAATAACGTATATACAGTGCTGTTCGCCTCGGGAATGGTAATTATTGTAGGGGCTTTACTGGCTTTTGTGTCTTCAGCTTTGAGCGATAAAGTATCTGAGAACAGACGTATAGAAAAACAACTTAATATTTTATACGCAATGGGTGTAAATGATAATGATGAAACCAGCGTCACTTTTGTTTCAAAAAATGTTGTGGGCAGTGAGTTTTCAAAATACATCACCAAGCAATTGGTAATCACAGGAACCGAAGCCGTTGAAGATAACAATGCCTACTTAATTGATATTAAAAAAGAAGCAGAAGAAGCAAAAGACCCTAACTATAAAAGGAGATTGCCTATGTTTATTGGAGAAAAAGATGGCGTAAAATTATTTATCGTTCCGGTAAGAGGGAATGGTTTGTGGGATGCCATTTGGGGTTATGTGGCTTTAGATGAGCAAATGGTTGTGCAAGGCGTATATTTTGATCATAAAGGTGAAACACCTGGTTTGGGTTCGAATATAAAAGAACGTTTTTTTATGGATGATTTTAAAGGAGAACATATTTTAGATGGTGACACCTTTAAAGGAATTAATGCAGTAAAAGGAAATTCTGACCCAAAAAATTTAAATAAAACAGATTTTGAGGTAGATGCAATAGCCGGAGCAACAATTACAGGTACTGGTTTATCTGCAATGCTTAAAAAAGATTTAGCAATGTATATACCTTATTTAAAAACCTTAAAAAAATAATTTATGGGACTTCTATCAAAAAAAGATGCTAAATTAATTACTGATCCTTTAGCAGATAATAACCCTATAACAGTACAAGTTTTAGGTATTTGTTCCGCATTGGCAATAACAGCGCAATTAAACGCTTCAATTGTTATGGCAATATCAGTAATGTTTGTTGTTTCAATAGGAAATGTGGTAATTTCATTATTGAGAAATGTCATTCCTACAAAAATTAAAATTATTGTACAATTGGTAGTTGCAGCCGCTTTGGTAATTATTGTGGACCAAATCTTAAAGGCTTATGCGTACGAATTATCGAAACAACTATCTGTTTTCGTGGGATTAATTATTACAAACTGTATTCTGATGGGTCGTTTTGAAGCATTTGCTTTAGCAAATACGCCTTGGAAATCATTTTTGGATGGAATTGGGAACTCTGCGGGATATGGAATTATATTAATTATTGTAGCTTTTTTTAGAGAATTATTAGGCTCTGGCTCTTTACTTGGATACCCTGTTTTGGGGAGTTCCATTGAGAAAACGGGCGTTTATGCTTATGGATATGAAAACAACGGATTTATGTTGTTGGCGCCAATGGCATTAATTACCATAGGAATTATAATTTGGGTTCAACGCTCAAGAAATACATCGTTAATCGAACAAAACTAAAATTAGTTTATGGTAATCGGTCTCAAGAATCAATAAATTCTAAAAACTGAAAACTATTAACTGAAAAATTAAATATATGGAACATATAGAATTATTTTTTAAGGCAATATTTATTGATAATATGATATTTGCAACATTCTTGGGAATGTGCTCCTATCTTGCCGTATCTAAAAAAGTCGCAACAGCAGTTGGCTTGGGAGCTGCCGTTATATTTGTAATGGCAATAACGGTTCCTTTAAACTGGTTATTGGATGTTTATTTACTAAAAGACGGCGCATTAGCTTGGTTAGGACCTGAATATGCCCAATATGATTTAAGCTTCTTGTCTTTTATTATGTTTATTGCAACCATTGCAACAATGGTGCAATTGGTTGAAATAGTCGTTGAAAAATTTTCTCCGTCATTGTACAATTCATTGGGGCTCTTTTTACCATTAATCGCCGTAAACTGCGCTATTTTGGGTGGCTCATTGTTTATGCAATCTCGTGAGATCCAAACATTAGGATTGGCTTTTAATTATGGAGTTAGCTCAGGAATAGGTTGGTTTTTAGCCATTTTGGCTATTGCAGCAATTCGTGAAAAAATTAGATATTCAAATGTTCCTGCGCCTTTAAGGGGATTGGGAATTACTTTTATTATTACAGGTTTAATGGCCATTGGATTTATGAGTTTTGGAGGAATGTTAACAGGCGGCAAAGAAGAAAAACCTGTGGAACAAACAGCGGTCATTAAGAATAACCCAAATGAAGTTGAGGTTACTAAAGACGCTATAGATTTAGCTAAGAACGAACAAGAAATTAAAGAATAATGATCATATTAGCAGCAAGTACCGTAAATACAGTTTTAGCATCAGTAATAGCATTTTTAATTATCACGCTATTATTGGTTGCATTACTATTGTTTGTAAAACAAAAATTAGCACCTTCAGGTCCCGTAAAAATTAGAATTAACGGCGAAAAGGAAATTGAAGTCTCTTCCGGAGGTTCCTTATTATCCACTTTGGGAAATGCAAAAATATTTTTGCCGTCTGCTTGTGGTGGTGGTGGAACTTGCCTGCAATGTGAATGTCACGTACATTCCGGAGGTGGTGAAGCTTTACCAACAGAAACACCCAACTTTAGCCGTAAAGAATTGAAAGAGGGAATCCGTTTGGCTTGTCAGGTGAAAGTAAAACAGAATATGGACATCAGTATTCCTGAAGAAGTATTCGGTATTAAAAAATGGGAAGGAACGGTTGTTCGTAATTATAACGTAGCATCTTTTATCAAAGAATTCGTTGTTGAAATCCCTGAAGATATGGGTTATAAAGCCGGTGGATATATTCAGATTGAAATTCCTCCCTGTGAAGTCAATTTCTCCGACATAGATATTACAGCGCATCCGGAAGAACATGAAACTCCCGATAAATTTAAAGAGGAATGGGATAAATTTGCCCTATGGCCTTTAAAAATGGTGAATAAAGAAACGGTTGTTCGTGCTTATTCTATGGCTTCTTATCCTGCAGAAGGAAAAGAAATTATGTTGAATGTTCGTATCGCCACGCCACCCTTTGACAGGGCAAAAAATGGATGGATGAGTGTAAATCCAGGTATTGCCTCTTCGTATATTTTCTCCCGTAAAGCTGGTGACAAAGTGGTCATTTCAGGACCTTATGGTGAGTTCTTTATCAATGAATCTGATGCCGAAATGTTGTATGTTGGCGGTGGCGCCGGTATGGCTCCAATGCGTTCGCATTTGTATCACCTTTTCAAAACCCTTAAAACAGGAAGAAAAGTAACTTATTGGTACGGCGGTAGATCCAAACGTGAATTGTTCTATACAAATCACTTCCGAGAATTAGAAAAAGAATTTCCTAACTTTAAGTTTTACCTGGTACTTTCTGAACCTTTACCGGTAGACAATTGGGTAAATAAAAAAGATGTAAACGACAGTGAAGGAGACGGATTTACAGGTTTCGTGCACAATGCGGTAATTAATGAATATTTGTCGAAACACGAAACGCCTGAAGATATTGAATTGTATTTTTGCGGACCGCCGTTAATGAATCAGGCCGTTCAAAAAATGGGTCAGGATTTTGGTTTGGCTGATGAAAATATTAGATTTGATGACTTTGGAGGTTAATCCGGGAAATCAAAAAACAAGAAAACTAAATCCGATACCTTTGTGTCGGATTTTTTTATATAATCCATTTAAAATATGAGCAGACCACTTACAAACCAAGAAATGCATAATTTGGCGATGAACATTGTTGGCAAAGATTTGGAGGCCAAAGGCTATGAATTTATTGCCATTAACAGCCAGTTAAAAATGAACCCGCAGTTTGTGTGTATTGATAAAATGAGCATACGTTATTTTGTGGTTGTAAAAGTGGTCGCCATTTCTGAATACCATATTCCTTATGACGTTATTTGGATGGAAACCATTAAACTGCATGCCCAAAAAAACAAGGCCAAAGTGCTGTTTGCAAATGTGGGATTGGGGAATGCAATCAATCCCGACTCAGCTCCTCATTTAAACGAAGAATACCTGCTTCAGTATGAAGGTTTACAAGTATTGGATGTGGAATTAAACTAAACTTCACCCCCTTATTATAAAACAAAAAAACACGCCGATGGCGTGTTTTTTTCTAATAAATTATATTATAAATTATTCAACTTTACTTTCCAGTAATTTGAAAAACTGATCTAATTTAGGCATTAAAACGATACGTGTTCTTCTGTTTCTGGCTCTTCCTTCAACAGTTGCATTAGTTTCTAATGGCATATATTCGCTTCTGCCGGCAGCCACTAATCTGCTTGGTTCAATATTAAAGTCTTTTTGCAAAACTCTAATTACTGAAGTTGAACGTTTAACACTTAAATCCCAGTTGTCTTTCATATCAGAAGTCTTGATAGGCATGTTATCTGTATATCCCTCAACCATAACCTCTAATTCAGGTTGTGCAGCGATAACGTCAGCAACTTTTTTCAATACTCTTTTTGCATCGTTGGAAATCACATGGCTTCCGCTTTTAAATAACAATCTGTCTGCAATTGAGATATAAACAACTGTTTTCTCAACATCAACTTGAATGTCTTCGTCGCTAAACCCTTCTTTCAACACACTTTTTAATTTGAACCCTAAAGCCAAATTCATAGAATCTCTTTGGGTAATCGCTTTTTGAATATATTGAATATACTCATCTTTTTTACCCATTTGAGTCAATGTTTCTTTGATGCTTTCAGAAGCTGATTTAGATAAAACAGTTAAGTTTTCAACATATTCCAATGTTTTTTCTTTGTCTTTTCTTAAATCTTCCACTTGTTGATTTAAAGCATTAAGTCTGCTTTCACTTTCAATTCTACATTTCATTAAATCGGCTTTGGTGTCAACCAATTCTGAACTTGTTTTGTTATAGTTATTTTCCAATTCAGTGTATTTCTTTTGCGATACACATGAACTTAAAACAACAGATGCCAAAAGCATCAAAATTCCAATTTTCTTCATAATTTAAACTGTTTTTAGTGTGAAACAAAAGTAAATAAAAGCGAGCACGAATCCTTAAATTTTAAATATTTTGTGATATTTTTAAGAGAAATTAAACTTTATATTTACCATTCCATTTTATTAATAATTAAATAACAACTAAAGTTATGAAAAATTGTCTGTTTACACTAATTTTATTATTGTTTTTATCTTGTGAAGATGCCAAAACCGACTTAAAAATAATTGAAGGAAATGCCCTTGGAGCCACATTTAATGTGCGCTATTTAGATGCTGGAGCCAACAACTATGAATCCAAAATAGACAGTCTAACTAAAGTAATTAACAAATCTGCTTCAACCTATATCCCAACTTCGGATCTTTCAAAAATAAATCAAGGAGACACCACTGTTTTTGCAGATGCCAATTTGCAGGAGGTCTTTATAAAGTCGGAAAAAATTTACAAAGAAACTGAAGGCGCTTTCGACCCAACAGTAGGTATTTTAGTGAATGCTTGGGGATTCGGACCCGAAAAACCAATTGAAAATTTGGATTCCCTAAAAATTCAAGAACTTTTAAAATTTGTGGGTTTTGATAAAGTGAAACTGGAAAATGGAAAAATAAAAAAATTGTACCCGGAAATTTATATGGATTTCAATGCGATTGCCCCAGGTTATTTGGTTGATATGGTCAGCCGAATGTTTGAAAAAAGTGGCGTTGCAAATTATATGGTGGAAATGGGAGGAGAAATTAGGGCAAGAGGCCAAAATGAAAAAGGATTGCCTTGGAAAATAGGAATTGAAAATCCAAATACAGACGGAAGCCGTTCTTTTGCAACTGTTATTGAACTTAAAAATGAATCCCTCGCCACTTCTGGGAATTACAGAAAATTCAAGGTTAAGGAAGACGGAACAAAATATGTGCACACCATAAATACAAAAACAGGGTATGCCAAAGAAAGTAATTTACTGAGCGCATCGGTGATTTCAAAATCAGATTGTGCAGATGTTGATGGCTATGCAACTTCCTTTATGGTTATGGGATTTGAAAAATCTAAAGATTTTTTAAAAAACCATCCAGAATTAAAAGCATTTCTGATTTATGTTGATGAAAAAGGAGCAATGAAAACTTATAAATCAAACAATTTCAACAATTAACTTATTTATGGCAAACAGGCAAAATTTCGCCTTTGGTCAAACAATATTTTTCAATGAGTTCCGAAGAGATTTTTTCTGAATAATTTACTTCTTCCACTTTAAATCCAACTGCCCGCAAACGGCCAAAATAATCTTTCCCGTAAACACGAACGTGGTCGTATTGTCCAAAATGCTTGGCGCGTTCTTCAGGATTGGTTATAGAAAAATCTTCATAGGTTTTTTCTCGTTCCAAATCTTGCGGAATTTGAAAAATCCCCATTCCGCCAGATTTTAAAACCCGGTACAACTCACTCATTGCTTTTTTGTCATCCTCAATATGCTCCAATACATGATTGCAAAAAATGACATCAAAGGCATTTTCATCAAAAGGCAAATCACATATATCTGCTTTTACGTCCGCAATTGGTGAGTATAAATCGGCTGTTAAATAATCCAAATTTTTCAGGTTTTTAAACCTTTTTAAAAAACATTGCTCGGGAGCAATGTGCAACACTTTTAGCGGAGCAGTAAAAAAATCGGTTTCGTTTTTTAAATACAGCCACAGCAATCTGTGTCGCTCCAACGAAAGCGTGCCCGGCGCCAAGGCGTTTTTACGCTGTTCCCCGTAGCCATAAGGCAAAAAACTTCTGAAACTTTTGTCGTCAATTGGATCGGTAAAGCGCGAACCTTTTAAGTAAATTGCCATGAACGGACTTACCCAATAACTCGCTTTTATGAGTATTGGTCGCGGTATTTTATTGAGTATGAACTTGAATAATCCTTCCAATGTCCTTATTTATAATCTTCCCTAACTGGAGAAAAGACATCTGTTACTTTGCAATTTGCCAATGCTTTCCCACTATGAATCACATTTGAAGGAATATTGGCAATCATTCCAGGTTCCAAAACTGTAGAAACACCATCAATAACCAATTCCAGTTTTCCTTCAATCACTTGGGTAGACTGTTCGTGAATATGTGAATGTTCAGGTAAAATGGAACCTTCTTCTATCTCCCAAAAAGCAATGGTAAAACTGTTGGTGTGAAAAAAGCGTCCGTTGAAACCTTTTATGATTTCTTTCTGTTCAATTTTAGAAATATCCTGAATCATTTGTTTTATTGTTTACTGTCTGAACTCCTTTTCTTCATCACTTTCAATTCCCAAAGCTTCATAAATATAACTAAATGTTGAAAGCAATTCTGGTTTTCCGTTTATAATGGCAACATCATGTTCAAAATGTGCGCTTGGTTTGCCGTCTTTGGTTAAAATAGTCCAGCCATCTTTCAATTGGTTAATTTGGTGTGTTCCCAAATTCACCATAGGTTCAATGGCAACAACCATTCCTTCCACAAATTTTTTCCCTCTTCCCCTGTTTCCGTAATTTGGCATTTCGGGATCTTCATGCATTGTTTTCCCTAAACCATGGCCAACCAATTCCCTTACAATTCCGTAACCGTGTTTTTCACAATAATTTTGAATTGCGTAACCAACATCTCCAACCCTATTTCCCGCCTTAAACTCGCGTATTCCCATATACAGGCTTTCTTTGGTGATTTTCAACAATTTTTTGATTTCCTCAGCAACTTCTCCAACTTCAAAAGTATAGGCGTGATCTCCATAAAAGCCGTTTTTTAAGGCGCCGCAGTCTATAGAAATAATATCGCCTTCCTGCAATGGTTTATCGTTTGGAATACCATGAACAATTTGAGCATTCGGACTCATGCATAAAGTATTGGGAAAACCATACATTCCCAAAAAACCCGGCAAAGCACCTTGGTCTCTTATAAACTCTTCGGCCAATTTATCTAAATATAACGTGGTAACGCCTGGTTTTACTTCTTTCGCCAAAATCCCTAAAGTTTTTGATACTATCAGGGCGCTTTCACGCATCAGTTCAATTTCGGCTCTCGTTTTAAGTTTTATCATTCTATCATTAAATATATGCTGCAAAGGTACTTCAAAAAAATAATTTTCAGGCTTGGTTTTTCTGAAATTTCCCTTCCTCAAAAAACATTCCAAAAACTGATTTAAAACAGTTTTTTTACATAAAATCAATTGTACATTTGGCGAAAATTATTCGACTTATGTTTATGTACAAAGCCGTTAGTGCAGCAGAAGCTGTAAAAGTTATAAAATCATACGACCGTATATATATTCAAGCGGCAGCTGCGGCGCCCCAAGAATTGATAAACGCCATGTCTGCACGACACGAAGAACTTCGTGGCGTAGAAGTTTGCCACTTACACACCGAAGGCGACGCTCCTTATGCCGACCCAAAATACAAAGACAGTTTTCACGTTAATTCGCTGTTTATCGGCGCTAACGTGCGTCATACCCTTAAAGCCGGAAATGGTTCTTACACGCCGGTATTTTTAAGTGAAGTTCCCAATTTATTTAAACGAAATATTCTTCCTGTTGATGTAGCCCTGATTCAGGTTTCTACGCCCGATAAGCACGGATACTGTTCTCTTGGGGTTTCCTTGGAAGCAATTTTAGCGGTTATAGACAATTCGAAGCATGTAATTGCACAAATAAACGAGCAAATGCCTCGGGTTCACGGAGAAGGTATTATTCACATTTCTGAACTGGACACTTTTGTTGAAGTAAATTTACCAATTCACGAGCATACTTTGGCAGAACCAACACCCATAGAAAATAAAATAGGCGGATTTATTGCTGAATTGATTGAGGACAGAAGCACCTTGCAAATGGGTATTGGAAGCATTCCAAATGCAGTTTTGCACAAATTGGGCAATCATAAGGATTTAGGCTTGCACACCGAAATGTTTTCCGATGGCGTTATTGATCTGATTTTAAAAGATGTGATTAACGGCAATTATAAAGGCGTAAATGCCGGCAGGGCGTTGGCCACATTTTTAATGGGATCCAAACGCTTGTACGATTATGTTGATGACAATCCGTTTGTTGAATTGCGGTCTTGTAATTATGTGAATGATGTTTCCGTGATCAGACAAAACCCTAGAATGATCTCCATAAATTCAGCGATTCAAGTTGATTTAACCGGACAAGTTTGTGCCGATTCTATCGGAACAAGATTGTATTCAGGCGTTGGCGGACAAATGGATTTTATAAGAGGTGCAGGTTTAAGCGATGGCGGAAAAGCCATTATCGCCATACCCTCAATGACAGAAAAAGGAATTAGCCGTATTGTCCCATTTTTAAATAAAGGTGCCGGGGTGGTAACCACCAGAGCGCATGTTCAATATATTGTTACTGAATATGGCGTTGCCAATTTATATGGGAAAACCATTAAACAACGAGTAAAAGAGTTAGTAAAAATATCACATCCTGACCATAGAGAAGCGATTGAAAAAGAATTTTTTGAAACTACCGGGATGTAAAAAATAACCCAAAGACGAAAAAAGTCGGGATTTCAATTATTGAAATTCCGGCTTTTTTTTGATTTGGTTTTTGTATTATGTGTCTTAAAAATCAAAATACCAATTGAACACATCGGTTTTTAATCCGAAGGAAATCCAAGTGGAATTTGATGCCGAAAAACCTTTGGCTGGCGCAGTAGGATCAAATTTTCTATACGTTACACCGCAAAATAATTTTAAATTGGTGGCAGGATTCACCAAATAACCCAAATGCAAATCACTTATAAAAACATTGGCTACATTGCCTTGTCCGATCTTATTGCCATAATCTGAAACTCGGTCATCATTATCTGCAAAAACATCGCCTCCGTAACTTTTAGTATCTGTTCCGTCAGTAAAATCGAATCCTTTTTTTCCGACCACTATTTTTGCGTTTGCAAACCAGCGATTTTTAGTGTAATTCATAATTCCAACGGCTTCCCTAAAATTAGCGCCCCATAAATGCGCCAGCGGTTGGTTGTTATGTCCAAAGTTATAATTCAATTCATCATGAGAATAAGTGTAAGGTCGCACCGCATTAAATTCGGCCTGCAAGAATAAATTTTCGACATTAAATGCGTTGTAATATTTTACGCCAAATTGCGCTCCAAATTTATTGGCCCACCAGCCGTTGCTGCTGGTCATTTCACCTACCCTAAAATCGTCTAACAGCAATTGTGAATAAAAGGTAATCGCTTTCATTTTGTATTTTAAACTGAGTCCGAGCGTTGTATTTCCGGCTCTTGAACCAGTTGCAAACTCTACCGCAGTATAAAAAATAAGCGGATTTACATAATTGATGTCGAAACCTCTGCCGTTTGCATCATCCCAAATAACCGCTTCAAACAATCCGATATTGAATTTTTTTGTAACGTTCCAATCCAAATAATGCATCGCCATATATTTTTGTTTGTAAGCGCCATCAACCGTCAATTCGGGTCTTACATCTTGCATCCACATAAAAAAATTGGTGTATTTTATCTTCCAAAAATTAGTCGAAATTTTAAAATACGGATAAGGTGATGCCACGTCCGACAAAAATAAAGAACGGTATCCATCGCCTATAAAGTTTTTACCGCGACCAAACTGAAAATTAAAATGACTGCTCGGCGTATAGGAAATATAAGCTTCTGCAACAGGATAATCATAAGCATCTTCCTGAAATGGCTTGGCAATGCCTCGGCCCGGAATGATGGCCGGATTTCCTCCGGAAGGTTTTATGGATTCGGCATACTCGTTTACGTATTTGGCGAATCGGCCCTGACTTTCATAAAAACTGGTGGAAAAATTCAAAGTTTTGCCAATGCCTCCATTTACTTGAATGGCGCGCGTATTGTTATACGTTTTAACGCCTTCGCTGTCTTTACCCAATTGCAAATCGACCACCGGATTTATGGTAAACCAAAAATCTTTTCCCTGAACATAAGCCATATGCTCATTGAACAACTTCCGGCCAAACCAAGTCGATTTTGGCGTGATTAGTTTGTTTTTCAAAGCATCCAAATCCACATATTCGCGCACTTCATTATACAAATAAGGTTTTACGCCCGTGTGCGAATTGTTAGCATTGTTTAAATACGCGTCGTATTCATTGTAGGTTGCGTGCGTGAAAGGAATATTCAATTCACTTTTGTGTTCAGGAAATAACGTAGTTTTTGGTTCATCAAGCATTAATTCTTCCTGTTTCTTAGGCAGTTCTTCTGCCGCAATAACTTCTTTTTGGATAATTACTTCTTCTGCATTGTCTTCCAAAGGAATTTTTAAAGGAAACACAAACTGCATTTCGATAGGATGGTTGTTATAATTGGCCGGCGTTATTTTTGGGAGCGTTGTGAAAACACGTTCAACTTCGGCCTTTAATTCCTTGTAGGGAGAATTTACATAGATGACTTTAAAATTTCCTTCAGCATCGACTAAAAAAACGATGTTGGTGGTCGCCTTAAAATTGTCTTTTTTTAAGTTTTCTGGAATTTTGAATTCCCCAATCACCGCATTTTTAACCTGATTTCTGAAGCAAGTCCCCAGTTCAGAAATGACAGCAGAATCGCAAGATGCAAAAACAGGATATTTTTCAATTTGGGAAAACCCGGAAATGGACGAGAGAAGCAGCAGAAAACTTAAAAATATCTTGTTCATTGTAGTTTATTTCGAGATTTTTTGAACTTTATTGTTTTTTAATTGGTACTTCTCGCCGCTTTCAACACAAGTTGCGAATCCGTTTTCATCAAAACTTAAACGATGCCCGTATTCACTGATCCAGCCAATTTGTTTTGAAGGATTCCCAACAACCAAGGCGTAAGGCAAAACCGGTTTTGTAACCACGGCGCCTGCGCCAATTAAAGCATATTCGCCAATTTCATTACCACAAATAATGGTAGCATTTGCGCCAATGCTTGCTCCTTTTTTTACCAAAGTTTCCTGATATTCATCTTTTCGAATGATGGCACTTCTCGGATTTATGACATTGGTAAACACCATACTCGGACCCAAGAAAACATCATCTTCACAAATAACGCCCGAATAAATGGAAACATTGTTTTGGACTTTTACATTTTTGCCTAAAACCACGCGTGGTGAAACAACTACATTTTGGCCAATATTACAGTTTTCGCCAATTTTAGAATTGGGCATAATATGGCTGAAATGCCATATTTTAGTGCCTTTTCCAATTTCACAGCCCTCATCTATAACGGCGGTTTCATGTGCGAAATAATCTCCCATTTTAATATTCTTCATTTGTTTTTCCGCCATCTGCAATTGATTTTGCAGCTGATGTTCCAATTCGTGTCACTCCTAATTTTATCATTTTTACGGCATCTTCATAATTTCTGACACCTCCTGCAGCTTTTGCCTGTAAAGGTTTTGAATTTTCAACAATCAATTCCATCGCTTCAAAAGTTGCGCCGTTGGGTTTGCCTTCTTCGGTTTTAAAAAATCCTGTAGATGATTTCACAAAAACGTTTTGTGCATTTTCTTCTCCAAAGTTATCAAGCACCACATCGCGAATCAATTGCGATAAACCTATAATTTCATCATTGGCAAGCGCCGCAATTTCTATGATCCATTTAACGATCTTGTCATTGTCCAAGCCCAATTTTGTTCCTTTAAAAACTTCAGACTTCACTAAATTTATTTTTCCTTCTTTAAATGCCTGATAATTTACGACATAATCCAACTCGTCTGCGCCATCATCAATCGCTTGTTGCGCTTCCGCTAATTTTTGGGCGGTTTCATAAGTGCCTTCGTGAAAGCCAATTACGGTGCCTATTAAAGTGTCAGAATTTTCTTTTTTTACCATTTTACGAGCCATTGCAACAAATTCCGGTCGAATCATTGCGAGCTTAAAATTATTTTCGATGGCTTCACTCACCAGTTCTTTCACTTTATTTTCTGTTTCACTTTCAGAAATACCGGCTTGCTGCGCTGTCTTTAAATACGTTGAATCTAAATATTGATTGATGTTCATTTCTTTATATTATTTTACGAAAATACTAATTTACTTAACAACTAAGCCTTAATATTAGCCATTACTTACAAAAAATCCCGCAATTGCGGGATTTTAGAACCAATACCAAATTTATTCTACTTTAAACACTATTGGCAGCCCATATTTTACGCCAACAGGTCTGCCGCGTTGCCTTCCCGGAATCATTTTAGGAAGTAAATTAATGACCCTTATTGCTTCATCCTGCAATTTTTTATGGGGAGCTCTTGCATTTATATCTGTAATACTGCCATTTTTATCAATTTTAAACACCACGAAAATTTTTTGGATACTTCCCGGCACCAAACCTAAATCGGCAGCCAATTCTATATTAAATTTTTCCGAAACAAATTTTGTAATTTGATCTGAAAAACAAGCCCTCAGTGCTGCATTGTCTCCTTTACAACCTGGATAAATCGGAACATTTTCAATCACCACAAACGCAACATCCTCCACTACTTCTTCCTCTTCCACAACCGCAACAAATTCTTTTTCAACATTAACAGAAACTGCATCAAATTCATTAGTTTCAGTAGATTCTATAACCGTTTCTTTAATATCGACATCATCCTCCACTTTTAAAATTTTTTCAGGAAGCGCCACCTTGGTTTCAGGCTTCGCTTCTAACTCTAACGGCTTCACTTCAATCAGTTTGTCAACATCATCAATATTTATGACTGCACCGCTCACTTCTTTAACCTGTCGGGGATAAGATTTCATTGTTAAAAATTCATAAACGAGGAATAATGACAATACAAAACCTAATTGAATTAACATTCTACTGTAATTTTCAAGAATTGCGTTTGGATATTTTTTTACTTGCATGAGAACCTTGTTAAATGTGAAACAAGAACAATTAAATTAATCTGTTTTTATACAGCGTAACTTATAATGCAAGACATTAAAACACAAAGAATCTATATGGCAGCAATATCTTGCAAGGTATTTATCACATTAAAGTTACAACTTTTTTAGCTTAGATACAATGTTTTGCCATTAAAAAAAAAGTCATAAAAGTTGCAGTTGAAAATTAAACGATTAAACAATTAAACAGATAAACATCTGAAACTTTATTTACTTTTGTACTATGATAATTACCGATACACACACACATTTATACAGTGAACAATTTGATGCGGACAGAAATGAAATGATTCAGCGTGCTTTAGATGCTGGTGTTAGCCGTTTTTTTGTTCCTGCGATTGATTCCTCGTATTTAAATTCAATGTTAGCCCTAGAAAAATCTTTTCCTGAAAATTTTTTTTTAATGATGGGTTTGCATCCCACTCATGTTAAAGAAAATTTTGAAGAAGAATTGGCTTTTGTAAAACATTGGCTTGATAAACGAAATTTTTATGCCGTTGGCGAAATTGGCATCGATTTGTATTGGGATAAAACATTGCTGAAACAGCAACAAATTGCTTTTAAAACCCAAATTGCTTGGGCCAAAGAAAAAAATCTTCCTATCATCATTCATTGCAGAGATGCTTTTGATGAAATTTTTGAAGTCCTGGAAGAAGTGAATGACGACCAGCTTTTTGGAATTTTTCATTGTTTTAGCGGAAATTTAGAACAGGCAAAAAAAGCAATTTCCTTTCATATGAAATTGGGGATTGGCGGCGTGGTCACCTTTAAAAACGGAAAAATAGACCAATTTTTACATGAAATCCCCTTAGAACACATTGTTTTGGAAACTGATTCACCTTATTTGGCGCCTACGCCTTTCAGAGGAAAAAGAAACGAAAGCAGTTATATTACAAAAGTATTGGATAAATTGGCTGAAATTTATAACTTAACTCCAACAGAAATTGCTGAAATAACCACACAAAACTCAAAAAATGTTTTTGGAATCTAATCAAACCACTTATTATAAAACGCCCATTGGAACCGCAAAAATTGTGGGTGATGAAAACGGCATCAGTGCTGTTACTGTAATTAATGACGCCATAGAAACATCTGCAGAAATTCCCGAAATTTTACAGGATTGCGTGCAACAATTGACCGAATATTTTAACGGTACGCGCAGGGAATTTAATTTGAAATTGAATCCGCATGGAACCGATTTTCAAAAACGGGTTTGGAAGGAATTGTTGTTGGTTCCTTATGGAAAAACAAGAACCTATTTGGAACAGTCAAAACAATTGGGCGATGTAAAAGCCATTAGGGCGGTGGCTTCTTCAAATGGCAAAAACCCAATTTGGATACTGATTCCCTGTCATAGAATCATTGGAAGCGACGGTTCGCTAACTGGTTATGCTGGAGGAATATGGCGCAAAAAATGGTTATTGGAACACGAAAATCCTTCAACACAACAATCATTATTTTAAAAATACAATATTGATGTCATTTTTGATGCTATATTTGTTCTTGAATTTAAAATTTAAACTGTGAAAAAAATTACCTTATCAGTGCTATTAATTATTATAAGCATCTCACTTTTTGCGCAAGAAAATGATTCCCGAAAAAATGAATTGAAAATCAACATGTCCAATTTAATTGGCTTTAAATGGTTTGATGTGAGCTATGAACGCCTCATAAACGAAGAATCTTCTTTTGGTGTTGGGACAATTTTTAGCTTGGATAATAAAAGTGAAGGGTTGGATGAATACCGTACTTTCTCCATAACACCTTATTACCGACAGTTTTTTTCCAGCAAATATGCAGAGGGTTTTTTTGTGGAAGCTTTTACCATGCTTCATTCCGGGAAAGATTACACATACAATTATGTTTATGAAGATTTCCCTCCATACAACACCATTGAATATACTACGGAAGATAAATACACCGATTTGGCTGTTGGGATTTCTGTTGGTGGGAAATGGGTTACCAAAAGAGGTTTTGTTGCAGAAGTTTATGCTGGAATTGGCAGAGATATGTTAAATCAAAGTGACATTGAAGTTGTAGGCCGCGGAGGTGTTTCTATCGGTTACCGGCTTCAATAATAATACTTTCAAAAAACAAAAAACTCCATAGTTCTTTAACTATGGAGTTTTTTTATGTCTATTATTTTTTTAGCTTACATTTTCATCAACCATTTTTTAACGTCAACTTCTTCTTTAATGATGTCGCGAAGCTCCGAGATTTTCACGCGATTTTGCGCCATGGTATCTCTGTAACGAATGGTCACGGTGTCGTCGGTTAAGGTTTCATGGTCAACTGTTATGCAAAATGGTGTTCCAACGGCATCTTGCCTTCTGTATCTTCGGCCCACGGCATCTTTTTCATCATAATCCACGCTAAAATCCCATTTTAAATCGTCCATAATTTTACGTGCAATTTCAGGTAAACCGTCTTTTTTTACCAATGGCAGAATCGCCGCTTTTGTTGGCGCTAAAACTGCAGGCAACCTTAAAACGGTTCGCGTGGTGCCGTTTTCCAATTCCTCTTCTTGCAAAGAATGGGAGAAAACTGCCAAAAACATTCGGTCCAACCCAACAGAAGTTTCCACCACATAAGGAATGTAATGTTCATTTAATTCAGGATCAAAATACTGTAATTTTTTGCCCGAAAATTTTTCGTGGCTTGACAAATCAAAATCGGTTCGTGAATGAATTCCTTCCAATTCTTTAAATCCGAAAGGAAATTTAAATTCTATATCAGCAGCGGCATCTGCGTAATGCGCTAATTTATCGTGGTCGTGAAAACGGTAATTTTCCTTGCCCAATCCCAAAGATAAATGCCATTTTAAACGGGCTTGTTTCCATTCTTCATACCATTCTTTTTGGGTTCCCGGACGTACAAAAAATTGCATTTCCATTTGTTCAAATTCTCGCATACGAAAAATAAACTGGCGAGCCACAATTTCATTTCTGAATGCTTTTCCTGTTTGCGCAATTCCGAAAGGAATTTTCATCCGTCCAGATTTTTGCACATTTGAAAAATTCACAAAAATTCCCTGGGCAGTTTCCGGACGTAGATATAAATCCATGGAAGCATCAGCCGAGGCGCCTATTTTGGTGCCAAACATTAAGTTGAACTGTTTCACTTCCGTCCAGTTTTTTGAACCTGACAACGGACAAACAATTTCCAATTCTTCGATAAGGGCTTTTACATCGGCCAAATTTTCTTCAGCCAAAGATTTTCCCATGCGTTTTAAAATGGTTTCGCCTTTTTCTTTATAACCCAATACTCTTTCGTTGGTTGCTAAAAATTGAGCTGCATCAAAAGAATCCCCAAAACGTTTTGCCGCTTTTTCAACTTCTTTTTCAATTTTATCATCCAATTTCGCGACGTAATCTTCAATTAAAACATCGGCTCTGTATCTTTTTTTGGAATCTTTATTGTCAATTAAAGGGTCATTAAAAGCATCGACATGGCCAGAAGCTTTCCAAGTGGTTGGGTGCATAAAAATCGCGGCATCCAAACCAACAATATTTTCATGCATTTGTACCATGGCTTTCCACCAATATTCCCTTATATTTTTCTTTAATTCTACGCCGTTTTGAGCATAATCGTAAACTGCGCTCAAACCATCATAAATTTCACTGGATTGAAATACAAAACCATATTCCTTCGCATGTGAAACTACTTTTTTAAATTGATCATCTTGATTTGCCATGCTGCAAAAATAGTAAAGCTTTTAGTACTAAAAAATAAAAAAGTGGAAATAGCCTAAACTATTTCCACCCATCAAATATTAAATAATATTAATTTGGAGTTACATTTTTACTTCAATGCAATTTTAGTTGCTCCAACAAATTTATTGTCGATATAAATATTTACGGTATAAAGTCCTGTTTTCATAACATCTCTATTCACTTCAACCAATGAAATTAAGTCTATGGCATCATTCAAATAATTTACAATTGAAAGATCGCTATAACTTACCTGAGTGTTGTCATAAAGCAAAAACTGGCCTTTTGGCGCAACAGTTGTTCCTTTAGCATCCACTATTTGGATATAAACCTGGCGATCGCCCGGTTCTGCGATTTCATTTTTAATGATGGTAAGGTTAATTCTAAGGGCGTCTGTATTATTTGCTCTTGTAGTTTCCACCAATTTCCCGTTACTGCGCTCTTTCATCGCCATAACTTTTGCGGTGCCAACTTTCAGTTCAGATCCAATGGCAACTTTTTGGGCCAAAGTTTTATTTTGGTATGTTAACGTATCGTTTTTAGCTATTTGCTTCGTAATTTTAACATTGGCACTGTCTAAATTGGTTGTTAACAATTGATTTGAGCTTGCTAAGGATTCATTCAATAAAAATAATTTTTTGTTGGATATCTCCAATTTAGAAATTTCACCTTTATAACGGCGCAACAAGCTGTAATTTACAACTTTCAAATCTTTAATAGAATCTCTTAAAGCAATGATTCTGTCTCTTTCAAGTATCAATTCACCAGACATTGATGTTTTTTCGGCAATAGCATCTTCATATCTAACGATCATGCTGTCTAAATTTTGCTCTATTTCAAGTTTTTCAACTTCAATAGCATCGGTTAACTTTTTATGTTCCGTGTTGGTATAAAAAGTATATGCCAATGCGCCCAATAATAAAACTGCTAATGCTATGATTATCAGCTTGGTATTTGATTTTTTATTTTCTTCCATCTTTTAAATATTAAATTGTACTTATGAAACGCAAAATTACAAAATAAATTATGCGTAAATCACTTTTTTTGAATGCATTAGTGATTCTGATACCCTAAAATTCCAAAAAAACACCCGATTTATCAACTTTTTTTACCCTAAATTTATTTAAATTAAAAATGTACTTTTAAAAAAAGAACCGCTATGAAAATTTTAAAAGACATTTTTGCTATTTTTTTTCCTGAAGTATGCTTATGCTGCAATGAATACTTGGCAACCAACGAATCTGTAATTTGTTTAACCTGCCGGCATGATTTGCCGCTAACCAATTTCAGTTTTGAAGAAAACAATTTAATTGAAAAATCATTTTACGGAAGAATTCCTCTTGAAAACGCCACTTCGTTATTTTACTTCTTCAAAAAAGGAACCGTACAACGATTAATTCATGAACTTAAATACAACAAACAGCAGCAGGTTGGCACTTTTATTGGAGATTGGCTAGGTGAACAACTTATTGAAAGCAATCGATTTTCAACCATAGATTGCATCATACCCGTACCGCTTCATCCAAAAAAACTTAAAAAACGCGGTTACAATCAAGTGACCACTTTTGGCGAAAGCCTGGCTAAAAAACTGGCTATTCCCTTTTATTCAACTATTTTAATCAGGGTTTCTTCAACAAATACGCAAACCAAAAAATTGCGTTTTGACCGTTGGAAGAATGTGCAGGAATTATTTCATGTCCAAAATAATTTTACGCTAGAAAACAAACATGTTTTATTAATAGACGATGTGATTACAACCGGAGCCACCCTTGAAGCTTGTTATGACGCGCTTAACAAGACAAAAAATTTGAAAATTAGCATTGCTTGCATGGCTTACACAAAATAAAATAGTTAATATTAAACGACTGCTTATTTTAATGCGTTTTTTTGATAAAATAATTGTTATTTTGTATTTTTAATAAAATAGTATGAGGGATTCTTTAGTTAAGTTTTTATTGCTTTTAATAATATCAAGCGCATTTATTGATTGCGCCAGAAGAGGCACCCCAACAGGCGGTTCAAAAGATACCATTCCGCCGGTTTTAATTAAAGCCATTCCTGCTGCTGAATCCATTAATTTTAAATCAGACAGAATAAAAATATATTTTGATGAATATATTAAACTAAAAGATGCCAATAAGAATTTAGTGATTTCCCCGCCCCAAAAAACAGATCCAATTATCACCCCGGTTGGAACAGCCAGTAAATTTATCAGCATAAAAATTCTCGATACCTTAGATGCAAATACCACTTACTCATTTAATTTTGGAAACAGCATTGTTGACAATAATGAAGAAAATGAATTGGGAAACTTTAAATATGTATTTTCAACAGGAACTTATATCGACTCTTTAAATGTGGCTGGAGAAGTAACTGACCCTTTGGTGAAAAAAATAACGAAAGGGGTAGATGTGATGCTGTATGAATATAACGCTTCCTATACCGATTCCGTTATTTACAAACAAAAACCACGATATATTGCCAATACTTTAGACAGTACTTTGTTTGAATTAACCAATTTACGTGCCGGAAAATATTTACTTATTGCGCTAAAAGATGCCAATAACAATAAAATTTACAATCCGGAAATTGATAAAATCGGATTTGTAAAAGACACCCTAACATTGCCAACAGACAAAAAATATAATTTTACAATTTTCAAAGAAGTTCCTGAATTAAAAGTGTTTAGGCCGAAAGAAGTTAATAAAGGACATCTTATTTTTGGATTTGAAGGCGATGCAAAGGATTTAAATATTGAACTTTTATCTCAAAAACCAACCGATTTTAAATCGGAAATTGTTTTTGAAAAAGAAAAGGATACCCTCAATTACTGGTACACTCCTTTTGAAGCAGATTCTTTAAGTTTTTTAGTTTCAAAAAATAATTATTCAGAAAAATTCACCGTAAAACCACGAATTTCGAAATCCGATTCTTTAACAGTAATAAAAAGCGCCACAGGAATTCTGCATTTATTAGATACTTTTTCAATTTCAACAAATATACCCATTATAAATTTTGACAGATCATTCATTAAAATAACCGAAAAAGACTCGACAGTTGTTGACTTTAAGGAAACTTTGTCAAAATCCAAAACGAAATTAACGCTGGATTTTGAGAAAAAACACAATACAGAATACAATTTTGAGTTATTGCCTAAAACAATTACAAATATTTTTGGCGTTTCAAACGATTCATTGTCATTTAAATTAACAACAAAATCTCCTGAAGATTATGGCATCATTAACGTTGATTTGGTCAGTGCAAAAAACACCGCCTTTATTGTAGAATTGTTAAATGAAAAAGATGTTTTAATAAGATTGGCGAAAATTGACAAACCCCAAAAAGTGATCTTTTCTATGTTGTCTCCCGGAAATTATGGTGTAAGGGTCACCATTGATGAAAATAATAATGGCGTTTGGGACACGGGAAGTTTTTTAAATAGACGGCAACCTGAAGTTGTAAAATATTTTGACAAATTAATTGAATTAAGGGCTAACTCGGACGTGAATGAAACGTTTAACCTAGATTAAATTTAATTAGTCTTGCGATTACTGAAGTTTTTATTACATTTGAATCAACTAAATTTTTATGTTTTTGACTAAATCAATAAAAATAACAACCTCAATACTGTTTTTAATTCTCTCCTTAAACTTGAATGCTCAAAGTGAAAAGAGTCATGAAATTGGTATTATATCAGGTTCCGCGTCTTTTACAACAGACTACGGGCAACGAAATAATTTCAGAGCAAACGTTGGCGGAAACGTAGGTGTTGGTATCGGCGTAATTTACTACTTAAATTTCACGGATTATAGGTATCGTTGGAACCAGCGTACCGGTTATTTTGCAGAACATTTTCGTGTTCGCGCAGAAGTATCTTATATGTCTGCCGAATTAGAACATTTTGGGGAATATGCAGAAAGTCCGGGAGAATGGGGAGACCGATTGAGAGCGCATACCGGTAAAACATATTTATTGAATTTAGGCGCACAAATGGAATTTCATTGGGTTGATATTGTAGATTTCGGTTCCAGAAGAATTCCAGATTTACATTGGTCACCTTACGTAAGTGCCGGTGCATTTGTTGATTATTACAACCCTTCCATTACTTCCACCTACGGAAGCGGTGATTGGAGAGACGCTGGCGTTTTATTTCCAAAATGGGACAATAGTTTAAATCCTGGTGCTGCTAATGATAAAGCAAACGTTACCATGTCGGCCACATTTGGCGTTGGCACACGTTATAAATTGGGTGAATATTCAGATTTATTAATTGAATCTCGCTGGCAATATTTCTTTTCTAACTATGTTGATGGTTTAAACGCCAAAAATGACCCAGCCAATAAATTTAATGATTGGCTGTTATGGGTTCATATCGGTTATGTTTATTACCTAAATTAAACTCAAGGCTTGGTCTAAATCGGCCAATAAATCATCTATATCTTCAATTCCTACGCTTAAACGTATTAAGGAATCCACCACGCCTGTTTTTTCGCGTTCTGCTTTTGGAATAGATGCATGGGTCATACTTGCAGGATGACCAGACAAAGATTCCACACCGCCCAAAGATTCGGCCAAAGTGAAGAGTTTTAGATTTTCCAGTATTTTAAAAGCATCTTTAATGTTGTTTCCTTTGGTAACAAAAGAAACCATTCCTCCAAAATCTTTCATTTGCTTTTTGGCAATTTCATGATTTGGATGATTTTCAAATCCGGGCCAATATACTTTTTCAATTTTTGGGTGTTTTGCTAAATATTCAGCCACCGCTTTACCATTTTCGCAATGGCGTTGCATGCGCACATGCAAGGTTTTTATGCCTCTCAACACCAAAAAACTATCCATGGGTCCGCAAACGGCACCGCAAGAGTTTTGTATAAAATAAAGTTTATCGGCCAGCGATTTGTCATTTACGATTAAAGCGCCCATCACAACATCCGAATGTCCGCCCAAATATTTTGTGGCTGAATGCATCACAATGTTGGCGCCCAAATCTAACGGATTTTGTAAATAAGGTGTTGCGAAAGTATTGTCGACCGCCAATAAAATTTGATGTTTTTTGGCTATTGCTGATACTGCTACAATGTCAATGATATTCATCATCGGATTGGTAGGCGTTTCAACCCAAATTAGTTTTGTTTTTTTAGTAATATGTTGTTCGATATTGCCTGCATTTTCCATTCCTGTAAAATGAAACTTAATACCGTAATTTTCAAATATTTTTGTGAATATCCTGTAAGAACCACCATACAAATCGTTGGTGGAAATAACCTCATCTCCCGGGCTTAATAGCTTAAGCACGCAATCAATGGCGGCCAATCCCGAACCAAATGCAAGTCCGAATTTCCCGTTTTCAATACTGGCAAAAGCATTTTCAACCGCAGTACGCGTTGGATTTGCAGTTCTTGAATATTCGTAGCCTTTATGAACGCCCGGTGAAGTTTGCGCATAGGTAGAAGTTTGATATATCGGTGGCATAACCGCTCCGGTTGAAGGGTCGTGCGCTTGGTTTCCGTGGATGGTTTTTGTGTTAAATTTCATATCTAATATTATTTGTTTACTTCTTTGTTTACTTCAACAGACTCACCATAAATTTTATAGCTTCAGCCTGCCTTGCATTACAATTTCGTATGCTTATTTCCTATTGTAAAAGTATCATATTAAAGCCAAATTTCAGCAAAAAGACTCACATTCTTTGGTTTTGGGTTAATTCATCAATTAAAAATTTTAAACAAATTTCATCAATTGAAGAATGATTCCGAGGTGAGTTCCTTCGTGATACGTGTTAAACATAATTCCGTCTTCAACAGAATTTAACGTGATATTTACACTTGTTTTGTATTCAATGTAATTTTTGAAAATTCCCTTGTTGTAATCCTCTTCCAACTGCAAAGGCAATTGCAAAAATTGTTCTTTTATCGCTTCAAATTCTTCTTTTGAAATTGTATAATTTGGTGCTGTTCCTTTTTGAAAATCAGCAATCATTTCTTCTGAAACCAAGCAATTCAATCCCGATAATTTGTAACATAAAAGTTGTTGTGTCACAGTTAAATGGGCAATATTCCAGGCGATGTTGTTTTTAAATCCTTGAGGAATTTTATTCATTTGTTCCATCGAAAGGTGTTCCGTTATTTTTAAAAGCAGTTGTCTTGTTTTAATAAGGATCTCAAAGTGTTTTTGCATAATGATTGATTTTTTGTTAAAAGTCCTCAAATTTAAAATAAAAACGCATTAATTTTACGGATACCCATTTTAAAAAACATGAAAAAAATATATTACCTAAAAACCTGCGATACCTGCCGGCGAATTTTAAAAGAAATGGACACTTCCGGCTATATTTTGCAGGAAATTAAAACCGAACCCATTACCGTAAAGCAGTTAGAAGAATTATTTGCACTCACAAAAAAGTATGAAGTATTGTTTAGCCGAAGTGCAAAAAAGTATAAGGAAATGGACTTAAAAAGTCAGCAATTAACTGAAAAAGACTACCGACAATTGATATTGGACGAATACACTTTTTTAAAGCGTCCCATGATTGTTAACGGCAATGAAGTGTATGTGGGAAATACTAAAAAAAGAGTTGATATTTTTAGGTAGATGCTAATAATTACCTGAAATCTTGATGTCTGAATTTTTAGTGATTTTATTAAAATCAGCTTCTGATATATTCGTTTTCAATCCAAGCACCACAAAATCATCATCACTTTTTACTTTTAACACAATTTCTTTTATTGCATTTTTATGCTGCAGAAAGTACAATTGAACTTTTTCTCCATGTTGTTTTATACTGAAAATTGTTTCATAGTTTTTTTGTTTGATAAATCGCTCAAACTTTCTGTCCAAAGAAGTTGAACCCTCAGAAAAGATCATCACTTTATAATGTTTCACTTTTTTAAACAAATCTTCATATTCTCGAACATCATCTTTTGGTATAAATAAATTCGCAATAAAAGCTGGAGAACTTATTGAAAATTCGGACTCTTTCTTGTTTTCAGAATAAAAAGAATTAAACGATGTTCTTGATGCACAAGAAGTTAACACAAATGCTGCTGCTAAAATTAAGAAACTGTTTTTCATAAAAAAGGGTATTTAATCTATGACGATCAAACACCTTTTTTGTAACATTTTACACTTCATTCCTTTGAAATACTTTCCCAGGTTTCCAATTTATCCAATTAATGAAAATTGAATCAATTCTTATTTTCGGAAATCATTTGTTTTTTCAGATAAGATTCTACGCGTAATGACGCGTTTTCCCGAATGTCTTCCCAAAATAAATTGATATCGCCTGCGTGGTATCTCTTCTTGCCCAAAACCAACAACCGGTATGGGAAATGTGGTAAGCTAATCCACAAAATGCCATCTTTTACATAAACTTTTAATGCCTGTTTATATATTTTATCATTGGTAAACAAAAATCCTTTGTGGTCTGAGAGTTCGGATTCTTTGCTCCCATCCCAATCAACAGGATTTGAAACTTCAGCGCCTTTAAACCATTCCTTATAAGTTTTTGGATAATGTCTTTTTTTGAAGGTGTTCCAACTAACAAAACCGCCAGTTTGTGCTGGATTTGTCATCATCTTTATATGTTGAAATTCATTTTTTTTAATGGCAATCCCCGGCAAATAAGCTGCAACCAATTTATTTTGTAATGGTTTTCCGTCGAAAAATTCTTTTAAAAGCCGTATCGCATGGGTAGTTCCCTGACTATGCGATGCTATAATGATTGGCCTTCCGTTATTGTACTTTTCCAAATAGGTTTTAAAAGCTTCTTTAACATCACTATAAGCCAAGCTTAATGCTTCTTTTCCGCCGTTTTCATACTTGGTGTAAGACCTTAAATGTGCCTGCCGGTAATAAGGAACATACAATTTACCGGTGTTTAAAAATGCGGATGCCTGAAAATAAACAGCCTTGTCAATCACTTTAATATTCTGAATGGAATCAGTTACCGGAACGTTCCATCTTAAATCCTTTTTTTCAATATTTAAGGTTGGATAAATATAGAAGATATCGGCATCTAAACCCGTTGTGTTTGTTTGCCAGTGCTTTAAATTTTCGGGATAGGAATCGGGCAAAATAGCCCAAGTCTCAACATTCCCATAATTTGGAGATAACGGTTGCTGCTGCGCAGAAAAAGTTGGAACTACCGCACTTTTACAGCTGCCTAAAACAACAATCGCCACAAAAAGCAATGCTATTTTAGCACCAATTAGACTCCATTTAACGCGCCTATTATTTTTTATACAACATAGGGTTTGTGTCCGCATCATTATACATTTTCATTTGTTTATATACTTTAACGTATTTTTCTCCAGTGGCAAAATCATTCAACAAATCATCAATTGCGGTGGATAAATCCACTCTTTGCTCCAACAAAACATTCAGTTTTTCCTGACATTTTGCCCTATGTCCTTCGGAAGCCGATTCACGTGTGGCCTCTTCACTCATATGGTAAATTTTTAGGGCCAAAATAGAAAGTCGGTCAATTGCCCAAGCAGGCGTTTCAGAATTAATTTTGGCGCCTTCTTTTACGGTTACATTTTTAAATTTGTCTAAAAAATAGCTGTCGATATATTCAACCATGTCAGTTCTATCCTGATTGGAAGCATCAATTTTTCGTTTTAAAACCAAAGCTTCCACCGGATCAATATTGGGCAGACGAATGATGTCTTCATAATGCCATTGCACGGTGTCAATCCAGTTTTTTCTGTACAATAAATGTTCAAAAGATTTCGAATCAAACGGATTTTCAAATGGCTGATCAACCTCATCAATAATGTGGTATTTTTTTATTGTATCATCAAAAAGTTGGTTGTATTGGGCTGCTTTCATCATTGTTTTTCTAAAATGTGTAAATATTCAACTGTTGAAGTTGCTTTGTGATTTCTGCTTTCTGTTTTATCGGCTTTAAAACGCTGATAATTGGTGGTTTTCAAACTGTATTTTCCGTAGGTTGACATCACGCTTTTCACTTCGTCTTCCGTCATTAAGCCTTCATTGTTGTAACTTAAAAATATGTATTTAAAGTTAGCATTTTTTATCAATTCCTCGAAAGAATTTTTGACTTCGTTTTTTTTGCAATACGAAGAACGGTAATAGGTTCGCAAACCTGTTTTTCCTTGCGGCTCAAACGAATCGTATTTTGCAAGGGTGTTTAACAAATGATAATTTGACCCATATTGCCGCTCATTATAAGGCGGATCCAAATATAAAATATCCCCTTTTATTTCTTTAATCAATGCATTGCTGTCGGCATTAAAAACCTGATGTTTGTTGCTGTTTAGCGTAAATAACGCAGGTTTTAAAATTAGTTCTTTTTGGGCCGATTTCTTTATTTTTTTTAAATAGGCACCATAAACCGATGCAGTATTTGCCACTTTATCGGCACTTTCAATTAAGGAAGCCAGTAAAAAAAAGTATTCATCTTCCGTAATTTCATCGGTGCTTTTCCAGATTTCAATTTGTTGCCGAATGGCGTCGATTTTTTTTCCGTTTTCTGCGGAAAAATACAAGCGTCCTTCTTTCCCGTTTTCGCTGTAATTGTGAAATACAAATCCTTCCGATTCCTTTAAATTATTTAAGAAACTGAAGTGTTCTTCAAACATTAATTCTTGATGGTTTCCTATGTAATTTCTGTTAAGCACATAACTGTAAAATTCAACATCGTTGGCAATTACTTGTTTCACAATAGGCTTAAAAGTTCTTCCAACACTCCCGGTTCCCGCAAACAAATCGCAAAACACCAAGTTCGACAAATCGCTCCCAACAGTGCCGATGATGGCATCTTTTAAAAAAGAAGAAAGCTTGTGTTTAGAACCTATATAATTCACGATTTTGATTTACGATGTATGATATACGATGTACGATTTTTGATGTGCGATTTTAACTTTTAACTTTTAACCTTTAACTTTTAACTTCATTTTATTGCCCAAATAATATCAGCATAAACGGTTTTGTTTTCAAAAGTAAAGCTATGAAGCTTTGTCTGGTCAAAATTAAGCAAATAAGCCGAGATTATTTCTTTGAGCCAGCCTATTTCGGATTTTAATTTCCAATGTCCATCTTCTTCTTGATAATTCACCAAAACAATAAAAAGCCTGTTTTTATGATGTTTTCTTTGTTGTTGGCTCTGATTTTCATACAGCCACGCTATTAATTCACTTTTATGCAAAATTCCGTAAGGAACCGATTTCCCAAACCTATTCGGAAAAACGGTGGTTTTATGGTCAAACGGAATGTTTTGGATATAAAAATCGGTGAATTTGTTGAAAGAGTCTAGGTGCGGCCTTACGTTTTCATTTTCGCAAAAAATGTTTTCAAAGCCTTTTGCCGACCAAAAATTAAACCATCTGTTTAATGCGTAATTCTTTAAATCCTTGTATTTAGGTTTGTCTTTAAAGTCGATTTCAATCGTTTCCAAAAGCGCCTCAAAGGAAGCTGTTTTGTAAATAAAATTGGTCTGTTTGTCAAATTCATCGTCCTGCTTTCTGCCCCAAAAATAATCGAGTTTTGTTCTTTTTTTAAGTTCTTCTTCCAGCAAAAGATAATTCATAGCGTACGATTATAAGAACAGATTGCCACACTACCGCCTGCCATTGGCTGGCAAGCTCGCAATAACGTAATTATAAAAATTTACGCTCAATTAAGTTGATTAATCGTTGTTCAAATTCTTCTTTGTTGGTCCAGTCGTAATCAGGTTTTACAAATTCTTTGATAAAATTTATGGCTTCTTTCTCTGTTTTAAATGAGTTTAGCTGAGAGACAACCCTGTTAAAATCCTGCTGGCTTCCATCAAATAAATGGTTTACGAAAGCGATGCGGTCATTCAGGCCAACCTGTATGTTATTTTTAAATAAAGCGTCGTTTAATGAACGCTGCTTAATCTCCTGTTTTTCTACTTTTTCTTCTTCAATAATCGGATTTTCTTTGGTTGCCCTTTCAAATAAATTGGTTGCAATATCAGATGAAATGGCATCTTTAAACTCATCTTCCAAAGAGATTTGCAGCGAATAACTTTTTTTCGCCGTCTCTTTTACGATGGTATCTCCTTCATTGAATAATTCTTCTATTTTTGCTTCCAAAAACGCCTCTTTTTCTTCAGCTTCTTCGTGAATTTCAACAGCCATTTTACTTTCAAATTCGACCTCTTCAACAACCATTTTGCTTTCAAATTCAACCTTTTCAACCCATTCCTGTTGCATTGTGCTTATGGTTTCTTCTTCCGTATCGGAAAGGTTTGGTGTTTTTTCAACATAATCTTCCACAAATCGCAACACTGTTAATTTTTCATAAATATCTCGTGCTTTTTTATGCAATGCATTTACATCGTCCTTGTTTTTCATTTGCAAAATGCTGTTTGCCAGACTTACCAATTCGGCTTCTAATTTTTTGTGCATAAGTTGACGTATTAAATGAGTGTTGGTGTTTAATTTTTAATAAATTTGTATCATATCAAAATCGTAAATACAAAATGGTTTTACAAAAATAAATGTAAAAAATTATAACCATACTTTTATTGCATTTATTTTAAATTAAAAATTACAATAACCTTTCAAGCGTGAAATTACAAAATGTTTCTTGAAAATACAGTAAATCATATCGAACAATTTGGCTGGATTGAAGTTATTTGCGGCTCTATGTTTTCCGGAAAAACGGAAGAACTGATTCGCAGACTGAAAAGAGCCCAATTTGCAAAACAAAAAGTGGAGATTTTTAAACCTGCCATTGATGTGAGATATGACATAGAAAAAGTAGTTTCGCACGATGCCAATGAAATTAGGTCCACTCCTGTTCCTTCTTCAGCAAATATCAGGCTTTTAGCCAGTGATGTTGACGTTGTTGGGATTGATGAAGCCCAGTTTTTTGATGATGAAATTGTGGCCGTTTGCAACGATTTAGCAAATCGTGGCGTTCGCGTTATTGTTGCGGGCTTGGATATGGATTTTAAAGGCAATCCGTTTGGCCCAATGCCGGCGCTTATGGCAACTGCGGAATATGTGACTAAAGTTCATGCGGTTTGCACAAGAACCGGGAATCTGGCGCATTACAGTCATAGGAAAGCGGCCAGCGACGAACTTGTTTTGTTGGGCGAAACCCAAGAATATGAGCCTTTAAGCCGTTCCGCCTACTTTAAAGCCATTACTGAAGAAAAAATAAAAAAAGCCAAAGAAATTAATAATGGGAAATAATCACGTTACCGTGCTTGAGATAGATTTAAATGCCATTGATCACAATTTAAGTTATTTTAAATCAAAACTACATCCCGAAACAAAAGTATTGGCAGTGGTTAAAGCTTTTGGTTATGGCAGCAGTTCGGTTGAAATTGGAAAGTTTCTGGAACCAAAAGTCGCTTATTTTGCCGTGGCTTATTTGGACGAAGGTATTGCTTTGAGAGAAGCCGGGATTAAAAAGCCCATTTTGGTATTGCATCCTCAAAAAATAAATTTAGAGCAAATTATAAAATTCAATCTGGAGCCAAACGTATATTCCATCACTTTATTAAAAGCGGTTATTGAAGCGGCAAAAAGTTTAAAAATTCAAAATTATCCCATTCATATCAAATTCAACACGGGTTTAAACCGATTGGGTTTCACAAAAAAAGACATTCCTGAAATTTTGGCCTTGGTTCAAAATCAGAAAGAAATCACTGTTGCCTCCGTTTTTTCACATATCGCCGCCAGTGAAGATTTAAACGAACAGGAGTTTACGTTGCAGCAAATAAACAGCTTCAAAGAGGTTTCCGCACAATTGATCGGCCAACTTTCCAACAAACCTTTTCGGCATATGTTAAACACTTCCGGAATCATAAATTATGCTTCCGAAGCGCAATTTGATATGGTGCGTTTGGGAATTGGACTGTATGGATTTGCAAACGATGAAGCCGAAACTTCAAAACTGAAAAATGTGATTACCTTAAAATCGGTTATTTCACAAATTCAAACCATTGAAAAAGGAGAAACCGTGGGTTATAACCGTGCTTTTAAAGCGACAGATAACGTTAAAACCGCCACCATTCCTGTTGGCCATGCCGACGGAATTTCACGACAATTTGGAAATGGCGTTGGCTATGTTTACATCAACAACCAAAAAGCACCCATTGTTGGCAATGTTTGTATGGATATGATTATGGTGAATGTCACAAACATCGAATGCCAGGAAGACGATGAGGTCCTTATTTTCAAAGACCAAATGCACATAGAAGATTTGGCAAAAAGAACAAATACCATTCCTTACGAATTGCTTACCGCCATCTCACAGCGCGTAAAAAGAGCAATTAAATAGTTCGTTATACGAATTAATTTTTTTTATTACATTAGCAATAACTAATCTTTAATTAACTTAAAATGGGAATGTTAAAAGAATTCAAGGAATTTGCAATGAAGGGAAACCTTGTTGACATTGCGGTAGGTTTTGTAATGGGTGCCGCTTTCAACAAAATTGTGTCTTCATTTACCGGCGGTATTGTTTCTCCTTTGGTTGGACTGATTTTTCAATCGGACTTCAAAGGTCTGAAATGGGTTATTAATGAGGGCGTTGCTAATGAAACCGGAGAAGTCGTTGGCGAAGTTGCCGTACTTTATGGAGATTTTTTAACGAACCTTGTCGATTTTATTATTGTGGCGGCTGTCATGTTTATGATGATAAAAGCAATTAACCGAATGAAAAAGAAAGAAGTTCCTGCGCCTGAAGCGCCAAAAGGTCCGTCTCAAGAAGAATTATTGATTCAAATTAGAGATTTGCTGGCAAAAAAATAATCAACACTTTTCACAAACAAAAAAGGGTTCGCAAATGCGAACCCTTTTTTTATTTGTCTTTTTTCGTTTCGTAAACTTCGGCTATTGTTGGTGAATTCTCAGCTTTATTAACAAGAATCAGTTCATCGCCAACGCTTACATTTCCTGTTTGAAGCACTTTAAAATAAACGCCGCATTTGGTTGAATTCCAAAATTGTTTTACTATTTCCTGGGTTCCAAAACGAATTCCGAGTTTATAACAAGGCTCTCTTGGCTTGGTGACTTCCAACAATGCTTCGCCTAATTTATAAATATTTCCAACGAATATTTCGGTTTCTTCCAAATTTGAAATCGTTAAATTTTCACCCAACATGCCATAATTCCAGTCTAAATTCGGATACAATTCCTTCCAATAGGCATAATGATTTTCGGAATACCCATAAACCGCTTTCTCAATTCCGCCGTGATGTTTTCGGTCGATTATCGCATCGTTTTTAATAGCTTCATTTCCCAGAAAAACAGGCTGATTTACCGGATACTTAAAAATACCGGTTTCAACAATTTTTCCTTTGTAGTTTATTACTTTTAGCTCGCCAAGATTGACAGAAATTACCTTCATTTTTCTTCAAATTTTATAAGTTCATCCGCAATTTTACGGTCGTTAGACAAACGCGGCACTTTATTTTGTCCGCCCAATTTACCAATCGACTTCATATATTTATTAAATCCGCCTTTTTCTATCAAAGTAATTTTTAAAGGCCTCAATATTTTTCCGCTGATTAAATCAAAATAATAACTGTTTTGCAATTGCAAAGAAGCATCAATTTTATTGGCAAAATCATCCAAATCTTCTGGCTTATTGTCAAATTCAATAAACCATTCGTGATAAGGCAATCCGCTTTCCGGCGTAATTTGCGGCGCCACGGTAAATTCATTGATGGCAATAGTTGTACCTGTGGTTTGGCTATTTATGGCATTTTCCACTTCACTGCCAATCACGTGTTCGCCAAATGCAGAAATAAAATGTTTGATTCTGCCGGTAACTTTAATTCGGTGCGGATTTATGGAAACAAACTCTACCGTGTCACCAATATCGTAACCCCAAAGTCCGGCATTGGTGTTTAAAATAAGCACGTAGTTGACGCCAATTTTAACATCAGCCAAAGAAATCCGGGTCGGATTTTCATTAAAAAATTCTTCGGAAGGAATAAATTCATAAAACATTCCGTTATCAACCAGCAACAACATTCCTTTTTCATTTTGGGAATCCTGATAGGCGAAAAAACCTTCAGAAGCTGGAAACAACTCAATAGTATCCACTTTTCTTCCGATTAAATCTTCAAACTTGTTACGGTACGGTTCAAAATTTACGCCGCCATAAACAAACAGGTTAAAGTTTGGGAAAATATCGCCCACTTTTTTTCCGCTGCGCTCCACCAATTTTTCAAAATACATTTGCACCCAAGAAGGAATTCCGCTAATCAATGTCATATTCTCATTGATGGTTTCGTCAACAATCGCTTCAATTTTGGTTTCCCAGTCTTCTATGCAATTGGTTTCCCAACTCGGCAATCGGTTTTTGGTTAAATATTTAGGAATATAATGTGCGGCAATACCTGAAAGTCTTCCGGTTTTGATGCCATTTTTTTCACCCAGTTCCGGACTTCCCTGTAAAAAAATCATTTTTCCGTTGACAAAATCGGCTTTTTTAGTTTCGACAATATACATTAACAAGGCATTTCGCGCCGCGCTGATATGCATAGGCATCGATTCTTTGGTAAGCGGAATATATTTTACGCCCGAGGTGGTGCCGGAAGTTTTTGCGAAATAAATCGGTTTTCCTTTCCACAAAACATCCGATTCTCCTGCAATAACCTTTTCAATATAAGGTTTTAACGCCTCATAATCCCGAATGGGAACTTGCCTTTTAAAATCTTCGTAAGACTTAATTTTACTGAAATTATGGTCTTTGCCAAAAGTGGTGTTTTGTGCCTGGGCAATTAAGTTTTTAAAAATATTTTGCTGAACTTTTACCGCATTTTTGCTTTGTTTATATATTCTTGTTGCAATGCGTTTTGCAAATGGTTTTGCTAAAATTGATTTTATGTTCATACTATTCAAAATCGATATAATTAACTGGATTTACCGGATATCCTTCATTCCATAATTCAAAATGCAAGTGTGGTCCAGTGCTAAATTCACCCGTATCTCCTGCCGAAGCAATCACTTCCCCCGATTTCACCAAATCTCCTTGCTCCTTGTGCAAAGATGTATTGTGCTTGTAAATAGAGATAAATCCGCCGCTGTGCTCTACAATAATCACATGGCCGGTTTCAGCTGTCCATTCGGCAAAAATTACCGTTCCGTCGGCAACAGATTTTACCGGAGTTCCCTTTTCAACAGCAATATCAATGGCAAAATGTTTGTTTTTAAGACTGTATCCATCGGTCACAATTCCTTTCACCGGCGAAAAAAAGACAACATCGGCACTTTTTATTGCTTCCCTAAAAACACTAAATCTGTCGGTACTTTCAACATCCAGCCTAAATTCCAAATCAATGTCTGAAGGACTAAAATTCATAGAATCTTTATCAAATTTCATGGCATTTAAGACCGAATCTTTGTCGAACTGAACTTCCGTAATTTTGCCGGTTAACAACTCTTTTACTTTTTGAATGTAGAGATTGTTCATTTCCAATACCTGATTCAAGGAATCTGCTTTATACACCAGCTGAGTGGCCTCTCTTTTTAATTTGGTGGAAGAATATCCCGGAATGTATTCTCTTAAAGAAGTAAATGAAATTAAAAAAATGGTGCCAACAATTAACAGAACAGAAAATAAAGTTCCAAAAACAAACACATTCATTATTGTTAATTTAAATGATAATTTTTCTTCAAAGGTATCTTCATTTAAAATTACCAAACGGTATTTATTAATTAATTTCTGTTTGAATTTGACCCTTTTTCTAAGTTTTTTTGCCATAATACTGCTTCAAAAAATATAAAAGCGAATTTTATATAATTAATATTAAACTACTTATTTAGAAGTGTTAAAACTTTTATAAAGTTATGATTTATAAAAGTTCATTTCATCAATATATTTCCAAACATTAAATGGCAACATGGTGCTGATGTCTTTTTTGTCTTTAATCGCATTTCTGATAAATGTAGATGAAATTTGAACGATTGGTGCGTTTACCCTGTGAATTTTTGGATGATTTAAAAATTCGGGCGCTACTTTTTCTTCAGAAATTCTTGGATAAACATACAACTCGTAATTTTTTAGAATGGTTTCGTAATTTTTCCATTTCTGAAATCCTTTCAAATTATCTTCGCCCAACAGCAAACAAAATTGATGATTCGGGAATTTCTCTTCAATATGAATAAGCGTGTTTATGGTGTAATTTGGCTGCGGAAGGTTAAATTCGACATCAGATGTTTTTAATTTCGGATAATTTTCAACGGCAATATTTGCGATAGCCAACCGGTGATGATTGCTTAACAGCGTTTCTTTAAGTTTAAACGGACTTCTTGGCGTTACCACAAACCAAACTTCCTCCAAATCAGAAAATTCGACCATATAATTCGCAATAATCATATGCCCGATGTGAATTGGGTTAAAAGTGCCAAAAAATAATCCGATTTTCATGTGCGTTAAAAGTTGGAAGGTTTAAAGTTTGTTGAAAGTTGAAAGGTTAAAAAAATCAAGGTACCATCTATTAAACCTCCTCCAAAAACTTTTTCACCAAATTATAGGCTTCTTCTTGCGCTTTTTCCAAATTATCATTTACCAAAATAACATCGAAATCTTTGGCAAATTTTAGCTCTTTCTCAGCTTTCGCGACACGTTCTTTAATTTTTTCTTCACAATCTGTGTTTCGGTGTCTAAGGCGGCGCTCCATTTCATCAATTGACGGACTTTGCACAAAAATAGCCAGTGTTTGCTCAGGAAATTTATGTTTAATGCTTAGGCCTCCAACCACATCAATGTCAAAAATTACATTTTTTCCCGCAGCCCAAATACGTTCAACTTCCTTTTTTAAGGTACCGTAATAATTATTTTCGTAAACCTCTTCCCATTCAATAAAATCGCCTTTTTCCACATGTTTTTGAAATTCTTTTAAGGACAGAAAATAATAGTCTTTTCCCTCTATTTCCTTTCCTCTTTTTTCACGTGACGTTGCCGAAATGGAGAAATCTAAATTTAATTCAGATTTTCTTAATAAATGGTGTACAATAGTCGTTTTACCAGAGCCTGAAGGTGCCGAAAAAACAATGAGTTTTCCCTCTTTTTTCACTGCTTTAAAAATTTATAAATGGTTGATGATCCCTTTTTTTACAATACATTTAAGTTTTGCTCTTTAATTTTTTCAAGTTCATCTTTCATTTGAACAACCAATTTTTGCATATTGGCCAAATTCGATTTTGAACCGATGGTATTAATTTCCCTGCCAATTTCCTGAGTAATAAACGCCAATTTTTTACCATTGGAAACGTCTTCATTCAGCTCTTTGATAAAATACTCCAAATGATTTTTTAAACGTACTTTTTCTTCGGTAATGTCCAGTTTTTCAATGTAGTAAATAAGTTCCTGCTCAAACCTGCTTTCGTCAATTTTTGTTTCCAGCTCGGCAATTGATTTTCTAAGTTTGTCCTTAACCTGTTCAATGCGCAACGGGTCCATTTCCACAACTCTTTCCAACAATATTTCAATAATGGAAATACGCAACACGAAATCGGCGTGCAGTGCTTTTCCTTCATCAATACGGTATTCATTTATTTTTTCAATGGTTTCAAGTATGCCATTTTCAATTTGATTCCATTCCTGTTCATCCAATTCTTCTCTTTGTGATTTAAAAGCATCTGGCAGGCGAATGGCCATTTTCAGCAATTCAATTTCATCAGAATCCACAATACCTCTCAATTGGTTCATGTATTCTTTCACCATTTTTTCATTTATTTTCGATGAAAATTCTCCTCCATTTTCTTCAATATAAATGGAGAAATCTATTTTTCCCCTAACCAGTTCTGTAGCCAGTTGTTTGCGAATATCCAGCTCCTTTTCCCTGTAGTAACCAGGAACGCGAACATTTAAATCTAAGTTTTTGCTGTTTAACGATTTCAATTCAATCGTAATTTTTTTTGTTGGAAGCTGCAGTACGGTTTTACCGTAACCGGTCATTGAATGTATCATTTACTATTAAAATTTAAACAAATTTACGCATTTTATGGTTTGTAATATTAATTTTTAATACTAATTGGCAGGTATTTTTTGTACTAAAAACTATTGTGTACTTTTGTTTGCAATAACCAACAATTCAAATTTATTTTGGCAAAAACACAGCATTTATTAGTTATCCGGCTTTCGGCAATGGGCGATGTTGCCATGGCAGTTCCGGTTTTAATGGCTTTAGAAAAACAACATCCAACCCTAAAAATTACAGTGCTTTCAAAACCTTTTTTAAAACCGTTGTTTGATGGATTGAAAAATATGACTTTTTATGCTGCTGAAGTTGACGGAAAACACAAAGGTTTTTTGGGCATTTATAAACTTTTTAAGGAATTAAAATCGTTAAATATTGATGCCGTGGCCGATTTGCATAACGTTTTGCGCTCCAAAATTTTAAGAACTTTTTTTAAACTTGCCCTGGCTAAAGTGGCTTTTGTTGATAAAGGTCGAAGTGAAAAGCATGCATTGACCCGATCTAAAAATAAAGTTTTTAAACAACTGAAATCTACCCACGAAAGATATGCCGATGCTTTTAGAAACTTGGGATTTAATTTGGACCTTTCACCTCCTGAATTCCCGCCGAAAAAAGAACTAACTCCAGAAATTCTTGAAATCACCGGTATCAAAAACACAAAGTGGATTGGCATTGCGCCTTTTGCAACTTACAATTCTAAAATGTATCCAATAGATTTAATGGAGGAAGTTATTGCTGAATTGTCTAAGCAACCTGTAAAAATAATGCTTTTTGGCGGCGGTAAAAAAGAAATCGAACTTTTGGAAAACCTAGCTAACAAGTTTCCAAATACCCTAAATGTTGCCGGAAAACTTAAACTAAACCAAGAGCTAACGCTTATTTCAAATTTAGACGTTATGGTAAGCATGGATTCCGGAAACGCGCATTTTGCGGCGATGCTGGGAATAAATACCATCACCATTTGGGGTGTTACACATCCTTTTACAGGTTTCGCTCCTTTTAACCAGCCTTTTGAAAATGCCATTTTACCCGACTTGGAAAAATACCCCAACATTCCCTGTTCCATTTATGGCAATAAAGTTTGTGAAGGTTATGAAGATGCCATGAGAAGCATTTCACCAAAAACGGTCATTAAAAAAGTTTTGGAAGCTTTAAATTGACGGCTGATTCACGCCATTTTCATTTTCTAAAATTTACCGACAAACTTGCCTATTTTATAATTATTATAGCTTATTTTTGTGACAAATAAGCTCTTATGATTGTCAACGTTTTAGATCAAAAAAATTCAATATTAAATAAATTTATCTCCGAAATTAGAGATGCCGAAATTCAGAAAGACAGTATGCGATTTCGACGAAATATTGAAAGAATTGGTGAAGTTTTGGCCTATGAAATAAGTCAAACGTTGGATTTTCAAAACAAAATTATTTCGACACCCTTAGGCACTAAAATAGTGTCGGTTCCGCAAAAAGATATTGTGGTATGTTCAATTTTAAGAGCTGGTTTGCCTTTACACAGCGGACTTTTAAACTTTTTTGATGATGCTGAAAATGCATTCATTTCCGCCTATAGAAAACACATCACAGAAACCGAATTTGAAATTAAAGTGGAATATTTTGCTTCTCCTAATTTAGATGGCAAAACATTGATTTTAGCCGACCCAATGTTGGCAACCGGACAATCTTTAGCAACCGTTTATGAAGGATTGAAAAAACATGGAACGCCAAAAGAAATCCATTTGGCTTGCGTTATCGGCGCAAAAGAAGGCATTGAATACATTAAAAATCATTTTCCTGAAAACACCAAATTATGGATTGCCACAGTTGATGAGCATTTAAACGAAAAAGGATACATTGTTCCCGGTTTGGGCGATGCAGGAGATTTGTCTTTTGGGATTAAGTTATAAAAAATAGACAAAAACTGAAATCAGCAGAAATACATATAAAATCAAATTTCTAAAAATTTTAGATTTGGTGAGTTGCACTAAATTTGAAATAATCACTGCGGAAGGAAAAATAAGGAAAAACAATTCTGAACCATTTTTAGTTGGCGCCAAAAGGACGATTACCACCGAAATTAACAAATGATTGATCAATACATCCCAAGAAAATTTAAAATTATTTCTGATTGAAAGAACTTTGGGAGTTACCTTTACAAGACTCCACAACAAAACCATCGACAAAAATATCACTGGAATTAATAGTTTTAATGAAGCATAGGAACTAAAATCCAAGTTAATTTCATAATTAAACTTATTGTAAAAAAAAGCGGCATCTTCAAAATAAAGACAATACGTAAAATAAATAAGCATAGGTACCACAAAGCCCACAATAGGAATAAACAAATTTTTAATGGTTAGTTTTTGATGTACCATCATGCCAACATACACCAATAACAAATAAAAAATAGTCCACGAATAAAGCATTGTTGCAATACCAATCCAAAAACAGGCATCAAAAAGCTTCAATTTGGTGTCAAGCCCAGATCTTAAGCTGTAAATTTTTCGAAATCCCAATAGCAATGCAATGTTTGCCAAAACAATTTTGTAAGAAAACATGGCCTCAGGAAAAGTTCCCAATAAAAAAACAATTAAAAGCAACGCGTATAAATTGACTTTTGTCAGCTTGTTTTTTTTGACAATAAAATTTACAATCAGCAGAAATAAACCAAGCCAAATGAAAAAACCAATTCTTTTAATCAAAAATTGGATGGAAAGTTCTGCAGTATGAAGCAAAAAAGTGGCCGTAAAATAATAGACAAACAGCAGTGCGGCTATAATAAAAATAGTTGCCGGTTTAGTTTTATTGAAAAAATTTGCTATCATTACTATATTTTATACTTTTGCCTGTAAATATAAATAAGTTATGATTGCAAACAATATTTTTAGAGCGATAGGTGAATTTTGTCAAAATGTTTTATTTGCGCCTCACAATAGCATCCGTACTATGGACAATTGGTGGGTTCAAAACACGGTAAGTTGGATTTTTGTTGTCATTTTGTTTATAGCTTTATTCTACTGGTTAGGGCAGTTAAAAAATTACAAAAAAGCAGGAAACGAATAATTTCTTATAAAATTCATTTATATTTTTTCCTTTTTTTTAACAAAACGCAAATCCTGTGGGAAGCAAAAATAAACTCAAAAGATTTCGTGAAAACGAAACATTTTCCAATGTCATCCAACCAACACGAAAAGAAGTTATTGATGGTTTCTCCTTAAAAGGAAATTGGCACACACTTTTTAACAACAGCAACCCAATTGTTCTTGAATTGGGCTGCGGAAAAGGCGAATACACCATTGCACTTGCCCGCAAAAATCCGAACATTAATTATATTGGTGTCGACATAAAAGGAGCACGTTTTTGGCGCGGAGCCAAAATAGCTTTGGAAGAAAATTTAACCAACGTGGCTTTTTTAAGATCTCAAATTGAGCTCATCGACTTGCTTTTTAACAAACACGAAGTTGCCGAAATATGGATCACTTTTCCCGATCCGCAAATTAAATACACGCGCACCAAACACCGACTCACCAATACGGAGTTTTTAAAAAAATACCACCATATTTTAAAACCCGAAGGCATCGTTCATTTAAAAACTGACAGTGAATTTATGCACGGTTACACATTAGGTTTGCTTCACGGCGAAGGGCATGAAATTATTTATGCGCATCACGATATTTATAAAAATTATCATGCGCCGGAAGAAGTTACTTCAACCCAAACATTTTATGAAAGTCAGTACTTGGAAAAAGGAAAGCCTATAACTTATATTAAATTTAGGCTTCGATATTAGAAAAAAGCCCCCTAACCCCCAAAGGGGGAATTTATAATTCTGTCAAAGTTATTTAGGCATCAATAACTTTTAACTTTTAACTTTTAACTTTTAACTATTAACTTTTAACTTTTTTAATTGATGGAAACTTCCGGTAATTTTTTTGAAAAAGTGTATGAAGTTGCAAAACAAATTCCTTTTGGCCGAGTTACCAGTTATGGCGCCATCGCAAAATATCTCGGCGCTGCCAAATCAGCCCGTATGGTTGGTTGGGCGATGAATGCTTCTCACAATAATGCTGATATTCCTGCACATCGGGTGGTAAACAGAAACGGATTGTTAACCGGAAAATTTCATTTTGACGGCACCAACTTAATGCAACAACTCCTGGAAAATGAAGGAATTGTTGTGAAAGAAAATCAAATTCAAAACTTTCAAAATGTTTTTTGGGATCCGTTTAAGGAATTATTGTAGTATTTGATATCAAATATTTGGATTTTGAATTTTGAATTTTTTTAATTCCGTCTTCTGGGGTTAGGGGCTTTTCTCTTAATGTAACTTTGTGAATTCATTTAAATCTGTATCTTTGTTGTTTAGAATGATTTTATATAAACAACATGGCATATACAAAAAAAGAAATCTCAAATGCACTTGAAACCATTACTGCACCTGGTGAAGGGACAAATTTAATTGAAAGCGGCGCAGTTAAAAATATTGTAACTTTTGACAAAGAAGTTATTGTTGATGTAACCATCGGAAACCCAACGTTACAGGCTAAAAAGAAAATTGAAGTTGAAATTATGAAGGCAATCCACCAACATGTGGATGTAAAAGCTGATGTAAAAGTAAATGTTACCACTACCGTTTCTGATAAACCAGCCGAAAAGTCGGTACCTAAAGTTCCGGGAATTCAAAATATTATTGCAATTGCTTCAGGAAAAGGTGGTGTAGGAAAATCTACCATTACCGCCAACATGGCAATTTCATTGCAAAAAATGGGCTTTAAAGTGGGTATTTTAGATGCCGATGTTTATGGCCCTTCCATTCACTTAATGTTTGATGTGGCGCATGCAAAACCTTTATCAATAGAAATTGATGGCCATTCAAAAATGCAGCCAATTGAAAGCTACGGCGTAAAAATATTGTCGTTAGGATTTTTTGTTGATGCGAATCAGGCAGTTATTTGGCGTGGTGCAATGGCGGGCAAAGCACTAAACCAATTGATTTTTGACTCACATTGGGGCGAACTTGATTTTTTACTGATTGATTTACCTCCGGGAACCGGCGATATTCACCTATCAATTGTACAGGCTGTTCCTGTAACAGGAGCCATCATTGTAAGTACGCCGCAAAATATCGCTTTGGCCGATGCCAAAAAAGGTGTGGCGATGTTTCAACAAGAAAGTATCAATGTTCCTGTTTTGGGCATTGTTGAAAATATGAGTTATTTTACGCCTGCTGAACTTCCAAATAACAAATACTATATTTTTGGGCAAGATGGCGCAAAAAACTTGGCTAAAGACATTGATGTTGCCTTTTTGGGTGAAATACCTTTGGTGCAAAGCATTCGGGAATCTGGCGATGTTGGACATCCGGTGGCACTTCAGGACAACACACCTTTAGAAATTGCTTTTTCAGAAATTACTAAAAACGCCTTGTCGCAATTGGTAAAAAGAAACAGTGATTTACCACCAACTGAAATTGTTCGTATTACGACAATGAGCGGATGCAGCACAAAAAAATAAAAAACTATGGAAGCGGAAGAACTTAAAATTATTGTTGAAAATGCATTGCAGGAAATCAGACCTTATTTACAGGCTGATGGCGGCAACATTACATTGGTTGAAATACGAGACAATATTGTGAGTGTTCAGCTTGAAGGCAATTGTTTGGGTTGCGCCGTAAATCAGATGACTTTAAAAAACGGGGTTGAAGCTACCATAAAAAGGCACGCTCCCCAAATTTTACAAGTGATTGAAGTGAACGGAATTTCTTTTTAGCTTCCAAAAAAATAACTGATAAAGAGCGCTTTAAAGCGCTCTTTTTTATTTCATTAAACATTCAAAAATATTTTTATATTTGTAAAGTATGCAAACAGCTTGGACAGAATTATTGATACTTCTAAAATTCTTAATCAAGAGAGATCCTGAATGAAAATATTCATGGTAAAAGTTACAAGCTAAAAATTTTGTAACTTTAAAGCTATGATTCCGTCCAAACTGATGAAAATTAGTGGACATCAATTCATAAAAAATACTACTGGCCCTTTTTTAGGGAATTCATAACTAAAAAAATATACAATTATGCCTAGATATTATTCATTGGGTAAAATTCCGCCAAAACGTCACACAACTTTTGAAAAACCAACAGGCGGATTGTATCAGGAAGAACTTTTCGGTACCGCAGGTTTTGCCGGAATGTCTTCATTAATCTATCATTTGAATCCGCCCACCGTGGTTACGGAAATCAAAAAAGTAAAAGATGTAACGCCAAAAATTGCCATCGACAAAAATATGAAAGCGCTCAGTTTTAAATGTTTTTCCTTAAAACCGGAAGCCGATTATCTTGATAGCAGGAAAACTGTTTTTGTAAACAGCGATTTACACATTGGTTTGGCCGCGCCCAAAGAATTTTCTTCAGCCTACTTTTATAAAAATGCCGATGCCGATGAAATGCTTTTTGTGCATATTGGTTCGGGCACTTTAAAAACAATGTATGGAAATATTTCTTTTAAATATGGCGATTATGTGATCATTCCAAGGGGAACTGTTTACCAAATAGACTTTGACTCGCAAGAAAACCGATTGCTTTACATTGAATCATTTAGTCCGATTCTAACGCCAAAACGCTATCGAAATAACTTCGGGCAATTGTTGGAACATTCCCCGTTTTGCGAGCGCGATTTTAAATTGCCAACCAATTTGCAAACGCATGACGAGAAAGGCAACTTTAAAATTTTTATCAAAAAACAAGGCGTTTTGTGGGAATACAATTACCAAAACCATCCATTTGATGCTGTTGGCTGGGACGGATTTAATTATCCGTATGCTTTTTCCATTCATGATTTTGAACCCATCACCGGCCGCATTCATATGCCGCCGCCAATTCACCAAACTTGGGAAGCCTCAGGGTTTGTGGTTTGCTCATTTGTGCCAAGAATGTACGATTACCATCCTAAATCGGTTCCGGCACCATATCACCACAGCAATATCGATTCAGAAGAAATATTGTATTATGTAGACGGTGATTTTATGAGCCGAAATAATATAGAAAAAGGACAAATAACCTTGCATCCCGGAGGAATTCCTCACGGACCGCATCCGGGCGCGATTGAGAGAAGCGTCGGAAAAAAATTCACCGAAGAATTGGCCGTAATGATCGATCCTTTTAAACCGGTGATGATTACCGAAGAAGCGATGAATTTGCAAGTGGACGATTATTATAAATCTTGGATAACTGAATAAATATTAAAAAAAATGTCAAACTTAAAACAAAAACAAAATTTCAACTACGGATTGGAAAAAATATTTCCTGAAGCACAAGATTTTTTACCATTATTGGGAACTGATTATGTGGAAATGTATGTTGGAAATGCCAAACAGGCAGCACATTATTACAAAACCGCATTCGGATTTCAATCGTTGGCTTATGCCGGATTGGAAACAGGTTTAACAGACCGAACAAGTTATGTTTTGATTCAGGATAAAATTAAATTGGTGCTCACCACGCCCATGCCAAACAAAAATAACCAGGAAATTTTTGACCACATCCAAAAACACGGCGATGGTGTAAAAGTAGTGGCGCTTTGGGTGGAAGATGCCGTAAAAGCTTGGGAAGAAACCACCAAAAGAGGCGCAAAATCATTCATGGAACCAACCAAGGAAAGCGATGAAAACGGCGAAGTTATTCGTTCCGGAATTCATACTTACGGAGATACTGTTCACATTTTTGTGGAACGAAAAAATTACAACGGCCTGTTTTTGCCAAAGTTTGTGAAATGGAATTCGAGCCATAATCCGACTGATGTTGGTTTGCGTTATATAGATCATATGGTTGGCAATGTTGGCTGGAACGAAATGAATGTTTGGGCAAAATTTTACAATGAAATCATGGGATTTGCCAACCTGATTACTTTTGATGACAAAGATATTTCAACAAAATATACCGCATTAATGAGTAAAGTAATGACCAACGGCAACGGTCGCGTGAAATTCCCAATTAATGAGCCGGCTGAAGGCGCAAAAAAATCACAAATTGAAGAATATTTAGACTTTTACAATGGTCCTGGCGTGCAGCACATCGCAGTTGCCACCAACAATATTTTGGAAACAGTAAAAGCATTGACAGAACGCGGCGTTGAATTTTTATATGTTCCCGGTTCATATTATGACACGGTAATGGAAAGAGTTGGTGAAATTGATGAAGATTTGGCAGCATTAAAAGATCTCGGAATTTTAGTTGACAGAGATGAGGAAGGTTACTTATTGCAAATTTTCACCAAACCGGTTACCGACAGACCGACCCTCTTTTTTGAAATTATTCAAAGAAAAGGCGCGCAATCATTCGGAAAAGGAAATTTTAAAGCCTTGTTTGAATCGATTGAAGCCGAACAAGAACGAAGGGGAACTTTGTAATTTTTAAAATTATTAATAAAAGCTTAACGGCGTATGTGTTAAGCTTTTATTATTTTTGGCGCGATAATTGTATTTTTACAGAAACAATTCGTTATAAAACAATAGATGAAAAACATTATACATATTTTTATTTTTTTAATTGCATTTACTTCAATTGGGCAATCCGTTCAAAAAACGAGTGGAAAATCATTTGAATCCGTTTCAAAATCAAAAGATTCTCCCCAAGTTTTTGCTTTTCAAAAAGGGGAATGGCTAAAATTTAAAATGAGCTACAGCAATTTTTTAAATGCAGGTTTTTCAACAATGGAAGTAAGGGAAACTACAAATAACCAAAAAGCAGCGTTCCATATTCTTGGAAAAGGAACCTCCACGGGAATTGTAAGTTTGTTTTTTAATGTGAAAGACGATTATCAAACCTATATGTATAAAGAATCTTTGTTGCCTTATCGATTCATCAGAAAAATTGATGAAGGCGGATATACCAAAGATGAAGAAATTTTATTTAATCACGATAAAAATGAAGCCACTGTAAAAAACCACAAACGCAATACGGTAAATAAACATCCTATTGGTGATGACATACAAGACTTACTTTCTTCTTTATACTTTTTAAGAAATCAAAATTTAACAAATTTGAAAGCCGGTGATAAAATTGAATTAAAAATGTTTCTTGATCAGGAAACCACTAATTTCAAACTTCATTTTTTAGGAAAAGAAGTGGTAAAAACCAAATTTGGCAAAGTTAAAGCCCTAAAATTTAAACCAATGGTCCAAGCAGGACGTGTTTTTAAAGAACAGGAAAGCCTTACCATTTGGATTAGTGATGACGAAAATAAAATTCCGCTACTTATTAAAGCTTCACTTGCCGTGGGCTCTCTGCGAGCAGATTTAGATCAATATAAAGGTTTAGCACACCCTTTTAACATAATTTTTTGAAATTAAATCGTATTTTCGCAATTCATTTGTTCAATCAGATTTAATTGTTAAATAGCCTATATTGAAAAAATTAGTTGCCCTTCTATTCATTGTCTTAAGTATTTCCTGTAAAGATGAAAAACCTGAAATTGTAATCCCTAAACCAAAAATTGTTTTTGAATTTGGTTATAGACTTAACGATTATAAGGTAATAAATGACACCATTCGGTCTGGAGAAAATTTTAGTGAAATATTAACCAGACATCATATTGACAACTCAAAAATACATGAGATTGTTACTGTAATAAAAGACTCTTTCAATATTAGAAGCCTTAAAGCCGGAATACCTTATACCATTTTGGCTAAAAACGATTCAACCCAACAAGCACAAGTATTTTTTTATAGGCAGTCAAAAATTCTCTACTCAGTTATCGATTTTCAGGACTCCATAATTACCATATATAATGGAAAAAGACCTATCAAAACAAAAATTGAAACGGCTTCAGGTGTTATAACAAGCAATCTTTCGCATGCCATCAAAAGTCAAGGTTTAAGTTCTTATTTAACCTATAAAATGGCGGATGAGGTTTTTGCTTGGGCCATCGATTTTTCCAAACTTCAAAAAAATGATAAATTTAAATTAATATACGAGCAATTTTATATTGAAGACACTATTCCGGTTGGAATTGGAAAAATAAAGGCCGCCTATTTTGAGCATGATGAAAAACCATTTTACGCATTTAATTATGTTGTGGATTCAACCAAGAAAGCTTCAGAATATTACGATGACAAAGCCAATATTTTACGTCGGCAATTTTTAAAAATGCCTATAAAATTCGGAAGATTGTCTTCAAAATACAATTTGAAAAGGCGCATTGCCTATTATGGAAACAAAATTAGGGCTCACAAAGGCACCGATTATGCCGCTGCAATTGGAACCCCGATTGAGGCGACGGGAAATGGAACTGTCGTAGAATCTCGTTATGCCGGCGGTAATGGAAATTACGTTAAAATACGCCATAACGGCACTTACAGCACGCAATATTTACATATGAGCAAACGTGCTGTTAAAGTAGGAGAATATGTAAAACAAGGGGAAGTTATCGGTTATATTGGGATGACAGGAAACACTGCCGGACCTCATGTTTGTTATCGTTTTTGGAAAAACGGGGTGCAGGTTGACCCTTTAAGACAAAAATTTCCAAATTCAGAACCTATGAAAAAAGCTAAAATACCCGCATATAAAAAATTTATTGAACCTCTTAAAGTCCAATTAGATTCAATAGCATATCCCAAAAATAATTCCATTTTTCATCTTTAATACGTACTAAATTATCATATCTAGACCATGAAGAACATAAATCCAACCGAAACAAAAGCTTGGCAAGCACTAACTTCACACTATGAAACTATAAAATCAGTTCATTTAAAATCATTGTTTAATAGTGACCTTGATCGAAAAAAGAAATTTACCATCAATTTCAACGACTTCGAATTTGATTATTCAAAAAATAGAATCACAGAAGAAACGCTAAAATATTTGTTGGAATTGGCTCATGAAGTTGATTTAGAAAGTGCCATCAAATCCTATTTTTCAGGAGAAAAAATTAATAAAACCGAAAACAGGGCCGTATTGCACACTGCTTTAAGAAACCAATCAAATGAACCTATTCTTCTGGAAGGAAAAAATATTATGATTGATATAAAAGACGCCTTGAATAAAATGGAGTCTTTTACCAATAAAATTGTTTCAGGAAACTGGAAAGGATATACAAACAAATCAATCACTGATGTGGTAAATATTGGGATTGGCGGATCAGATTTAGGACCGGATATGGTGGTTGAGTCTTTAAAATATTACAAAAACCATTTAAATGTTCATTTTGTTTCAAATGTTGACGGCGACCACGTTCAGGAAGTAATCAAAACCCTAAATCCGGAAACCACCTTATTTGTAATCGTTTCAAAAACATTTACCACTCAAGAAACGCTTACCAATTCAACCACCATAAAAAAATGGTTCTTAAAAACTGCTTCTGAAAGTGATGTTGCAAAACATTTTGTTGCCGTTTCCACAAACTTAAAAGCTGCGAACGACTTTGGTATTGCCACAGAAAATATTTTTACCATGTGGGACTGGGTTGGCGGCCGATTTTCATTATGGAGTACCGTAGGTTTATCAATAAGTTTGGCTGTTGGTTTCAATAATTTTAAACAGCTATTAATTGGCGCTTATGAAATGGATGAACATTTTAAAAACACGCCATTAGAAAACAATGCACCGGTAATTTTAAGCCTTATTGGCATTTGGTACACCAACTTTTTTAATGCGGAAACCGAAGTCATTTTGCCTTATACGCAATATCTCAGCAAATTTGCCCCTTATCTGCAACAAGCCATTATGGAAAGCAACGGTAAAAGTGTAGACAGAAATGGAAAACGGGTAACTTACCAAACAGGAAATATTATTTGGGGCAGCACAGGCACAAATGCCCAACATGCTTTTATTCAGTTATTGCATCAGGGAACCAAATTAATTCCTGCCGATTTTATCGGATTTAAAGAATCCCTTTACGGAAACACAGAACATCACAGCAAATTAATGGCCAACTTTTTTGCGCAAACTCAAGCATTGGCAGAAGGAAAAACAAAAGAAGAAGCGCATTTAGATTTAAAAATGCAAGGCAAAATGAATGAAATAGAAACCTTGTTGCCTTATAAAGTTTTTGAAGGAAATAAACCAAGCACTTCTATTTTAATTGCCAAACTTACACCTAAAACATTAGGAAGCCTAATTGCTTTTTACGAACACAAAATATTTGTTCAGGGAATTATTTGGAATATTTTCAGCTTTGACCAATTCGGCGTTGAATTGGGAAAAGAACTAGCCAATAAATATCTTCAAAAATAATTATTGCTAAAATTCAATCCATGAAATTTTGAGCGACTAAAATACCTCAATGAAGCAGTCCTCATTTTTACCTGAGACATAAGATGCTTCTTTTTTAACTTTCTCATAAAAACGGCTAATTTTTAAATAAATGATGCCGTTTTTTTCTTAGAAATCAGTTTTTATTTTTCCCGTCTAACTGAATGTCCTTCAACCTATAAGCGCCTTAAGCCCATATTAGGCTCATTATTCTTTTTGCGCCATAAGCAACCTATACACAAATTTAACATCTGTTAATAAACTGTTAATATTTAAATTAATGCAAATCAGTTTTAAAGGTGTTTTTTACTACATTTATTTGTCTTAAAGTTTTGTTAAAAACTTAACAATTCCTTAAAGATTCATTTGGTAAAAATGACCAATTTTGCAAAAACATTTAATTCAAATTCAAATTAAACAATGAGAAAATTTAAAAATTTGTTAATTGCAGTACTGTTAATTAGTTCGACTGCTATTTTCGCTCAAGGTGTAACTACATCTTCTGTTAACGGTAAAATTACGGACAACAATGGCGAAGCTTTACCTGGAGCAAATGTTGTTGCGGTACACACTGAATCAGGCACAAAATATGGTGCTTCAACTGATTATGACGGCTTTTTCAGAATCTCAAATATGAGGGCTGGAGGTCCATATACAATTACGATATCATTCGTTGGTTTTAACGAATATTCCCAAACTAATGTATTCCTTCAATTGGGACAAACATTCGCAATTAACTATCAAATGACTGAAGCCGCTAACGCCTTGGAAGAAGTTGTTATTACAGGTGCAAGAAATGGTATTTTTGATGGTAACAAAACAGGTACTGGGACTTACGTAAGTAAAAAACAAATGGAAACATTACCTACAGTATCAAGAGGAATAGGTGATTTTTTAAGAACAACTCCTCAAGCACAGGTTAACGGAAGCACTATTTCAATTGGCGGACAAAACAATAGATACAATGCTATTTATATTGATGGTGCAGTAAATAATGATGTTTTCGGTTTAGCTTCATCTGGTACTAACGGAGGACAAACTGGTGTTAACCCAATCTCTGTAGATGCTATTGAATCTTTTCAAGTTTCTGTTGCTCCATTTGATGTTAGAATTTCTGGATTTTCTGGCGGTGCAATAAGTGCTGTTACCCGTTCAGGAACTAATGAATTTGAAGGATCCGTGTATGGTTTTGTACGTAATGAATCTTTAGCTGGTAAAACTCCCGTAGACCGTGTGCCAGCAGGAGGTAAAAGAGAAAAATTAGCCGATTTTTCAGCCAAAACTTTTGGTGTAAGGGCTTCAGGAGCGATTACAAAAGATAAGTTATTTTATTTTATAAATTATGAAAAACAAGATGACGAAACTCCAAGGCCTTTTAATTTTAACAATTACATCGGAGATTCATCTGAAAGTGATATTCAAAATTTAAGCAACTTTCTTACTAGCAACTATGGCTATAATCCTGGTTCTTACTTGAATATACCTAGCACTTTGGAAAGTACTAAATTAATTGCTAAAATTGACTGGAACATTAATGATAATAATAAATTATCTTTAAAACACAGCTATGTAAAAGCTGAACAAATTAATGCTGCATCTTCATATGAAAGAGGTATAAACTTTAGTAACAGATCGATATATTTTCCTTCAACAACCAATACAACCGCATTGGAGTTAAACTCGAAAATTAGTGAAAACACTTCAAACAGTTTAACGCTTGCTTATAGTTCAGTGTTAGATGATAGAGACCCTCTAGGAGATCCGTTCCCTTCTGTAATTATTAAGGACGGCAGTGGTACAATTGCCTTTGGTTCTGAGCCATATTCCACAGGGAATATTTTGGAGCAAAAAATAATGACACTTACTGATAATTTTGAAATTTACAAAGGTGCTCATACCATAACATTAGGAACAAATTTAGAATACTCTGATGTAAGAAATGTATTTATTGCTCAAAATTTTGGTGATTATGACTGGGATTCCTTAAGTGATTTTATATCAGGCGATGTTGCTCCAAGTGATTATGACAGAAGCTATTCTTTACAAGGCGGTGAAGGTGATGATTCAAAAGGTGCTGCAGAGTTTAATATGTTTCAGTTAGGTGTTTATATGCAGGATGAAATACAGGCCACCAACGACCTAAGAGTTAGTTTTGGGCTAAGATTTGATGCGCCTTTCTGGTCAGATGGATTGGTTAATGAAGATTTCAACACCAGAACTGTTGCTTTATTAGAAACTGAAGGTAAAGATTTACAAGGAGCAAGAGTTGGCGAAGGAGTTTCTACAACAATTCATTTTTCTCCAAGAGCAGGATTTAACTGGAACGTAAATGGTGAATTTAATACACAAATACGTGGGGGTCTTGGGGTATTTACTTCAAGAGTACCTTTGGTTTGGCCTGGAGCTGTTTATAATAATAATGGTATGGCGCAGGCTACTGCTAGCCAAGCTAACTTGCCTAGTGGCGTTAATTTTATCCCAGATCCATATGACCAACCAGTTGGTGTTGCAGTGGGATCAGGACAATTAGGTGGTGACATCAACCTTTTTTCAAGTGATTTTAAATTACCTCAAGTTTTTAAAGCAAATTTAGCGGTAGATCAAAAATTACCATTCTGGGGTTTGATCGGATCAATTGATTTACTATATAACAAAAACATATCTGCTGTTTATTACGAAAACTTAAATCTTAAAGACGCTGTCCTTTTCCAATCAGGAACTGGAGACACACGTCCTTTTTATAATTTAAATTCTAAAGTTGACGGAACTTATCGCGGAATATATTTAGGTTCAAACACTAGTGAAGGATATTCTTGGAATACTTCATTTACTTTGTCAAAACCATATTCTAACGGTTTTGCAGGAAGTATTTCTTATAGCTATGGGGACTCAGAAAGCATCTTTGAAGGAACTAGCTCACAAAACTCTTCTCAATGGAGATACCAGTTAAGTGTTAATGGAAAAAATTCTAATTTACCATTATCTAGATCTCAATTTGCACAAGGTCATAGAATTATTGCAAACGCTTCTTATGATCTAAAATGGAATGATAATATTAAAACCACTTTTGGTTTATTTTACCAAGGTGTAAATGGTGATTCTTTCTCATACCTTTACCAAGAAGGTAAAGATGTTTTAAATGATGATTCATCCGATAAAGCACTTATATATGTACCCTTAAATGCTGCAGATATCAGATTAAAAGACGGTGTTAATGGATTAACTTCAGCTCAACAATGGGATGCATTAGATTCATTCATTGAAAGTAACGACTATTTAAAAAGCAGAAGAGGAAAATATGCAGAAAGAAATGCAGATAGAGCACCTTGGAGTCATATTGTAGACTTAAAAGTGTTACAGGATTTCTCAATTAAATTTGGTGAAAAAACACATACTTTACAAGCCTCATTTGATATTTTTAACTTTACCAATTTAATCAACAAAAATTGGGGTGTTGTTAAATATGCTCCAAATTTTGGTGAAGTTGGTTTACTTAGAACTGAATCAAATGGTGTCGCTCCAGTATATAGCTTTAACCCAGCTGTTGTTGAAAATATTTTTAGTATTGATGATAGTGGCATTGAAAGTTCAAGATGGCAAATGCAAGTAGGTTTAAGATATACTTTTAAATAGACCAATCGCATAATAATTATAAACCACCCAAATTGGGTGGTTTTTTTGTTTAAATACTTTCCTTAATATAGTAAAAAAATTCCTTATTTTCGCAACAACTAAAAAACATGTTTACTATGACTAAAATAATTCATTCTTACTGGGCATACATTGTATTGCTAATTTTAATAATTGCCGTTATAAACGCAATAATTGGGCTAACATCTAAAAAAGAATTCAAAGCAAAAGATTTGCGCATCTCGTTATTTGCCTTAATTACTGCCCATATTCAACTTATATTTGGTTTTATTGCCTATTATACTTCAACCTATTATGAAACGATGCGAAGTATAGGAATGGGCGAGGTCATGAAAAACAGTGAACTTAGAAAACCTTTGATTGAGCATCCATTAATGATTATTATTGCCATTGCCTTAATTACCATCGGATTTTCAAAACACAAAAAGAAAACAACCGATGCCGCAAAATTTAAGACAATTGCCGTTTATTATGCGATTGCCTTAATTCTTATTCTTGCTGTAATTCCTTGGAATTTGTGGTTATCTAAATAATAAAATTCATTCCGAAGCCAATAGGCTTCGGATTTTTTTTAAATCATGAAACGAGCCAAACAAATTTTGCGACACAGAGGAATGATTAATGGCGAACTGTAGCTGTTACCGCTAAAAAATAAAATTTAAACAGATGAAAAAACTTTTAGCCTACATACTTTCTGTTATCTTCTACTTTTTTTACGGAAGTGGCTTGCTTATTTTTCACGTATTGCAGTGGCTCGGTTTTAATCTTGGAAAATACCGAGGCCATAAAATGGCGGTAGATCTTATGAATGGCACCTTAACCTACCTTCTTTATGTTTTGGGAACGCGCATAAAATTTATCAGTAAATACCCAATTCCTGAAAACGTGCCCTTAATTATTGTTTCAAACCATCAAAGCATGAATGATATTTCCCCAATTTCATGGTTTTTGAGAAAGTATCATCCGAAATTTGTTTCTAAAGTTGAACTGGGAAAAGGAATTCCAAGCGTTTCCTATAATTTAACCCACGGTGGCTCAGTTTTAATCGACAGAAATGATGCCAGACAATCTTTAACAGCGCTAAAAGAATTTGGACAATACATTGAAAAAAACAACTATGCCGCAGTCATTTTTCCTGAAGGAACCAGAAGTAAAGATGGCGTTCCCAAACGTTTTTCTGAAAATGGCTTAAAAATGCTCACCAAATTTGCGCCTTCTGCCTACGTAATTCCAATGACCATTAATAATTGCTGGAAACTCAACAGATATGGTATGTTTCCTTTGGAAGTTGGTGTGAAAATTACTTTTGAACTTCATGAACCCATTAAAGCAGATTCCTTAGAATTTGTTAAACTTTTTGAAAAGGTTGAAAATACCATTAAAAATGCTGTAATTTAGCGCACTACTACTAAATTAAAATATATGTCATTACAAAATATCCGGTTAGAGGTCATGCTAACCTTGGAAAAAAGCATCGATACCTTTGTTGAAAAGTTTTTGATAGCTCCAGAAAAAATTTGGCAGCCAACAGACTTCCTTCCAAATTCCCAAAGCGAAAAATTTATTGAAGAAATAAGAGAAATCAGAGAAATTTCCAAAGAATTGGATGACGATTTTTGGACCGTTTTGGTGGGTGATACCATTACCGAAGAGGCATTGCCAACCTACGAATCCTGGTTGCTTGACATTGACGGTATTTCTCAACGCAGCAATAACGGCGGCGATAATGGCTGGGCGAAATGGATACGCGCCTGGACCAGCGAAGAAAATAGACACGGCGATGTGCTGAACAAATATATCTACTTATCTGGCAGGGTAAATATGAGAGAAGTTGAAATTACCACCCAACATTTAATCGCCGACGGTATGGATATTGGCACCGGTCGCGATCCCTACAAAAATTTTGTATATACCAGTTTTCAGGAATTGGCAACTTACATTTCCCATAACAATGTGGCAAAAATTGCACGTAAAAACGGACATACCCTATTGGCAAAAATGTCTAAAATTATTGCCGGCGATGAAATGCGTCACCATTTGGCCTATACCGAATTTGTGAAACAAATTTTTAAGTATGATCCAAGTGAAATGATGCTGGCTTTTCAATATATGATGAAACACAAAATTGTAATGCCCGCTTATCACTTAAGACATTCTTTTGAAGAAAAAGGAACGCTCTTTAGCCAATTTTCAACTGTGGCGCAACGCGCAGGCGTTTATACCGGTTTCGATTATGTGGACATTATTAAAAAACTAAATGATATTTGGGCGATCGACAAAATTACCGGATTGACGGATGAAGCCGAAAAAGCAAGGGAATATTTGTTGAAACTGCCTGAACGTATGTATCGCATTACAGAACGTATTGTGGTTCCAGATACAAAATATCCATTTAAATGGCTGAATCCTTTGACTTAATATATAAAAAGACCCCAAAATTTGGGGTCTTTTTTTAATCATTCAATTTCAAAAGTGTCTCTGTCGTTTAAAAAACCAAGTTTATTTCTTATTTCGGAACTGTGATTTTTATCCAAGGTAAAAACAACTGTTTCTTCTTTGTTTTCTTTCGTTTCGGCTACTTGTTCTCCCAAACAGTTAAACGCCGCCGAATGGCCGTTGTATTCGTAATTATTGGGGTCAACGCCTACGCGGTTAACGCCAATGGTGTAACACATATTTTCAATGGCACGCGCTTTTAATAAAGTGTCCCAAGCCGCAATTCTAATTTTTGGCCAATTGGCAACATAAATTAACAAATCATAGTCATCTGTATTGCGGGCCCAAACCGGGAAACGCAAATCGTAACAAACGAGCGGACAAATTTTCCAGCCTTTGTAATCCACAATAATCTTTTCTTTACCGCTTTTGTACACTTTATCTTCGCCTGCCAAAGTGAACAAATGCCGCTTGTTGTAAAAATTAATTTCTCCTGAAGGATGCACAAATAGAAATCGGTTATAAAAGTTGTTATTCTCAAAAATAATGACACTTCCGGCAATGGCGGCATTTTTTTCGGAAGCAGTTTTTCGCATCCATGCAACCGTTTCTCCGTGCATCGTATCCCCAATTTTTTGAGGATGCATACTAAAACCCGTCGTAAACATTTCAGGCAAAACAATAAGATCGACCTGTCCGTTTATTTGATGTATCTTTTCTGAAAAGTTTCTTCTGTTTTGTTCCTCATTTTGCCAAACCAAATCGGCTTGTAGGATCGCTATTTTTAAATTTTGCATAATATTTCTGCTGCTTTTTTTAAGGTTTCATCTGTTTTTGCAAAGCAAAAACGCAATACTTTGGTGTCTAAACCAGCTTCATTGAATACCGAAATTGGTATGGAAGCAATTTTCTTTTCTTTGGTCAATTTAATGGCAAAGTCAACATCGCATTCCTCCGTTATTTTCGAAAAATTCAACAATTGGAAATAGGTTCCGGTTGAAGGTTTAAAATCAAATCGGGAATCTTTCAGCAGACTTAAAAATAAATCTCTTTTTTGCTGATAAAAACTGCCCAACTCCAAATAATGATTGGGGTTTTTTAAATATTCAGCCAAGGCAACCTGCGTGGGATGATTTACGCTAAACACGTTAAACTGATGCACTTTTCTAAATTCTTCTGTTAAATATGATGGCGCAAGGCAATAACCAACTTTCCAACCCGTATTGTGAAATGTTTTTCCGAAGGAAGCCACAATAAATGTTCTTTCGGCCAATACAGGAAACAACGCTGCCGATTGGTGTTTTTCGCCGTCAAAAATGATGTGCTCATAAACCTCATCGCTCAGCAATAATATATTGGTATTTTTCAAAAGTGCTTCCAATTGCTGCATATCGCCTTTTGATAAAATTCGGCCGGAAGGATTGTGCGGAGAATTGATGATGATCATCTTGGTTTTATCGGAAATCAAGCCTTTCACTTTTTGCCAGTCAATACTGAAGTCCTCCGGATTTAATTGCACCGAAATTGCTTTTCCGCCAAAAAGTTCAATGGTTGGCTCGTAACAATCGTATGCAGGTTTAAAAATAATGACTTCATCATCTTTATGAACAACAGCCGCAATCGCTGTGAAAATTGCCTGGGTTGCGCCTGCCGTAATGGTTATTTCCGTTTCCGGATTGTAGGAAACGCCATATAAATTGTACATTTTTTCAGCAATGGCTTCTCTCAAACTTAAAATTCCGGGCATTGGCGCATACTGATTTTTACCGTTAACCATCGCTTTATTTACCAATTCAATCAGTTTTAAATCGCTTTCAAAATTTGGAAATCCTTGCGATAAGTTCAGCGCATTTTCTTCGGCCGCCAAACCACTCATGATGCTAAAAATACTGGTTTTAACCGCAGGAAGTTTTGATAGTACAGAAATTTTAGAATTGGGCATATTTTATTGTTGAATTGTTTTGAAGTTTAAAATTACTAAAATTAAACTTCTGGTGAAAATTCCAATATATCGGATGGCTGGCAATCCAATGCTTCACAAATTGCTTCTAAAGTAGAAAAACGGATCGCTTTGGCTTTTCCAGACTTTAAAATAGAAAGATTTGCCGTGGTAATTCCAATTTTTTCGGCCAAATCTTTACTTCTCATTTTTCTGGAGGCGAGCATGATATCTAAGTTTACAATTATTGGCATCGCTATATGGTTAATTCATTTTCTTCTTTCATATTTCTCGATATTTTAAAAATTTCACTAAGAACCATAAAAAACATCCCCATGCATAACAAAAAAGGAGTAAAACCAAATGTTATCGTTACATTTTCTGCATAAAAAACTTCGTATAAAATTGAAGGAATCCCCATTATAAAAGAACAAACTACCAACAAAACTCCCATTTTGTTGAAATTTTTCAACACAAATTCATCAAATATTTTATGCAGTTGAAAGTATTCTAATATTTTTCCGAAGATATATACACAATAGATCAATATTAGATATGATACCATTTTAGTTACTATCAACATTTTAGTTGGAAAATCAATTGTTTTTATCCTGAATCCACTAATATGAATATCAAGATAATTTGAATTATCAACAAATAAAATATATGGTATAGCTATCAAAGTTATAAGAATAAAAGGTGTTAAAAATATCCAAGATAAGTCAACAATTGTTTTTAAAATATTAAGTTTTTTCATAATAAATTTATTTATGAAACGAATATATGAATTAATTATTGATAAACAATAATTAATTACCTTTTTTAAACAATTAAATGAGATTTTAATTAAAAATAAAAATATAATAATATCATTTGGGTATTGTGCAAATTTAACCAACTTGCAAATTCAAATTTTAAAGATGAACTATTTTAAAAACTTTTGGAAAACGTACGCGCCTTATTTAACCGATGTTTGGCAATATTTAATCATTATCGTCATTTTTATCATTGCCGGCATTGTTTATTTAATCATTAATTAAAAAACCCAAAAGAAGACTCTTTTGGGTTTTTATTTAAAAATTAAAGTTTGATTTATGCTAAATAGTTGCCGCTAAATATTCGCGATTTAAACGGGCAATATTTTCTATTGATATTCCTTTCGGACATTCAATTTCACAAGCTCCTGTATTGGTACAATTACCAAATCCTTCCAGATCCATTTGCATCACCATATTTTTAACACGGTCTTTTGCCTCTACTTTTCCTTGTGGCAACAAAGCAAATTGTGATACTTTAGCCGCAACAAACAACATAGCGCTTGAGTTTTTACAACTGGCAACACAAGCTCCACAACCAATGCAAGAAGCAGCATCCATAGATAAATCTGCATTTTGTTTTGAAATTGGAATTGAATTTGCATCTTGCGTATTTCCCGATGTGTTTACCGAAATATAACCACCAGCTTGTTGTATGCGCTCAAAAGCCATACGGTCAACCACTAAATCTTTAATTACCGGAAAAGCATTTGCCCTGAAAGGTTCTATAAAAATAGTGTCACCATCTTTAAACATACGCATATGCAATTGACAAGTAGTAATACCTCTGTCTGGTCCGTGCGCTTCACCATTGATTTGCAAAGAACACATTCCGCAAATACCTTCTCTGCAGTCGTGATCAAAAGCGATTGGTTCTTCATCTTTTGCAACCAGACTTTCATTTAAAACGTCCATCATTTCCAAAAATGACATATGTTCTGAAATATCAGTTACTTTATATTCGACCATTCGACCTTTGTCTTGTGGCCCTTTTTGTCTCCAAATTTTTAACGTTAAATTCATAATGTCTTATTATTTGTATGAACGAGTTTTTAATTCGATATCTTTAAATTCTAATTCTTCTTTGTGCAAAATAGCCTCGCTAGGTTTCCCTGTATATTCCCAAGCGGCAACATACGCGAAATTAGCATCATCTCTTTTTGCTTCACCATCATCTGTAATATGTTCTTCACGGAAATGACCTCCACAAGATTCTTCGCGTTCCAAAGCATCTTTTGCAAACAATTCACCCAATTCTAAGAAATCTGCAACCCTGCCAGCTTTTTCAAGCTCTTGGTTAAATTCGTTTAAACTTCCCGGAACTTTTACGTTTTTCCAGAAGTCTTCTCTAATTTCCTGAATCTCTGTGATGGCTTCTTTTAACCCTTTTTCATTTCGGGCCATTCCAACTTTATCCCACATTACCTGACCTAATCTCTTATGGTAATAATCTACCGTATGTGTTCCTTTGTTGTTGATAAAGAATTCTAGCTGACTTTTAACCGATTTTTCAGCTTCATCAAACTCAGGTAAATCTGTTTTTATTTTTCCGGTTCTGATATCATCAGCCAAATAATCACCAATGGTATAAGGCAATACAAAATAACCATCAGCCAATCCTTGCATTAAGGCTGAAGCGCCCAATCTGTTTGCCCCGTGATCAGAGAAATTTGCTTCCCCAATACAGTACAAACCAGGAACGGTAGTCATTAAATTATAATCAACCCAAACACCACCCATCGTATAATGTGTAGCCGGATAAATCATCATTGGTGTTTTGTATGGATTTTCATCAATGATTTTCTCATACATCTGGAATAAGTTTCCGTATTTTTCTTCAATAACGGCTTCCCCTAATTGTGTGATTTTTTCTATTGAAGCATTGTTTATTCCGTGTATTTTAGCTTGTTCAGTTCCATAACGTTTTATGGCTGTCGCAAAATCTAAATAAACTGCTTCGCCCGTTGCGTTTACGCCAAAACCGGCATCACAACGTTCTTTTGCAGCTCTTGAAGCCACGTCACGAGGCACCAAGTTACCAAATGCAGGATATCTTCTTTCCAAGAAATAATCCCTGTTTTCTTCAGCAATTTGAATTGGTTTTAATTTCTTTTGTTGAATGGCTTTTGCATCTTCTAATTTTGCAGGAACCCAAATTCGGCCATCATTTCGCAATGATTCAGACATCAACGTTAATTTTGACTGATAATCACCCGATCTTGGAATACAAGTTGGATGAATTTGCGTGAAACAAGGATTTGCAAAAAACGCTCCTTTTTTATGAATTTTCCAGGCAGCAGTTGCATTAGAACCCATTGCGTTGGTTGATAAGAAATAAACGTTTCCATAACCACCAGTTGCAACAACAACTGCATGGGCAGAATGGCGTTCAATTTCACCGGTAATTAAATTACGGGCAATAATACCTCTTGCTTTTCCGTCGATTTTCACCACGTCAAGCATTTCGTGACGGTTAAACATTTCTATTTTACCGCGGGCAATTTGGCGATTCATAGCTGAATAAGCGCCCAATAACAATTGTTGGCCTGTTTGTCCTTTCGCATAAAAAGTACGCGAAACCAACACACCACCAAATGAACGATTGTCGAGCAATCCGCCATAATCACGTGCAAAAGGCACACCTTGCGCCACACATTGGTCGATAATGTTTCCTGAAACCTCTGCCAATCGGTAAACATTCGCTTCACGTGAACGATAGTCGCCACCTTTTACGGTATCATAAAATAAGCGATAGTTTGAATCACCATCACCCATATAATTTTTTGAAGCATTGATTCCTCCTTGCGCCGCAATTGAGTGCGCGCGACGAGGAGAATCTTGGTAAGCAAATGCTTTTACGCTATAACCTAACTCGGCTAAAGTAGCTGCAGCAGAGCCTCCTGCCAAACCTGTTCCAATAACAATAATATCTATATTACGTTTGTTGGCCGGGTTTACCAAGTTAATTTTGTCTTTATATAATGTCCATTTATCTTTTATTGGACCTTCTGGTATTCTTGAATTTAAAGTCGTCATAATTTTATAAGATTAATGGTTAAAATAGTGAAACAATGCGATGATTATAAATCCTGAAGGAATGGCAATTGCGTAAATTTTACCCAATGTCTTTACACATTTTGTGTATTTATTTAAACCAACAGATTGAAACGCTGATTGAAAACCATGTAATAAATGCAGTGCCAATAATACAAAGGCAATTACATAAGCGCCAACTCTTAATGGGTCAGCGAATTTGTGTTGCAATTCCGCAAAATACCTTGTTGGGTCTTCCGGTAAAAATTCGATGTATTTGTGGTTCATTTCGGGAAACCAGAAATCAATAAAGTGCAAAACAATAAAGGCTAAAATTACGCCACCGCTAACTGCCATATTTCTTGACATCCAAGAAGCATTTGCAGCGCCATTGTATTTAAAATATTTAACACTTCTTGACCCTCTATTCTTTAACTCTAAAACAAATCCCATCACAAAGTGAAAAACAACGCCAAAAATTAAAATGGGTTGCATTAAAAATTGCACTAAAAAATTAGTTCCCATAAAATGGGACAATTCATTAAATACATTTTCACTGAATAATGAAGTTATATTTACCGTTAAATGAATAAGTAAGAAAATAATAAGGAAAAGTGCAGATAAAGCCATCGCTACTTTCCTTGCGATTGATGAAGATAAAAATCCGCTCATTTTTAATATAAATTTTTAGAAAGTAACAAAGATACTATTTCATTTTTTGTATGAAAACATATGGAAACTTAATTTGAAAAAGAGCCTTTATTTAGAATGATTATAATAAAAAATAATCTAAAAAAAATGATAACTTCGTAAAACTATAACCTTAACCAAACTTTATTCTTATGAAAAAAATCGCTTTTCTGCTTTTTTTGATTTCATTGACTTTAAACGCACAACAATTTGACAGTAAGAAATTTGAAAATATAAAAACGCGCCCCATTGGTCCGGCAGGAATGAGCGGCAGGGTAACGTCTATTGACGCAGTAACTGAGAATCCCGACATTATTTATGTAGGAACCGCTTCCGGTGGATTATGGAAATCTGAAAGCGGCGGCATTGACTGGACGCCTGTTTTCGACCATGAGGCAGTTGCATCAATTGGGGCCGTTGCCATTCAACAAAGCAATCCCGATGTAATTTGGGCAGGAACCGGCGAAGGAAATCCGAGAAACAGCGCATCTGGCGGTTATGGCATCTACAAAAGTTTAGATGCAGGAAAAACCTGGAAATTGATGGGTTTGGAGAAAACCAGAAATATTCATAAAATCATTATTGATAAAGACAATCCGAATACGATTTATGTCGGTGCCATTGGCTCCGCTTGGGGGGAACATCCTGAACGCGGCGTTTTTAAAACAACCGATGGCGGAAAAACATGGACAAAGTCGCTGTTTGTTAACAATAAAACTGGCTGCGCCGATTTGGTTGTTGACCCAAGCAATCCGAATAAATTAATCGCTGCAATGTGGGAACACGAACGCAAACCTTGGACTTTTAATTCTGGTGGTGAAGGCTCGGGCTTATACATTACTTACGACGGCGGTGAAAATTGGAAAAAATTAACTGACAAAGATGGATTGCCCGAAGGAAATTTGGGAAGAATAGGTTTGGCAATTGCGCCAAGCAATCCTAAATTTGTGTATGCTTTGGTTGAAGCGAAAAAAAACGCGCTGTACAAATCTGTAGATGGCGGATTTAAATGGGAAATGGTAAATGACCAATCGAGCGGAAGAGGTGCCGACGGTATAGGAAACAGGCCTTTTTATTATGCGGATATTTTTGTGGATCCGTTAAATGAAAATAGAATTTATTCCCTTTTCACCTATGTAAACGTAAGTGAAGACGGCGGGAAATCGTTTCAGCAGTTAATGCCTGCCTACGGATCTGCAGCAGGTGTGCATCCCGATCATCACGCTTGGTATATTCATCCCAATAAACCAAATTTTATGATGGACGGAAATGACGGCGGTTTGTACATTACCAGAGATCGCGGAAAAACTTGGCGTTTTGCAGAAAACTTGCCTATTGCACAATTTTACCATATCAATGTAGATATGGAATTTCCTTACAACGTGTATGGCGGAATGCAAGATAATGGCTCTTGGGTTGGCCCGGCTTATGTGCTAAAATCTCAGGGAATCAGAAATTCCTATTGGCAGGAAATTATGTTTGGAGATGGTTTTGATGCGGTTCCCGACCCGAAAGATTCGCGTTATGGCTACGCAATGTCGCAACAGGGCTCTGTTGGAAGATATGATAAGGTTACCGGAAATACAAAAAATATAAAACCTACACATCCCAATCCCGACCTAAAACTTCGGTATAACTGGAATTCGGCCATCGCCATCAATCAAACAGACCAAGAAACCATTTATTTTGGTAGCCAGTTTGTGCATAAATCTGCAGATAAAGGACATACCTGGGAAATCATTTCACCCGATTTGACCACAAATAATAAAGAAAAACAAAAACAACACGAAAGCGGCGGCATTACGATGGATGCCACTGGAGCAGAAAATCATTGTACTATTTTGGCTATTGAGCCAAGTGTATTAGATGAAAATATGCTTTGGGTTGGCACCGATGACGGAAATATTCAGCTGACTTTAGACGGTGGCACTACCTGGACAAATGTTTCCAAAAACATTAAAGATATGCCTAAGGAAAGTTGGGTGGCGCAAATAAGAGCCTCAAAATTTAATAAAGGCGAGGCTTATGCAGTGGTGAACAATTATCGGCAATTCGATTTTAAACCTTATTTGTTCAGAACCCGGGATTTCGGAAAAACTTGGGAAAACCTGTTGGCAGGAAAGGATGAAATTTTTGGCTATTCACTCTCTTTGGCACAAGATTTAGAAGTTCAAAATTTACTTTTTTTGGGAACTGAAAACGGATTGTATATCAGTCTGGATGAAGGTAAAACGTGGACAAAGTGGATCAGCAACTATCCGACGGTTTCAACCATGGATTTGGCCATTCATCCCAGAGAACACGATTTAATTATTGCCACTTTTGGAAGGGCCGCTTATGTTTTAGATGATATCAGACCTTTTAGGGCGATGGCAAAAGAAGGAAAAGCTATTTTAGACAAACCTTTACATTTGTTCACGCCTCCAACCGCTTATATTACCCAAAATCAGGAAGCTTCCGGAACACGTTTTGGCGCCAATGCCATTTTTAATGGCGAAAACAAGCCACGCGGCGCTATGATTACGTACAGCATCAACAGACCTGAAATCAAAAAATCCGAAGTAAATTCAGACAAAAAGAAAAAGGATGCTAAAATTAATGCCGTTGCTGATACTGTTAAATCTGAAAAACCTTTGGCGAAATTCGATTCCATTTTCTTTCAGGCCTTTAACGACAAAAACGAACTGATTCGAAGTATTCACATTGAAGCACCAAAGGAAAATGGTGCACACAGGTTCTTTTGGAATTTAGACGAAAAAGGGAAAAGCGGTCCATCAAGAAAAGCAGAAAAATCAAATGGCGCTGAACCAAGCGGCGTTACTGTTTTGCCGGGAACTTATGCCATAAAAATTCATTTTGGAAAAGAGACTGCCTCAGAAACCATAAAAGTGGCCTATGATCCAAGAGTTGAAATGCCTTTTGAAGTCTTAAAAAGCAAGTACGATTTACTGAAACGACTTGAGGCTAAAAAAGGAGTTGCCGGCGAAGCCACACGGCGCTTATTGGCTTCAAAAGAAATTGTTGAAGATTATCAAAAACGCATTAAAGCCCAAAATAAAGATGCCAAAGAAAAACAAGGCAAGAAAGACACGGTTACCATACATTCAGAAATTTCAAAAAAAATAGAAGGTTTGTTGGATGCCATGTTGGGCAAGGAAGATAAACGACAAGGAATTACCGCCACTGAATTTCCGAGCACTATTTCCTATTTATACACTGCCGCCAATTACATAGATGACTTACTGCAAGAACCCGGAAAAACAGAACTTACCTTGGTAAAAAATGCCGATGAAAAAGTGAGCAAGGTTATTGCCGATATTAATGCATTTTACAAAACCAATTGGGTAAATTACAGGAATGCCGTGGAAAAATTGAACCTTTCCCCTTTCAAAGAATTGGAAGAATTAAAATATTAAACAAAGTAAAACGCCCAATTAAATTGGGCGTTTTTTTTATGTTAAAAATTAAATCTGGGATTTACAATGGTGTTAAACATAGATCCAAAAGAATAATTTAAACCAACACTAAAAAAGTAATTATAGCCCGATTTTACCTGTTTTTGGCTCAACAGCAATTCTTCTAAAGACAAATCACCCGCGGCCAAATTTATTTGATTATTGGTAATATCATAATTTCCGCTAATATTAAATGAAAGGCCTTTTACAATCCTGAAATTTGTTCCCAAATAAAATGAAAATGCATTTAAAGAAGGGTCATTTAAAAAACTTTCATAGGATGCCTGGCTTGTAATACTGCCCCATTTTTGATTTATGCTTCCGCCCAAACTTAAGTTATGTTCCCACAAAAATTCCTTTTCTTTATTAAAAATGGTTCTCTCATTGTAGTTGGTATAAATTCCTCCAACTTTATAGGCTAAGGTCAATTGTTTTTTTGAAGATTCTTTATATGAAAAGAAATTGTATTCAATGGCAGGTTTTAAGGAACCGTAAAATGCTTTATTGCGATAAGTAGATTTACCGGCCTCAGCAAATGCTCCTGCCGACCAATGATCATTAATGCTTATTACATCATATAAAGTTAAATTAGAAGATTTTTGGCTTGAAACAATGTCGGTCCCATCATAAGTATACACCGATCTGCTATCGCTAAAACTTCCTCTTAAATAAAATTTATTTTCAACCGTAACCTGTTTTGCAGTTACACTAAAATTTAAACTTCGGGTTTTATTTGATTCCTGTCCATAAAAATAGCCCTGAAGCCCAAAGTCGAAAACCCATTTATTCCAGATGTCTTTTTGTTCTTTTACATCAACTTCTTCTTTCTTTTTCGTTTCCACGGATATTTTATCATGAGCGCCATTTTTTAGCCAATAACGCACCAAGCCAAGTTTGGCGTATTTCAATATCATTTCTCTAATTTCACTTTCAGTGCTGTCGGAATTGGTTGAAAAAGTTAATTTGTCCTGAACCTCATTGTAGTTGTTTTGGCCTATGAATTCAATTTCATAGATAGTTCCCCCACTGCCATTTACTTGAGTTCTAAATAACAAATGGGCATCGGCGTCCTTTTGATCTCTAACAAACTCAACATAATCCAAATTTTGTTTGATATAGGTAATATCGCAATAATTACAGTTTAGGAAAATTTTAAGGGTTGATTCGTTTTGGGCAAATAGATTACAACTTGCCAATACGACAAGTAGAATTATCGTTTTTTTCATAGCGTTTTACAATTATTTTTATTAAAATCTGAACTAATGTACACATTTAAAAACACAGCAATACTAACAAAAAGTTAAAATGGCATTATAAATAAAAAACGCCCAATTAAATTGGGCGTTTTGCTTTTAAATTGTTCTATCTTTTATTTACTAGAAGGAATTAAACACTTTTTGTTTTGCCAAGAATGCAACAATTCTTCTGAAGGTATTAATTCCCCATCGCAAGTTAAAAAATTTCCGACAGTGTCCTTTTTAATTACTTTTAAATCACCCATTAAAATAGCATTAACAATTCTTAGGATAATTTCTTTTTGAGGCTCAGGAATTCCTTTTTGCGTAAAACGCAATCCAATATTGTTGTTGAATAAATCCATTTCTTTGGAAGCATTGTCCGGCACAATGCCATTTTCTGTCTGATGCTGTTTAAACGTTTTATAATTGCCTTTTTCATGTGTTTTTCCCAAAGAAATGGCTCCCCGCTTTCCAATTTCCTGTTGTAACCTGGCCGTCCAATAGGCGTGCCTAAAGGCATCTACTTGTCCACCGGCTTTATCTTTATCCAATAAATCGGTTTTGGCAACAGAATCGGAAACCCTAGTGACTTCAAAAGATATTTCTAAAGCCTTTTTGACCTTAAACGGATGCAACAATACCCACTTTTTGTACGGCGCAGGGAGTTTCCGAAATTTTTCCCAATTTGATTGCGCACTCATTTGACTGCTCAAGAAAATTAATACAATTATAAAGGTGCGTTTTCTCATTTTTTATTTTACTCTAATAATCTTTTGCATTATAAAACTCCATTTCACACCAAATGTTTTGTAAACTTTCAACTTTTCTAATTGGTTTTTGTCATTGTTAAAGGTGTCACAATAATAAAATCTGCTTTTCCCTTTTTTTCTTTATCAAACTTCGTTACGTCTTTGGCTTCCAAAACACTTACGGTAACAATATTTAGGTTTGGATTTCCTTGTTTCAAATACCAATAAATTCCTTCAAAATCATCGGAATGGTAAGAGCCGTTATAGTGAATAAACAACTTATCATTTTCCCTGTTTTTAAGAATGAAATAAGCCATTGTGGCATCTTTAATTGCTTGTGATTTTGGCAGATTGTCGCCGCCGTGGCCGCCCATCATTGCTTTCATTTTAACATATCCGGGCAAATTGGCATCGTATTTAATTGGTAATGGCGCCATCCATGATTTTTCTTTGACTGAAAGCGAATCTAAACTTTCAAATCCGCCTTTATATACTTTACTCGCAAAACTTCTGGGAATGTTGGTTGCTATAAATTTTAAATTATTCTTTTGTGCAAAATCGACCAAAGGCTTATAATCTGTCGGATAATTTTTCCACAATCTGGCAACGGTGTCAAATGCTTTTTGATTGATTTTCCCCAATAAATAATCGTTTAATTCCTGTTGATTGTCGGCTTCAAACATTTCTGCGCCCAAGGTTAATTTTCTTGAGGTATTTAAATCGGTTGTTGCTTCAAATTGCAACCAATGAACAATCGGATTGGTATGGTGTTCTCCAAATAAAACAACATCGGCCTTGCCCATTTTTTCGATCATTTTTTTGTAGGAAACTTCGCTTCCGTTGGCGTTGTATAATTTATAGGCAGGTTTGTTTTGTGAAAAAATTAGGGATGTGAAAAGCAGGAAAAATAAAATAGTGGTTGAAATTTTCATAAATTATAATAGATTTAAAATGGTTCGTTATCGACGAATTTAGAACTTTAACGCCCAATTAAATTGGGCGTTTTACTTTTTATTTCAGCTTATTTTACCTCAAAAGCTTTTTTAGCTTCGCCTATTTTAACAAAGTATTTTCCTTTTAATAAATAGTAGGTACCGTTTTTTGCTTTTTTTATTTCAGTTGATTTGTATTTTTTCAGATAGGCTGTTTTCCCTTTTTCGGAATAAGCCAAATTGTAATCGGTAAAATTAAAACCTTTATCTGCCTGAACTGAAAATCTGTTTAATTCAATACTATCTTCAGAAGTGATGATGACCTCAACAGTTCCTTCGTTTGAAACATAAAAAGGAATGCTTATTTTAGGCTCATTAACTTCATCCCAAAGACTCCATGAACTTCCCCAACGCGGTGAATGTTTTACCTCCGGAATTTCAAAAATGGTAACGGACTTGTCTTTTATGGTGTTAAATTGTTGAATCGCCGCAATATTTGCTTTATAAATTGAGCGTCCGTGTGTTCCAATTACCAAGTCTTTTGCTTCTGATTGAATCACCAAATCATGGACCGCCACTTTTGGCAATCCATTAGAAAATGGCTGCCAATTTTCACCTTTATCAAAACTTACATAGACGCCATTGTCTGTTCCCACATATAAAATAGCTTCCTCATTTGGGTCTTCTTTGATCACATTTACCGGAAAATTCGGTAAATTTCCACAAATGCTTTTCCAGGTGCTTCCGCCATTTTCACTTAAAAAAAGATACGGTTTAAAATCATCATTTCTTAAACCGTTTAACGCAACGTAAACGCGTTCTTTTTCGTGCTGTGATGCAATAACGCGAGAAACCCAAAGTTCCTGCGGCAATTTATCTGAAATTCTGGTCCAGCTGCCACCGCTGTTGGTGGTGACATTTACATAACCATCATCGCTTCCCACATAAATATAGCCAAATTGAAACGGACTTTCAGAAATGGTTGTGGTGGTTCCAAAAGGCACATTTCCTTTTTTTCCGCCAGTGGTTAAATCTTCTGAAATTGCTTCAAAAGTTTCGCCTTTATTCATAGAACGCAACAATTTATTGGCACCCATATATAAAATATCCTGGTTGTGTTTAGACAATAAAATTGGTGCCTGCCAATTGTAACGATACGGTGAGTCACCCAATTCATGCATTGGATGAATAGAAATACGCACTTTTGTTTTTAAATTTACCCTGTAATAATAACCAAATTGGGAACCTGCATATACAATATTATTGTCTCTATTGTCAATTTGAACCTGCATTCCGTCACCGCCTCCTATACTTTTATAAGGATAATCTCCGCTGGCTTCCCATCTTTTTGAAGCCTTGTAATCACTTGTGCCGTACCAAACGCCATTGTCCTGCAAACCACCATAAACATTATAAGGTTTCTGATTGTCAACATTTACATAATAAAACTGCCCAACCGCAGGATCGTTATTTTTGATCCAGTTTTTGCCGTCATCATAAGTAGTGTTAACACCGCCATCATTACCGTTAACTATATGTCCGTTTAATTTTGGATTTACCCACAATGCCTGATGGTCTGAATGAAGATTTTCTTGATCCATGGAAATAAAAGTTTTTCCGCCATCATCAGATTTTAAAAGGGGAACGCCGCCAATGTAAATTTTATTTTCGTTTGAAGTATTTACCGCCATAATGCCAAAATAATAGCCGTAAGAACTGTATACATCGTCTAAATAATTTTCATGCGTTTTTTTCCATGTTTTTCCGCCATCTTCCGATTTGTAAACTTCGGCGCCAATGACTTCAGAATTCAACAACACAAAATTTGCGTCTTCTAAATAAGTTTTCAAATCACTTGGCTTAATTTTTCCCTTTTTAACCAACGATTTTACAGTTTCTGAAGTGTATTTTTTGTCAAAATCGTTGTCTTTTAAATAAGTGTCCAGTTTCTTATCATCCAATTTCAAAAATTCGCCAACACTCATTTCTTTAAAATCATCTTTTTTCAGACCTTCCCCTTCGGCTGTTTTCACTTCAGGTCTTCTGTTTTGATTGTCGAGCAATGCATAAACAACGGCATCATTAAAAGTTGCCAGCCCAATTCGGCCAACGCCACTTCCTGTTGGAAAACCACTTTTTTCGTCGGTTAATTTTGTCCATGTTGAACCTGCATCACTGCTTTTATAAATAGCCGAATTTTCTCCGTCGCCATCAAAATCCCATGCTTTTCTTTCCCTTTCCCAGGAAGCGGCATATAAAATATTGGCGTTTGTTGGTGAAGCGCTAATGTCAATAATTCCTGTGTTTTCGTTAATAAATAACACATTTTTCCATGTTTTTCCGCCATCAAAAGTTTTGAAAATACCACGCTCGGCATTGGGTGTGTACAAATGGCCGATTGCGCCAACAACAACCTCTTCCGGGTTGTTTTTATTGATAATTATTCTGCCCGTATGATGTGAATCGGCTAAACCGGCATTCACCCAAGTCTTGCCTTTATCGGTACTTTTCAACATGCCAATTCCCGAATAGGAAGAACGCGAAGAATTGCTTTCACCGGTTCCAATCCATATTGTTCCATTGTCCCAATCAACCGCAATATCGCCCATATTTTGTGTTGGCGCATTATCGGCAACCGAAGTAAATGAGGTACCGTTATTATTTGTGTACCATAATCCGCCGGAAGCATAGGCCACATAAAATTCGGTTGGCTGGTTTGGATTCACATCAATATCAACAACGCGACCACTCATAATTGAAGGTCCGATATTTGTAAATGGCACATTTTTAACTAAAGTGTTTTGGGCATTAATTCCAATGAGAAGGAATAAAAAACCAAATAAAGCGGTTAGTTTTTTCATTTTTGAAGGTTTGAGTTAAAATTAGAATTAAAATGTATAAATATACAATTATTTCAAAATTAGAATAGGTTTGTTCAACAATAAAAATTGTTGATGAACAATTATAAATTGGTATTTGCGCTGAGTTTAATTTTGGTAACCTGTCTCTTTTCATTGGCGGTAAACCAGTACGTTTTTTTAAATATTTAAGTATATTTGTTTCCAATAATAAATTCTGTTCCGAACCAAATGCGCTAATTATTATTTAATATCCAACTAATGAAATATTTTAATTTCTTCTCAAAAACAATTTCTTTACTGCTTTTTTTATTGCTGATTTCTTGTCAAACTACCAAAAAATTCACAAAAGATCAAATTCCGGCTATGAAAGTGGATATCACTTATCTTGCTTCTGATGAATTGGAAGGACGTTTAATTGGGTCAAAAGGTGAAAAATTAGCTTCGGAATACATTTCGAAACGGTATAAAAAACTTGGACTTTCAGGAATTAACAACTCGGATTCATACTTGCAGACTTTTGATGTAAAACCAAAAGTAAACCCGCATAGTATGGTCAAAGATACTTCGACAATTATTGGTCATAATGTGGTTGGTTTTTTAAATAACAAAGCTAAAAAAACAGTTATTATTGGAGCACATTACAATCATTTGGGTTATAGCGAAATGGGTGGTTCTTTATTTGCCGGAAAAGAAAAACAAATCCATAATGGTGCCGATGACAATACGAGCGGCATTGCCGCTATGCTGGCCATTGCCGAAAGGGTAAAAGCAAAAAAATTGAAAACTTATAATTATTTATTTTTAGCATTTTCAGGTGAGGAAGAAGGCCTTTGGGGATCGAACTATTTTACAAAAAATCCTACAGTCGATTTTAAGAATGTGGCATTTATGATTAATATGGATATGGTTGGCCGGTTGGATGAAGAAAAACGAATCGCCATTCATGGAACAGGAACAACGCCCGTTTGGGACAGTGTTATTGACGAAATCAAAGTTCCCGAATTTAAGATTAAAAAACACGAATCGGGCGTTGGACCTTCTGACCACACTTCCTTTTATCTTCAAAATTTGCCTGTTTTACACTTTTTTACCGGACAGCATGAAAATTATCACAAACCGAGTGATGACACTGAATTAATTAACTATGGCAGGACTTGATTTGGTTGTTGACTATATCGAAAATCTGCTGAGCATTATGAACGAAAAACCGGCGCCTATATTTACAAAAACAAAAGATGAGTCCACAAATACGCCTTCTTTTAAAGTAACCCTTGGGGTGATTCCAGATTATTTGTACAATGAAGCAGGAATGAGAATTGATGGTGTTAACGAAGGAAAACCAGCCTTTAATGCAGGATTGATCAAGGGAGATATTGTAAAAAAATTGGGTGATATAGAAATTATCGACATGATGAGTTATATGCAAGCACTCAGTAAGTTTGAAAAAGGGCAAACCATTACAGTTACCATAGAACGAGATGGAAAAACACTAGAAAAAGCGCTTACTTTTTAAAAATATCATCTTTAAAATTTATTTTGACTCATTTGGTGTCATAAATAACTAAAAAAAACCTTGTTCATAAAATGGAACAAGGTTTTTTACTTTCTATAAAATTATAATTGCTTAATTATTCCGTTGCATTGTGCTTTTTATTGCTTCTTTCTTTTAGACCGGCAATCACAACCAAGCCTATAACAGCAAAAATAGCGATCCAGGCCCACATTGGAAATACAGGAGTTTCTCCGCTTCCGTAAGAGTGCATTCCTTTAGTAAAGTAATAATTCACGCCAATAAAAGTCATTAATACCGATCCAAATCCAAAGATAGAAGCCACATTAAAAATAAATTCCCCTTTAATTTTTGGCGCCAGTCTTAAATGTAAAATAATGGTATACACAATGGTAATTACCAGTGCCCAGGTTTCTTTTGAATCCCAGCCCCAATAACGGCCCCAAGATTCATTGGCCCAAACACCGCCAAGAAAAGTACCAACTGTTGCCAAGAAAAGGCCTATGGTTAAATTCATTTCGTTGATATAAGTTAATTCCCTGGTAATTAATGAAAGTCGTTTTGCGTTTTTAGGCGTTTTGAATAAATAAATTCCCATATTAAAAAACCCTAAAACAAAACCAAGACCCAAAAATCCGTAGCTGATGGTTAAGGTAGCTACGTGGATAATTAACCAAAACGATTTCAATACAGGTTGAAGGTTGGTCAATTGCGGATCATAACTGCTGTGGCTGGCGGTCATTAAAGTAAAAAATGCCAATAATGAGGTTGCCGCCAAAGTAATTTTTGAATAGCGCATAAAGCTGAATCCTGCCAATAAACTTGCCCATGAAACCAAAATTAAGGCTTCATAACCGTTGCTCCAAGGTGCGTGGCCAGACAAGTACCAGCGCATTCCCATTCCGTAAGTGTGGTATATAAAAGCAACTGCCAAAACCGCGATGCAAATATTTAATGACCATGTTAATATTTTGCTTTTTTTGGATCGAAGATTGTCCACAAAAGCAAGAAATAACAGCAATACACTTAATAAACCATATACGTTTTTAAGGTTGATAAATATGTTCGACTTGTTGTAGCTAATTTCACTTTGGATTTTTGCTTCTGAAGGAATAATTTCTGAGGCTGAACTTTGTCGTTGGATCGATTTAATATAACCCAATAATTTATCTGCCCTTTTATAATCACCGGTTTTTGTAGCATTGATGATTTCCATAAAATAAGCGCGCATAATATTGCTGTAATTCAATACCGGTAATTGCAAATCATCATTAATTATTCTCAAGTTGCCTGTTAATTCTTGTTGTGCCAGTTGATCGTCCCAACTAACCCATTTGTTGTTTTCTGAATTTTGAACAGGAAAAATATCTAACATCAGCCCTTGGAAAGTCATCATAAATACTTCCAATCGCTCATTCACTTTAATAATTTCCTTGTCAAATTTATTGCGTTCAGCATCTGGTTTTCTAAAGGCAATTTCAGCAGAAGCTTCCAGTTTATATTGTCCTTTTTCATTAAAAAACTGATTGAACGATGCGTGTTTTCCATTTACGCCTATAAGATCGGACACCGCTTTTTCACTGATGTAAACAATTTTCTGATTTTTCCAGAATTCCGCATTCAATGGCAAATCCAAAAATACCTGAACCGAAGTCATTTTACCTCTGCCGGGAATTTCAAATTTATCCTTTCTTGAAATTTTATGCATCACATCAACGGCCAAAGTATGAATTGGCGCAAATCTTCCTTCATAAGTTTGAACGACCAATTCCCCAAATTTATCGGCATGCGCAGCGCTCACCGAATACGGATTTATTTGATGTTCATTTCCCTGTTGTGCGAAAAGACCTGAAGCGCTAATAAGCATTAAGAACAACAGCGTTAAGGCTTTTCTTTGCTCACGAAGCTGTTTTATTTTTCCCATTAAATCCCAATACCTTGAATTTTTGTTGAACAAAGTCCAAACAAATCCAACAATCATTAAGAAATACCCTAAATAGGTTATCCAGGTTCCCCAAAAATCATGATTTACAGACAATACAGTTCCTTTTTCATCCTGATCGTATGACGATTGAAAAAAGCGATAACCTTCATAATCCAATACATTGTTCATAAAAATTCTATGGTCTTTTTTGATGCCTTTTCGTGAATCAATTAATGTTACTTCGCTTGCGTAGGATGAAGGGCTCATAGAACCTGCATATCGGTCGAGTTCAAATTTATTAAGCTGTAACGAAAATGGCAAAGGGATTTTTTTTGCCCCATAAGCCAGTTTCAAATTTATACCGTCTAAAGGAACATCCACAAAACTTTCAATATATCCGGGGCCACCCAAAACAGTGACTTCTTTTGATTTTCCGTTGTAAATGACGTCCAAAACCAAAGCTTCCGGACCATTTTGTTCGGCATCACTATTAACATATTTCACTTCAACATTTTTACTTATTTTAGCTAAAGTAATCGTCATCCCAAGTCCTTCAGGCTGGTATAAATTATTGGAATCAAATACTCCCAAACTGTCTTTAAGAATAACTCCTTCAGTCATAGCCGGCATTGCAGCCGTTTTAATATTTGCTGGATAGCTTATGAATAACTGATCGGCAGTTCCTGTTATTTTTAAGGCATCTGGTCTGGTATTGTTGTTAAAAGCAATAGGGAAATCATGGCTCATTTGGAGTTCTCCATCTTTAATTTGGATATCATCTTTATGGCCGTCAACATTTATGGTCAATGCCAACATTGTAAATCCGCCTTCCTTTCCTTCGGTATAGGTTTCCATTGCATTTTTAAAATAATCTTTATATTTTATTTCAATGGTTCCTTTACTTGGAGTTTCAACTTCCACATTAAATGAATTGTCGGTAATCATCCCTAAGGATAACTTTTTGTCAACCGCATATTCCTTTGTGCCGTCATTTGCCCTGACATTCAAATAAGTTTGATCGCTAAAAATATAATCGGCAGAACTTCCTTCACGAATCGACATTTTTCCTTCATATCCAAAATAACGTGTTACCCCTGCGCCAATAATCATCACAATAAAAGAACTGTGAAAAATAAATCCCGACATTCTTTTCCAGGTAAACAAATTGTATCTTATAACACTTCCATAAAAATTAATGATCATTAACACCATCAATACTTCAAACCATATTGCATTGTATATCAATATTTTAGCAGTAGTTGTATCGTATGAGTTTTCAATAAAAGTGGCCGCTCCCATTGCAATGGCGAATATCACCAAAAGACCGAGCGTAGTTCTTGGTGAGTAAAGTATGTTTAATAATTTTTTCATAATACGTTTTAAAATTCTTTTTAATGTGTAGCAAAAGTAACATATAAAAGCAGAAGCAAAAGTGACAATTGTCAGTAAGCAAATGGTTGATTTTTCTGTATATTTGCGAATACACGATTTAATCATGTTAAAAACATTTTAATATGAAATAATTTTTAAATTGTCTTAATTTTATTTTAACCTTTCACTTTCGTTAAACTCGAATTTGTTAATTAAAACCTTTTACAGATGAAATACCATCCAATTAATAATCAGCTTTTTATTAAAAACAGAGCGAAGTTTAGAGCACAAATGAAACCGAAATCGATTGCGATTTTTAACTCTAATGACATTTTCACCACCGGAGCCGACAGTACTTTGCCGTTTGAACAACACAGCGATATGCTGTATTTAAGCGGTGCCGACCAGGAAGAAAGTATTTTGTTGCTTTTCCCTGATGCCATCAATGAAAATCATCGGGAAATCCTTTTCCTTACTGAAACCAACGAACATATTGCCATTTGGTATGGCGCAAAATATTCTAAAGAAGAAGCGACAAAAGTTTCGGGCATAAAAACCATTTATTGGCTTTCGGAATTTAAAAAAATATTTTTCGATTTAATGACTGAAGCCGACACCATTTATTTTAACACGAATGAACATTACCGCCAGTCTGTTGAATTGGAGTCGCGCGAAGATCGGTTCATTAAAAAATGCAAAGCCGATTTTCCTGCCCATAAATGGGAAAAAAGCAATCAGATCTTGCAACAAATGCGTGGCATTAAAGAATCGGAAGAGATTGAAATCATTCAAACCGCCTGCGACATTACCGAAAAAGGCTTCCGCAGAATTTTACCTTTCGTAAAACCAGGAATCATGGAATATGAAGTTGAGGCCGAATTTATGCACGAATTTCTAAGAAATCGTTCCAAAAATTTCGCCTATACGCCAATTATCGCATCCGGTTACAGCGCTTGTGTGTTGCATTATATCGATAACAACAAAGAATGTAAAGACGGTGATATGCTGCTGTTGGATGTTGGCGCCGAATACGCAAATTATTCAAGTGATATGACAAGAACAATTCCTGTAAACGGACGTTTTACCGACCGACAAAAAGCGGTTTACAGTGCTGTTTTAAGGGTTAAAAATGAAGCAACAAAAATGTTGACTCCGGGAATTCTTTGGGCTGAATACCAAAAAGAAGTTGGTAAATTTATGTCTTCCGAATTGTTGGGCTTGAGATTGATCGATAAAAAAGACGTAAAAAATGAAAACCCGGATTGGCCAGCCTACAAAAAATATTTCATGCACGGAACATCGCATCATATGGGATTGGACACGCATGATTATGGCGCCTTAAAAACTCCGATGCATGCCGGAATGGTTTTTACCGTAGAACCCGGAATTTACATTCCTGAAGAAAAAATGGGAATCAGAATTGAAGATGATGTGGTAATCCAAAAAACGGGAATGCCATTTAACTTAATGCGCAACATTCCTATTGAAATTGAAGAAATTGAGGAATTGATGAACAAATAATTTTTAAGCATCTAAATCAAAAAGCCCGAAAACTAAGTTTTCGGGCTTTTTTTATTAACCAAATAATTGTTCCTTCATAGAAATTTATGCTGGTACACCGTCAAAAATGTAATGGTTTAAACATTTAAGGGCGGTTATTTTATCGTTGGTGTTTACCAAAAGTGAAATGTTGTTATTGCTTCCTCCGTAAGAAATCATCCGTACTGAAATATCCTGCAATACTTTGAAAAGTCGGTGCGTTTCGTGATGCCTTACCACCAAATGCCCAACCAAACAAATGATACTTTGCTGTTTGTCAATTTCAACCATAGAAAATTTTTCCAATTCTTCCAAAATTGAAGCTAAATTTTTATCGTCATCAATAGTCAATGAAACCGCAACTTCAGAAGTGGTGATCATATCTATGGAAGTTTCATATTTTTCAAATATTTCAAAAACTTTTTTCAAAAATCCGTGCGCCAACAGCATTCGTGCCGATTTAATTTTTATGGCGGTAATGTTGTCTTTTGCGGCAATTGCCTTAATGCCTTCTCCCTTAAAATCGATGGAAATCAGTGTTCCGTAAGAAGCCGGATCCATGGTGTTTTTTAATCGCACCGGAATATTGGCTTCTCGAGCCGGCATCACCGTTTGCGGATGCAAAATTTTTGCGCCAAAATAAGCCAGCTCGGCAGCTTCATCAAATGACAAGTTTGAAATGGCGTGCGTATTTTCAACAAATCTCGGATCGTTGTTATGCATTCCGTCAATATCTGTCCAAATTTGAACCTCTTCCGCATTCACGGCCGAGCCAACAATGGTCGCCGTATAATCGCTGCCTCCTCGTTGCAAATTGGCAATATTTCCATAAGCGTCCAAGCAAATAAAACCTTGGGTGATGTAAATATTGGACGGTGCCGCTTCCTTAATAATGCGTTGCAAATTTTGTTTGATGTAAAAATCATCTGGGTCATTTGTTTTATCGATTCGCATAAAATCCAATGCAGGCAATAAAATGGCATTCAATCCTTCCTGATTTAAATACGCGGCAAATATATAGGTTGATAACAATTCGCCTTGGGCAACTATTTTATTATAAAGCAGTGGTGAATGATTTTCAGAAGCGCATATTTTCAAAAAACTAAAAACAGAATCGACATAAATTTCAACATCTTGCCTAAGCGCTTCATCTTCCAATAAATCCTTGATTACCGCCACATATTTATGGTGTAATGCTTCAATATTTTGATACGCTTTTTCAATATTATCGTTTTTTATGAAATTGGAAATTTCTACCAAAGCATTTGTGGTGCCCGACATTGCCGAAAGCACTACTATCTTTTTTTCATTGTCGGCAATAATGTCTTTTACCATTTTCATGTTCGCAATTGAACCTACCGATGTTCCTCCAAATTTTAAAACCTTCATTTTATGCTTATTTTTATGTTGCAAATTTAGAATCATTTTCAACTTTATGTGTTTATTTAAAAATAATATACTAATATTGCACAAACTGTTAAATATTTAACAATATGAAGACAATTGCTACTTGTGTTGAAGAAATTTTGGTTTCTCAACCGTTTTTAGAAGATGCGCTCACCCGAAATATTTTAAATTTCAGCGCTTTATCAGAAGAATTGCGGGAACCCATTTCTAAAATGTTGCGCAAACCCGTAAAAGCCGGAGCCATTATGATGGCTTTGCGACGATACAGTCCGCCCAAAGAAATGGCCAACAAAATTAAGCTGAATCAGGTATTGCAAAATTTGGGCGACATCACCGTTCGTTCAGACATTTCCGATTACACCTTTAAAAATTCGGCGAGTTTAATCCACGGACATTTAAAAATGCTGGAGGTTATTAAGGAAGATCCACATATTTTTTACACGTTTACGCGTGGCGTTCACGAAAGCAACGTGCTAATTACAACGGCCTTGAAGCAACAGATTGAAGAAAGTTATAAAAATGAAATCTGCACCACGGTTCAAGACAATTTATCGGCCATAACCATAGGTTTGCCAAAAGAAAACACCAAAATTGCTGGTTTGTATTACCAGTTTTTTAAACGCTTGGCCTGGGAAGGAATTTCGTTGTACGAAGTACTTTCCACCACCAACGAGTTTACCATTTTGGTGGAAGACAACGTTGTGGACAAAGCATTTTCGGCCATAAAAGGGTTGAAAAACTAAGGTTTTATAGCATTCTTAAACTATGAACTTGCTGTATAAAAATACCAACGTAAATTTTACTTCAACGGGAAAAGGCAGCGCGGTAGTTTTAATCCACGGTTTTTTGGAAAATGGTTCCATGTGGAAAGAAGTTTCGCAAGAACTGTCAAAAAGAAACAGGGTAATTTGCATCGATTTGTTGGGCCATGGAAAAACTGGAAACCTGGGGTATATCCATTCCATGGAAGACCAGGCACAAATGATGAAAGCGGTTTTAAATCACTTGAAATTACGAAAATATATTTTTGTCGGCCACAGTATGGGCGGTTATGTGGCACTTGCGTTTGCAAAATTATTTCCTTCAACTATTAAAGGAATAAGTTTAATGAATTCGTCGGCATTGCCCGATTCAGAAGAAAAAAAATTAAGCAGAGGTCGGGCTATAAAGGCCTTAAAAAAAAATCATAAAACTTTTGTAAGCACAGCAATTCCGATGCTTTTTTCAGAAAAAAACAGGGAAATATACCTCAAGGAAATTGAACAAATTACCCAGGAAGCTTTGCAACTTTCACCCCAAGGAATTATTGCCGCTTTGGAAGGAATGAAAATCAGAAAAAACCAGACTTCCATTTATAAAACGGCTAATTTTCCAATTCAGATGATCATAGGAAAACAAGATCCTGCACTTGATTATGAATCCTTACTTAGCCAAACAAAAAACACCAAAGTAAAAGTGATTGAATTTCCTGACGGACATATGAGTCATATTGAAAATAAAAATGAGCTGATTGTCGCTTTAACTTCGTTTATAAAAAGATGCAATCAAATAGAATAATTATCGTGCTAACTTAAAATTTTACTTAATTTCTGCTATTCCCCAATAATTAAAACTGGCTGGCTTCCAGCCGGGAATATACATTTTTTCAAGTTTTAGTATTTTAAAGCCGTTATGTTCAATCATAAATGGAATGTCTCTATTTAGGTTACAGCCGCCGCCTATTTTTTTCCAAAATGGGTTGAGCATATTTTGCCATCGCACTATTTTTTTATCAGGCGCTTTTCCATGTTCGCAAAAAAGCAATTTTCCATCCTTTTTAAGCACCCTTTTTATTTCATCAAAGGCTTTATCGGTATCTTGAATGGTGCACAGCGCATAAGTAATTACCACTGTATCAAAACTATTGTTGGCTGCCGGAATATTCTCGGAAAAAGCTTCGATAAAATCAAATTCAAAACCCAAAGTATTGGTATCGAAACTGTTTTTCTTCCAAATAGCCGCGGAAGGATCAATTGCCGTTAGGTGAGTCACTTTATTTTTGTCGTAAAAAGGCAAATTCAACCCGGAGCCAATCCCAATTTCCAGTACATTGCCGCTGGCAAGCGGTATTATCTTTTCCCGCTGTTTCATACTGGATTTTTGCTTACAAGTCCAAACTATCGCATTTGGCAACACATATTTATCGTAAAGACCCATAGAAATTATGTTTTTGTGTTGCTTATTTTTTTACTTAACTACTTATTCAACAAGGCATTCCAGCCTTGGGCGGTTAATTTTATTTGCTGTCCGGCACGAGTCACTAAATTTACGCCGTTGCTTTCATCGGTAATATGCCCAATGACGGTTAAATGCGGATTTCCTTTAATTTTTGGAAAATCATTTTGGGAAATGGTAAACAGCAATTCGTAATCTTCACCGCCGCTTAAAGCGATGGTTGTGCTGTTTAAATTGAATTCTTCACAGGTTGAAATCACTTGCGGATCTAGCGGAATTTTTTCTTCATATAAATCACATCCAACTTTTGATTGTGTGCAAATGTGTAATATTTCAGAAGAAAGTCCGTCAGAAATGTCAATCATCGCAGTAGGTTTAACATCCAGCGAAGCAAATAATTCCACAATATCTTTTCTGGCTTCGGGCTTTAATTGTTTTTGAATTAAATAAGTATAATTGGTTAAATCGGGTTGCGAATTTGGATCGACTTCAAAAACCTGTTTTTCACGTTCCAACACCTGCAATCCCAAATATGCCGCACCTAAATCGCCCGTTACCACCAACAAATCATTTGGTTTTGCGGTATTCCTATAAACAATATCCTCATTTTTTGCCTCGCCAATCGCGGTAATGCTAATCAGCAATCCTTTGGTTGAAGAAGTGGTGTCGCCTCCAACCAAATCGACACCGTATGTTTTACACGCCAAATGAATTCCGGCATACAATTCTTCAACAGCTTCCAAAGGAAATCGGTTTGAAACAGCGATTGAAACCGTAATTTGGGTCGCAATTCCGTTCATGGCATAAATATCGGAAACATTCACCACAACCGCTTTATAACCTAAATGTTTCAGAGGCATATAACTTAAATCGAAATGCACGCCTTCCACCAATAAATCGGTTGTCACCAAAATATTTTTGTCTTTGATTGCCAAAACTGCCGCATCGTCACCCACACCTTTTATGGTGCTTTTTTGCTGAATATCAAATGATTGTGTTAAGTGTTTTATCAATCCGAATTCTCCCAATTCAGACAAGCTTGTGCGTGTTTCGTTTTTATCTTCTGTCATTTGACAAAGATAAATGTTTATAGGCAACAACTATGGCACTATTAAATTTATTCATACCAAAAAGGTTTTAAATACCGTTTTTTGTGCTTATATTTGCGCTTATTTAGAATTAATCTATTTAAGCAATATGATAAAAGTTTCAGACATAGCGAAAAAGAAAGTTATTGAGCTTATGAATGACGACGGTTTTAACCCTGAAAATGACTACGTTAGAGTTGGGGTAAAAAGCGGCGGTTGTTCAGGACTTTCTTATGACTTAAAATTTGACAAAGAACAAATTGAGGGCGATAAGGTTTTTGAAGACAATGGCATAAAAATCATTGTCGATAAAAAAAGCTTTTTGTACCTTGTGGGAACAACTTTAGAATATTCCGGCGGTTTAAAAGGAACCGGATTTGTTTTTAAAAATCCGAATGCCCAAAGAACTTGCGGGTGTGGTGAATCATTTTCACTATAAAAATTCAAAAATTGAAAGTTTGAAAATTGAGTAAATCAAGGCATTCATCTTTCAATTAAAAAATATAAAAAATGAGCAAATTTACTGAAGACGATTTAAAAAAAGAACTCGAAACCAAAGAGTACGAATACGGATTTTATACAGAAATTGAATCGGAAAAATTTCCCGTTGGTTTAAATGAAGATGTTGTTATCGCCATTTCCAAAAAGAAAAACGAACCTGCCTGGATGACTGAATGGCGCTTGGATGCTTTTCGTATTTGGAAAGAAATGAAAGAACCTGAATGGGCAAATGTTCGTTATGTAAAACCTTCATTTCAAGATATCAGCTATTATTCAGCGCCAAAACAAAAGCCAAAACTAAACAGTTTGGATGAAGTTGATCCAGAATTATTGAAAACTTTTGAAAAACTGGGCATTTCAATAGGTGAGCAAAAACGCTTGTCCAATGTGGCGGTTGATATAGTAATGGACTCAGTTTCTGTGGCAACTACTTTCAAAAAAACACTGAACGAAAGAGGCATTATTTTCTGTCCGATTTCTGAAGCCATTCAAGAACATCCTGAGTTGGTTAAAAAATATATGGGAAGCATTGTTCCCAAAACCGATAATTTTTACGCAGCATTAAATTCGGCAGTTTTTTCTGACGGTTCGTTTTGTTACATTCCAAAAGGCGTTACTTGTCCGATGGAATTGTCGACTTATTTCAGAATAAACGAAGGAGGAACCGGACAATTTGAACGCACATTATTAATTGCCGATGAAGGCAGTTATGTAAGTTATTTGGAAGGTTGCACTGCACCGGCACGTGATGAAAATCAGTTACACGCCGCTGTTGTTGAGTTAATTGCTTTGGATGATGCGGAAATAAAATACTCTACCGTGCAAAACTGGTTTCCCGGGGATAAAGATGGAAAAGGCGGTGTTTATAATTTTGTGACCAAACGCGGTTTGTGCGAAAAAAACGCAAAAATTTCGTGGACACAAGTGGAAACCGGAAGTGCAATTACTTGGAAATATCCAAGTTGTATCTTAAAAGGCGACAACTCTGTGGGTGAATTTTACTCCATTGCGGTGACCAATAATTTTCAGCAGGCAGATACCGGCACAAAAATGATTCATTTGGGAAATAACACAAAAAGCACCATTATTTCAAAAGGAATTTCCGCAGGACATTCGCACAATTCCTACAGAGGTTTGGTGCAAATTAGTCCGAGAGCAAATAATGCCAGAAATTTCTCTCAATGTGATTCTTTATTGATGGGCGACAAATGTGGCGCACATACTTTTCCATATATTGAAGTAAAAAACAAGTCCGCTCAAATAGAACACGAAGCCACCACAAGTAAAATTGGCGAAGACCAATTGTTTTACTGCAACCAACGAGGCATCAATACCGAAAAAGCCATCGCATTAATCGTAAACGGATTTGGAAAAGAAGTACTTAACAAGTTGCCAATGGAATTTGCCGTGGAAGCCCAAAAATTATTGGAAATAAGTTTGGAAGGATCCGTAGGTTAAAAAATGGAAAGCAAAAAAGTTATCATAGTAGGGTCTTCCCGTAATAAAGGAAATACGACAAGAATCATAGAGAGTGTTTCGAAACAATTCAATATTGATGTGGTGAATTTAAGTCAATACAACATTTCCTATTACGACTATGAAAGCAAAAATAGGGATGATGACTTTATTCCGCTTATAAAAAATATCATTGAAAAATATGATACCTTAATTTTTGCCACACCAGTTTACTGGTATAGTATGAGTGGTATTATGAAAGTATTTTTTGATCGTTTTTCGGATTTAATAAGGATTGAAAAAGAAACAGGAAGAAGATTGAAAGGAAAGAAAATGGCTGTAATTTCAAATTCCCATGACAGTAAAATTGAAAATGAATTTTATATACCATTTCGAAAATCGGCCGCTTATTTAGGAATGGATTATTTGGGAGATCAACATTTTAACGCCGACCAATTCGAAAAAATAGACGAAATAAAATTAGATTTTATATAAAACAACAATAACAATGTTAGAAGTAAAAAACTTACACGCCAACATAAATGGCAAAGAGATTTTAAAAGGAATAAATCTCGAAATAAAAGCAGGGGAAGTTCATGCGATTATGGGTCCAAACGGTTCTGGAAAAAGCACGCTTGCATCCGTTATTGCCGGAAAAGAAGATTTTGAGGTTACCGAAGGATCTGTAGTTTTGAATGGAGAAGATTTATCCGATTTCGCTCCTGAAGTGAGAGCGCATAAAGGTGTCTTTTTATCATTTCAATATCCTATTGAAATTCCTGGCGTAACTGTTACAAACTTTATAAAAACAGCCATTAACGAAACTCGAAAAGCCAAAGGAATGGCCGAATTGCCTGCAAAAGAAATGTTGCAATTGATTCGTGAAAAAGCCGATTTATTGGAAATAGACCGTAAATTCTTGTCGCGCTCTTTAAATGAAGGATTTTCCGGAGGTGAGAAAAAACGAAATGAAATATTCCAAATGGCGATGTTGGAACCGCAATTGGCCATTTTGGATGAAACCGATTCAGGTTTGGATATTGATGCCCTAAAAGTTGTGGCAAATGGCGTTAACAAACTTAAAAGCGAAAAAAACGCCGTTTTGTTAATTACTCATTACCAACGTTTGCTGGATTATATCGTTCCTGATTTTGTTCACGTATTGTACAATGGAAAAATAGTGAAATCGGGCGGAAAAGAATTGGCTTACGAATTGGAAGAAAAAGGTTACGACTGGTTAAAATAAAATATACAAAATAAAGTAAGTAATTACAGCGATCTGTGCATAACTGAAAACTGAAACTGATTACTGAATACTAAGAAAAATGGAATTAAAAGAAAAATTAGTTTCTTCATTTTTGGCTTTTGAAAACAAGGGAAATATCGACCTTGATTCATCGGTGCACGCCTTGAGGTTAAAAGCCATTCATAATTTTGAAAAAGACGGTTTTCCGACAAAAAGGGATGAAGAATGGAAATATACAAGCTTAAACCCTTTACTTAAATATGATTTCAGCCTTTTTCCAAACGCTGAAAAATCGGTAGGATTTAAAAATATAGAAGCCTATTTAATCAACGACATTGAATCGTACACCTTAATTTTTATTGATGGGGTTTTCAGTTCATTTATGTCGGAAACTACCCACGAAGACTGCGATGTTTGCGTATTGTCATCTGCATTGGCAAGACCGAAATATAAAATGGTCATCGACAATTATTTAAACACCATTACCAACAAAAACAACAGTTTATCGGAATTGAATACCGCTTTTGTTAAAGAAGGCGCTTTTATCAATATTCCAAAAAATACGATTGTTCCTAAACCTATTCAAATAATTAATTTTTCAACAGGAAGCGAAAAAGAAGTGTTGTTGCAGCCTAGAAATTTAATCGTTGTTGGTGAAAATTCACACGTTCAAATTATTGAACGCCACCAAAATTTATCGAAAAACACCACTTTGACAAATTCTGTCACTGAAATATTTGTCCATAAAAGAGCGATTGTTGATTATTACAAAATTCAAAATGACACCAATGAATCGTCTTTAATCGACAGCACTTTTATTTCACAAAAACAACAAAGTGTGGCTTCTGTAAATACCTTTTCATTTGGCGGAAAAATTACCAGAAACAATTTAGAATTCTATCACGAAGGAGAAGATATCACTTCCAACCTAAATGGGATTTCTATCCTAAATGACAAACAACACGTTGATAACCATACGCTTGTAAATCACAAATTCCCTAATTGTGAAAGTCATGAGTTGTACAAAGGCATTTATGCCGATAAATCTGTTGGTGTTTTCAACGGGAAAGTTATAGTGCAGCAAGACGCCCAAAAAACGAATGCCTTTCAGCAAAACAATTCTATTTTAATTGATGACGGCGCTACCATAAATTCAAAACCGCAGTTGGAAATTTTTGCCGATGATGTGAAATGTTCTCATGGTTGTACAATTGGCCAATTGGATGAAAGTGCGTTGTTTTACATGCAATCAAGAGGTATTCCTAAAAAAGAAGCCAAAGCTTTATTGCTTTATGCCTTCGGAAATGATGTGGTTGAAAAAATTAAAATTCCGCAGTTAAAAGCATTAATTTCTAAGCTAATTGCCAAAAAATTAAACGTGCAGTTGGGATTTGAACTTTAAAATCTAATTTTTTAAAAAATAAAAAAGCCGCAATCAGCGGCTTTTTTGGTGTTTTTTATCTTTTACTTAATAGCGTCTAAAACTTCACTTAAAAAAATATTTACATCAAATTCGGGGTTTTCAGCCAAGCCGAACCTAACAATTACAAGATCTTTAGAAGGAATGATAAATACATGTTGGCCCTGATAACCATTGCATGAAAACAATTCTTTTGGCACATTTGGATATTTGCCGCCTGCATTTAACCAAAAATGCGCTCCATATTCACCATTGGAACCGTTTGTTGACGTTGCCGAATATGTTACCCAAGATTCATTCAATATTTGCGCTCCGTTCCAATTTCCTTTGTGCAAATACAACAAACCAAATTTTGCCCAATCGCGTGCCGTTGCCCAGCTGTAAGAAGAACCTACATAATTTCCGGCCAAATCGGTTTCAATTACCATAGAATTCATTCCAATTTTATCAATGAGTTCGGCATACCAAAAATCCAAATATTCCTGATGCGTCTTAAATTGATTTCTAATGAATCCCGACAGTAAATTTGTGGTTCCGGAAGAGTAATTCCAACTTTTATTTGGTTGTCCCATTAGTGATTTAAAAAGTTGGGGTTTGGTCATATCAGCTTCCAAAAACAACATTTTTGTGACGTCAGAAATGGTATTATAATCTTCCGTCCATTCCAAACCGCTGTTCATTTGCAATAAATTGTTCAACGTAATTTTTGAGCGATCGTCCTTTTCCCATTCCCGAAATAACTTATTTTGGGATAGCGAAATTTTTCCTTGTTTTTCAAGCACGCCCAAAACTGCGCTCGTAATGCTTTTGGTCATAGACCAGCCCAACAGTTTTGTTTCCCTAGAAAATCCTTTTGCATATTTTTCGGCAATAACTTGATCCTTATAAAGCACAACTACCGCCCTGGTTCTATTTTTTTGCTCATAACCCTCACAATCAAAAGCGTTTTCAACAGCCATATCCAAAACGTCATAATTTATATTGTTAAAAATACTGTCCTTTTGAGGTGAATTTCCATAAGGATAAGGCAAACTGCTTTGTGAAATTTTTCGGTTTGGTTTATGAAAAGTCAATGCTTCTTTAGATGATTTTTCTGGCAACAGCACACAGCCAACACCTTCTTTATAAACCGCCTTTCTTTTTTTTAATCCGAAAACCGTTGAGGTAACAGATTTTTCTTCGAAGTTTATCTTGTTTGTGGCATAATTAACCATGTCGATATCGTTATCTCCTTCTTCAATGGATTTCAAGTCCCTGCCGGCTTCAAAAGTGCAGGAACAAACGCTTTTTGCCGAAAAACCGGTAATAATATCCAGTCGCGGATAATTGGTGTACACCACATAAACAAGTGCTAAAACCAGCAATAGCAGACCGTATTTTAAAATTTTTTTCATGATAAGTTTGGATTAAATATTTCATAAAAATAATATTTATTTTGTGAATTCAATATAATATTTTACATTTGTCAACCATTTGGTTAAACTAAATAGTTAGCATATGACGACAGAAGAACAAAGCACGCCGGAAAACAACATTTTAAATGCGGCAAAAGAAATATTTCAAAAGAAAGGGATGGCAGCTGCAAGAATGCAGGAAATTGCGGATGAAGCAGGCATTAATAAAGCCATGTTGCATTATTATTACAGAAGCAAAGAATTGCTTTTTGAAGCCGTTTTTAAAAGTGCCTTTTCAATGTTAGCGCCTCAGTTAAATGAAATTATGAATGCCGACACCACCATTTTTGAAAAAATAAGAAATTTCAGCAGTAATTATATTTCATTTGTGCTAAAACATCCATACTTGCCAAATTTTATTATTCAGGAACTCAACAGGAATCCTGAGTTTGTAAAAAATTTAATTGCAGAAAAGAATTTTCCCAATATTTCAAAGTTCAAACTACAAGTAAATGAAAAAGTTGCAGAAGGCATTATTAGGCCAATAACAGCCGAACAACTATTTATTAACATTATGTCGCTAAACATTTTCCCTTTTATTGGAGCTCCATTATTAAAAGGATTCCTGAATTTTGATGATGAAGCCTATAAAAAGTTAATGGAGAAACGAAAAACCGAAGTTTCCGACTTTATTATTAATGCCGTAAAAATTTAAACAGATGAAACGAGCCTTGCAAATTTTGACTTACAAAGGAATTACTCATGGCGAACAGCATCTGTTACCGCTAAAAATAAAATTCAAACAGATGAAAAAAGCAGGTTTGTTAATGCTCATGCTTGTCGCCTTAAACAGTTTTTCCCAAGAAAAACTAAGTTTGCAACAGTGCTATACCTTGGCTGAAGGAAACTTTCCGCTGGCCAAACAAAAAAAATTATTGACCACGCAAAACCAATTGGATTTAGAAGTGATTAAAACCGGCAAACTTCCAAAAATGGATTTTCAGGCGCAGGCTACCTACCAATCCGACGTAATTTCTTTACCATTTACTTCGCCAACATCAACCATAACGCCTCCAAACAAAGACCAATACCAAGCGACCGTTTCCATAAATCAGTTAATTTACGATGGCGGTTTGATCGATGCTTCGTTGGCAGAGAAATCGGCGTCCCTAAAAACACAACAAAAGCAAGTTGAAGTAAATTTATATCAACTAAAAGAACAGGTAAATCAATTTTACTTTTCAATCCTGCTGTTACAGGAAAAAAGAGAATTGTTGCTTGCTAAAAAAACGCAACTGGAAACCACGCTGAAAGAAGTAAAATCAGGCATTAAATTTGGAGTGTTGCTGCCAAATTCCGACAGTGTTTTAGAAGCCGAATTGCTTAAAATCGACCAACAATTAATGGAAGTTAATTTGAATAAAACCAGTTTGATGAGTACCCTTTCTATGCTCATCGGGATTCCGGTTTCGCCGAATATTATATTGGAAAATACAGAAATTACTGTCGATTTAAAAACAGAAATTGAACGGCCTGAATTGGATTTGTTCCAACTTCAAAAAGAAAAAGTTGATGCTTCCGAACAACTGATCGACAAGAAAAATTCACCAAAATTATCGGGTTTTGCCACAGGCGGTTATGGAAATCCGGGCTTGAATATGCTGGACAATTCTTTTCAAACTTATTACATCGCCGGAATTAAGCTGAACTGGAATGTCTTCGACTGGAATTCGACCAAAAAACAACGCGAATCATTGCAGGTGACCAAAGAAATTATAGACAGCGAGCAAGAGGTTTTTGAACTGAATACTGTGATGGAAATGACCCAACAGCAATCGGAAATTAACAAAATCTCCGCGTTTATTGCTTCAGATGAAGAAATTATAGCTTTGAGAAAGAAAATTTTGGAAACTTCCAGTTCTCAGTTAAAAAATGGCGTAATCACTTCATCGGCTTATGTTACGGAATTGACCAATTTATTTGAGGCCGAAAATAATTTAAGCACGCATCAAATTCAACTGCAGTTTGCAAAAGCAAATTATAAAACAACGAAAGGTTTTTAAGTTAAAAGTCAAAAAAATATATAAAATTAAAATCAACTCAAATGAAAATTACTAAAATAATCATCGGTTTGCTTCTATTCGGAAACCTGTTTGTTGCCTGCAAAAACAACGAAAAAGCCGATGGATACGGAAATTTTGAAGCCACAGAAATAACAGTTTCCGCAGAAAATAGCGGTAAATTGATTCAATTTAATGTTGAAGAAGGCCAGATCCTGAAAAAAGGAGACTTTGTGGGGTTTATTGATACCATTCCGCTGAGCCTGAAAAGAGATCAGTTGTTGGCTTCAAAAGCGATTGTTTATTCAAAATCGGGAAGTGTGTTATCGCAAAAAAACGTGCTGAACGCCCAATTAAAATCGGCAATCGTCAACAAAAACAGAATAGAAAATCTGATCAGGGAAAATGCCGGAACCCAAAAACAATTGGACGACATTAATGGAGAAATTAACGTGATCCAAAAACAAATTAAGAGCGTTGAAAGTCAGAATTCACCCGTAATAGATGAACTGGAAAGCATTGATGTGCAGTTGAAACAAGTGGAAGATTTGCTTCAAAAAAGCAACATTATAAATCCCGTAAACGGCACGGTGCTCACAAAATATGCGGAAGTAAATGAACTGACTTCTTTTGGGCGGCCTTTGTACAAGATAGCCGATTTAAGCACGATGGAATTACGTGTTTATATAAGTGAAACCCAACTTTCGAACATTAAAATCGGACAGGAAGTTAGGGTGAAAATTGATGCCGGCGATGCTATGAAAAACTTTAAGGGCATCATCACTTGGGTTTCATCCGAAGCTGAATTTACCCCAAAAATTATTCAAACCAAAGAAGAACGCATCAATTTGGTGTATGCGGTAAAAATCGACGTAAAAAATGACGGAAGTTTAAAAATTGGAATGCCTGCGGAAATGTGGATTGCCCAGTAATCAGTTGGCAGTGAAAGTTTTCAGTTACGTAAATGAAAAGTAAATACTTATGAAAATCTTGTATAAAATTGCGGCCATACTCGCATTGCTCATCGGAATAATGTCTGTTATTTCAGGATCGATGGTGCTTTTAAATTATAACATCCCCAACTATAACGTATTAAATTGGCTGGTTGTTTATAACGTGATTTTAGGCGGAATCTGCATAGTTGCGGGTATTTTAATATGGAAAAACAATAAATCAACGAGAAAAATAATACTTGCCATTTTAATTTCACACCTGCTTGTGTTCTTGTATTTATATTTTTTAAGTCAGGAAGTTGCCTTGGAAAGCATAAAAGCGATGGGATTTAGGGTAAGTGTTTGGACAGTCATTTTCTTGTTAGCCTATAAAAAAATAAATAATTAACCAATAAATTAAACAAAATGAAAAAAGCAAATTTTTTAATCCTCACCCTTTTGGCCACCATTTTAGTTGTTTCATGCAACAATGAAAAAACCAAAAAACAAGAAATCGCGGTTCCTGTTCAAATTGAAGAAGAAGCCCACGAAAGTGAAGGCGTATTGAAATTAAATAACGGGGATTTGTGGATGGCCAATGCCGAAACCACCGAGGGAATCGAAAAAATGACTCAGTTGATCGCCAATTTCACCGATACGGAGAATATGGAAGCCTATGCTGAACTTAAAAAAACATTGGAAACAGAATTTGGAACCATCATCTCCAAATGTACCATGACCGGAGAATCCCACGACCAATTGCACAATTACCTTTTGCCGATGAAACCATTATTTAAAGATTTGGCGGCCGAAGATTTAGAAACTCGCAAAGCTGCTTTGGAAAAATTGACCAAACATTTGTCGGAATATTCCGCCTATTTCAAATAAAATAAGATTCTGAAAATGAGTATTTCCGTAAAAAATATCAGCAAATCATTCAAAAAAGTGACTGCAGTAAACGATGTTTCTTTTGAAGTAAAAGAAGGGGAATTGTTTGGATTGATTGGTCCTGATGGCGCCGGAAAAACGACCATTTTCAGAATGTTGACCACCTTGCTTTTTGCCGATAAAGGCACAGCAACCGTTGCAGGTTTTGATGTTGTTGACGACTATAAAGAAATTAGAAATAATGTGGGCTATATGCCCGGAAAATTTTCGTTGTACCAGGATTTAACAGTGGAAGAAAATTTAGATTTCTTCGCCACCATTTTTGGAACAACCATTGAAGAAAATTACGAATTGATTAAAGATATTTACGTTCAAATTGAACCTTTTAAAAAACGTCGGGCAGGAGCGCTTTCGGGCGGAATGAAACAAAAATTAGCCTTGAGCTGCGCGCTGATTCACAAACCTAAAGTATTGTTTTTAGATGAACCAACCACTGGCGTTGATCCGGTTTCGCGTAAAGAATTTTGGGAAATGCTGAAACGTTTGCAACAAAAAGGCATCACCATTTTGGTTTCAACGCCTTATATGGATGAAGCTGAATTGTGCGACAGAATCGCTTTAATTCAGCATGGGAAAATTTTACAAATTGATACGCCACAAGAAATCATCAAACATTATCCGAAAAAAATATACGATGTGCGTGCCGATAATATGTACAGACTTATCGAAAGTTTAAAAAGTTTTGAGCACCATTACAGCGTGTATCCTTTTGGCGAATATGTACATTATACCGACAAGCGAGATGATTTTAATCCGCAGGAATTGCAACAATATTTAGCAGCCAACGACCATCAAAACATCAAAATTAAAATCACAAAAACCACCATTGAAGACACTTTTATGGAATTGACAAAATAGACGCAAATGAAAAACAACAATGTCATAGAAGTTGAAAACCTGACCAAAAAATTTGGCGATTTTACTGCGGTAAATTCCATCACTTTTGAAGTTAAAAAAGGGGAAATATTTGGATTTTTAGGCGCAAACGGCGCAGGAAAAACCACTGCAATGAAAATGCTGATCGGTATTTCAAAACCAACCTCTGGAAAAGCGCAAGTTGCAGGTTTTAATGTGTTTACGCAGCCCGAAGACATCAAAAAAAATATTGGTTATATGAGCCAAAAATTTGCCTTGTACGACGATTTAACAGTAAAAGAAAACATCACTTTTTTTGGCGGAATTTACGGATTGTCAAGAGCAAAAATTAAAGAAAAACGCAGTGAATTGGTTGAAGAATTGGGTTTGGGGGACATTGTAAATGAGCTGGTGGGTTCCCTGCCTTTGGGCTGGAAACAAAAAATATCATTTTCAATAGCGTTGCTGCACAGTCCGACCATAGTTTTTTTGGATGAACCAACCGGAGGCGTTGATCCCATAACCCGACGCCAGTTTTGGGAAATGATTTATAAATCGGCCAACAGCGGCACCACCATTTTTGTGACCACACACTATATGGATGAAGCCGAATATTGCGATCGGGTTTCCATTATGGTCGACGGAAAAATTGAAGCTTTGGATACGCCAAAAAAATTAAAGGAACACTATAAAGCTGACAATATGAATGAGGTATTTTTAAAATTAGCCAGAGGATGAAACGGTTTATTGGATTTATAAAAAAAGAATTTTACCATATTTTTAGGGACAAAAGGTCGCTGTTTATCCTGTTTGGGATGCCTGTAGCCCAAATTTTGCTTTTTGGCTTTGCAATTACAAATGAAATTAACAATGTTGATATTGCTATTTTCGACAAATCAAACGATGCGACTACGCAGGAAATCATTCAAAAAATTTCAGCATCAAAATATTTCAGCATCAAACAAAACATCACAAACGAAGCCGAAATTGAAACTGTTTTTCAAAAAGGAAGAGTGCTTGCCGTACTTGTTTTCGAAAAAGATTTCAAGAAAAATTTAACCAAAGACAACGCGGCAAAAGTTCATGTGATTACAGACGCCACAGATCCCAATACGGCAAATTCCATCACCAATTACATCAGTGCCATTATTGGAAGTTACCAAAAAGGAATTAACAAAAACAGCACTTTGGAGTATCAAATTGAAACCAAATCGAGGATGGTTTACAATCCAGAATTAAAAAGTGTTTTTATGTTCGTTCCGGGAGTTATGACCATTATTTTAATGCTGGTATCGGCTATGATGACTTCAATTTCCATCACACGTGAAAAAGAATTGGGGACTATGGAAATTTTATTGGTTTCGCCATTAAAACCTTTTCAGGTAATCATCGGAAAAGTGATTCCTTATATATTTCTGTCCATCATTAACGCGGTTGTTATTGTTATTTTAAGCATATTTATTTTTAAAATGCCGGTGCAGGGAAGCCTATTTTTGTTGGCTTTGGAGAGTGTTTTGTTTATCATCACTTCCTTATCGTTAGGGATTTTAATTTCGACGGTATCCGCAACGCAACAAACTGCGATGATGATTTCTTTAATGGGCCTTATGTTACCAACCATTTTATTGTCGGGTTTCATTTTTCCCATTTCAAGTATGCCGTTGCCATTGCAGATAATCAGCAATATTATTCCGGCAAAATGGTTTATCCTTATTTTAAAAGGAATAATGCTAAAAGGCGTTGGCCCCTATTTTATTTGGAAAGAAACCTTGATTTTAATTGGGATGACCCTCTTTTTTATTGCGTTGAGCGTTAAGAAATATAAAATTAGGTTGGAATAGGCCCCCTAACCCCCGAAGGGGGAATTTTAAAAGGAAAAACTGAAATGGTGGTAAAAATGAGAAGAAGAATATTCAAAATATAATAATTTTAACATAACAAACTCCCTTTCCTTAGGAAAGGGCTGGGGATAGGAAAAAAAATGAAAACAATTCTATATATCGTCCAAAAGGAATTCAGGCAAATTTTTAGAAATAAAGGTATGCTTCCCATTATTTTTGTGTTGCCAATTTTACAATTGGTGATTTTGTCCAATGCCGCAACATTTGAAATCAAAAACATAAAATTCTCTTATGTGGATCACGACAAAACCTCGTTTTCAAGAGCATTGATCGAGAAGTTTGACGCATCCACTTACTTTAATGTTGTTGCTGAATTTCCTTCAAAAAAAGAAGCGAATGCAGCAATGGCTAAAGGCAAGGTTGATGTTATTTTAGAGATTCCGCGCTATTTTGAACGCGATTTATTGAAACAAAAAAATACAGATATTTCGGTCGCCATCAATGCCATTGACGGTGCTGCCGCAGGTGTGGAAAATGTGTACATCAACCAAATTGTGCAGGATTTTAACAAAAAATCCAAAGTTGCCTTGTCTTCTCCCACAGATATGGTAAATGCGCCAAAGGATATTGTGACAATTCCTTCATTTTGGTACAATAAAACCTTAAATTATAAAACATTTATGGTTCCGGGAATTTTGGTTTTGCTTGTTACCATGATTACGTTGTTTTTATCGGGAATGAATATTGTTCGCGAAAAAGAGATTGGCACATTGGAACAAATGAATGTGACGCCCATAAAAAAATACCAATTTATCATTGGCAAATTATTTCCTTTTTGGATATTGGGATTTGTTTTGCTAACCGTCGGATTAACCATTGCAAAAGTTATTTTTGATGTCCCAATAATCGGAAGCCTTGGGCTCATCTATTTTTACACGGCATTTTATCTTTTGGTGGTTCTGGGAATGGGATTGTTTATTTCCAATTTTACCGACACCCAGCAACAGGCGATGTTTATTTCCTGGTTTTTTGTGGTTATTTTTATATTGATGAGCGGACTTTTTACACCCATTGAAAGTATGCCGATGTGGGCGCAATATGTAACAGAGTTCAATCCGGTGAAATATTTTGTGCAAGTAACCCGAATGGTGATGCTAAAAGGCGCCCATTTTAATGATATTTTGCCTCAACTGACCAAAACCATAATTTATGCCATTATTATGAATGGCCTGGCGGTTTGGAGTTACCAAAAAACGACTTAAATTTAAATACTAAAGAAAAATATGTACTGTCTAAAGACGAATCTTTGATTTGTTTGGCATAGGCACAAAAGAAGGCAATAATATTTTTATAGTGGTTTGAGCAAATTTTATAAGCATTCTCTGCTATTTGTTTGCCTATTAATGAATTAAAAAATAAAAAAATGATTAAAAAAACAGCCCTGTTATTACTGACTTTTACAATGCTTTCCTTAAGTAAATCAACTCCTGAAGAAACGTACTCCTTAACGGTAAAATCAGTAGGATTCAGGAATTCTGAAGGAGAGATCCTATTTGCATTATACAATAAAGATGGTTCCATTCCGGATGAAAAATACAAGAATTATTTTAAAAAGGGTATTTCGAAAATTGATAAAAATGGTACAGCTACTTTTACCTTTATAAATTTACCTGAAGGGAGTTACGCCGTAAATATTTTACATGATGAAAACACAAACGGGAAAATAGACAAGAAATTCCTTCTGCCAATGCCAAGTGAGGGCATCGGATTTTCAAATTATGAATCCATCGGAATGTCAAATCGCCCTAACTTTTCTAAAGCGAGTTTTTTAGTAAAATCTAATATGGAAAAAGTCGTAAAAGTAATTTATCTGTAATGAAACTGGATAGCTGCCTACTGTTTTTAATTGGTTTTGTCGCTAACCTTGCGCTTGCGCAAACAAATAAGGATGCCACATCAATCCTTAATCTGGATAAAATGGCACAGATTAATCAAGGCGATAGCTATGTAACGTTTCCGTTTGATTTTGGAAATATAGAACCGCTTATGTTTGAAGCAAATGTAAGTCCAAGTTTTAAAATTCGGGAACGCAAGGATTCCAGATTAATGGGCGTCCTTACAGGCCAAATTATTATTAGGATGTATGATGAACCTTCAAATCCCATAAGAACGCCCAGCTATATACCACAAATAACATTTTATTTTTTAACAGGAAACAAACAAGCCTCAAAGAAACTGACTTTGTTCGGTCGATTTGCGCACCATTCAAACGGCCAAGACGGAAATTTCTATAACGAAGATGGAGACATAAATTTGATGTCTGGAAATTTCGCCACTAATTTTGTTGAATTAGGCCTTATCAAATCATCTTACAGCAATCATTTAAATGCTTTCAAGTTTTTTAAAAGTTCTGTTGAAATTCATCCAAAAAGTTGGATGCTTGATGAAATGAAGGGAAAATATAGCGGATTGCGCTGGCACAACACTTTTTTAGCCTATAAACTCCCAATGGATGGTGATTTTAATAAAAGCCAAAAGTCAAATTTCTCTTTAAAGGCAGAAACTACCTTGATGTTAGATAATGTAAATAACCAGGAAACCTTTGATTTAAAACGGTTAAATGCCAGCCTAACTTTTTACTACCATCCAAAATTTTTGGAAGACATTGGGTTGTTTGTTCAGTTTTATCACGGTGCGGATTATTACAATATTTACTTTAATCATCAAATTGACACCATTCGTTTTGGTTTAATGACAGAAATATTAAGATTTTAAATAGAACCGACTAAATATATTTAACCTAAATTTGATTCAGTAAAAATAAAAGATATGGACAATAAAGTAGTCGTTGTTAAAAAAATTTCCGGTGATTTAGAACCGTTTTCAATACCAAAACTTTCAAAATCTCTTCAAAATAGCGGTGCTACAGGCCAGGATATTGTAAAAATTGTGGAAGCTATTCAACCTGAACTCTTCGACGGAATTTCTTCAAACTTAATTTATAGAAAAGCCTTTGGTTTATTGAAAAAATACAATCGCATATCTGCTTCAAAATACAGTTTAAAAAGAGCGATTTTCGAGTTGGGCCCAACCGGTTTTCCATTTGAACGATTGATTAGTGCGCTGCTAAAGCAAAAAGGGTATAAAACCAAAATTGGCGAAATATTAAAAGGGGAATGCATCACCCACGAAATAGATGTTTTGGCTGAAAAAGACGGCGATGTATTTACCGTAGAATGCAAATTTCATACAGATCCTTCCGCAGTAAGCAATGTAAAAATTCCATTGTATATCAATTCCCGATTTCTTGATGTTCAAAAAGTTTGGAACAATTCAGGAAAGACCACCCATTTAAAACAAGGGTGGCTAGCCACCAATACGCGTTTCACCAAAGATGCTATTGACTATGCAAGGTGTGTTGACTTAACTTTGCTCAGTTGGGATTATCCCCCAAATAACGGTTTAAAAAACAATGTTGATAAATATGGTTTATATCCCATAACCACACTGACTTCTTTAACGAAAAGGGAAAAAAACCAGCTGATGGAAAAAGACATAATTTTGGTAAAAGAACTCTCTAAAGATCCGGATTCACTGAATCATTTAGGTTTTTCGGAGAAGCAAAAAGCATTGGTTTTGGCTGAAGTGCATAAATTATGCAAATTTTGAAAATGTATTTTAAACATCCATTAAACCTACTATATTTTACTATTGGCAATAATATATTGAGATTTTAAATTTTAAAGCCTTCAAAATAATAGCTATTTTGTAATTTTGTATTTAGAATCATTCTAAAAAATGAATATGTTAGATATTGAAAAAATCAGGGCCGATTTTCCCATTTTAAATCAACAAATAAACGGCAAAACATTGGTTTATTTGGACAATGCAGCGACCAGCCAAAAACCTCAAGTTGTCATAGACAGCATTGTAAATTACTATACCACCATAAATGCAAATATTCATAGAGGCGTTCATACGCTAAGCCAATTGGCAACCGATGCTTTTGAACAATCCAGAATAAAATTGCAACAGCATTTTAATGCCAAAAAAAGCCATGAAATTATTTTTACGGCGGGCACAACGCACAGTATCAATATTGTGGCCACTGGTTTTACGTCGTTGTTGCAAAAAGGTGATGAACTTATTGTCTCGGCCATGGAACACCATTCAAATATTGTTCCTTGGCAAATGTTATGTGAGCGCACCGGAGCCGTTTTGAAAGTGATTCCAATGAATCTGGAAGGAGAATTGTTGATGAATGAATACGACAAACTGCTTTCAAATAAAACAAAACTGGTATTTGCAAACCACGTTTCAAATGCGTTGGGAACCATCAACCCAATTAAAGAAATTATTGATAAAGCCCACCTATTTGGCGCAGCTGTTTTGATCGACGGCGCACAATCTTGTCCGCACATTAAACCCGATGTGCAAGCATTGGATGTTGATTTTTATGTGGCTTCTGCCCATAAATTATGTGGCCCAACCGGCGTTGGCATCTTATATGGCAAAGAAGCTTGGCTCAACAAACTGCCACCTTACCAAGGCGGTGGAGAAATGATAAAACAGGTTACTTTTGAAAAAACCACTTATGCCGATTTACCACACAAATTTGAAGCGGGTACGCCAAATATTGCCGGCGTTATCGCTTTTGGAACGGCCATCGATTATTTAAACAATCTGGGTTTTGACAACATTGCCGAATATGAAACTACACTTTTAAAGTATGCCACAGAAAAACTTTTACAAATTGATGGATTAAAAATTTACGGAACTTCTGAACAAAAAACTTCCGTAATTTCATTCAATATTGGAGAAATTCATCCATATGATATTGGCACAATCATAGATAAATTGGGCGTTGAAGTGAGAACGGGCCACCATTGCGCACAACCAATTATGGATTTTTACAAAATTCCGGGAACTGTCCGCGCCTCTTTTTCATTTTACAATACTTTTGAAGAAGTTGATGTGTTGTACAGCGCATTATTAAAGGCAAAAACAATGCTTTCTTAATATATTTAACAAAATATGACATTGTGTTAATAAATCATAGAAATTTAGCAGTAACTCATTTTATTAACAAAATTTTTTAATTTTTCCTTGTTTTTTAACTTTTTATTAATAAATTGGCACATCTTTAATTAAAGATTTACCCTAATTATTAATCAACCTTAATCAATTAAACAATGAAAAAATTATTTCTTTCTTTAGCTATTTTAGCTTTAGCAATTGTCGCTTGTGAAAACAATGACGAAGTAACTCCAAACCAAGAAGCCGCCGTTGACATGAGCGACTTTTTTGTGTACACTCCTGATGACGTTTCTGCAAAAAGCACAAAAGACGCAAACAATCGCGACAAATGCCACAGCATGCAGGTGTTAAACAGACAATTGCAAGAAAATCCGGGATTGGAACAACGCATGTTCGAAATTGAAAAGCACACAAGAACTTTAATCGCCAATAAAGGAGTTGTTGCCACTGGAAAACCGGGTGGCGGCACAACACCTCCTCCTACGACCCCTTATGTAGGCGCTATCACTATTCCAGTAGTAATAAATATTCTTGAGTCATATGCTGGAAAAGTAACACAAGCTCAAATTGATACTCAAATTGCAATTTTAAACGAAGATTTTAACAACCAAAATCCTAATACAAGTGGTGTGCCTTCTATATTTTCAGGTTTGGTTGCTGATGTTCAAATCACTTTCACCGTTGCAACAGTTATTAGAAAAATATCCACTAAAACTGCATGGGGAACAAGAGATGCTATGAAAAGCGCTACAAAAGGAGGTATCAATGCAACTGATCCTGCAAACTATTTAAACATTTGGGTGTGTGAAATTGGTGGCGGAATTTTAGGTTATGCACAATTTCCTGGAGGAGCTTTAGCTACGGACGGTGTTGTAATAACTACAACTGGTTTTGGTGAAACTACAGGAGTCTATGGTGATGGAAGAACCGCTACTCACGAAATTGGCCACTGGCTAAACTTACGCCATATTTGGGGCGATGGAGGTTGTGGAGTAGACGATTATGTTTTGGATACGCCAGTTGCCGGTGCGCCAAACTACGGTAATAGCGACGGTACTTGCCAAGGAACAGTTAATAGCTGTGTTGAAACCACAAATGATTTACCAGATATGACAATGAATTATATGGATTATGTTTATGATAACTGTATGTATATGTTTACAAAAGGTCAAAACAGCAGAATGAGAACTATTTTTGGTGTTGGAGGCTTTAGAGAAAGTTTTGTGCAATAATAATATTTAATCTTTAACAATTAAAAAGGAGCTTTTTTAGCTCCTTTTTTTATACCTTTAATTATTAAAAACCCGAAAATGAAACTTTTTAGAATAACTTTAATTTTACTGCTTGTGTCTTTAACTTCCTGTCAAAGCCAAGATAAAAAAGATACTATTTCACTGAATTACAATGCACAAACAAGGGGTTTTCAATTGGCCATTCAATTGAAAAATAATTTGCTCGAGGTAACAAAAACAAATACGACGCATAAAATTGAATTGACTGAAAATCAACTCAATGAAATTATTAGTATGGTCAAAAAAATTGATTTTGACGTCCTGAAAAGTAATATTTCCATCGATGATCTTGCGGTGGACAAAGCCATTAAGGGGGAATTTAAACTTAACCTCAACGGCGAACTTTATAAATTCGAATTTGCCCACAACAATGCACCAGAAAACATTCAGGAATTGCTTAACAAACTGCAAAGCTTTGATATATCGGAAGAATAAATCTTCAAGTAAAATGTATCTTCCGAAGTTTCAACATTCATTAAAAGTATCGCTATTTTCCTACTTGGAATAAGTAGATCTTCTGTCCTTCTTCAGTTAAAAAAATAATAAAGCGTATCTTTGCCGCTCATAAAAAAGCGCTGTTTTAACGTTTAGGAAACTAAGGCTCTGTAAAGAAATAAATGGTGCAGAATTAGCGAAGTAATTTTGTGCTTTTTCAAGGCGTAAATGAGGCGAATAGCCACAGCTATTTAACAATTTTACAACGCAGAAAAAGCGCAAAAGAACGAGATAAAATATATAAGTTATTTCGTTACAGAGCCTAAATCATTAAAATGCTCAGTAGAAAATAGCAACATGTCTAAATTACCTAAAAGCCACAAATTTATTGATCTTTCTGATTATGGAAGATCTGCTGCAAGAATAATTGCAAATTCCCTTAAAGAAACTGCCTTTACGCCAATTCAAGTTACCGTTTTGTTTATCATTTCAGGATTGATTGCCCTTGCCTGCATGCTTTATGGTTATTATTGGGCAGCCGCTTTTTTCCTGATTTTAAAATCTGTTTTAGATGCCGCCGACGGGGAATTGGCGCGCGTAAAAAAAACGCCTTCCTATACTGGACGCTATTTTGACTCGATTGCCGATATCATTTTGAATTTCTTCATTTTTTTGGCGCTTTGGCATATCACAGATGCCAGTTTAGTTTATGCTCTCACTGCTTTTGTGGGAATTCAGCTGCAGGGAACTTTGTACAATTATTACTACGTTATTCTGAGAAACAAATTTAATGGCGATACCACAAGTCGCATATTTGAAGATAAAACACCAACAGCGTTAAAAGGAGAAAATCAGCGAAATGTGAATTTCCTTTTTATGCTTTATAAGTTGCTTTATGGCGTTTTCGACAAAACAATCTATTTTCTGGATAAAAAAGCGATAAGTGGCAAACCTTTTCACAATTGGTTTATGACCGCCGTTTCCACTTTTGGACTGGGGTTTCAGTTGCTCATTATTTCCGTAATGCTGGTGCTGGGATGGGTAGCATTTATCATTCCTTTTTTCATAGGTTATACCGCAATGATATTCGTTTTTATCGGTATCAGAAAAGTATTTTGAAGGGTAATTTTATTAAAAAAGTGGCTTTTCCTGATTGATATAGCCAAAATCTTCCAGCAGTTTTGCCTTTTTTGAAGCTTCAACCGCCAACACGTCACAACGCTCATTCTGCATATGGTTGTTGTGCCCTTTCACCCATTCAAATTTTGTATTATTCGGATTGTAAATGGCTAAAAATCGTTTCCATAAATCGGGATTTTTAACATTCTTAAATTGCTTTTTATGCCAGCCGAAAAGCCATTTTTTTTCAACAGCATCCACCACATATTTTGAATCGGAAAAAATAGTGATTTCAGCATCTTTGGTTTTCATATTCTCCAAAGCAACAATTACCGCCAACAATTCCATTCTGTTATTTGTGGTTTTTTTATAACCTTCAAAAAACTCTTTTCGATATGGTTTTCCAACCCATTCCATCACAATTCCGTAACCGCCCGGACCAGGATTTCCGCTGCAGGCACCGTCTGTATAAATATGTACTTTGGGTTTATCGGCCATTTTCAAGGATTACTTTTTCAATAACTTTTGGAAAATACTCATATTCTAATTTGTGAATTTTTTGTGCAACGTCTTCGGGCGTGTCACTTTCCAAAACCTCAAAACTTTTCTGAAAAATAATGGCGCCCTCATCATAATTTTCATTCACATAATGAATGGTAATGCCGGTTTGTTTTTCCTTATTTTCAACAACGGCATTGTGCACGTGCATACCGTACATCCCCTTTCCGCCATATTTAGGCAACAAAGCAGGATGAATGTTGATTATTTTATTTGGAAAAGCGGCAATTATTTTTGCGGGGATTTTCCATAGAAATCCGGCCAAAATCACATAATCTGCATTTTCCTTCAAAAGATTTAACACCTCATCTGTATCAATAAAATCATTTTTGTCAAAACTTCTGCTTGGAATATTTAAACGGCTTGCCCGTTCTAAAACTTTGGCTTCTTTTTTATTAGACAGCACATGAACCACTAAAATTGAATCGCTGTTTTTAAAATATTTAATAATGTTTTCAGCATTCGTGCCAGATCCTGAGGCCAGTATAGCAATACGTTTCATTTGCTCAAATTATTATCTTCTATGAAACAACAAATAAAATGAATTAAACCCAACTATTATGGGGTTAATAAAAAAACTTTGACTAATTTTAAAACATCCTTTTTCATCTTTTATGAATTAAAAGATTTTGATTTAAATAAAGTTTTATATTTTTGCCGAGTAATTAAATTTAAAATAAAAGAATTATGTCAGACATTGCATCAAGAGTAAAGGCCATTATCGTAGATAAATTAGGCGTTGACGAAAATGAAGTAACAACAGAAGCTAGCTTTACTAACGATTTAGGAGCAGACTCACTTGATACTGTTGAGTTAATCATGGAATTCGAAAAAGAATTTGACATTCAAATTCCAGACGATCAGGCTGAGAACATTGGCACTGTAGGTCAAGCAATTAGCTACATAGAAGCTGCGAAAAAGTAATTTAAAATATGGAGATTAAACGAGTAGTTGTAACTGGACTTGGTGCATTAACGCCAATAGGCAATAATATTGAAGATTTTTGGAACGGCCTTGTTAACGGTGTTAGCGGGGCAGCTCCAATAACGTATTTCGATGCGGCCAAGTTCAAAACTCGTTTTGCGTGTGAACTCAAAAATTTTGACATTACGCAATTTTTTGACAAAAAAGAGGCCCGTAAAATGGACAGATTCACCCAGTATGCCATGGTTGCTGCTGATGAAGCTATCGTAGATTCAAAATTAGATCTGGAAAAAGTCGATAAAGATAGAGTTGGCGTTATTTGGGGCGCAGGAATTGGCGGATTGGAAACTTTTCAAAATGAAGTTTTAAATTTTGCCGAAGGCGATGGCACTCCAAGATTCAATCCTTTTTTTATCCCTAAAATGATTGCGGACATGGCTCCTGGTCAAATTTCTATCAGATATGGATTTAGGGGTCCAAACTTTGCAACAGTATCTGCTTGCGCATCTTCCTCAAACGCAATAATTGATGCCTTAAATTACATTCGCTTAGGCCATGCAGACATTATGGTTTCTGGCGGTTCAGAAGCTACAATAACCATAGCGGGAATAGGCGGCTTTAATGCTTTACAGGCGCTTTCAACAAGAAATGACGATCCGTCAACTGCCTCAAGACCTTTTGACAAAGACAGAGATGGTTTTGTTTCAGGAGAAGGAGCTGGCGCACTTATTTTAGAAGAATACGAGCATGCCAAAGCAAGAGGCGCAAAAATTTACGCTGAACTTGCAGGCGGAGGCTTATCTGCCGATGCTTATCACATCACCGCACCACATCCGGAAGGATTGGGCGCCATAAATGTGATGAGAAACTGCTTAAAAGATGCAGGTTTAAAACCGGAAGATGTTGATGCCATAAATATGCATGGAACTTCAACGCCTCTTGGTGATATTGCAGAATCTAAAGCAATTTTAAAAGTTTTTGGCGAACACGCTTATAAATTAAATCTCAATTCAACCAAGTCAATGACCGGTCATTTATTGGGTGCTGCCGGTGCTGTTGAAGCTATCGCTTCAATTTTAGCAATAAAATACGGAATTGTGCCTCCTACCATAAATCATTTTACAGATGATGAACAAATTGACAGTAAATTAAATTTTACGTTCAATAAAGCACAAAAACGTGATGTATCCGTTGCTATGAGCAACACTTTTGGATTTGGGGGACACAATGCTTGTGTGCTCTTTAAAAAACTTGATTAACTGAATATCTGAATGGGTTTCATTCGAAAAATTATTACTGTCCGGTCAAAAGGTGAAGACACTTTTTATAATGATTTAAGCAAAATATTGGGTTTTAAGCCTAAAAATATATCTTTTTACCAAAAAGCCTTCGTTCACCGCTCCATTAAAGAGTTTGACAAAACTACCGGAAATCCGTTAAACTACGAACGTTTGGAATTTTTGGGCGACGCCATCCTGAGCGCAGTAATAGCCGCGCATTTATTTCATGTGGTTCCTTCAGGAGATGAAGGTTATTTGACCCAAATGCGGTCTAAAATTGTAAGCAGAGAACATCTTAATGAACTTGGAAGAGACCTAGATTTGTTGCGTTTTATCAGAAGCAACGTCATTCTTTCAAATTTTGGGGAAAATGTTCACGGAAATATTTTTGAGGCCTTAATTGGCGCCATTTATTTAGACAGAGGTTATGCTTACTGCGAAAAATTTATTAACAAAAGGGTAATCGCCCCTTATGTTGATATCCTGAAACTTGAAGGTAAAATTACCAGTTACAAGAGTTTATTTATAGAATGGTGCCAAAAGAAAAAGAAAGATTTGGTTTTTGAAGTTTACGAAGATTCAGGCAATGATGTTGTAAAGCACTTTAGCGTAAAACTTTTTTTAGCAGGTGAACTTATCGCCAAAGGAAGAGCCACTTCAAAGAAAAAAGCAGAAGAAGTTGCGGCCAAAAGAGCCTATTATGCATTTCAAAACGAAATTACCATAAGTTAAGGCTACTTCACGAATACGATTTCGTAATATTATTAGTTACTGTAATTAAACAATGGTATTTTTGCTGAACTAAATTTTCCTTCTTTTTATGCAACTATTAACGTTTGATTTAGAAGATGATTATTCATTAATTGGCATTCATTCAACTGAAGAGGATTACAGATTGGCTTTTCTTTTAAACAGCCATTTAAAAATTAAACTGACGCGATTTAAAGATAACCTGGATTTTAAAAATTCAACAGCCGTATTTCCTTTGTTTGAATATAAAGACGAAGCCAATTTTATCAATTACTATTTAATCAACAACAAGCATATTGAACTTGTTGACAACCAATACAAAGAGGGTTTATTTGGTGGAAATTACAGCACAACTTCTTATTTAATCCCCGAAAAAAAGAAGGTCGACTTTTTTTTAAAAATTGAAGGCTGCAATAATGATGATTTCATGCAAAGTTTAGTGACTGATTTAAATAAAATAAACCAAATAATAACATCTTATTCGATCAAACCAATAACCTTAAAATCGAAAGAAAATCTCATATTTTAATTATGGCAAACAATAGAAAACGCACAAAAATTGTAGCAACATTAGGACCTGCATGCAACACCATAGAAATTATGGAAAACATGATGGCAGCCGGCGTAAATGTATTCCGGGTTAATTTTTCACATGCCGATTATGCCGATGTAGAAGAAAAAATTAAAATAATCAGGGAAATTAACGTACGTCGCGGTTTTCATGTGGCGGTTTTGGCCGATTTACAAGGCCCAAAATTGCGAGTTGGCGTTATGGGTGAAGGCGTATTTCTAAATATTGGCGATACCTTTACTTTTACTACCGTAAAGTGTGAAGGAACCCAAGAAAAAGCCTTTATGACCTATCAAAAATTCCCGAAAGACGTTCAGGTTGGTGAACATATTTTGGTTGATGACGGTAAATTGTTATTTGAAGTTATTGCCACAGACAGAGATACACAAGTCACTACAAAAGTATTGCGCGGCGGAAAATTAAATTCCAAAAAAGGGGTAAACTTGCCCAACACAAAAATTTCCTTGCCTGCACTTACAAAAAAAGATATTGAAGATGCGTTGTTTGCCATTAAAATGGAAGCAGACTGGATTGCGCTTTCTTTTGTAAGAACTGCTGAAGATTTAATTCAACTAAGGGATTTAATAGCGGCAAATTCTCCGCATAAAATTCCGATCATCGCAAAAATTGAAAAACCTGAAGCTGTTGCAAACATTGATAAATTAACGCCTTATTGTGATGGATTAATGGTTGCAAGAGGCGATTTGGGAGTTGAAGTTCCTATGGAAGAAGTTCCTTTAATTCAAAAAAGACTGGTTTTAAAAGCTAAAAAAGCGCATATTCCTGTAATCATTGCGACCCAAATGATGGAAACCATGATTACCAACCAAATTCCAACAAGAGCCGAAGTGAACGATGTGGCCAATTCTATTATGGATGGTGCCGATGCGGTGATGCTGTCCGGTGAAACTTCTGTGGGTGAATTTCCATTAGAGGTTATAAAACAAATGCGAAGAATTATTGAAAGCGTTGAAAATTCGCCTTTAATCACCATTCCAAATCAAGCTGTGGAATGCGTCAATGAGCGTTACATCACAAAAGTAATATGCCATCAGGCCGCCATACTCGCTGACACCATTTCTGCGGAAGTGATTACAACTTTAACGGATTCTGGTTACACAGCTTTTCATATTTCTTCATGGAGACCAAAATCAAATATTTTGGTATTTTCTTCAAACAGAAGAATCTTGGCGATGCTTAATTTATTATGGGGCGTAAAAGGGGTGTTTTACGACCGTTTTGTTAGCACCGACGAAACCATTGAGGATATCAATAGAATGGCACACGAAAGAGGCTATTTAAAAGCAGGGGATTTCGCCATAAACATTACCTCAATGCCCGTTAAAGAAAGGGGAATGGCAAACACTTTGCGCGTTACCCAATACAAATAAAAAGTACTTAAAGTGCCTAACGTTTGGAGTACTTTGAGTTAAAAAATGAACTTAACCTAAAAACAGTCTAATTTTAATAAAAATTAGACTGTTTTTTTTAAGGCATAATATTAAAAAACTAATTGCTTTTCAATATCGCATACAAGCCAAAAGAAGCCAACCAATGGGCTCCTGCATATTCGCCGGAGTCCATTTTTTCATAGCTGTACTGAAAATGCTTATTTGCCAAATTGAGCATTTTATCGTTATCCAAAGCCTTTCCAATTTCATATAAACACCAGGCACGACTAAAATTCAATCCATCTAAATGCGCCAATTTACCGTCGGAGCGGTCCGTAACTTCAGCAACTTCCAAATACTTTGCAGGATTGTTTCTGAAATCGGGCAAAAAAGCGTCAAACCAAACAATAAATTCTTCTTTTGGCAACACTTTCAACATCAAGGAAGCTTCTTGCAAACAAGGCGATAAAAAATCGAATCCGCCCGGTTCCCAGGTAACCGGACAACCTTGATCGTTCATATAATATGTTTTTGCCTTTTCAGTAATCATCAGCGCCAATTCCGGTGAATATTTTTTGGCGTAATCCAATGCCAACGACAATCCGAAAGCAGTGTTTGGGTGTTCGCCAACCCGAATCGGGTAGTTTAGTTTCGGTAAAAATTCCATGTATTTTTTTTCAATGACTTCCACCAAAGGTTTTAAATCTGCGTACAGCAATTTGGCCTCTGGATTGTCCCAATCCTGCAAGGTTTCCGCAATTTTTAACAGCCAGGCCCAGCCATAAGTGCGTTCAAAATTTTTATTGTGCTCATCATCAAAATAGTTAATTTCTTCTAAAATATTTTCTTTGGTAATGGTGGTTTTGAGTTTCTTTAAAATGGCTTCATTGTGCTCAAAATTGGGCAATTCCTTCATAATGTTTATCAAAGTCCAGTGTCCGTGAACCGATGAATGCCAATCGAAACAGCCGTAAAATGTTGGATGCAATTCGGAAGGTTCTTTCAAATAGGATTTATTACCCAAAACCTGTCCCAAATTATTTGGATATTCCTGATCGATGCACTCGAAGGCAAAATGGTATAAATAATTGGCGCTTTTTTCATTCAGCTCCGGTTTCAAATAAACCGTTTCATCAATAACAACGGTGGTTTCTTCTTGTTGCTTTTTCTTGCAGGAGAAAAAAACAGTTGTCAAAAAAACTAAAAAAATTACTTTTCTCATGTCTTAAAATTTTAGGTTGGTTTTTATTACGGTTGCGTCATTTAGCACAAATGGGGTTGGCATCATGAGATCGGTTCTTGGCGTTATTTTGAATTGCGGATTGGTGAACAAATCGTATTTGGCTTCCAGCACATCAATGTCCATCACTTGATTTTTATCAACCACAAATTCAATTTCAAGAATTTCGTATTTGCTCGTTCTGTAAAAATTCATAATAGTGCCTTTTTCCACAGAAAACACAAACTTGCCATTTGTGTCATTTTTCAACGGCTCATTATTTACCATAAACGATTTAAACTGAATGGGCGTTTTGGTCAACAACTCAACTTTATTGGCATTTCGCAACGATTCAATGCGCAGAGCCAATTTCCGGTCGGCGCCAATAATTGCGTCTAAAACTATTGAAATTAGAGGCTTTTTCAGATTTCTGATTTCCGTTTTTGAGTGCAGTTGAATGTTCGTTCTGTATTTACTCGCCGTTGTATTTTCGTCGTAACTGCCTTTTGTAGGATTTTCACCCAAAAATTGTTTCGTAAAATCATCCGTTTCCGCATTGTAACTCGCCCAATAGGCTTCATTTTTATTGCTGTCGAAAACATATAAAACACTGTTTGGTTTTTTGTGGTCAACGCTATACGATGAAAACACGGAAGCGGAAATCAAAGCCATAAAACCTATCAAAATAAACACAAAACTTAGCTTTTTATGGTCTTTATATTGTTGAAAAACCGGAACCAGAAATCCGAATAACAACACGGTAAACACCGCCGAAACCACCAACATTTTAAGTCCGAGCCCAACCGGCAACATTTTCACCAAAGGCGCAAATATAATAAGCACCGGAATGCTGAACACCGTAAACAATAGCAGCATATTTACTTTGGAAATCGAAAATTTCGCGATAAAAAGCATGCCCAATAAAATAATGACCGGAAGTATAAAAAAACCGGCCCCCGGCAAATAAAACGCAATAAATCCGTTAATTACCAGCCAGAAAAATAAGGGCGCGACCAACAAATCCTGTTTGGTTCTTTTTACGAAGTAGCCTTTATAAAACCAAAAACAAAGCGCCAATGTCAGCGACACAAATGCGGCAATATAATAATAGCCGTTGTAGGTGAAACCGTGTAAAATATCTTGGTATTGCGGGTGGATTTTCAAGAGTAATTTCCAGCCAAAAAACGCCAGTGCTGCAGAAGTTAACAATGAAGCCATAAACGGATAAAATCCTTTTACAATTCCCTTAACAGTCAATTTCTTTTTTAATACGCCCATAAAAAGAACCACCAAAAACAACACAGCACAAACAACAAACATGGGAATTACCCAGGAAAAAGGATAAAACACCAAGCCGAAGTAAGGAAAATTAAAATACACATAATCCGTCTCTGATTTTAAATTTTGCAAATCGGCATTGGCAAAATAATTGAGCGTTGCCATTAAATAAGAAGCCTGATGATTCAAGGAATTCAAATCCATTCTTTCATAAGAATCCTGAACGGTATGGTAATCGAAATGGTCATCAATAAAGGCAAAATTATAGCCATCAATATTTGCACCTTCCCTAAAAACAGTTAAATCGGTGTCATTTGGCAGCATTTTGTAAATGCTGTACATTAAGGAATTTGCTACCGGATAGTCGGTATTTGCCTGCTGAAAGGCTTCAATTAATTTTTTGTTTCCGCCGTTGGTTTCCAGCAACATATAGCTTGGGCCACCGCTTCCGCGTGCTTCAAAATTCAATACCAATCCAACCTCTTTTGCCCAAGGATGATGGTTCACAAAGGCATTTGCCCCCAACAAACCCAATTCTTCTGCATCAGAAATGCAAATAATAATGTCGTTTTTCGGAATTTCCTTTTTCGCCAAAAAAGCACGAACGCCTTCCAAAATAACCACCACGCCGCTTCCGGCATCACTGGCGCCTAGCGAAGAATGCGGATTGGAATCGTAATGGGAAAGCAACAACAATGCTTTTCCGTTTCCGCTTCCCTTAATTCGCGCTAAAATATTTTTGTTGTTTGTGGCCGCTCTCCATTTTTTGTTCACAGCCATTTGTTCCTGAATTTCAACCTGCAATCCTAATTTTTCCAATTCGGAAACAAGGTAATTTCGGACAACTTCATGTGCTGGAGAACCCGTAAAATGAGGTTTTTTGGTAATTTCTTTTAATTGCCTCAATGCTTTATCGGTAGAAAATTCAGTTAATGAACTGGTTTTTCCAATTTTTGCCGAAGGCGATAAAGAATAAAAACTATAAAAAATTGAGACGATTATAATTAGTAAGGAGACAGTTTGGTGGTATTTTTTCGGAATCATATTTTATAAATTCAATTATTTAAATTTAGTTTATTTTTTAGATTATCAAAAAAATAAATCGCCAATCCTTAAAAATATTTCGATGTAGTTAACAAATTATTAAAACAAGCGTAACATCAATTGTTTTTTAATATTTTATATTTGCCAAATATTTTATATCACCCCTTAATGGACAGAAGAAAATTTTTTAGAAACGGTTCCCTTTTTGCACTTGGAGCTTCCCTGTTAAATCCTTTTGATATTGCTGCTTCCTCGTTGGAATTTACCGACAAAAAAAGCAATAAAAAAGCCAAAAATATTATTGTGATCGTTAGCGACGGAATGAGTACCGGAACCTTAAATATGACCGATATTTACCTTTCCAGAAAAACTGGAAAAGGAAGCAATTGGCTGCAATTGTATAAAGACAATCGCGTAAATCGCGCATTAATGGACATGGCTTCGGCAGATTCCATCGTGACCGATTCCGCAGCGGCAAGTTCTTCCTGGGGTGGCGGCGTTAGAATTAACAATGGTGCTTTAAACATTAGCGCCAACGGAGAAACGCATTTGCCTATTTGGCAAAAGTTTAAAAAAGCCGGTAAAATGGCGGGCTGCGTGACCACCGTTCCAATTACGCATGCAACTCCGGCGGGATTTTGCATCAACAGTAAAAGACGAAATGATCAAGATTTCATAGCCGAAGCGTATTTACTGCAAGGATTTGACGTGATGATGGGTGGCGGAAATAATTATTTCGCTGCTGAACACAGAAAAGACAAACGCGATATGTATCAGGAATTTGCCGATAAAGGGTATCAGGTGGTGAAGACAAGAAATGAAATGCTTGCAGCCAATAGCGAAAAATCCATTTTGGGTGTTTTTTACAATGATGGCCTTCCCTATTCAAAAGACAGAGAAAATAACAAAGAACTTTCCGAAAAAATTCCGACGCTGGCCGAAATGACCCAAAAAGCCATAGAAATGATGAAAAACCATCCGGAAGGTTTTGTGCTTCAAGTGGAAGCCGGAAAAGTGGATTGGGCGGCGCACGGAAACGATATTACCGGCTTAATTTACGATCAGGCGGCGCATGATGAAGCCATAAAAGTAGCCATCGATTTTGCGGAAAAGGACAAGGAAACTTTAGTGATCATCACAACAGACCACGGAAACGCAAATCCTGGAATTATTTATGGCAAAAATGCCAATGAAAATTTTGACGCCATCCAAAACTATAAACACACCAACGAATGGATTTTAAACGGCTTTGGAAAGGAAACCTCCATTTCCCAAGTAAAAGAACGCATTGAATACGCCAATAAATTTGAGGCAACCGACGAGGAAGCCAAATTAATTTTAGGTTATTACAGCGATTTAAAAGCCACTGAAGATGGTTTGTACAACCCAAAACATTTGCCGTTCGAAGCATTTGCGCAAATCCAAAAACAACACAATTCCGTGGGTTGGATCAGTATGGACCATTCTGCCGATTATGTGGAATTGGCTATGTTTGGACCCGGAAGCGACTTGTTAAAACCATTTATAAAAAATACCGACCTGCATTATTTAATGTTGGAGGCCGCCGAAGTGGAAAATAAATTTTAACAGGGTTTATTCTGGCTAAATGCTGTTTTTACGTCAAGCAAGTATTTTATTTTGGGCGTTCCCGCAAGGGTCGGGCATTTCGTTTCAATCTTTTTTACTTCGCCAAAAAGGCAAATTAAAAAAGGATTTTCACTGCAATCCCTAACGCGAATTTAATTAATAATATATAATTCTCCCGCTAGCGCGAGCGTCTCGCTCATGCTTTTACGCAACAAATTTTGCCGTTGCCTTTTGCTAACGTGAGCTTCTCGTTTGTGCTTTTGTTAACTGATAAATTTCCACAGTCACGAGCTGCAAGCTCGCGCTAGCGAAAAAAACGGTTATTATTTATTCCTTTTTAATCAACAAATAATAGTCGTTTTCCAAAGCCAAATAGCCTTGGTCATAAATATAAAAATAAGTATTTCCCGTTTTTGTGGTGTAAATGGACGTAAAATAATTAAAATCGAAATTGCCGTCCAGCAGTTTTCTTCGGGTTACTTTTGTTTTTCCGGTTTCATTCAGCTCAGTAAGCAAACGATGGTTTTTTCGAAGCCAGTTATTGGTGTTTCGAATTAAATTTTTGCTGTCCTTGTCAACTTTGTTGTTGTAACTGTTTCTGCAATAATCTGAGCAGAATTTTTTGTCGATTCTCCCGCTAAAAGGTTCATCACATTCCAAGCATTTTGTTTTCATAACATTTATTTTTATCTTTTTTGTTCGCTATTTTTAATAATTACAGCAATAGAAAAGCTGAATTAAAATTGATTTTTGTTTTGACTGAAAGCTGCGTTAGTGATTGCAACGGAAATCCTTTTTTGATTCGCCTTTTGGCGAATCAAAAAAGATTGCAGAGAAAAGCACGCCCCGCCAGCTGGCGGGGAACGCCAAAATATTGCTTTCAATAATTGTTGTTGCTGCTGTCAGCATTTAGTCAATTTTTATATGGCCCCAATTTTCGCCCCACTTAATTCGGTACAACTGCATTTCTGAAACGCCAAATTGTTTGGCGATTAAGCGCACTCGGGTTCTTCGGTTTGGGTCCAACATTTTCTTTTTAATGATTCTTACCCGGCCTTCAGTTAATTTTGAAGTGGTTACCTGGCCAATTCTTGCAATTTTTTTCGGATTTTTTTTATGGTGTAAAGACATTTCAGTTCTATTTACCCATTTTAAATTAGCAGCAACATTGTTTAATTTATCAAAATCCAAATGAATGACTATATTTTGATCTTCCCGTTTTTCCGCGTATAAAATGCCGACGGCCTTGTGCAAATAATAGGCCGACTTGCTTAATTTGCCTTTTTTTACAATGCCAAAAGATTCATAGCCATTTATTAATGAGGTTGGGGACAGCCTCCAATTTTCTTCATGAATTTTTTTCTTTTTTACGCGTCCATAGTTAGAAACCATGTATTCATCATCCTCGCACCAATTTTCATTGGAAAAGGGCGTCCAAATTTCATTTCTAAATCCTTGAATCATTTGAGTTTTTTTAGTAGCATAAAGTCAAATGTACTAAATATTATCCGTTTACAAGCGACTACAAACATTTACAATCGAAAGTAATTAAATACCAACCGAATAATACAAAACACCCAACTTACATTTGCCCTGTTGAATTGAACTAATGACATTCGACTAAATTTAAAACCTTATCTTATGAGTACGTTAAGAAACAAAGTACAGTTAATTGGAAACTTAGGAAACAATCCTGAAATCATCACTTTAGAATCAGGAAAAAAATTGGCAAAATTCTCTATCGCCACAAACGAAACCTACAAAAACGCCAAAGGAGAAAAAGTTACTGATACCCAATGGCACAATGTGGTTGCCTGGGAAAAAACTGCTGAAATTGCTGAAAAATATTTGGAAAAAGGAAAAGAAGTGGCCATTGAAGGCAAATTAACTTCAAGAAGTTACGACGACAAAGATGGCGTTAAAAGATATGTGACCGAAATCATTGTAAACGAAATGTTGCTGCTAGGCACAAAATAATGGGGGAAATTGCTATTGAAATGAAAAAGTGAAAAGCGGGCGCAAATTGCGCCCGCTTTTTTATTTATTATATAATTACAATCTTATATTTTTGCTGATTTCCACTCCTTTTGCTCCTCATCGGTTAAAAAAGTCCAGGCTACAATTCGGGTAATTTTATTGCCTTGATGCATCGGAATGATTTTAATGTCGGTTGCATTTAATTTTTTGAGGGAATCGCACATGCCTTCCACATTTTCCTTTTTGGAAACCAAAGTACTGTACCAAAAACACTGCGTTTTAAACATAGAACTTTCGTACAAATACGTGTGTAGAAATGCTTTTTCACCGCCTTTATACCACAATTCCTGCTGTTTTCCGCCAAAATTCCGCAAGTTGGAATCGTTTTCATTTCCCAATCCTATCAATTTTCTCGTGTTGGCTTGCATCGCTTCTTCCTGCGAACCGTAAAACGGCGGATTGCACATTGCGGCCGAAAATTGATCGGCTTCATTCAAAATTCCTTTTAAAACTTGGGTTGAATGGGTTTGCTTCAATAATTTGATGGATTGATCCAATCCGTTCTTTTTGACGATTAATTCGGCAACTTCCAATGATTTCGAATCAATATCCGTTCCCGTAAACTGCCAGCCATATGCTACATTTCCCAAAAGCGGATAAATACAATTGGCGCCGGTTCCAATGTCCAGCACTTTTGCATTTTCAGAAATTCCGGAAGCTTTCAATAAATCATTTAAATAATGGATATAATCGACACGGCCGGGAATGGGCGGACATAAATTGTCATCAGGAAATTCCCAAAATTTCACCTTGTAGTCTTTAAACAATAAGGCCGTATTCAAGCTTTTTACCGCTTTTTGGTTGGCAAAATCGATGGTTTCGGTTCCGTAAGCGTTCACAAACACAAATGCTTTCAATGGCGGAAATGCTTCACACAATTCCGCAAAATTATAACCCTTGTTATGCTTGTTGTTTGGATGAAGTTCGCTTGGTTTTTTATTGGTTCCCATAATTCCGGTATTTCTGCAAAAATAGCATTTTTTTAGGATTAACCATTTTACAAAACGAATGAACGTTCATTTTGTAAATATTTTGTGTATCTTTGCCAAATAAAACCGGTAATTATGAATTCAACCTTCAATATTTGGTCCGTCTTAAAAATAGTTTTCGCCCTATTTATGGTTTATGCCGGAGTGCAACACTTTTTAAAACCCGATTTTTTTGTGCCGTATGTGCCAAAATTTTTGCCGTTCAAAATGGAAATTGTTTACGTTTCCGGCGTTTTTGAAGTCGTGTTTGGAGTGCTTTTGTTCTTTAAAAAATATGCCAAAATTGCGGCTACGGGAATTTTTGTTCTGTTGTTGCTTTTCTTGCCGATCCATCTTTGGGACGTAATTTCCGAAACACCTGTTATTGGCAGTAAAACAGCAGCTTGGATAAGGCTTCCAATTCAATTTTTATTGCTTTTCCTCATCTGGAAAATCAAAAATAATGCAGCAAAACCCTTAAAAAATTAACGATGGCAAAACGCACAAAAAGTAACGAAAAACGAATTGCGCTGCTCAATGCAACGCTTCATTTGGTGAACAACAACGGTTTTCACGATGCGCCAATGTCGAAAATAGCAAAAATGGCAGGCGTTTCGCCGGCAACCATTTACATTTATTTTGAGAACAAACAGGATTTGATAAATCAATTGTATTTAGAAAATAAAACAAGTTTCAGCATAGCTGCTTTTAAAGATTATTTACCCAATTTACCGGTAAAAAATGGCTTTGAAGTGATTTGGCGCAACATTGCAAACTTCAAACTGAATCAGGTTGAAGAAGCAAATTTTTTATCGCAATGCGACAATATAGCAACGATGATTGATGAAGAAAGCCGACAGGAAGGTTTAAAAAACTTGCAGCCTTTGCTCGATTTATGGGAACGCGGACAAAAAGACGGGATCATTAAAAATATTTCGCCCTATCTTTTGTATGCCTTCACCATTTATCCGCTGGCATTTTTAATGACGATGCAAAAAAGAAATGATTTTGAATTAACCGAAAACCAGCTGACCGATGCATTTGAATCGGCATGGAACGCAATTAAAATTTAAATTATGGGAAAAACAGCCATTATTTTAGGCGCTTCGGGATTGACAGGGCAACAGCTGTTAGCAAAATTAATCGTCGATGATAGGTATGCCACCATCAAACTGTTTTCAAGAAATAAAACTGATAACACTTCATCAAAAGTGATAGAAATAGTTGGAGATATGTTGGCCTTGGAAAATTTTAAGGATGATTTTACCGCCGATGAAATATTTGTTTGCATTGGAACAACGGCGAAAAAAACGCCTGACAAAACACAGTATAAAAACATTGATTTTGGCATTCCGGCAACAGCTGCAAAACTGGCAAAAGAAAATCACATTCCAACTTTTATTGTGGTTTCGGCTATGGGCGCCAACGCTAAAAGCAGCGTTTTTTACAACAAAACCAAAGGTGAAATGGAACAGGCAATTTTATCGGAAAAAATTAAACACACCTACATTTTACGTCCGTCCATTATTGGCGGAAACAGACATGAAAACAGGCCGATGGAAAAAATTGGCATTGCCATCTTTAAATTGCTGCAACCATTGATGGTTGGAAAATTAAAAAAATACCGACTCATAGAAGCCGAAAACATCGCAAAAGCAATGATATATCTGGCAAACGAGAAACCTGAACTTCAAATAATTGAATCGGATAAAATTCAGGAAATGGCACTATTGCCGAATAAAAACAAATAAATTACAAACTAAAAATATGGAATTAATAGACAAATTAAATTGGCGGTACGCCGCAAAGGCGATGAACGGAGAAAAAGTGCCTCAGGAAAAATTAGACAACATACTTGAAGCAGCAAGGTTGGCGCCAACCTCAAGCGGCTTGCAGCCTTTTGAAATTTTGGTGATCACAAACCCCGAGATTAAAGAACAAATTAAGGCCGTTGCCTGGAAACAATCTGTAGTGACAGACTGTTCGCATTTATTGGTTTTTGCCGCTTGGGACACGTATACGCCAGAGCGCATCAATAAAATGTTCGACTTGACAAATACCATTCGCGACAAAAAAAATGAAGGCTGGGAAAATTACCGTCAGCAATTATTAAGTATTTATCCGCAAAAAGATGCCGAAGAAAACTTCATACACACATCAAAACAAGCGTACATCGCTTTTGGAATTGCCATAGTTGCAGCAGCATTTCAAAAAGTTGACACCACCCCAATTGAAGGTTTTGATCCGGCCGCAGTGGACAAAATTTTGGGACTGCGGGAAAAAGGGCTCAGAAGTGTGGTTTTACTTCCTGTTGGCTATAGAAATGCCGATAAAGACTGGTTGGTAAATCTCACTAAAGTTAGAAAAAGCAAAGAAGATTTGGTAACCATCATCGACTAAATCAATTATAAATCATTTAAAAAATTAATAGTATGAACAATTTTGATTTTCAAAATCCGACCAAAATATTATTTGGAAAAGGCCAAATAGCGAAGTTATCAGAAGAAATTCCTGAAAACGCAAAAGTACTTTTGCTTTATGGCGGCGGAAGCATTAAAAACAACGGTGTTTACAACCAGGTGAAAGCTGCATTGACAAATTTTGAAGTGTTGGAATTTGGCGGCATTCCTGCAAATCCGGAATATGCGGTTTTAATGGAAGCTTTAAAAGTTATTAAAAGCGAAAACATCACTTTTTTATTGGCTGTTGGTGGCGGTTCGGTGATTGACGGTGTCAAATTTTTATCGGCAGCGGCAGTTTACGAAGGAGAAGATCCTTGGAATATTTTAAAAAACAGCGAACGAAGTTTGAAAGGAATGCCTTTTGGCTCGGTATTGACTTTACCTGCAACCGGCTCTGAAATGAATTCGGGCGCGGTGATTACCCGCAGGGAAACCAAAGAAAAATTGGTGATGGGCGGACCGGGATTGTTTCCTGTGTTTTCCGTTTTAGATCCGCAAGTGGTGCAGTCGATTCCCGAAAAACAAATTGCAAACGGATTGGCTGATGCTTTTACGCATGTGATGGAGCAGTATTTGACCTATCCGACAGGCGCAATGTTGCAAGACAGGTTTGCGGAAAGTATTTTGCAAACGTTGA
>Ga0156193_111_pt1 | contig 154892 bp, 126 predicted proteins | sample RifCSPlowO2_12_FD_107846 | JGI IMG/M metagenome (GOLD analysis project Ga0156193, IMG submission 107846) | Flavobacteria bacterium RIFCSPLOWO2_12_FULL_35_11
AATATTGGTTTTAAAGCCAATAAGGGTGATTATATTGCAATTCTTGGCGAAAGTGGTTCGGGAAAAAGTACGTTGCTGGAAATTATTTACGGATTGCTCCACATTGAAAAGGGAACAGTACATTGGAAAGGCGAAAAGTTGCTCGGGCCTAATTTTAGGTTAATTCCAGGTGAAGATTTTATGAAATACTTGCCACAGGATTTCGACCTAATGCCATACACAACGGTTGAAGAAAATATAGGAAAATACATTTCGAGCCAGGATAAGAATAAGGACAAACGCATAAGGGAATTGCTAAAAGTGGTTGATATGACCGAATTTTCCCAAACGAAAGTCAAAAACCTGAGCGGCGGCCAAAAACAACGTGTAGCCATCGCCAAAGTGATGGCCAAAGAACCCGAAGTTTTATTGCTCGACGAACCTTTTAGCCACATCGATAATTTTAGGAAAAATAAGCTGAGAAGAGACCTTTTCAAGTATTTAAAATCGAAAAATATTTTGTGCATTGTGGCAACACATGATACCACAGATGCACTTTCTTTTGCCGATAAAATTTTAGTGATCAAAAACGGAAAATTAATTGCGAACAACACACCTGAAAAATTATACACAAATCCTAAAAGTGCCTATATCGCTTCTTTTTTTGATGAAATCAATAAAATTCCGGTAAGTGAAATTGATTCAAATGACACTTCAAAAAAATCAGTTTTGTTATATCCCAATCAGATTAAATTGACAGAAAAAGAAGGGATTAAAGCAATGGTTGAGGCTTCTTATTTTAAAGGAAGCCATTATTTAATTGAAGCAATTTTAAACAAAACTACCTTGTTTTTTGAACACCATTCAGCGTTGGAAATCAATCAACAAATATTTTTGAAATTAGCAATCAGCGAATCCAATTAGCCATTTATTTATTTTCGATTGGCAATGAAATGAAAACGCCAGTTCCCTTATTTTCATTGCTTTCAATCCAAATGGTTCCTTTATTGATTGTTAAAAATTCTTTACAAAGTTTTAATCCTAAGCCAGTTCCGCTTTCATTGTCAGTTCCTAAAGTGGATACTGTTGCATCTATTTCAAAAACGTTTAATTGAGAATCTTTAGCCATGCCAATTCCGTTATCAACTATTGCGATGGCGCAAGTATTTTTGATTTTGTCAACCTTATCCAAAATAATTTCAATTTCTCCGCCATTTGGCGTAAATTTTATGGCATTTGATATAATATTTCTAATTACCGTATCTATCATATCAGAATCTGCATAAACAAATAGTTCCCTATCAAAATTACAGCGCAACGTCAGATTTTTCAACTTGACTTGAGAATTAAAAAGACGCAGATTGTTAAGCACAATTTTATGAAGATTTAGTTGGGAAGGTTCATAAATAATTAATCCGGCGTTGGCGCTGGCCCATTTTAATAAATTATCCAATAAGTTGAAGGTGTTTTTACTGTTTTGGTAAAGAGCTTTGGTTAGTTTCTCTCTTTTTTCTTCACTGATTTTATTTTTATTTAGCCAAAGAAGTTCTCCAATTTGATGAAGACCTCCAAACGGGCCCCTTAAATCGTGTGCAATAATTGAGAAAAACTTATCCTTGCTTTTGTTTAATTCAGTTAGTTTTAGATTGTCTTTTTCTTTTAAAATAAAAATTAACAGTAAAGGAATGACCAAGTTAAGAATTAAGAAAAATATGAGCGGTAAAATCAACATATAATTTATTGAAGTCACTTCTGTGCCAACCTCAAAAAAAGCGCCCAATGAGCGCATTAAAAGCGCCAACGACGCCAATGCCAATATGTACCCAGTGAGAAACTGAATTTTTGTTTTCCCTTTTTCGGTTAAAAGAATATAGGCGGTAAATGCATACATCATTGAAACACTTAAAGAGACAACAGTAATCCTTTCGCTGGCTGAAGAGGAACTAAAAAAACTTAATGCAATGGAAAAAAATATCGGAATTAATAGAAATCGTTTAAAATGTTTTGAATCAAATTTACGCTCGATAAAGGAAATACAATAAATTTCATAAAAAACAATAAATAAATTTATAGTGGTATTTATAATAATTTCTATCGGTTTTGGCGCACCGTCTCGCAATGAAATCATAATTAAAAAAACGATGCCCAACAATCTAGACAACATAAAAATATTAATGATGGGGTTTTTTACCTTATATAATTTAATATAAGTTGCAAAAAGGGCAATAATAAATATATTTGCTGCGGCGGAGAAAACAAACAAGGTTCTTACGTCAATATCTATCATTTAATTTTTGTTTTTGGGGTAAACTAAATTATTTTAAAAATTTTAATGGTTAAAAATTAAACACCGGTACTTCCAAATCCGCCTGCACCGCGTTTGGTTTCGCTTAAAACTTCAACTTCTTCCCAATTTGCCCGTTCATGTTTAGCGATTACTAATTGCGCAATGCGTTCGCCATCATTTATCACAAAATCTTCATTAGAAAGGTTGACCAAAATTACGCCAATTTCGCCTCTATAATCGGCATCCACAGTGCCGGGCGCATTCAAAACCGTAATGCCGTTTTTTGCCGCGAGTCCGCTACGCGGACGAACTTGGGCTTCAAAACCAACAGGAAGCGCAATAAACAATCCGGTTTTTACAATGGTGCGTTCCAATGGTTTTAGGGTGATGGATTCCGAAATATTGGCACGCAAATCCATTCCTGCGGAAGCATCCGTTTCATAGCTTGGCAATGCGTGTTTCGATTTGTTGGTAATTTGTATTTGCATCATATTTTATTTTTTTATGTGATAAAGCCAGGAAACGACTTCTAAAAATTCACTTCTCCAAAAGGCTTCGTTGTGTTTACCTTCAGGATTAATTTTTGTTTTTAAGTTTTTGGGTTTAAATCCGGTTTTCAACAAGAGTTTTTCCATTTTTTGCGTGTCTTTATCCGCGTCATCACCTTCTTTTCCGCCCACCAACAAAAATAGTTTTACGTTTTTTAAATTCCCTTTTTCTTGAGTGAAATCTACAACATTTTCAGAATACCAAAATGAAGTGGACAATGCGCCAATTTTTCCGAAGGTTTTTGGATATTGAAGTCCGCCGTAATACGAAATCAATCCGCCCAAAGAACTTCCCATTAAACCTGTGTGTTTCTGCTGTTTTTTGGTTCTGTAATGGTTATCAATATAAGGTCTAAGCGTTTTCACAATAAAATCTACATAAATTGCGCCTTTTCCGCCGCCATATTTTTTATTTTCCCAGGGCGTATATTCGTTAATGCGTTCTTCGCCTCCATTTTCAATACCCACCACAATAAATCCCTTTCCTGTTTTTTCGTACAATTTATTTAAGGTTTCATCAACTTCCCATTCACCCGCATAAGAAGTTGCCGCGTCAAATAAATTTTGGGCATCGTGTATATAAATCACGTGATATTTTTTTGAAGTATTGTGATAATTGGGCGGTAAATAAATCCAAACTTTATGGCTGATTGCATTGAGGTTGGGAATGACAAATTCCTTTTTCAGCAAGAAAACATTTGATGCGGCGGTCGATTTTTTTTCAGAAGTATTTTGGGAAAAAACAACTGAGCTTGTTAACAAAATGGCTAAGATAATCGTAAAATAATATTTCATTTTTTACTTTTTAATGATGAATTTATCTTTTAATCATTGCTAAAAGTTCCTTTTTTTCATTCCAAAAAATGAGCATTGCAAAAACAAAGACCAGCAAAATGGAAACAAAATAATTTTCCCTAAAATAGGTAAATGAAATGAATGACAGCACGATGGAAACCAATAAATAACTGCCCGATTTTTTTAAATCATAAGGAACCGGATATTGCTTATCGCCAATAAAATAAGACAACACCATCATACTTCCATAAGCAAAAAGTGTTGCCCAAGCCGATGCAATATAACCAATTACGGGTATCAAAGCCACATTTATAATAACGGTAATTACTGCGCCAATGATAGAAAATAACATTCCGTAACGTGTTTTGTCGGTTAATTTGTACCAAACAGACAGGTTGTGGTAAATGCCCAAAAATAAATTGGCCAACAACACAATAGGCACAATAGCAATGGCATCCCAATACTGTTGGTTGATAAAAAGTTGTTTAATAAAATCGAGAAAAACCACGATTCCCACAAAAACCAAGGCGCCTACAATGATAAAATAGTTTAAAATGCGGGCGTAAGTTTCCCGGGCATCTTTATGGTCGGAATGGTTAAAAAAGAACGGTTCCGCACCCAAACGAAAGGCCATAATGTATAAATTCATAAAAATCGCCAGTTTATAACAGGCTGAATAAATTCCCATAGCCGTTTTATCCATCATTTGCCCGATTAAAAATTTGTCCAAATTTTCATTGATCACATAAGCAATTCCCGCGACAGCAATTGGCCAGCTGTAAATCAGCATTTTTTTAAACAGCACACCGTTAAAATGCCATTTAAACTTCAACAAAAATGGCAAGAGTAAAATTAAGGAAGCCGCACTTCCAAAGAGGTTGGCGATAAATATAAAATTAACGATAGAAGTACTTTCAAATAAGGTGTTTAAAAATTCTGGAATGTATTTACCGCTGGCCTTAAATTCAGGAATAAACTTCAAAAAAACCAAGTTAATGGCCACAATGATCCCCACATTAATCATTTTAATCGCGGTGTATTTTATAGGTCGGTTTGCGGCGCGCAAATAAGCAAAAGGAACCACCGAAACAGCGTCTATCGCCAATATGCCAATAAATAATTTGAATTGCATCGGATTTTGGCTGAAGTCGAATAAATTGGTAAAGAACCCTGAAAATGAGAAAGCAATTGCAACAAATATGATTGCGGCAACAAAAACACTGATGAATGAGGTTGAAATTATCGCATCTTTTTTTTCTTCGGCCTTATAAAACCTAAAAAAAGCGGTTTCCATACCAAATGTTATTACCACCGTAAATAAGGCAATCCAAATATAAAAGTTGGTGTTTTCTGCATAATTGCTTGCAGGCAAGGCATCGGTATGTATGCGAACCAGCAAGAAGTTAATTACTCTCGGCAAAACCGCAGCAATTCCGTAAATTATGGTGTCTTTAAAAAATCGTTTTAGCGCGCTCAATTTGAGTTTAAAATAAAAAAGTTAATGGTTAAAAGTTAAAAGTTTAAAAGTACGAAACTAATAATTTAATCTAACAAATTAATTTAAGCGGGTTTTAAAATGCGAGTTTCATAATTTTAGGAGCACATTTAAGTTAGTTTTTTTTACTTTTGGACTCTAAAAAGGTTAATAAATGATTACAAACCCTAAAATTGCCGTTTTTGGCGGCGGAAGTTGGGCAACAGCCATTGTAAAAATGTTGTGTGAAAATATGGAACAGGTTGGCTGGTATATGAGAAACCAAGCCGCTATAGATTATATTAAAGAAAATGAACACAATCCAAATTACCTAAGTTCTGCGGCACTTGATGTGAATAAATTGTATTTATCAAGTGATATTAATGAGTTGGTGCGTTATGGTGATATTTTGATTTTTGCCATTCCTTCGGCATTTTTGAAAGAGGAATTGGATAAAATAACACAAAGTCTTTCTTCAAAAATTGTGTTTTCGGCCATCAAAGGAATTGTTCCGGAAACTGGATTAATAGTGGGTGAGCACTTTCATAAATTCTTCAAAATTCCGTTTAAAAATATTGGCGTAATTGCTGGTCCTTGTCATGCGGAAGAAGTTGCGATGGAGCGTTTATCCTATTTAACCATTGCTTGTCAGGATGCCGAAAAAGCTGACCTTTTGAGCAAATACCTGTCAAGCCATTACATAAAAACAAAAACTTCGGATGATATTATTGGTACTGAATATGCTGCCATGCTTAAAAACATTTATGCCATAGCGGCCGGTATGGCACATGGATTGGGTTATGGAGATAATTTTCAGGCGGTTTTAATGTCAAATTCCGTTCGAGAAATGAAGCGTTTTATACGAAAAGTTCATAGAATGAAACGCAATATCAACAACTCTGCCTATTTGGGCGATTTATTGGTTACGGGTTATTCCGTTTTTAGCCGAAACAGAATGTTTGGAAATATGATCGGGAAAGGATACACCGTAAAAAGCGCCATGATGGAGATGAGTATGGTTGCCGAGGGTTATTATGCCACAAAAAGCGCCTTTTTAATCAATGAAAAAAACAAAGCCAGAACACCTATTATTGATGCGGTTTATGGGATATTATACGAAAATAAAAACCCAAAACAAATTTTTAAAGAACTAACGGATGTATTGGATTAATTAAATATCCCAATCAAATCAGTACTTAAAGTGCCTAAAGTTTGAAGTACTTGGAGTTAAAATAAAAATGAAATAAATTTTCATTAGCCAAAAAATCATAATTTGATCAAATACAAATAGTTTGTATGAAAAAGTTAAAAAATGAAGCGTTTACATCATTCTTAAAATTAGGAACTATTTAACTTTTGGCATTTTAGGCACTCTAAACTTTAGGCACTAATTACTTATAAAATATTTTTTTAAAAAATAACTCAATAAAATTCAAAAACAACCGCAATTATTAGTACTTTAGTACTTTAATAAATTTTTTAACAATGAAAAAAGGAACAGTAAAATTCTTCAACCAAGCTAAAGGATTTGGATTTATCACAGAGGAAACTTCAAAAAAAGACTACTTCGTACACATTTCAGGATTAATTGACAAAATTAGTGATGGAGATGAAGTTCAATTTGAACTAGAAGAAGGAAAGAAAGGGTTAAGCGCAGTAAATGTAAAAGTAATTTAATATTTATTCGTTGTCTTTAAAGAAATTAAAACCAGTCAATATTGACTGGTTTTTTTATGCAATTGAATGTGAAGTTTTTATATTTTTTTGGTTGATATATATCATAAAAACACAAATGAGCCTTTTGTAAATTTACAATCTTTTAAAATTATATTGAAAAAATTATATTGAACATTAATTTTAAACAACAGCAATGAAACCTAAAATAGGAATAATTTACTCAACGGTTGACGGACAAACGCTGAAGATTTGCAATAAAATAAGAGAAGTCCTTCAACAAAATGATCAAGATGTTGATTTAATTTCAATAGATGATTTTAATGAAGATATCACGAAATACGACAAACTCGTTATTGGGGCAAGTATACGATATGGCGTGCATAACGATAAAGTAATAGAATTTATAAAAACGAATAAGACCCAACTCGATTCCATAAAAACAGCATTCTTTTCAGTGAATCTTGTCGCCAGAAAACCCGAAAAAAGTTCACCTGAAACAAATCCGTACGTGGTTAAATTTTTTAAAACCATCGATTGGAAACCTACTGTTGTTAAAGTTTTTGCAGGAAAACTGGACTATAAAAAATATTCTTTTTTTGATAGGAAAATGATTCAATTAATCATGTGGATGACTAAAGGACCCACAAATACCGATGCTGAAATTGAGTACACAAACTGGGAAAAAGTCAATGAATTTGCGATATCACTTATTGCTTTATAGGTTTTCATTCACTAAATTTTAATTCAATTATTTTTATATATATTTACGTCATATCGGTTGCATGAAGCAGAGTAATTAAAATTAGCATACCCTAAATATGAAGATTCTACAACATTATATTCAGGATACTTTATCCTTCATTTCCGAAAATGGATATGAAACCAACCATGCTAAATTCTTAAAATCAACTGCTGTTTTTTTAGCAAAGTTATTTGACGTTAATTGCGTATTGATTGATAAATATTCACCAAAAAAACCAACAGTTACTGAAACTGCAGTTGTATATTTCAAAGGAAATTTGTTACCAAACATCACCTACAAATTAGAAAATACACCTTGTGAAAATGTAATCAACAATAAAGTATGCAGCTATTCAACCAATGTTAAGTCTCTTTTCCCAAAAGATGAATTATTGACGCAAATGAATGTCGACAGCTATATTGGAATCCCTTTATGGAGTTCAAATAAAGAGCCAATAGGATTAATTGCGCTTATGGATGACAAACCCATTATTGAAGAAAAAAATATTGAAACAGTATTAGGAATAATAGCAATAAAAATAGAAGAAGTCCTTGAAAAAATGTTTTTTGTGAGCCAATTAAATTTAAAAATTAAATCGTTAAAAATCGCAAAAGAGGTTGCTCAAGAGAATGAGGAAAAATTCAAAAAATTATCGAATCTTACATTTGAAGGAATTTTAATCCATGAAAAGGGTGTAGTAATTGATTGCAATGCTTCTTTTTTAAAAATGTTTGGATACAATCGTGAAGATTTAGTAGGCCATGATATTACAAAAATTATTTATCCAGAGAATTATCATAAAATTATTGCTGAAAATAGAACTAAAAATGAGATACTTCCTTATGAAATTGAAGGTATTAAAAAAGACGGCACTGTTTTTCCAATTGAAATAGAAGCTAGAAATATTTCTGTCAAAGACAATAAAACATTTAGAGTTGCGGCTATTAGAGACATCACGGAACGTAAAAAATCTGAAGTTGAAAACAAAAAACGCTCCATTGCGGTTGAACAAAGTGCAAATTCTATCGTTATTACTGACCCAAAAGGAAATATAGAATATACAAACTCAAAATTTACTGAAATAACAGGGTATACCGCCCAAGAAGTTATTGGAAAAAACCCAAGAATTTTAAATTCAGGAACGCAAACGAAAGAATTCTATTCACAGCTTTGGCAAACAATAGCTGCAGGGAATATTTGGAGTGGAGAATTTCAAAACAAAGCCAAAAATGGAAATCTTTACTGGGAACGAACAACTATTACACCTATTAAAAATGAAGTGGGTGAAATCTCATCTTATTTAGCCATAAAAGAAGATATCAGTAAAAATAAAGAAGATGAAGAAAAGTTGTTAAAATCAAGTGCAGAAATTGAAAAAAGTGAGCGAAAATTTCGTGAACTTTTTGAAAAATCGGGGGATGCCATATTAATCATTAAAAATGGAATCTTCACGGATTGTAATCAGGCAACTCTTGACTTGCTGGGTTACAAGAAATTTGAAGATGTTATAAATTCCCATCCCTCAAAATTATCACCTAAATTACAGCCAGACGGTTTAAAATCTTTTGAAAAAGCAGAAGAATTAATAAAAATTACATTAAAAAAAGGCACACATCGTTTTGAATGGTGGCATTCCAAAAGCATTGGAGGCATATTTCCTGTTGAAGTTTTACTGACCACCATTGAGAACGAACCAAATAATCAAGTAATTCATTGCGTTTGGAGGGACATTACCAAGCGTAAACAAGCTGAGCAGGACTTACTAATAGCCAAAGAAAAAGCAGAAGAAAGTGACCGGCTAAAAACGGAATTCATTCAAAATATGTCCCATGAAATAAGAACCCCAATGAACGGTATTTTAGGCTTTTCAGAATTATTGGATAACCCTATTTTATCAGTTGAAAAAAGAAAACACTTTATTGAAATTATTAAAAACAGCTCCAACCAATTGCTGCATATTATTGATGATATTTTGGAAATTTCGGAACTTGAAACGAAACAAGTTAAGGTGGTAGAAAACACGGTTTGCTTGAATGACTTTTTATACGAATTGTTTACTGTTTTCAATATAAAAGTAACAAAAAATGAAACTTTTCTGATTTTAAAAAAGGGACTTTCAAACCAAGAAAGCACCATACTTACCGATAAAAATAAGCTGAATAAAGTTTTAAGCAATTTGCTGGAAAACGCCTTAAAATTTACAATTAGAGGCACAATAGAATTGGGATATTTACGAAAAGGAAATGAACTGGAAATTTTTGTAAAAGACAGCGGAATTGGAATAGACCCAGAAAAACAAGAACTCATTTTTGAACGATTTTCACAAGCAGAAAAGGACTTATCCAAAAATGTTGGAGGATTAGGGCTTGGACTCTCCATCGCAAAAGAAAATGCCGAGTTGTTGGGCGGAAAAATCTCAGTAATTTCAAAGTTGGGAGAAGGTGCCGCTTTTTTTGTTAACATACCGTATAAACCGATAAATTTGATTTTAAAAATTAAAAAAGAAAAAGAAAACCCCACTGTGAACAAAGAAAAATATACCATTTTAATCGCAGAAGATGAAGAAGTAAATTTTATGTTTTTAGAAATATTACTGGTGGATAAAATTAAACTTTCCTGCAATATAATTCACGCTAAAGACGGATTGGCAGCTGTTGAGTTTTGTAAAAACAACCCAGCCATTGAATTGGTTTTAATGGATATAAAAATGCCAAATATGAATGGGAACGAAGCGACAAAACTGATAAAAGAATTTCGCCCCAACTTGCCCATAATTGCGCAGACAGCTTATTCAACAACTGAGGAAAGAGAGAACGCAATTTTAGCAGGTTGTAATGATTTTATAACAAAACCAATTAGCAAAGGCGCCTTGAACGATGTGATAAACACCTATTTATTCGCGAAGAAAATAAAGGAAACACCTTAAATAATTAACAAGAAGTTATTTTAAAGCGCTAGTTTAAACTAAAATAGCAGACAAGATGGCGTTGGAGAATCTAAACTATTTAAAAAAGTTAAATACCCAGTTTTTCTGTCTACACTAAAAACACCAATATTTTTGCTTCTCTGGTTGGCAACCAACAAATAATTTCCGTCTGGAGATAACGTAAAATTGCGTGGCCAATCTCCATTGGTGCTTAAGGTTTGTGTTTTTTGAAGTTCCCCGTTTTTTTTGTTTATTTTAAACACCGCAATACTGTTTTCTCCTCGGTTGGATCCGTATAAAAACTGTCCGTCTTTTGACAAATGAATATCGGCACAAAAACTTTTTCCGTCAAATCCAGCATTCAATGTGGTGATGTTTTGAACAAAATCGTAGCTGTCTTTTTTCTTCTTCAATACAGAAATTGTAGAATTTAATTCGTTGATCACATAGATAAATTTACCTTTTTTTGAGATTTCAAAATGCCGCGGTCCTGCATTGTTGGGAACTTCATAATTGGCTTTTAATTGAAATTTATGATCGGCATTTGCCAGTTGATATTGGGAAAAATTGCTGAGGCCAAGGTCGGCAATAAAAAGGTTGTTTTTAAAAAATTTGGCCGAATGTGCGTGTGATTGCTTAGCTTCTTTGTTGTGATCTATGACTTGTGTTGCGGGTGTAATTTCGCCATTTTTTGATATTGAATGCAAAGAAACAGTTCCACCGGTATAATTGGAAACGGCAACTTTGGAATTGTCTTTATTCAACTGAATATGGCAAGGATGTGCACCGTTGCTGCTCACTTTATTGATAAATTTGAGCGTTCCGTCTTTTTCTGTGGAATAAGCATTTACAAAGCCGCTTTTTGCCCCTTTAAAGTTGTCAACTTCGCCAACCGAATACATAAATTTTTTGTCGGATGAAAAGGTGATAAATGACGGATTTACGGCTTCAATAGCCAATTTTTTATTGGTGAGTTCACCAGTTTTCAAGTTAAAATTGTAAAGATAAATTCCTTCACTGTTTGCGTCTGTATAAGTGCCAACGTACAATGGAATGTTTTGGGCAGTTGCAAGAATAGAACTAATCAATAAAACAGCTAAGAAGTATGGTTTCATCTTTAAATTTTTATTGGATATTTACTTTGCTAAGATACCTCGCTTATTTAACAAAGGAATCATACGTAATGCGCTTTCTTTTATGGTTCCTTTTTCAAACAAGTATTTTTTGTCGAACATCGCATTTCCTTCAAAAAAGGTAACATTAAAAAAATTGGAAAGTTTTAAAACAGCTTCTTGAATCAATTCAACTTTTGCAAAGGATTTTGCAGGAAGTTTTTCAATTTTATGACGTAATAATGAAGTTTCTGTCAGTTGGTCTTCATCATAACCTTTTGAAACTACCAACACCATTTCTAAATCAACTTCTTTATTGTTAATGATATAAGCATTCCAATCTTCACACTGAAAAATGTCGTTGTATTCTTTCACAATGGCCATAAAAACCTCAGTAACTTCGGGAATTTGGATGTCGGTTTTCATTCTTTTGATATCAGGAATCAGGTATTGGGTATTAAAATTTTTAAGTTACTTATAACATTTAACTTTTTAACTTCTAACGAACGTAGTTTAATAAACCGATTTAAACTGTTCTAAAAATCGAACGTCGTTTTCGTAAAACATTCTGATATCAGGAATTTGGTATAATAACATCGCAATGCGTTCAATGCCCATTCCAAATGCGTACCCAGAATAAATTTCAGGATCGATGTTGGTGTTTTTAAGCACATTTGGATCTACCATTCCGCAACCCATAATTTCAAGCCAACCTGTTCCCTTGGTAATTTTATAATCGGTTTCTGTTTCCAGTCCCCAATAAATATCAACTTCAGCGCTTGGCTCTGTAAACGGAAAATAAGAAGGGCGCAAGCGTATTTTGGATTTTCCGAACATTTCTTTGGTAAAATACAACAGCGTTTGTTTTAAATCGGCAAAAGAAACGTCAGTGTCAATATACAAACCCTCCACTTGGTGAAAAATGCAATGTGCACGTGCCGAAATATCTTCATTTCTAAAAACGCGTCCGGGAGAAATGGTGCGAATTGGCGGTTTATGACTTTCCATATAACGCACCTGAACAGATGAAGTATGCGTGCGCAATAAAATATCTGGGTTTTTTTCAATAAAAAAGGTGTCCTGCATATCACGTGCCGGATGGTATTCGGGCAAATTCAATGCGGTAAAATTGTGCCAGTCATCTTCAATTTCCGGACCTTCAGAAACGGTAAAACCAATGCGTGAAAACACATCGATAATTTTGTTTCTCACCAAAGATATTGGATGGCGCGAACCCAATTCAATAGGTTCGGCAGGGCGCGTTAAATCACCATAAATCCCTTTTTGCTCGCTCGAATTTTCTAACACTTCCTTTAACTGGTCAACTTTATCCTGCGCTGCATCTTTTAACGTATTTAATGCCTGTCCAAACTCTTTTCTTTCTGCTGGAGCTACGTTTTTAAATTCAACAAATAAATCGTTAAGCAATCCTTTTTTGCCTAAAAATTTAATTCTGAAAGATTCAATTTCATCTTTGGAAGTGGTATTAAATGCCAATACTTCACCAATCAGTTCTTTTACTTTAGCTAACATTATACAGAAAATTAGGATGCAAATTTACATAATTTTATTTTTATAAAATTGAATTAATCTTTTGAAAAACATTAAAATTCACGGTGAAAATGATATCTTGCATTTGAAAATAAATGTCCTTAAAAAATGAACAGAAATCCGCTGCCCGATTTAAAGAATTATGAGTTTGAAGAGGTTGCATTTAACCAATTAATGCAAAACAGAATTAACAAAGTGCTCATAGTTTGTTCTAACTACGATTATTATATGTTGGAGGAAGACGGCCGGATTGACGAACGTATTTTTAATGAATATATGGCGCTGAATTTAAGATATCCGCCAAGTTTTATTCACGCCAACTCCGCCAAAAGAGCGATAGGAATGTTGAGTTCCGATAAAATTGATTTGGTTATTACCTGGTTAGATATTGGCAACTACAAGGCTTTTGAAACTTCAAAATTGATAAAAGAGTCTTTTCCCACAATACCAATTGCTGCCCTAAGCCATTATTCTTCTGAATTAAGAAAAAAAGTGCTGAGCGAAAATACAGGAATTATCGATTTTGTATTTCATTGGAACGGCAATGTTGACATTTTTTTGGCCATTATAAAACTTACCGAAGACCGGATGAATGCCGAAAAGGACATCAATCAAATTGGTGTTAAGGCCATTTTGCTGGTGGAAGATTCCTTGAAATTTTACTCGAGGTATTTGCCCATTATGTACAAAATTATATTAAAACAAACGCGTTCATTTATGTCTGAAGGCTTAAATGAACACAGGGCAATGATGTTGATGAGAGGCCGTCCAAAAATTTTGCTGGCAACAAACTATGAAGAGGGATTGTCTCTTTTTGAAAAGTACAAGCACAATTTGTTGGGGATTATTTCAGATGTTAGTTATTTTAAAGATGGAAAACGAGATCCTGATGCAGGGTTTGAATTTTTAAAATATGTAAGAAGTTTGGAACGCTATTTTCCGTTTTTGGTGCAATCTTCAGATAAAAATAATGAAAAATTGGCGCTGGAACTGAAAGGAAAATTTTTATACAAGCACTCTGAAACATTAGGCAAGGAAATAAAAAATTACATCACTAAATATTTTTCGTTTGGGGCTTTTGAATTTTGGGATCCTTTTCAAATGAAAGTTTTGGCAACGGTAGAAGATTTAAACAGTTTTCAAAGAGCATTAACTACGGTAACTTTAGAGTCTATAGTTTATCATGCCAAAAGGAGTGAATATTCAAAATGGTTAAGGTCGAGGGCGCTTTTTCCATTGGCCAATTTATTTAGCAATGTAGAATATGAGGATTTTGACGATCCGGAAGAAATCAGAGATTTTTTACTTAGAGCCATTAAAGCCTATCGAATATACAGATCAAGAGGCGTTATTTCAAAATTCAGCAAAAACACTTACGATGAATATTTAGGGTTTGCGAGAATTGGAGAAGGATCTTTGGGAGGAAAAGGGAGAGGCTTGGCATTTATAGATTCGTTTTTGAAACGCCATAAATTGTTCAATAAATACAAGGAAGTCAATATTTGTATTCCACGCACTGTAGTGTTAAGTACGGAAGTATTTGATGAGTTTATGGAAAAACATGAACTGATAGGATTTGTGGCCGATTGTAATGATGATGAAGAAATATTAAATAAATTTATTTCAAAACCATTGCCAAAATGGGTAATAGAAGATATTAAGGTTTTTTTAAACGTAAGCAAATCACCTATTGCAGTGCGCTCTTCCAGTGTTTTGGAAGATTCCCACTATCAACCGTTTGCCGGCGTATTTTCTACCTATATGATACCAAATACAGACAAAGAAAGAATGGTGGACATGGTTGCCAGCGCCATTAAGTCGGTTATGGCATCTGCTTTTTTTCAAAACAGCAAAATATATTTAAAAGCAACTTCCCATACCATTGAAGAGGATAAAATGGCGGTGATTTTACAGGAAGTTACCGGAAAACAATATGATGATGTTTATTATCCGAACATTTCCGGTGTTGCCCGTTCCATAAATTTTTATCCGATTGACCAGGAATTGCCCAATGAAGGTACTGCAAATATTGCGTTAGGGTTGGGTGAAATTATTGTTGGCGGCGGAAACACTTTGCGATTTTCGCCCTACCATCCAAAAAAGGTGCTGCAACTCTCCAATCCGGGCTCTACCCAGCGCGACACGCAGCAATATTTTTTTGGATTAGATATGAATCCTGACAGTTATGTCGCTTCAACCAGCGAAGCCATCAATAAAAAGAAAATTTCCATCAGAAATGCCGAAAAACATGGTTCTTTAAAATTTGTGGCTTCCACCTACGATTTACAAAACAACATCATCAAACCCGGCGTTTTACACGATGGCATTCGCGTGATTACTTTTGATAACATCTTAAAATACAACACCTTTCCGTTACCCGAAATTCTGCAAGATTTATTGCGTATTGGGCAACGTGAAATGCGAAACCCTATTGAAATGGAGTTTGCCGTAAATTTGGATGTTCCGCAGGGGCAGCCAAAAGAATTTAGCTTTTTGCAAATCAGGCCTATTATTGAGAGCATCGAAACCCTGAGCACACTTCCTGAGAAGTTTGATGTTGAAGATACCATAATTTATTCGGAATCGGCTTTGGGTAATGGAAATTATGAGAATATTCACGATCTTATTTACGTTAAACCTGAAACTTTTAACGCTGCAAATACAAGAAAAATAGCCGAAGCTGTTGAGCAAATCAATAAAAAATTCGCAGAAAAGGACAAAAACTATATTTTAGTCGGGCCCGGCAGATGGGGTTCAAGCGATCCATGGTTGGGAATTCCTGTGATTTGGCCGCAAATAGCATCAGCCAAAATAATTGTGGAAGCCGGACTTAATAATTTTAGAATTGATCCAAGCCAGGGAACACACTTTTTCCAAAATTTAACGTCTTTTAAAGTGGGTTATTTAACCATAAACCCTTTTATGGATGATGGATTTTTTAATTTGGATTATTTAAACAAACAAAAGGCGATTTATGAAGATGACTATTTAAGGCATGTTCGTTTTAAAGAACCATTAACCGTTATTATCGAGGGAAAAAGCAATAAGGCAGCAATTTTTAAGGAAGGGATTAAGCCAAACAGGTTTCAAAATTCCTCAGAAAAATTAAACGACGATGTGCCTCCTGGAGGTTTTATGTAAAAAATCAATTTGAAAATTTAGAAAGAATGGAGGGAAAATCCGTTGTTTTTATAGCGCAAAAAGGTCTTTTTTGCGCTATTTGTTTTTATTCAGCGAAAACGTTTGAGAAAAATGCGAAAATAAAAAATAATTGACCTTTTTTTAATTAAAAATTAATATAATATCCGTAATTTTGCACCTGATTATTTAAATATTTAATAAATTTCACATACGATTAAACTATATTATTATGAATGTAAAAAATATATTGACTAACCTTGAAACCAAACATCCCGGTGAAAAGGAGTATTTGCAGGCTGTTCAGGAAGTGTTAGAATCAATTAAAACAATTTATGATGAAAATCCTCAATATGAGGCTGCTAAAATTATTGAACGATTGGTAGAACCAGACCGAATTTTAACTTTTAGAGTTTCTTGGGTAGATGATGAAGGAAATGTTCAGATCAACTTAGGACACAGAATACAATTTAACAATGCAATTGGACCATACAAAGGTGGTATCCGTCTTCACCCAAGTGTAAATTTAAGCATCCTTAAATTTTTAGGATTCGAGCAAACATTTAAAAATGCCTTAACAACGTTGCCAATGGGTGGCGCTAAAGGAGGATCTGATTTCAATCCGAAAGGAAAATCAGATGCGGAAATTATGCGTTTTTGTCAAGCCTTTATGTTAGAGTTATGGCGCGTTATTGGCCCTAACCAAGACGTTCCCGCAGGAGATATTGGAACAGGTGGTAGAGAAATAGGCTTTATGTACGGAATGTATAAAAAATTACAATTTGAAAATTCAGGTGTTTTCACCGGTAAAGGGTTAAATTGGGGCGGAAGTTTAATAAGACCGGAAGCAACAGGTTTTGGAGCAACTTATTTTACAAATGAAATGCTTTCAACAAAAAACGACACTTTTAAAGGTAAAACTGTTTCTGTTTCAGGTTTTGGTAATGTGGCTTGGGGTGTTGCCCTAAAAGTTACCGAACTTGGAGGTAAAGTAGTTACCATTTCTGGTCCTGACGGTTATATTTATGATGAAAGAGGTTTAGATGCCGAAAAAATCGATTATTTATTGATGCTTAGAGCTTCAAACAATGACATCGTTTCTCCTTATGCTGAGGTATTTCCGGAAGCTAAATTTGTTGCGGGTAAAAAACCTTGGGAAGTTGCAGTTGATATTGCAATGCCTAGCGCAACCCAAAATGAATTAAATGGTGAGGACGCAAAATTATTGATTGCAAATGGCGTAAAATATATTGCAGAAGTATCCAATATGGGATGTACTCCTGAAGCGATTGATTTATTTCACAAACATAAACTTCCATTTGGCCCTGGAAAGGCAGTTAATGCAGGAGGTGTTGGCGTATCTGGTTTAGAGATGTCACAAAATGCAATGAAATTAAACTGGACTGGTGAAGAAGTAGATGCCAAATTGCATCAAATTATGTCTTCTATTCACATTGCCTGTACAAAATTCGGAACTGAAAATGATGGATACATCAACTATGTTAAAGGAGCGAACATTGCTGGCTTTATAAAAGTTGCCGATGCGATGCTAGATCAAGGTATTATCTAACATACATTTAAAATGCAAAAGCCGGTCTAAAATTATTTTAGACCGGCTTTTTTTATGCTTAATTTGTAATTATTCCGATTTTGAACCTTCGAATTGTTGCTCTTTTAACTTAAACAAGATATTGAAAGTAGTTAAACTTCCGTAAATTCGGGTAATGTATTGTTGCAAATCAACTTTATCCAAATCATCTAATTTGCTCGAATTTATTTTTTGTTCCATCACTCGCAATCGATCTCTTACCATCACAATTTTATGAAAAAAGACATCGATTGGAATTTCTTTGCTGGCCAATTTTGGGTCTTTCGGTTCCATAACCAATTTTCCGCCTTTCCATCGGTCGCCCAAATGAACAACTTCCGAAATGTCTGACCATTGTTTCAGCATATTTTTTAAGGCAGCTTCAACATCATAAAAACTGACGGTATCCACCTCACCTTCAACACATTCAATTATTTCAAACTTGCTGTCAATGGCGATGGTTTCCAATCCGTTTTCAATAAATGTCACCCAATAGTCTTTGGCGCTCACGTTGGTTACCACGCCCAATCCAAATTCTTCGTGTTTAATTCGAGATCCAATTCCCAGTATTTTCATTTTTGAAGTATTAATTTAACAAATAGAGTCCGAAAATAGTTAAAATAAAATAAATGGCAATAGTCATGGCACCAGCATAATCTTTTGCCAAACGTTGTCCAATCAACAACATAATTAAAGTAATGGCAGCGAATTCCAGTCCAACTTTTGCCACAGTTCCATCACCTTCGGCAAAAATATAATAACCGCCAATAAGCATTAAAATACTTGCTCCGATTTCAAAAATCAACAAAGTCATCAATAAAAGCGGAACCATGTTTTTAAGCGGGGAATTTTTAAAATGGCCAGTGATAAAACCCACGTTTCCTTTCCAGTCGGTCAATTTATCGATGCCCGATTGTAAAAAAGTGATGATCAAAAACAGTAAAACCAATATTTCGGCGGAGTGATTGTTGAAAATAGACATCATAAATAATGAGTTTTTAATCTTCTTTAATATGCAGAAGTCGGGTTAATTTTATGGACAAATCGAGTAAAATTATTTTGGCGTTTCCGTTGCGTTCTATATGGTAAATGGCTTCATTCAATTCCTTGTCAATTTCAATAATATTGCCGCTGTGCACAAAAGGCGCAAAATTTTTCAGGTTGAAATTGGGTGTTTTCGGTTGTAAAAACACCAGTGAATCCGCATTGTAATTCAGCAATAACGCCTGCCTGAAAAATTGCAGGCAATAGTTTAAAAATCGTTTCTGGGTTTCCCTTCCGGTTTTTGAAATGGTGTCGCTCCATTCAATCAACAATTGAATTACGGCGGCATTTCCTTTCGCTTTAAACGCGGCTCTTACCCAAGTGATAAACCATTGTTCAAATTGTTCGTCGGAAGTGTCGTTGTGCAATAAATGCAGCGCTTTGTTAAAATCTCCATCAGCCTGAATGGCAATTTGTTCCGCAATTGGCGGGTCGGTGCCCTCTATTTCAATCAAGCCTTTTACAATGTCATTTTCCGACAATAAAGGAAAATGTAAGACCTGGCAACGCGATTTTATGGTTGATATAATTTGGTCTTCGTTTTCGGCAATCAATATAAATACCGTTTTCTCAGGAGGTTCTTCCAGTAGTTTCAATAATTTATTTGATGCTGAGGCATGCATTTTGTCGGCCATCCAAATAATCATAATTTTAAAACCGCCTTCGTATGATTTCAGTTTTAAGGCTTTTACAATCTCTTCGGCCTCGTCAACGCCAATTTGGCCTTGTTTATTTTCAACGCCGATCGATTGCAGCCATTCAAATAAATTACCATAGGGATTCAACGCCACAAAACTTCGCCATTCATCCAAAAATAAATTGCTTACGGGCCTGCTTTTTACCACTTCATTGGTTGCCACTGGAAAAGCAAAATGCAAATCGGGATGCATTAATTTCGAACATCTCAAATTGCATGATTCCACGTCGCTGCTGCCTTTGCATAAAATATATTGGGCATAGGCAATGGCAATCGGCAAAGTTCCCGTGCCTTCTTTGCCAATAAATAGTTGCGCATGGGAAATCCGCCCGTTATCGGTAGATTTCATCAAGTGATTTTTCAAATGCGTCTGTCCTAAAATTTCTGAAAATTCCATTGAAGCGAAAGTAAAACTTTTTTTCTTTTTTAAATCTTTTCCAAACGCAATCTTTTAATTTTTCTGTTATGGATTTGATTATTTGTTTTAGACTTTTCAACTTCCGTCTTCAGTCTTCGGTCTTCAGACTTTTGTTGTGAAATCGCTTTCGTAAAAAACTATAACCCTGAACCTAAATTCCCTTATATTTGTGGTATAAATATTTATTAGAGATGAAAACACTACAAGACATTAATTTTAAGGATAAAAAAGCATTGATTCGCGTTGATTTTAACGTGCCTTTAGACGAAAATTTTAAGGTGACTGATGCCACCAGAATTGCCGCTGCAAAACCAACAATCGATAAAATTTTAAAAGATGGCGGGGCGGTTATTTTAATGTCGCATTTGGGAAGGCCAAAAGGTGTTGAAGCCAAATATTCCTTAAAACACATTGTTGATGAGGTTGCTCAAATACTTGAAGTTCCCGTGAAATTTGTTTCGGATTGTGTTGGTGAAGTAGCGGAAAAAGCTTCAGCAGATTTAAAAATGGGTGAAGTTTTGTTGCTTGAAAACTTACGATTTTATGCAGAAGAGGAAAAAGGCGATGAGGCATTTGCCAAACAACTTTCAAAATTAGGAAACGTTTATGTAAATGATGCGTTTGGAACAGCTCACAGAGCGCACGCTTCCACCACAATTGTCGCTAAATTTTTTCCTGAAAATAAATATTTCGGCAGTTTGATGGCGCAAGAAATCACCAGCATAAAAAAGGTATTGGAAGACAGTGAAAAACCTGTTTTGGCGGTATTGGGCGGTTCAAAAGTTTCTTCAAAAATAACGATTATCGAAAATATTTTAGATAAAGTAGATCATTTAATTATTGGCGGAGGAATGAGTTTTACCTTTGTTAAAGCGCTTGGAGGCAAAGTTGGAAATTCAATTTGTGAAGACGACAAACAAGAATTGGCGCTTGAAATTTTAAAGAAAGCCAAAGAAAAAGGCGTTCAGGTTCATATTCCTGTTGATGTAATTGCAGCGGATGATTTTAGCAACGACGCAAATACGCAAATATGCGATATCGATAAAATTCCTGATGGATGGCAAGGATTGGATGCCGGACCAAAATCGAGAGAACTTTTTCATAAAGTGGTCATGGAATCTAAAACCATTCTTTGGAACGGACCTGTTGGTGTTTTTGAAATGGAAAATTTCGCCAATGGAACCATTGCTTTAGGAAATTCTATTGCTGAAGCCACAAAAAATGGCACTTTCTCTTTAGTTGGCGGCGGAGATTCTGTTGCGGCGGTTAAACAGTTTGGTTTTGAAGACAAAGTAAGTTATGTATCTACCGGAGGCGGCGCGATGCTTGAAAGCTTGGAAGGTAAAGTATTGCCCGGAATAGAAGCGATACTAAAATAAGTTTTATTTTTACTGTTTATTTGTTGAATCGTTTAACTGTTTAAAAGGTAAATTTTTAAACATAAAAATATTAAAAAAACCATTTTCTGCAAGTTAGAAAATGGTTTTTTATTTTTATACATTTGAATTCGATAATCACAGAGCTAAACAAATACACGATTTCACAGTTAAACAGTTAAACGATTCAACAAATAAACAACAACAATGAAATACACCACGCTGCCAAATACCAACATAAAAGTGAGCAAAATTTGTTTGGGAACCATGACATTCGGACAACAAAATACCGAAAGCGATGCCCATGAACAATTGAATTATGCAGTTGAAAAAGGCATAAATTTTATTGACACTGCTGAAATGTATTCAATTCCCGGAAAAAAAGAAACGCAGGGAAGTACGGAACGGTTTATTGGAAGCTGGCTGAAAGATCAAAAAAGAGAAGAATTGATTGTGGCTTCCAAAGTGGTTGGCCCAAATGATTATTTTAAGTATATACGAGAAAATTTAGGCTTTTCAAAAGAAGTGCTTCACGATGCTTTGGAGAAAAGTTTAAGCAGGTTACAAACTGATTACGTGGATCTTTACCAATTGCATTGGCCGGAAAGAAATACCAACTTTTTTGGCAAACGGAATTATAAACATGATGAAAATGAAAAATGGGAAGACAATTTTAAAGAAGTCATAGAAGTATTGGACGGATTCGTTAAAGCTGGGAAAATTCGCCATTACGGCGTTTCCAACGAAACTTCTTGGGGATTAATGAGGCATTTAACGGAAAGTAAAGTCAACAAAACAACACGCTGTAAAAGCATTCAAAATCCGTATTCATTATTAAACAGATCTTTCGAAATTAATTTGGCTGAAGTTGCCCAACGTGAAAATGTTGGTTTGTTGGCCTATTCTCCATTGGCTTTTGGCATGTTGTCGGGTAAATACCTTAATGGAAACCTGCCTGAAAACACGCGATTAAAATTATTTCCTGCATATTACAGATACAGCAGTGAACAATCAAAATTTTTAACCCAAAAATATGCCGAATTGGCGAAGGAATTAAACTTGAGTATGGCGCAAATGGCATTGGCTTTTGTGAATCAGCAACCTTTTTTGACCTCAACAATTGTTGGTGCAACTACGATGCAACAATTAAAAGAGAATATTTCAAGTATTGACGTAGCGCTTTCCGAAGAAATCTTGAAAAAAATCGATGAAATTCACGAACTGCAGCCAAATCCTGCACCGTAAAAAAGTTAAAAGTTGAGATGTTTAATCGTTTAACTGTTTAATCGTTTAGTTTTTAAAAACTTAAAACTAACTAACAAACTGAAACCAAGAACTAAAAACTATATTAGTATCCCAGTTTTTTGCGAACTCTTTGTAACACTTCAAAAGCGACTTTACGTGCTTTTTCTGCGCCGATGGCCAGGGCTTCATCAATTTCCTTTAAGTTGTTCATATAATAATTGTAGCGTTCTTTTTCAACAGCATATTTAGCAACCAACAACTCGTAAAAAGCTTGTTTTGCGGTTCCGTAACCGTAATTTCCGCCTTCATAATTTGCCCTCATTTCAACAATTTGCGCAGGTGAAGCGATCAATTTATACAAGGCAAATAAATTACAGGTGTCCGGATTTTTAGGCTCTTCGAGCGGTGTGGAATCGGTTTGGATTTTCATGATTTGTTTGCGCAATTCTTTATCGGATAAAAATAAATTGATGATATTTCCGCTTGATTTACTCATTTTTCCGCCATCAGTTCCGGGAACATACATGGTCCCTTCCTGTATTTTAGCATCTGGCGGAACCAAAGTATCACCCATTTGATGGTTAAATCTGTTGGCAACATCACGCGTCATTTCCAAATGTTGCAACTGGTCTTTTCCAACAGGAACTATTTCCGCATCATACAATAAAATATCGGCAGCCATCAACATTGGATAAGAAAATAAACCGGCATTTACATCTTCCAGCCTGTCGGCTTTGTCTTTAAAACCATGCGCCAAGGTTAAGCGTTGGTAGGGAAAAAAACAGCTTAAATACCAAGAAAGTTCAGTTACTTCAGGAATATCGCTCTGACGATAGAAAACGGTTTTGTTTACATCCAAACCAAAAGCAAGCCAAGTTGCGGCAGTGCTATAAGTGTTTTGACGTAATTCTTCTCCATTTTTTATTTGGGTTAACGAGTGCAAATCGGCTATAAATAAAAACGAATCGTTGTTCGCATCGTTCGCCATAGTAATTGCGGGTATAATAGCCCCTAATAAATTTCCTAAATGCGGTGTTCCCGTACTTTGAACGCCTGTTAAAATTCTTGACATTATTTCAAATTTAAGGAGCAAAAATACATATTTCAAAAAGAAAATAAGAATAGAATTAAAAATTACTATTTTTGGAGCTTATGAACCGAGCATTCCAAATTTTGAATTATAAAATAATGCTAAATAGCGAACAGCATATGCTACAGCTAAAAAAATAAAATGATAGCATATGAACCGAGCATTCCGAATTTTGAATTATAAAATAATGCTAAAAGGCGAACAGCATATGCTACAGCTAAAAAAATAAAATGATAGCATATGAAATTTTTTAGGTACCTTTTTATCCTTGTTTGGCGCATCTGGTTTTATTGTTGGTTATTATTAACCATAATTCCGGTTTTTCCAGTGTTGTTGGTAGTCACCTCTTCTGAAAAAATGTATCCTGCCTTTTATAAAATTGCCAGGGCCTGGGCCAAAACCTTGCTTTTCGTGATGGGTTTTAAAATAGATTTAATTGAAGAGCAAGTTTTAAAAAAGGAAAAAAGTTTCATGTTTTGCCCTAATCATACTTCTATGATTGATGTTTTCGTTATGCTGGCAATTACAAAGAATCCCTTTGTTTTTGTGGGAAAAATCGAATTGACAAAAATACCGATCTTCGGATTTTTTTATAAGAGAACCTGTATTATCGTCGACAGAAGTGATTCAAAAAGCAGAAATGCTGTTTTTGATAAAGCCAGAATAAGATTAGATGGTGGCCTTGATATTTGTATTTTTCCGGAAGGATTGGTGCCGGATGATGAAAGTGTGGTGCTAAGCGATTTTAAAAATGGCGCATTCAGACTGGCGATTGAATATCAAATTCCCATTGTGCCTATTACCATGTACGACTGTAAAAAACTATTTTCCTATACTTTTTTTAGCGGAAGTCCCGGAAAATTACGCGTAAAAGTGCATTCATTTATCAATACAGAAGGACTAACCATAAAAGAGGGCAATTCATTAAAAAAGCAAACTTTTAATGTTATTTATAATGAGTTGATTGATGATATGAAAGCGTAAAAATAATTGGTTGGGCGTTCCTTCGGTCGGGTCTTCACTACTCGCTTCCCGAAAAATCGGGAGAGCTCAAACATGTCGTTCAATCCCTAACGCAAAAAATCATCTTCTTATCAAGCTTAAATTTCCGCGTTTTTCTCGGTATTCGCCATATTGATCTGTATACGTCACCAAGTACCAATAATCAGTTGCCGGAAGCCTTTCTCCATTGTAAAATCCGTCCCAGCCATCGCCATTCAAATCAACATCAGCAACCAATTTACCAAATCGATCGAAGATATAAATAGCCGATATTCGGATGCTGTTTAAGTCATTTCCAAGCACTTTCCATGTGTCGTTTTGTCCATCGCCATTGGGCGTAAAAAATTTGGGAAACCCTAAAATTGCGATGTCCAATTTAGAAATGCCACAGTTGGTTTTGTCTCGCAAATACAGAAAGTGAATTCCTGGTTCTAAATGTTCAAAAGAGGTCCCGTCCTGAAATTCATCAAAACGATCAAGATTAAACTCATAATTGCTGATATTCGGAAAAATATTAATCATAATTGAGTTGTTATCAGAATCATCAACGACAGTAAGATTGTTCAAATTTATCGGAGAAGTTGCAGAAACGGTATTTCCCAAAACTTCCAATTTCACCTCCGTTCTGGTTGGCGTTGTGCACCCGTTTTCGGTGGCATCAATATAATAAGTTGTTTTTGTGGATGTTGGCGTTGTTGTAAAGGAACTTCCTGTTTCAAAAGGAAATCCGCCAGTTGGCGTGGCGTACCAGTTAATTGTTGCGGTTGCTGATGATGCAGTGGCATTCAATGTTCCTGAATTTCCTTCACAAATAGTAACGTTTGGCGCTGATATTATGGACGGAATAACATTAACTGTAGCAATTACTGGCGTTCTTTTTCCCGTAACACAGCCATTTTCCGATGCCAAAACATAGTAAGTTGTGGTTGCCGAAAGAATCGGTGTTGGAAAATTTGGCCCCGAATGTAATGGTGTTGTGCTGGTTGAAGAATCAAACCATAAAACGGTTGCGCCTAAAGTTGCAGTTGCCGATAAGTTAAAAGTTCCTACACCGCATCGCGTTGCCGGTGTTGTTGCAGTTATTGCAGCCACAGAAATTGTTGTGCTTTCCGGAAGTTTCAAAACGGGATCACCAAGCGTTCCTCCATATTCAACAATGTAACCTTTGGGCTGATAATCGCCCGTGGCTGCACCAGTATTGCTTAAATCGTTCCAGGAACCTGGTTTGCCAACACCGGGAGCGGTGACGTGGGCATAATCTTCATCTCCGGCTTGATTAGGTTCACCACTATTCCAAAAGGCAAAATTTGGTGTTGAGCCATTTATTCCACCATTCCAAAAAACGGTGCCGTTTTCCGGACCTGTAACCCATTTCCAAGTTCCTTCAGAAGCTGCGTCACTTCCGCCAATCCAGCCTGCGCCTGCAGCTTGTTCCCCGGAAAGTTTTGCTTCTTCCGCAGAGGTAATGGTCGCCAAATAGCCCTTTAATCCATAATAAGTTCTCGCTTCGGCAGCAGTTTTTGCATTTTGCCAAGTAATTCCTACATCAGAAACATATTCATAAAAATGGCCTGTTGATGGCAGGTAATTGGCATCTCCAATGGTGAATGAAAATTTTTTTTCGCCCGAAACGGTTGGTGAACTGCTTTCAAAAACGACATCCTTAACAGCGGCGACAATATCTATATAAGTTGCAGTTGCCGAAAGGGAACTTTTCAAGGTTAATTTTCCTTCAGAAGCATTCCAAGAGGCTGTAATATTGGGATGAATTCCCGAAGGAAGAGTTAATTTGTCTTCTCCGTTTTTATATCCTTCAGAAACCTGAATGTAAAAAGCAGCGACTGTTGTGTCGTCCGGGTCGGTAATATTAAAAGAAGTAACCACTTTCATTTGGGTCAAGGGACAATAAATTTGATCTCCGCTTGCTGAAATGTTAGGTGCAATATTTTGTGACCAGCAGTAATTTGTAAAAAACAAGGCCAACAGGGAAAAAAACAAGATGCTATGTTTTTTGAACGGCATGAAGAATGGGTAATTTTTATTAAGATGTAAAAATAAGCAATAGTTTTTAAGGGGAAAGCTTGTTTTAGTTAAAAAAAATTGAATTAATTACTTAAAAATTAATAGTTAACAGTGGTGCGGAAGACGTAGCTTACTATTTTTTCCAAATAATTTTTACCGCTGATAAATGCTCCAGCTCCAAGTGAATTTCAGGCAATTTATGAAATCCATTTTTTAGGTAAAACGGAACAGGTGATTTATAGCCATCACCATTTTGTTTTAAATAATCGGTTTTGTCAATTACCCAACCGTTAAGTTCCGATTCCCTTTTTTTGGCTTCATTCAATAACATGGTTCCAAAACCTTTTACGTGAATTTCGGAAGCTAAAATCATGGCGAACCACTTTTCAGTATTCCTGTCAAAATCAAAATACCAACCTTTTATAGCGCCATTTTTGTTGATTAAAAGCATGTGATGCTGGTTAGCTAATGCATTTAAATAATTTTCAAAATCAGAAAGGCTTTTGTGTGTCAAATTTTTTGGATATTCAGCATTCCAAAGTTCAAAAACTACTTTTATTTGAGAATTGTCAAGGCAATTTGTTATTATTATTTTAATCATATAATAATTGATATTGGATTAATGTTACCAACTTTAAACTAAATTGTATCCGGTTCAATATGAATTAAAACATCATTTATTTCTGGCAATTTCTGCAACAATTCATCCTTTAATCGATGCGCTATTTTATGTCCTTCTGAAACACTAATTGCTCCGTTTACAATTAAATGAAGATCTACATGAAATGAAATTCCAGCCTTTCTCACCAGGCATTTTTCTGTATCAATTACCCCTTCAACACCCACAGAAATCGTTCTAATTTCTGATACCAAATCGTCATATAAATGTTCGTCCATAATTTCGCCGAGTGCCGGTCTAAAAATTAAGTAGGCATTGTAAATAATGAATCCAGAAGCAAATAAAGCCGCCCAGTCATCGGCTTTTTCATAGCCTTCACCCATAAAAATGGCAATAGATATTCCAATAAACGCCATTAACGACGTAATTGCATCACTCCTGTGGTGCCAGGCATCTGCTTTTAGAGAAGAGCTTTTTGTCTCATTGCTTTTTTTGGATACTACCCTAAAAAACAATTCTTTTATCACCACAATTATAGCCAAAACCACCAGTGTATATTTTTTAGGGGCTATTTGTGGCGTTTGCAGATTCTGGATACTTTCATAAGCAATGATGGTTGCGGATAAAACCAGAAATCCAACCACGGCAAACGTAATTAAAGGCTCTGCCCTTCCATGGCCATAGGGATGATTGCCATCGGCTGGTTTTGTGGCATATTTTAGTCCAAACAAAACTAAGATGGAAGAAAAAACATCGGTGGTAGATTCAATAGCATCAGCGATTAATGCGTAAGAATTTCCAAAAATTCCGGTAATTCCTTTGGCAATGGCAAGCAAAGCATTGCCAACAATGCTGAAATAGATGGTGTTAATTGCTTTTTGTTTGTTCGTTTTCATTTTTGTTGAGGTGTTCAAATTCAATTTGAAATGCCCTATTTTTAGCGGGTAAAGATAAGGATTTCATCAAGTATCATTTAGATTAAATTAAATAAATACATATGATAACAGCAATTTATTATATGAATTATGCAATTATAATGTTGAATTTTATTTGCATTAGGGATTGAAGTGAAAATCCTTATTAACGGTTTTTCACCGTTAATAAGATTGAAACGTAAAGCCTGGTCGCTTTTTCAGCGGAATGCCCAAATTTTAAATCTGCCTCCGGAAGGCAAGTTTTCAACCTACTAAAACCACTTTTTCTTTTTAAAATAGAAAATCATGGAAACTGCCAAAATCAGCATAACGCCCAACATCATAAAGTAACCATATTTTAAATGAAGCTCAGGAAGATAGTCGAAATTGGTTCCGTAAACACCGGCAATAAAGGTTAACGGAATAAAAATTACAGAGAAAACGGTTAAAAATTTAATAATGTCATTCAGCTTGCTGCTTATGGTGGTGTGATAAACCTGAAGTTGGTCGGCAAGAATTTCACGATAGCTTTCCAATGACTCAATGGCCTGGTTAACATTGTTTTTTAGATCTTCAAAATTTACAAAAACTTTATCCTCCAATAATTCCGAATCCAATTTTAACAGTTCAACCACTATTTCACGGCAGGGTTTAATGGATTTGTTTAAATAAATAATTTCCTTCTTAAAATTGTTGATTTCCTTTAGGGTAGATTCCTTTGCATTGTTCAGCAAATATATTTCCAGCGATTCAATTTTTTCGCCAATTTGGCTTATGATATAATTATAATTGTCAAAAACAATGTCCATTAAAGCAAAAGCCAAATAATCGGTCCTGGCGCTTCGAATTCTTTTTTTGTTTTTCCGCATTCGTTCTCTTATGGGATCGAAAATGTCGCCTGTTTTTTCCTGGAATAACAGTAAAATATGTTCTTTAATAATAATTACAATATTTTCAGAAGAAATGAAATTTCGTTTTTCATCATACTGCAACATTTTTAAAGAAATATAGAGGCAATTGTCATATTCCTGAATTTTTGGACGCGCATGGGTATTCATGACATCGGCAAGAATTAGTGGATCCAACTCAAATTTGCTTGCAATCTCATCCATAATTTTTACATCATGCAAACCATAAATATTGAGCCAGGTGGTGGTGGCCGTTTTGTTGAATTTCACCACCTCATTTACATCTTTTGCTATAAATTCATCAAGATTTTCAGAATCGTAATCAATAACTTCCAAAATAACATCCTCACTTTTTTTCTCGCCTTTAAAATGGATTTCATAGGGCGACAATCCTAAATGTTCTTTTTTTGTTTTTAAATACCTGGCCATATTTATTTGAAATTATTAAAGGGTTTACAAACTTTTTACAAGCTGAAATCTATCTGACTTTCAAAAAAAGAAAGCGATTAAAATTAGTCAATTTTGTTTTAAAGTGCTCATTTTATTGCATGAAATCAATTTACGGAGTTGCGCTATTTTTTTCTTAATTCATAAAGATCTTTACGTCTTTCTTTCAAATTTCTGACGGTTCCCAGTTGATTTAATTCTCTTAGGGAATCAATATCCACATCGGCAATTAAAATCATTTCAGTATTGGCAGTTGCTTCGGCTTTAATACCGTTGGTTGGAAAGGCAAAATCACAAGGCGTAAACACCACGGATTGCGCATATTGTATGTCCATATTGTGGACTTTCGGCAAATTTCCAACGCTTCCGGCAATGGCAACATAGCATTCGTTTTCTATGGCTCTTGCCTGCGCGCAATTTCGAATCCTTGAATAGCCATTTTGCGTGTCTGTTAAAAATGGGACAAACAATATGTCCATTCCTTCATCGGCCAAAAGCCTTCCAAGCTCTGGAAATTCGACATCATAACATATCAAAATACCTATTTTTCCAGAATCGGTATCAAATGTCTGAATTTTGCTTCCGCCTTGCATTCCCCATACATTGGCTTCATTTGGCGTGATATGCAATTTTTCAAAACGTTCTACTGTTCCATCTCTTTTGCACAAATACCCAACATTGTACAATTTAGCATCAACCATTTCAGGCATACTTCCTGTAATGATATTGATATTGTAAGAAATGGCAAATTTTGAAAATTTATCAACTATGGCTGAAGTATGTTTTGCAAGTTCCCGGATGGCTTCAGACTCTGTTAAATGGTTATTTTCAGCCATTAAAGGGGCATTAAAAAATTCAGGAAAAAGCGCAAAATCAGACCGATATCCAGAAACCGAATCAACAAAAAATTCAGCTTGCTGCAGCAATTCATCTAAATTTTTATAAGCCCTCATTTGCCATTGTATAAGTCCGAGACGCACTATTTTTTTCTTGGTGGTGGCTGAACTTAGGTCTTCTTCTTCATAGTAAATATTGTCCCATTCCAACAGCACCGCATAATCATTGGATGCCTTATCGCCTTCAAGATAATTTTTTAGGATTTTTGCCGGGTGAAAATCATTTGAGATCTGAAAATTAAATACAGGGTCATGAATCTCCTTTTTCTTCACTTTATCAATATATTCTTTTGGGGTAAGTTTATCGGAATACAAGTGATAATTGGGAATTCTGCCGCCAAAAGCAACGCCTCTAAGGTTTAGTTTCTCACACAATTCTTTCCTGTAATCATAAAGTCGCCTACCCAAACGAAGTCCGCGGAATTCAGGTTTAATAAAAACATCAATGCCATACAACATATCACCATCAGGGTTATGGGTGTTAAATGTATAATTTCCAGTAATTTGCTTGTAAGTATGAACCCTTTCAACCCTGCTATAATCCACCATAATGGACAATGCGCAACCGGCAATTTGATTGTTTACTTTTATAACAACCTGGCCTTCAGGGAATCGGCTAATAAGCGATTCCATTTGGCGTTCACTCCAAAAAGCATCGGGAATACCGATGTAGGATTCAATCATCGCTTTTTTAAGTTCCTGATAATCGTCGATGCTTAAAAAAGACAATTCAATATTTTCTATTTTTTTCATATTTGAAGGGAGGATTTGCTGCTGTTTGCACAAAAGAAAATCATAAACAGCCTATTTTGGTAAAAATACGATTTTTTGGGAGATGATTAATATTGAGAATGAGGATTTTAAATGTTTTGGGCCTGCCCGCCTTTTTGGTGGGCGTTCCCGCTAAAAAGCGGTCGGGCTTTCCGCTGTAAGTCCTCGTCACGCCCAAAAGCGTGTCTGTGGGCTTTACGCTTCAATCCCTAACGCGAATTCAAATAAAAATTAAAAAACCGCCTCAGTTATGAGACGGTTTTTTAAAGTGGAGAAGATCGGGCTCGAACCGACGACCTCTTGGCTGCCAGCCAAGCGCTCTAGCCAACTGAGCTACATCCCCAATTTTTTAATTTTCAACCTGTGGCTTTCTTGTTGAAACCTACATTTAAAATGTAGTGGCGCAAAAATACATAATTTTTTTAAATGTGTTTGAAAATTTTTAAACGTTCTTCTACGATAAATTATTAAATCGAAAAAATTTAGATAATGTTTAGTTACCGAATCATTTTGAAAATTCCTGCACCATAAATTTTAACGTCGCTTTTTTGAATGCAAAACCAATATTGTAAAGATTGTTACTTTTTAAGTCCTATTTTTCCTTTAAATTTGTAATAAATAATAAAAAATCATGATCAATAAAATTGAAGTAAGCTGGAAAGGCGAAATGCTTTTTGAATCTGTGGCACCTGAAGGAAAAGTTATGATTGATGCCGCTGAAGAGTCTGGCGGACAAGGGAAAGGATTGCGCCCAAAAGCAATGATGTTAACTTCTTTGGCGGGTTGTACGGCCATGGACGTTGCTTCTTTATTGAAAAAAATGCGTGCTGAAGTTGAAGATTTTAAAATTGAAGTGGAAGGAAATCTTACTGAAGAGCACCCAAAATTTTACGATAAGGTAAAAGTTACCTATCTTTTCTTCGGCAAAGATTTTCAAAAAGACAAAATTGAAAAAGCAGTAAATCTATCTGTTGAAACTTACTGCGGAGTGATGCATATGTTCAGACAATTTGCCGAAGTAAGCATCGAAATTCAATATATCGATAAATAAAGTTTATTTGTTGATGTGCTTATTAGTTTAAAAGTTGAAAAGCTCAAGGCAATTGGCAATTGGCAAAAATACCAACATACCACAATCCAAAATACTAATAGACTAAAAATTGCTTACTTTTGGAAAAAAGCAATGCTATGCGATGGAAATTAAAACCGGAAACAAACCGGGAAATCACTTCAAAACTAGCCCAGGATTTGGGAATCGAATATACGTTGGCCAAACTGTTGGTTCAGCGAAATATTGAAACCTACGACCAGGCCAAATCCTTTTTTCGCCCCAATTTAAAAGACCTTCACAATCCTTTTTTAATGAAGGATATGGACAAAGCTGTTGAACGCATCGAACGTGCAATGACCGAAAACGAAAACATTTTGGTATATGGTGATTATGATGTGGATGGCACCACGTCCGTTTCCATGCTTTCATCCTATCTAAAAACATTTTATCCAAATATTGCCACTTATATCCCAGACAGATATGCCGAAGGTTACGGCATTTCCTTTTTGGGAATCGATTTTGCCCAAGACAATGACATTTCTTTAATTATTGCGTTGGACTGTGGCATAAAAGCGATCGATAAAGTGAACTATGCAAAAGAAAAAGGCATCGATTTTATTATTTGCGACCACCACCGTCCGGGAAATGAAATTCCTGATGCTGTTGCGGTTTTAGATCCAAAACGTACCGATTGTGAGTATCCTTACGATGAATTGTGCGGTTGCGGTGTGGGTTTCAAGCTAATTCAGGCATTGGCAAGCAAGAGAAACCAAACCATAGACGATTTGGTACCTTATCTGGATTTGGTGGCGACAGCCATTGCTGCAGACATTGTTCCCATCACCGGAGAAAACAGGATTTTAGCTTATTTTGGGTTGCAGGTAATCAATTCCAATCCGAGAAACGGCATAAAAGCGATGATTCACCAAATAAAAAAGGCTGAATTGAACATTACCGATGTGGTGTTTATTATTGCGCCAAGAATTAATGCCGCAGGTAGGATTAAACATGGAAATTACGCTGTTGAATTGTTGACCGAACTGGACTTTGATTCGGCCGTTAAATTCGCTTTGGAAATAGAACAAAACAACAACGACCGTAAGGATTTGGATAAATTAATTACCAGTGAAGCCTTGCTCCAAATTGAAGAAAATAGTGAGCAGCATAATTATTCAACAGTTGTTTATGCCGAAAATTGGCACAAAGGCGTTATTGGGATTGTGGCTTCCAGACTTATAGAAACTTATTACAAACCAACCTTGGTTTTCACAAAAAGCGGCGACAAGTTGGCGGCATCGGCACGTTCCGTAAAAGGATTTGACGTTTATGAAGCGCTGGAGCAATGCTCAGAATTTATTGAGCAGTTTGGCGGACATAAATATGCGGCCGGACTCACTTTGAAAGAAGAAAATTACCAAAATTTCAAATTGAAGTTTGAAGAAGTTGTAAAAAACACGTTGCCTGAGGAATTGAGAACGCCCGAAATTGCGATTGATGCAGAAATTAGCCTTTCTGAAATTACGCCTAAATTTTTCAGAATCATGAATCAACTGTCGCCTTTCGGTCCGCAAAATATGAAACCCGTTTTTATGTGCGGTGGATTGCGGGATAACGGCTATGGCAAGAAAGTTGGCTCAGACGAAACGCATTTAAAACTGAATCTTTTTGAAGGCACCAACCAAACTACCTACAACGCCATCGGTTTTGGCATGGGCGACAAACATGAAATCACGCAAAATAAAAACGCGTTTAAAGCCGCTTTTTGCATCGATGAAAATGAGTGGAATGGCTATAAAACGCTGCAGCTTTTGCTGAAAGATCTAGAAGTTGAAAGTTGAAAAGTTATATGTTAAAAGTTAAATGTTTTTTTAATCCAAATCAAACTCCCTTTCCTTCGGAAAGGGTTGGGGATAGGATAGTTAAATGTTATAAAAATTAAATTTAAACGATTAAACAGTTATGCGATTAAACAATAAAAAAAACAGATAGAGAATTTTTCCCCTACCTGTTTTTTATGATTTGGTTTTTAAATTACAATGTTTCTTTCAGCCATTTGAAAAATTCACGTTGCCAAACCAAACTGTTCTGATTGTCTAAAATCCAGTGATTTTCTTCAGGAAAATATAATAATTTACTTTTGAGGCCTTTCAATTGTGCTGCCTGAAAAGCTTCCAATCCTTGTCCGATTGGCACCCTAAAATCTTTTCCGCCCTGAATGATCATAATAGGCGTATTCCACTGGTCAACTTTTTCTACAGGGTTGAATTCAGTATAGGCTTTTTGCGCATCAACATTGTTTTTATCCCAATAAGCGCCACCCAAATCCCAATTCACAAAGAACAATTCCTCCGTGGTTCCGTACATGCTTTTCCAGTTGAAAATACCATCGTGAGAAATAAAACTTTTGAATCTTCCTTCATGAATTCCAGCCAAATAAAATACGGAATAACCGCCATAACTTGCGCCTATGGCACCCAAACGATTTGCATCCACATAAGGTTCCTTGGCCATTTCATCAATGGCAGATAAATAATCCTGCATATTTTGTCCGCCATAATCCTTGCTGATTTGTTCGTTCCACTCCACCCCATAACCCGGCATTCCCCTTCTGTTTGGCGCAACAATAATATAACCGTTTGCTGCCATTAACTGAAAGTTCCATCGTAAAGAATAAATCTGGCTTAAAGCGCCTTGTGGTCCGCCCTGACAGTATAAAATCGTAGGATATTTTTTTGCAGGATCAAAATCTGGCGGATAAATAATCCAGGTCAGCATTTCTTTGCCGTCTGTTGTTGTAATCATTCTTTTTTCAACCTTACTCAACTTAATCGTATTGTAAAAAGCGTCGTTTGAATGGGTTAATGGCGTCATTTTTCCGTCTTTTAAATTAACGGTGTATAACTCAGGCGCATGGTTCATATCTCTTCTGCTCACCACAATCGTATGTTTTGATTGGCCCACAATGCTGTGAACATCAAATTGTCCGTTTGTAATTTGTTTCAGCGAGCTGCTTTTCTTTCCTGAAACAGGAATTCCGATTTCAAACAATTGAACTGTTCCCAAAACCGGCGCCACAAAATAAATTTTATCGCCCTTGTCTTGCCACACAAAGCTGTCAACGGTTCCGTCCCAGTTTGCGGTTAAATTGATGGAAGCGCCATTTACAGTGACAATAATGTCTTTTTTATCCGATTCATAACCATCTCTGCGCATTTGCAGCCAGGCCAATTGGCCTTTGGAAGAAAATGCCGGATCTGTGTCGTAACCTTTGTTTTCGGAAGTTAAATTTGTGGTGGTTTTTGTTTCCAGATTGTATTGGTAAATATCGGTATTGGTGCTGGAGGCATAAGCAGCGCCGCTTAATTTTTTAGACACATATAAGATATTTTTGCTGTCGGGACTCCACAAATAATCTTCAGATCCGCCAAATGGTTTTTGCGGACTGTCGAAAGGTTCTGTGGCCATAATATCGATTGGTTCAGAAGCAATTTCTGTAATCGGTTGATACATGATATGGCTGTAAGCGCCGTCTTCCCATGTGTCCCAATGTCGATAATTGAGTTCGTCATAAATTTGAACATTTGAATTGGAAGCATCCGGATAAAATTCTTTACCTGTAATGTTTTTAAGTTTTACTTCCGCAGTCGAAATTTTGTATTTGCCATCGGGCGAAACACTTTTATCGGCAATTAGCGCTTTATAATCAGTAATTACCTGAATATCTCCACCGGCAATTGGCATTTGATAAGTTGTGGTTGATTTGCTGTTTGTTTCTAGGCTGTAACCGGTAATGCTGTAAATAAGGCTGTTGCCATCTTTGGTGAAACCTATTTCTGAAACTTTGTTGAGTTGAAGAAGCTTTTCTGGTGTCATTACCTCTTGGGCCGACATCACAAAAAACGCAAATGAAAATAAAAAAGGGATTACTATTTTATGCATAATTTTTTCTTTTTGGGTTTTATGAACTTAATCAACAAATTTATTGATTTTAATTTTCATTTCTGTTGGTGAATTTGTAATTATTTACCTTTTTTTGATAAGATATAATGATTATAAATAGCAATTCAATTTGCGTTAGTGATAGCAGCGACATACTTTTTTGAAATGCAATGAAAAAAAAGATATAGCGGATAGCGCGACCTGAAAGGAAACGCCCACCGAAAAGGCGGTCAGGCTCAAAATAAATGGTTTAATCGTGTAATTGTTTATTTTTGATTGAGATGCCAAATACTTAAAAAACCTCCTTTATCAGGTACAAATAAACCGGATAATGATCGCTGTAGCCACCTGTAAATCCGCCATTTCCAAAACTTCTGAAAGGATAGCCTTTGTATTTTCCGGTTTGTGTGGTTAAATATTGCGGCTTAAAAATGGCCGGTTTGTACATTTTATAGGACGAAAAGTCGTTTGTGGTTGTTAACAACGGCGAAGTAAACATAATTTGGTCGAAGAGGTTGATATTGTCCCTATAAGCCAAGGTATTTTGTCCGCGTTTAAACATATCTTCCATTGGGTTATAAATGTCGCCATCTTGCACCTCCGATTTTTTGGCTTTCGTTTTTAAAATGTTTTTCAGGCTGCTGTTGCTGGGGTCATCATTTAAATCGCCCATCAAAATAATTTTAGGATTTGCATCAGTTTCTTTTATTTTGGCGATTATTTGGGTATTTAAAAACGCCGCTTTTTCTCTCTTTGATCGGCTTTTTGCTTCACCGCCAAGTCTTGAAGGCCAGTGATTTACAATAATATGAATGAGCTCGTCGCCCAAATAGCCTGAAACCAACAATTGGTCTCGAGTATAAATGCGATAGCCGTCATCGCCCCACAAACGCAATTCAAAAATTTCGTGATAAATGGGTTTAAAAAAGTTTGTTTGATACAAAAATCCCACATCAATGCCTCTGATATCGGGAGAATCGTAATGAATTATGCCATATTGTTTGTCCTTTAAAAAGGAAGTGTTCACCAAATCTTCCAAAACACCATAATTTTCAATTTCTGCAACGCCAATAATTACCGGACTGTTTTTGGCTTCTGCCAAGCCAATTTCAGAAAGCACTTTTGCCATATTGTTCAGTTTCAGCTGATAAATAGCAGCACGGTTTTCTTTAATTTCCATTATCGGACTGGTTTCGTCAAGTTTTAAAGTGTCGTCAACAATATCAAAAAGGTTTTCCAAATTGTAAAAAGCGATGGTTTTGATGTCATATTTTTTTTGGCTGAAAGCAGCCTGAACCACCATCAAAATAAGTAGCACAAGAAGTGTTAGACGTTTCATAGCATTTTTTTAAGCGACTAAGATAGGAACAAATTATAAACGAAATACTTAGCAGAATGCTATATTTCAATAAGATGTCGCAATTATTTTTTTGATTTTTGGCGATGGTAAGCTAAAAAAGACTAATTTCATTAAAAATTGTCTATGAAAATAATAGTTGTTGCCGCTATTGTATGTCTTTTGTATGCCATTAATTCAGGTGCACAAACCCTTTCTTCCATCAACGGAAAAGTTGTTGAAGCCACTTCTGAAGAACCTTTAAAGGGTGTTTCCCTAAAAATTGCGGCACTTAATATTTTTGCGGAAACGAATTTAAATGGAGAATTTATCCTTGAAAATATTCCTCTTGGAAGTTATACGCTACAAATTAGGTTCGAAGGTTACGAAACGCAAGATTTTCCTATCAATATTCTTGACGCGAAAACCTACGAATTAGGCGCTATTTTTTTGCAAAAAGCGATTGTTGAAACTACTGAAACAAGCCTTATTTTCTTAACGGAAGAGGATTTATTGGATGAAGAAGGAAAAACCTCCGATTATATTGCGGGATTGTTCCAGTCTTCCAAAGATGCCTATTTACAGGCCGCAGTTTTCAATTTCAGTCAGGCTTGGTTTAAGGTTCGCGGGTACGATTCCAGTTACGGAACCATTGCCATCAATGGCATTGAAATGAATAAATTGTACGATGGCCGTCCGCAATGGAGCAATTGGGGAGGATTGAACGATGCGTTTAGAAATCAGGAATTTTCCAATGGAATTGCGGCTTCCGACCATGCTTTTGGCGGCATTTTGGGCGCCACAAATTTCAGCACCAGAGCATCTGATTATCAGGCGGTAAAAAAAGTTTCGGTTTCTTCAACCAATAAAAGTTATACCGGCCGCGCGATGGCGACTTACGCTTCCGGATGGAACAAAAACGACTGGGCTTTTGTAGTCTCTGCCTCGCGAAGAATGGCGCAGGAAGGTTATATTGAAGGAACTTCTTATAATGCCTGGTCGGGGTTTTTGGCGGTGGAAAAAAGATTCACCAAAAACCACAGCTTAAATTTTACGGCTTTTGCAACGCCCAATAAACGTGGAAAATCGTCGCCAAATACCCAAGAAGTGTACGATTTAAAAGGTTACCAATACAATGCTTATTGGGGAAATCAGGAAGGCGACAAGCGGAATTCGAGAATCAAGGAAATTTTTGAACCAGTTTTGATGCTCAGCCATTTTTATGAAAGCGAAAGCACTACGATAAAATCTTCCTTGGCTTATCAGTTCGGGCATATGGGCAACAGCCGATTGGGTTATTTTAATGCGCTAAATCCCGACCCGACGTATTGGAAATATTTGCCGAGCAATTTTTTGAGATACCCTGAAAATCCGGATTACACAAATGCTTATTTAAGCGAACAGGAATTTTTGAAAAACGGACAAATAAAATGGAATGAACTCTATCAGTCAAATGCCGACAATGGCAATTCGCTGTATTATTTGTATGAAGATCGGGTTGATGACACGCAATTTTCGGCTAATTCGCTCATCAACGCAAAATTTAACGATCATCTGAATTTCAGCGGAGGCGTTTCCTTCAAAAATTTAAAGTCTAAAAATTATGCAAATATGCTGGATTTGTTGGGCGGAAACGGTTTTGTGGATTTAGACCAATATGCCCTGGGCGATGCACAGCAAAACGATTTAAACAATCCGAACCGAACCATTCTTGAAAACGACAAATTTCAATACAATTATAATGTGAATGCTTTTACGGCAAGCGCTTTTGGGCAAGTTCAGGGAACTCAAAACAACTTCGATTATTTTGTGGGATTGAACGTAATAAGCACCAATTACCAGCGGGAAGGCTTGTTTAAAAATGGCACTTATTTTGAAAATTCCTTCGGAAAAGGAGAAAAACAAAAATTTATGGATTTCGGCCTAAAAGCAGGCGCCACCTATAAAATCACGGGGCGACATTTGATCATCTTAAATGGCGCTTATACCACAAATGCGCCCACCATTAAAACCGCATTTTCCAATTCACGGGTCAATAACAGCATCACGCCCGATTTAACGAGCGAGAAAATTGTTACCGGAGATTTAAGTTATGTATTTCGGGCGCCAAAAATCCAATCCAGATTAACGGCTTATTACACCAAATTTAGCGATGCCATAGAAACTTCCTTCTTTTTTGCGGAAGGTTTGTTGGGAGATCAGGCCGATTTTGTGAACGAAATTATTACAGGTGTCGACAAAACGAATATGGGCGCGGAATTAAGTTTCGAATATCAGGTTTTGCCAACCGTAAAACTGCTTGCTGCAGGTTCTGCTGGGCAATTTACGTACAGCAACAATCCGCAATTGTACTTGATTTCTGAAAGTTTTTCAGATTTAAACAGCAATTTCGGAACGGCTTATTTGAAAAATTACCACATTTCCGGAACGCCACAACGTGCCTATTCTTTTACTTTTGAATACCGCGATCCGGCTTATTGGTTTTTTCAGATAAACGCCAATTATTTGACCAACAATTACCTTGATATTTCTCCATTGCTGCGAACCAATAATTTTTATCTGGATTCCGACAGCGTGCCTTTTTTGGATGATGAAACCGGTTTGCAGGTTACCCAGGAACAGGTTGACCATTTGTTGAAACAGGAAAAATTTGACCCAACTTTTTTGGTGAATGCCGTTGGCGGAAAATCGTGGAAAATTAACGACTATTATCTCGGGTTTTTTATGGGCATTAACAATATTTTGGGGGAATTGTTTAAAACTGGCGGATTTGAGCAATCGCGGAAATCCAATTATCCCGAATTAAAACAAGACAAACAATTGGAGAAACCCATTTTCGGACCAAAATATTGGTACGGCGGAAAGACCTCCTATTACCTTAACTTATATGTAAGATTTTAAAAATTATCGCTATGAAAAATAATAAAAAAACACTCAAAACAGCACGATTTCTTCTATTAATTTTCCTTTTTGCCGGCTGTGTAAAAGATGGGGATTTTGAAACGCCAAATGTGGATTGCAACGAACCGCAACTTACGGCAACAACCACGATTCAGCAGGTAAAAGAAATGTACAAATTTGGCGTCGGAAGCATTATTGAAACCGATATTATTATGGAAGGATATGTGGTTTCCAGCGATAAATCTGGGAATATTTATAAGTCAATTTCCATTCAGGACAAACCCGAGAATCCTACTGCGGCAATCAAAATTTCCATCAACCAAACCAACATTTATACCCGATACAATGTGGGACGAAAAATTTATGTGAAATTAAAAGGTTTGGCGGTTGGTTACAGTTTTGGAAGCGTGCAAATAGGAAAAGCTACTGGAACTGGTTTGGAAGGTATTTTAGGGTCGGAACTCGATAAATATATTGTGCGTTCCTGCGAAGTTGCCGAAATAATTCCCAAAAAAGTTGCGATTGCAGACTTGAATAAAGACCTGCTGGAAATGCTTATAGAAATTGAAAATGTTCAGTTTAAATCGAGTGAAATTGGACAAACCTACGGAAATGCCGACAATACCGTAACCGTAAATCGGGTGCTGCAAAGTGTTGACAATTCCTGCACTTTTTTGGATGAAGTTATATTAAGAAATAGCGGATTTGCCAGTTTTAAAAACAAGATGCTTCCCGAAGGAAAAGGAAGTGTCGTTGCTATTTTTAGCAATTATTATGACGATTTTCAATTGTATTTGCGCGATACGGACGATGTAAAATTAACCGAAACACGGTGCGATGCGTCCAATTCGTTTCTGCCAACTATTTCTTTGGCGGAAGTTAGAGAAATGTACCAAGGAACCATGGTTGAATTTGGCGTAAGCAACAATTACGTAGTTGAAGGCTATGTGGTTTCAAGCGATGAAAATGGAAGTTTTGAGAAAAAATTGGTGATACAGGATGCTGTTGAAAATGCAACCGCCGGTATTCAGGTGTTGGTTGATTCAGAAATATTGTTTGAACAATACAACATAGGCGACAAGGTTTTTGTGAAGTTGAATAGGCTTTATATGGCCAAAAAAGACGGCATTTTAACCGTCGGTTTTCCAAAAGGAACTGCTATAACCGAAATTTCAGCAACTCAAATTGGAGATTTCATTTACAACAGCGGTGAAAATTTTAGCATTATTCCCAGGGAAATTTCAATTACTGAAGTGTTAAATCCCGCTTTTGAAAATACGTTGGTAAAAGTAAAAAATGTACAATTGGTTCAAAACGAGCTGGGTTCGGCGTTTACCTATTTCAGCGGCACCAACAACGGATTTCGAACGTTGGAAACCTGCAACGAATCCACAAAACTATCGGTTTTCACCAACGGCAAAGCCACTTTTGCAAACGAATTATTTCCGCAGAGAAAAGGAAATATCACCGGTGTTTTAAGCAATGTTCTTGAACTGAGAGCTGTTTCCGACGTTCAGTTTTCTGAAGCCTATGCAGCTTGTGAGGTTTTTGTCCCAAAAATCATGATTACTGAAGTTGCAGATCCAAAAAACAATGTTTCTGCGCGATTTGTGGAGCTTTACAATGCAGGAAATGGCGAAGTAAATTTAACGGGCTGGAAACTGAATAAATATTTGAACGGAGCGACAACGGTTTCCGGTTCTCCGTTGGCATTGACAGGCATCGTAATTCCGCCTGGCGGATTTGCCATTATTGCCGGCAGCGAGTACAAAATATTGTTTAATGACACCCCAAACATTGAAACAAGTTATATTTCAGGAAACGGCGACGATGTATATGAATTGATAAACAATACCGGCGCAAGAATGGATATTTTTGGAGTTATTGGCCAAGACGGAAACGGCACAAATTGGGAATATTTAGATGGAAAGGCGACAAGAAACTTAACGGTTTCTGCGCCAAATCCTATATTTACTATTAGCGAATGGGGTATTTATTCGGCCGCTTCAAATGCGAATATTACAAATCCGAATTCACCGCAAAATGCGCCAGAGGGTTTTAATCCAAGAGTGAGGTGATGTTTTTATTTTGATGCGAAATGTAATTTTATTATGCTACTTTACAAGTCTGCGCAAGGCAGCCCATTGTTTCAACATTTCCCTTGAATCCTGCGCCGGATAGCCCAACACTGTTTTACCAGCTTCAACATCATTCATCACACCAGAACCGCCTGCCACCACTGCGCCCGAATGAACGGTAACGTGGTCTTTAATGGAAGCGCTACCGCCAATAACAACGCCGTCGCCAAGCGTAACAGAACCTGCCAAACCGCTGTGGCCAGCCATAATGCAAGAGCGTCCCATAATGCTGTTGTGCGCAATTTGCACAAGATTGTCAATTTTACAGCCATCTCCTATTTGTGTGGCGCTAAACTTGCCTCGATCCACGCAAGAATTTGAGCCTATTTCCACATAATTTCCAATAACCACATTGCCAATGTGCGGAATTTTAACCAAGCCCCTGCCGTCTTCACTGGCACAATAGCCAAATCCGTCTCCGCCAATGCTCACGTTGAGATGAAAAATGCAAAAACTGCCTATTTCACTGCGTTCCCTAATTACGGTTCCTGACCAAATCACCGTTCCATTTCCAATGCTGGTTTCATCAAAAATGGTCACATTTGGATACAAAACTACGCCATCACCCAACACCACGTTTTTTCCGACATAACAGTTTGCCCCAATTTTACAGTTTTTTCCAATGGTTGCTGAAGCATGAACAACCGCAGTGGCGTGAACTGCTTCCTCAAAAACTGGCGAATCCGGACTGAATATTTCCAGCAACCTGGCCATTGCCAAATCGGCATTTTTTACTTTGATCAAGGCGCGATTTTCGCCGGGTTCAAAGTCCAGGTCTTCATTCACAATTGCCGCACAGGCTTTTGAGGTTTCCCACAAACGCACATATTTTTTGCTTCCTATAAATGAAATATGGTTGTTGCCGGCCTTTTCCAATTGTTCCGGTCCGCTTATTTGGTGGCTGGTATTTCCAACCAAAGTGCCTTTTAAGAGCTGGTTGATTTCCTTAACTGAAAATGTTTTCATGGATTTTCTTCGGTATAAAGTTTCATTGGTTTTTATTGATTTTGTCTGATAAAAACCGGCCGCAAATTACAATAAAATTTGATTGGAAGAGAAGTCGGATTAAATTTAGGATTTACGATTGCTTTTTCTTGATGAAACCAGCAATCAATTTAAATAAAAGCCCGCAACACAAAATCAAAATTGAACTTGGTAATTTGTATCTTTGCGTATTAAACGAAAAGACATCAAATTGGCAGAAACTATTTTTTGCTTCAATTTTTTAATATAAATATAGCTTCCGGCTATTTTGATTATGACTGAAATTATAGAAGATAATACGGAAAAAGTTGTTTTGATTGGGCTGATTACGCAATATCAAAATGAAGAGAAATGCAATGAATATTTGGACGAGCTGGAATTTTTAACGCTCACCGCAGGCGGAATGGCCGTAAAAAGATTTGTCCAAAAGTTAGATACGCCCAATCCAAAAACATTTATCGGAACCGGTAAATTGGAGGATGTGCGCCAATATATTGAAGCCAACAACATTGGAACGGTTATTTTTGATGATGAATTGCGGTCCTCCCAACTGCGAAATATTGAGAAAGTGCTGAACGTTAAAGTGCTGGACAGAACCAACCTAATTCTCGATATTTTTGCGGCAAGAGCGCAAACAAGTTATGCAAGAACGCAAGTTGAATTGGCGCAATGCCAATATTTATTGCCTCGCTTGACCCGACTTTGGACCCACTTGGAACGTCAAAAAGGGGGAATTGGATTGCGTGGTCCGGGTGAAACCGAAATTGAAACTGACCGACGAATTATTAGGGACAAGATTTCCTTGCTGAAAAAAAAACTGGAGATTGTGGACAAACAAATGGCCGTTCAACGCAAAAACCGAGGAAAAATGGTGCGCGTTGCTTTAGTGGGATACACCAATGTTGGGAAATCAACTTTGATGAATGTGGTGAGCAAAAGTGAAGTTTTTGCCGAAAATAAATTGTTTGCAACCTTGGACACGACCGTTAGAAAAGTGGTGATTAAAAATCTTCCGTTTTTGTTGACAGACACTGTTGGCTTTATCAGAAAATTGCCTACACAGTTAATAGAATCGTTTAAATCTACCTTGGATGAGGTTCGGGAAGCTGATTTGTTGCTTCATGTAGTGGATATTTCACATCCAAATTTTGAAGATCATATGGCTTCCGTAAACAAAACTTTGGCCGAAATTGGAAGTGCCGACAAACCAACCATTATTGTCTTTAACAAAATTGATGCGTTTACGCACCAAACTATTGAATCGGATGATTTGGTGACCGAAAAAACGGAAATTCACTTTTCTTTGGACGAATGGAAAAAAACCTGGATGAACAGGCTAAACAACAATTGCGTGTTTATTTCTGCGTTGAACAAAGAAAATATGGAAGCTTTCAAGGAAAAAGTTTTTGAAGAAGTGAAAAAAATTCACATCACGCGTTTTCCTTATAACGATTTGTTGTATGAAGAATTTGAAGAGGAGATTTAATAAAATTCCATTAAAAAGACAGTTCTAAAAAACTCAGCAAAAACTTAATTGTTGCTTTTAAAAAGCGGTACGGTAGAGCAGGCTTCGCCAAACATAATGGATTTTACCACCGGCTGTAATTTTTCAATCAGTTGAATATAAGCGGTTTCCGGAATTGGTTTGTTGGAGCAGCCTTTGATAATTACAGGTTTTCCTGCAAAATCTTTCACCTCAAAATGCGCGATGATGTCCTGAAAAATGGAAGTTTCCAAGGCGGCCAAATTTCCGACCACAATTTTTTTGGCAAAAGGAGAAACATAGGTGGTAATCAGCATATAGGCCCAAGAAGGAATAATGGCGTCAGAAGAACAAGATAATGCAACATATTCATCTTTGTACTGGCACCAATCGTGGTTTTTCAGGTGTTCCCTAAAATCGGTTTCTTTCAAAATTTGTTCGTGAAACAGCCAGTTTTTAATGTCTATGACCCTTCTTGTGCCTTTCGGATAAAAATCTTCCAGGTCAATTGTTTTCAACTTGCTGTTCGCAACCCTATTTACAATTTCATCAGCCATTTATAGAAACCCGAGTTCTAATTTTGCTTCTTCACTCATCATATCCTGCGTCCACATTGGGTCAAAAGTAATTTCAACTTCGGCATTTTTAACTTCCTCAATGGTTTTTACTTTTTCCTCAACTTCCACAGGCAATGTTTCTGCAACGGGACAATTGGGTGAAGTTAGGGTCATTAATATTTTAACGTCGTTGTTTTCACTCACAAAAACGTCATAAATTAAACCCAATTCAAATATATCAACAGGAATTTCAGGATCGTAAATAGTTTTTAGTTTCGCAACTATTTTATCGCCAAGTTCTTGTGCGTGTGTGCTGTTCATTTTAAAAGCCTTTCTTTATATTCATTCTAAATAAGGGCAAATATACAATTATTTACCTATTCGCGTAACTATTTACGGCTAATTTCTCATCTCTTCAATAGAATATTTTGGGCCTGCCCGCCTGTTTGGTGGGTGTTCCCGCCTTTTCGGCGGTCGGGCTTTTGTGGCTCGCTTCCCGTAAAAAAAACGGGAGAGCTCAAACAAACCACGCAATCCCTAACACAAATTGAGTTGGAAAGTTAATGATGCGTAATATTGGTTTTTTTAGCTGAATTTCCTAAGCTAGCGCGAGCTTCCAGCTCGTGACTGCGTGATTAGAGTTAACAAAAGCACAAGCGAGACGCTCGCGCTAGCAGATGATTTTTTTGATACTTTCGTCTTCGGACTTCCCTCTTCCGTCTCCGGACTTCCGTCTTTTTTAACTCATTTTCGACTGAAAAGCCAGCGCGTACAATTTTATTTGTTTAATCATGGAGACCAATCCGTTGGCGCGCGTTGGCGACAAATGTTCTTTCAGGCCAATTTTATCCACAAAATACAAATCGGCATCCAAAATATCTTTAGGTTTTTGGTTGTTGAAAACGCGTAACAATAGCGCCACAATTCCTTTGGTTAAAATGGCATCGCTGTCGGCCGTAAATTTAATTTTGTCGCCTTCAATTTCAGAATGCAGCCATACTTTTGATTGGCAGCCCGAAATTAAATTTGAATCGGTTTTAAATTCATCCTTAATCATTGGTAATGATTTTCCCAGTTCAATCATATATTCATAACGTTCCATCCAATCTTCAAACATGGAAAACTCGTCTATAATTTCTTCTTGTATTTCTTTGATAGTCATTTTTTAAACTTATTTTTGCAAAAGTAAACACATGGTTTCTCTAAAAAAAATATTAGACAAATTAATCCCGTGCAACAGTGTGCTAACTACCGTAAAATATGAGTAAATTATTAATTATAGGAACCGTTGCTTTTGACGCCATTGAAACGCCGTTTGGAAAAACGGACAAGATTTTAGGAGGTTCCGCAACCTATATTTCCCTTTCTGCAGCACAATTTGGCATTTATTCAGGAATTGTTTCTGTAGTTGGAGGTGATTTTCCGAAGAAATATTTAGAAAAATTAAATCTGAAAAACATCAATACCGATGGCATTGAAATTATTGAGGATGAAAAAACATTTTTTTGGAGCGGCAAATACCACAACGATTTAAATTCGAGAGATACCTTAATTACCGATTTAAACGTATTGGCAAATTTTAGGCCTGTTGTTCCGGATAATTTTACGGATACCGATTATTTAATTTTAGGAAATTTACATCCGGCCGTTCAAATGTCAGTCATCAAACAAATTCCTGTTCGCCCAAAATTGGTGGTGTTGGACACAATGAATTTTTGGATGGACAATACCTGGAACGAGTTGATGGAAGTGATTGCAAAAATAGATGTGATTACCATCAATGATGAAGAAGCGCGCCAGCTTTCCGGAGAATATTCTTTGGTAAAAGCGGCTCAAAAAATTCAGGAAATGGGACCAAAATATGTGGTGATAAAAAAAGGCGAACACGGCGCTTTGTTGTTTAACGGCGACAATGTGTTTTTTGCGCCTGCATTGCCTTTGGAAGAAGTTTTTGATCCAACCGGAGCAGGAGACACTTTTGCGGGCGGATTTATTGGCCATATTACCAAAACAGGAGATATTTCTTTTGAAAATATGAAACGCGCAGTGATTGCAGGCTCAAACCTGGCTTCATTTTGTGTAGAGAAATTTGGCACCGAACGCATGGAAAATTTGACGCACCCGGAAATACAAAAACGATTATTACAATTTAAACAATTAACCCAATTTGAAATTGAATTAGGTTAAAATGAATTCCGCACGCGTGCGGAATTTTTTATTTGAATCACAATTAATGCTACTACTATGAGCGACGCTATTAAACACGAATGTGGAATTGCAATGGTTAGAATGTTAAAACCATTACAATATTATAAAGACAAATACGGAACGGCGTTTTATGGCTTAAACAAAATGTATTTGTTGATGGAAAAACAGCACAATCGCGGTCAGGATGGTGCAGGTTTGGCAAGCATAAAATTTAACGTGCCTCCAGGAACACGGTATATTAGCCGTATCCGCTCCAATGAAGATCAGCCGATTCAAGATATTTTCGACCAAATTAACGGCCGATTAAACAATTTAAATATTGAATTTCCCGATAAAATTGACGATGTGGAATGGCAACTGAACAATGCGCCATATATTGGAAATCTGTATTTGGGACATGTGCGTTACGGTACTTTTGGAAAAAACAGCATTGAAAGTGTTCACCCATTTTTGCGCCAAAGCAACTGGATGCACAAATGTTTAATTGTTGCCGGAAATTTCAACATGACCAATTCTAAGCGCTTGTTTAACGACTTGGTTGAAATAGGGCAGCACCCGAAAGAAATGACCGATACGGTGACCGTGATGGAAAAAATAGGTCATTTTATCGATGATGAAGTGGCCAAGTTGTACGAAAAAATTAAAAAGGAATTTGGCGTTACCAAAAAGGAAGCTTCTCCTATGATTGAGGAACGCATCAATATTAAAAAAATCTTAAAAAGATCGGCAAAAAATTGGGACGGCGGCTATGCAATGGCGGGTTTATTGGGTCACGGCGATGCATTTGTATTGCGCGATCCATCAGGAATCAGGCCTGCATTTTATTATGCTGATGACGAGTTTGTGGTGGTTGCCTCGGAACGCCCTGCCATTCAAACTGTTTTTAATGTGGCTATAGAAGATGTTAAGGAAATTGAAAGAGGCCATGCCTTAATCATAAAACGAAGCGGTAAAATTTCCATGGCTAAAATTAAGGAGCAACTGCCAAATAAGGCCTGTTCTTTTGAACGCATTTATTTCTCTAGGGGAAGTGATGCTGATATTTATATTGAGCGTAAAAATTTAGGGAAATTGGTTTTTCCGCAAATTGTGGAGAAAATAAAAGGCGATATCAGAAACACGGTTTTCTCCTACATTCCAAATACTGCGGAAACTTCTTTTTACGGTTTGCGCGAAGCTGCCGTAGATTTTTTGAATGTTCAAAAAACAGACGCTATTTTAAAAGGCCGACGCAGTTTGTCGGCTGAAAAAGTGACTGAAATATTGGCAGAAATGCCACGTATTGAAAAACTTGCCATTAAAGACGCGAAACTGCGAACTTTTATTGCCGATGACACCAGCAGAGACGATTTGGTGGCGCATATTTACGACGTTACTTATGGCATTGTAAAACCAACCGACAATTTGGTGATTATTGATGACAGCATTGTGCGCGGAACAACCTTAAAGAAAAGCATTATAAGAATTTTGGATCGATTGCATCCTAAAAAAATCATTGTTGTCTCCTCGGCGCCGCAAATCCGTTACCCTGATTGTTACGGAATTGATATGGCAAAATTGGGCGATTTTATTGCTTTTAGAGCCGCTTTGGAATTGTTGAAAGAAACAAACCAGTACCATATTGTGCAGGAAGTTTATAACAACTGCAAAAGCCAACAACCTTTGGAAGACACGGAAATTAAAAACGCCGTATTGGAAATTTACAGGAACTTTAGCGATGAACAAATTTCCGATAAAATTGCCGAAATGTTAAAAACACCGGAAATTAATGCAGAAGTTGAAATCATATTTCAGTCGGTTGAAAATTTACACATTGCTTGTCCAAACCATTTGGGCGATTGGTATTTTACGGGTGATTATCCAACTCCCGGCGGAAACCGCGTGGTAAACGATGCTTTCATTAATTTTTATGAAGGAAGCGACAAAAGGGCGTACTAAAAAAAGTAAAAATATAGTCCGAAGACGGAAGTCAGAAGACAGAGGGTTAAGGTGAAATTTTAAGTTTATTTCAAGACCAACTATTTTCATATATTTAGCATTGGTTTAAAAACTTATTGCCAAATTGGCGATTCAGTTTTCAAGGAACAATAATATAACAGCTTCAACACCTCTATTTTGAAAGATATTTTACTGATTACGCCTCCTTTTACGCAATTAAATACGCCTTATCCCGCCACGGCATATTTGAAAGGGTTTTTGAATACAAAAGGCATCAGTTCTTTTCAAATGGATTTGGGCATTGAGGTGATTTTAGAACTTTTTTCCAAAGAAAGTTTAAAAAAACTATTCGATTTTGCTTTTGAAAATGATAAGATTGTCCCTGAAAATGCACAGCGAATTTATGCCTTGAAAGCCGATTATTTAAAAACCATTGGTGATGTCATTGGATTTTTGCAGGGAAAAAACCAAACGATTGCAAGGCAAATTTGCACGTCAAATTTTCTCCCGGAAGCTTCGCGGTTTTCTGAACTTGATGAGTTGGAATGGGCTTTTGGAAATATGGGAATTCAGGACAAGGCAAAACATTTGGCAACCTTATACCTCGAAGATTTATCCGATTTTATCGTGGAATGCATTGACGAAAATTTTGGTTTTAGCCGTTATGCCGAAAGATTGGGACAAAGCGCCAATGACTTTAATGGTCTGCACGAAAATCTGCAACATGAAATTACCGTTATTGATGCAATTTCGCTGAAAATTCTGGATGCAACCTTAAAGGAAATTCAACCAAAACTGGTTTGTTTTTCGGTGCCGTTTCCCGGGAATTTGTACAGCGCTTTTAGGTGTGCGCAGTTCATTAAAAAAAACCATCCTGAGATTAAAGTGGCGATGGGAGGCGGCTTTCCAAACACGGAATTAAGAAGCGTTACGGATGTTCGTGTTTTCGACTTTTTCGATTTTATTACCTTGGATGACGGCGAATTGCCGGTTGAATTGTTGCTGTCGAATGTGTTGCATCCTTTGGCGGACAATCCCGATTTTAAGCAGTTCAAAAGAACTTTTTTGAAGGAAAACGGAAAAGTGGTTTACAACAATTTGTCCATTAAAAATGATTACAAACAAGCTTACGTTGGCACGCCGGATTATGCCGATTTGTTGCTCAGCGAATATATTTCCGTCATAGAAATTGCCAATCCGATGCACAGTTTGTGGAGCGACGGCCGTTGGAACAAACTTACGATGGCGCACGGCTGTTATTGGGGAAAATGCACTTTTTGCGATATTTCTCTCGATTACATTAAAATATACGAACCAATCGCCGCAAAAATGTTGGTGGACCGCATTGAAGAAATGATTGCGCAAACCGGCGAAAAAGGATTTCATTTTGTGGATGAAGCCGCGCCTCCGGCCCTGATGCGGGCGTTAGCGATTGAGATTATCAGACGGAAAATCACGGTGACTTGGTGGACGAATATTCGTTTTGAGAAAAGTTTTACCAAAGACCTTTGTGTTTTGTTGAAAGAATCGGGCTGCATAGCTGTTTCTGGCGGGTTGGAAGTGGCTTCTGACCGATTGCTGGAGCTGATTAAAAAAGGCGTAACGTTGGAGCAAGTGGCGCAGGTGACCAACAGTTTCACCAATGCCGGCATTATGGTTCACGCCTATTTAATGTACGGTTTTCCAACACAAACGGTTCAGGAAACGGTTGACAGTTTGGAAATGGTGCGGCAATTGTTTGAACTGGGCACTATAAAATCGGGATTTTGGCATCAGTTTGCGTTGACAACCCACAGTCCGATTGGTTTAAATCCAGCTGAATACGGCATTTTTCCCGACTACAAGGAAATCACTTTTGCCAACAACGACATTCAGTTTAAGGACAAAACAGGCATTAACCACGATAAATTTAGTTTTGGGCTAAAAAAATCGATCTTCAATTTTATGCACGGCGTTGGCTTTGAATTGCCGCTGCAGGATTGGTTCGATTTTAAAATTCCGAAAACCAGCATCAAAAATGATTTTATGCAAAAATGCCTGGAAGCTGAGCCGTATTTTATGGTAAAACCTTCGGCTAAAATTATTTGGCTTGGAGGAAAACCATTGGTTTTAGAACAAACAAAATCTAAAAAGGGAAAATCGAAACAACAACTTCAGCTCACTTTTCACGATAAAAATGACAGCTTTCAGGTGCAAATGGAAAAAGAAAACGGCGAATGGTTTTTGACTATGCTGGAACGTTTGTCCGTTTACCATAACGAACAGCTTACTTTTTCTGCTTTAAAAGCAGACTACGAAACCCATTTTGGCGATTTCGAATTGTTTTGGTATTCCAAACCCATCAACAGTTTACGGGCGCACGGATTGCTGGTGTTATAAGTGATTTCTGTTTTTAAATTTTTCATTATTAATTCAAACCGCGTTAGGGATTGAACGGCATGTTTGAGCTATTTTTTGGATGCTTTTCGCAGCCAAAAAAAGCGAGTAGTGAAAGCCCGACCGCCTTTTCGGCGGGAACGCCCACCGAAATGGCGGGCTGGCCCAATATGTTTTTAGAACTTAATTGCTGTTTTTATTGCTCAATGACAATACTGTCATTTACTATTTCAAGATTTTCAATGTTTAAAGAATCTATAAGAACATCAGAAATGGTGTCTTTTACAGGTCGTGGCACATTTTTTCGCGAATTGCAATTGAAAAGTTTTAAAATATCTTTTGAAGGTTTTTTAAAACCTTGTTTTAAATAATATTGATAGGAAACATCTTTATTTAACATTCTTAAAAACTCTCCGCTGATGGGAAGTGCCGTATGAGAAGCCTGACCTAAATCCATGGTTTTAAAGTGAACTGAAGGGTTTTCTGCACCAACCCAGGCGCCAGTAACCAAGTTTGAGGTAAATCCAATAAACCAGCCATCTGCTTGAGATTGAGAAGTTCCGGTTTTGCCTCCAATGTCATCAAACAATTGAAAATCGTACCTTATTGGAGCGGCAATTCCCTGAAATACAACACGTTTAAGCATTTCGACCATAATTTCGCCCGTTTTTTCTGAATACACTTGTGTTGTCTCTTTTACCGGTAAAATATTTAAAGAAATTCCTTCTCTGTCTAAAATTTTAATAATGGCAACCTCATGCATTGGTTTTCCGTAGTTGGGAAATGTGGTATAAGCCCTCACCATTTCCAATAAAGAAAGTTCGGCGGTGCCTAATGATAAAGAAGGAACTGCAGGGAGTTCGGTTTCAATACCCATATTTTTAGCCAAATCGATAATTTTAGGCAAACCAACTTTTTCCATAAGCTGAACGGTAACGGTATTTATTGAAGCCGCCAATGCGCCCCAAACGCTAAATTCACCCCCATAAATATAATCGGAATTTTTAGGTTCCCAGTCTTCGTATTGTGGATATTTAATCAATTCATTTGGGTACATATCACAAGGTGAAATTCCGCTTTCAATAGCTGCCGCATAAACAAATGGTTTAAACGTACTTCCAACTTGTCTTTTGGTGGTTACATTATCATATTGAAAATAATTTTCATCAATACCTCCAACATAGGCCTTAATGTGCCCGGTTTTCGGTTCCATGGCAATAAAACTGGCATGCAAGAATTTCATGGAGTTTTTTATTGAATCTAAAGGTGACATGGTTACCAATCGATCTCCGTCGTGAGAGAAAATTTTCATTTTCACCGGTTTGTTCAGGCTGTCTTGGATCATTGATTCGGATAGCCCAGCTTTTTTCAGCGTTTTATACCTAGCCGAGTTTTTGATAGCGTTGGTTAAAACGATTGGGACATCTTGCCAAGGATCTTCATTACCCCATTGGCGATCAAATTCATATTGTAAAATTTTTAATCTTTTTGCAACCGCCTTTTCCGCATATTGTTGCATTTCAAAATTTAAGGAAGTGTAAATTTTAAGTCCGTCTTTATATAAATCATATTTTTTTCCGCTTGGTTTTCTGTTATTTTCTAACCAATCGTTCATAATTAAACGCACGTACTCTGTAAAATAAACCGCTTGTCCTTTATGACGGGAGAGTCTTTTTGGCTGAGTAAGCAAAGGAATTGCTACGACAGAATCTTTAAATTTTTCTGAAATATATTTTTCCTGACTCATTAAATTTAAAACAATATCCCTTCTTTTTTTGGAAGCTTCAGGAAATTTTATTGGATTATAGGTATAAGTTGCTTTTAACATTCCAACCAAAACAGCGCCTTGTTCAATCGTTAATTTAGAAGTTGAAGTGCTAAAAAAGCGTTGTGAGGCACTTTCAATACCGAAAGCGGTATCACCAAAAGGAACAGTATTAAAATAAAATTCAACAATTTGTTCTTTTGTAAAATGACTTTCCAGTTTATAGGCAGCCACCATTTCTTCGAACTTGTTAATCGGCGTTGATAAAATCCAATACGAATTTCTGGGAAAATAGTTTTTTACCAATTGCTGTGTAATAGTGCTTCCGCCTCCAGAACTTTTATCTCTAAGAATAACCGTTTTTACAATAACGCGCAACAAACTTTTTAAATCGACACCAGAATGCTCATAAAAACGAGAATCTTCAGACGATATAAGGGCTTCAACCACATGTTTTGGAATAGAATCAAAAGGGATGTTTAAGCGGTTTTCTTTATCAAAACGGTAAAGCAATACATTGTCTGAGGAATAAACTTCAGAAGCTTCCATATTTCTAAAAAGTTTTACTTCTTTACTGGTGGGAACCCTTCCGAATAAGCCAAAATAAACGGTGATTATAAAAATTATAAACAACCCGCCAAGAATTAAAATGCCTTTTTTAAAAAAGTTAAACCAGTTTTTTTTGGTGTAATTTTTAAAATTGAAATTTCGAATTAAATACTGTTTTATGTTATTGAGTATCTTCAATTGATTGGTGTTGTTCGTTTAAAAAATGGAGGCAAAATTACTATAAATATTTACACGCTTTGTGTGTTAAATACAATAATTTACAAAAGTAAATAATAATTGGCATATTGGTATTTAATTTCAGAAATAGACCATCCAATAAATTGAAAGTTTCTTTGTTTAATTTGGGAACTAAAACCCATCGATATTTTGTCGCGCATCAGCTAATTTTTAGCGATAAAATACGTGCAATTTGTTTACTTAATGAAAAATAATACGATGCCGCCAAGCGCTATAAAAGCGCCAATAATTTCTTTTACGGTTACTTTTTCTTTGTAAAGTAAAATGGCAGGCGGAATAATTAAAACGGGTATAATTGCCATAATGGTTGAAGCAATGCCAACTGTGGTGTATTTTACCGCCAATAAGGAGGCATAAACTCCTAAAAAAGGACCAAATATAGATCCAATCACTATAAATCTCATGGAAACAGAATCGGTTACGGCTTGTTTCACTTTTGGCCATCGTTTAATCGTTGAGATTAGAATGATAAAGCCAATAGCACCTGCAATAACCCTAATTTGAGTGGCTGCAAAAACGTTGTAATCACCCATTCCATATTTGCTCAAAACCAAGCCTAATGCTTGGCCAATGGCTCCAAAAAAGGCAAACATCATTCCTTTGGGAGAAAAGGAAAATTGAATTTTTTTGTTTTTTATCCCTAATTTTTCGTCATCCAATTTCTTTTTTTCTGTAATGACCATCATAATTCCTAAAATGGTTATAAACATCGCTATCAAAGAAATGAGATTCATGGTTTCCCCTAAAATAAACCAGCCTAAATAAGCGGCAATTGGAGCGCTTAACGACATGATTAACATGGAGATTCTTGCGCTTATTAATTCATACGATTTAAATAAAAAATAATCTCCAAAAACAAATCCCACCAATCCTGATATTGACATCCAAATCCACTGATGTGCTGAAGCATCAAAAGGTAAAAATAACCCTCTGGAGAAATAGGAAATTAAGGCATAAATGAAAAAAGCTATTATTAATCGCAATACGTTGACCGACAAAGATCCAGCTCTTCTGGTTGCTTGTTGAAAAGATAAACTGGTGGTGGTCCAAAAAAACGCTGTCAATAAGGCAAAAAGTTCACCTAAATGGGATGTTAACATACTTAACTTTTAAGCCGCTAAAGTACTTAAAACTTCATGCTAAAATGAGGAAAATCCGCAAATATTATTTATCTTTTTTAAGGAAAGATTCATTGGTTTTGAAAGTGGAATTTTAGAAATGGCTTTTTTATAAAAATGTGAAATTTTCAAGAGTCTAATTCATATTTGATTTAACTTTATAGCTTTTTAAGCTACCTACGGCAGGCAAGCTTTTCAACATTCAACTTAAAAAAATGAATTATAATAAAATATTTTCAAAAATAGATAGACAGTTAAATAAAACGGAAGATTTGGGCAAAGTCGCCATGTATATTCCTGAGCTGGGCAATGTAGATCCAACAAAATTCGGCATTCACTTAACCACCGTAGACCATCAACACTATCATTTTGGCGATTCAGAAGAAAAGTTTTCCATTCAAAGCATTGCCAAAGTTTTGGCGCTGGTGCTCGCCTACAAACAGGAAGGCGAAAAATTGTGGGAAAGGGTTGGCGTAGAACCGTCAGGAACCTCGTTTAATTCGCTGTTTCAGCTGGAATTTAATTTGGGAATTCCGCGTAATCCGCTCATAAATTCGGGCGCATTGGTAATTTCCGATATTTTGGTGAGCCATCTTAAAAATCCGAAAGACGATTTTATTGCGTTTGTAAGAAGTATTTCCGGGAATCCCGAAATCAATTATTGTCCGAGAATTGCGGAATCAGAGAAATTAACCGGTCATAGAAATGCCGCTTTAATTAATTTAATGAAATCTTTTGGCAACATTAAAAATGATATTGAGATGGTGCTGGATTTTTATTTCAATTTATGTTCTATAGAAATGACTTGCAGAGAGCTTTCACAGACATTTCTTTTTCTGGCGGCTTATGGCGTTAATCCATTCACCAATGAAAGAGTGATAAGCATCAGCAAATCGAAACGTGTAAATGCCATTATGCAAACGTGCGGATTTTATGATGAAGCCGGCGAGTTTTCATTTAAGGTCGGTTTGCCTGGAAAAAGTGGTGTTGGCGGCGGAATTGTTGCCATTCTCCCGCATAAATATAGCATCGCTGTATGGAGTCCGAGGTTGAATGAAAAGGGAAATTCGAGCAAGGGAATAAAATTTCTGGAATTGTTTACCACGGAAACTGAAATTTCCATTTTTTAAAACAATTAATTATAAAATATATGGAAAACACAAAGCTGAACGGAACAATCAGAAAAAATATACAACCGGGAAAAACAGTAGAAATTGTACAGAAGAACCATCAGCGATCCGGTGAATTAACCGAAGGCGTGGTGAAAAGAATTCTCACAAATGCCGCTACACATCCCCATGGCATAAAAGTACAGCTTGAAACAGGAGAAATAGGACGTGTTAAAAATGTATTTATTTGAAAAATAGGTGGCTGGTATCAAGTATCAGGTATTCGATATTTTTTAATATCAGCTTAAATCCAACAACTCAATTACCAGTCGCTTTTTACCCTTTTTTAGAAAGACTTTCTATGAGTTGAAACAAAACTGTTCGGTCCAATGGTTTTGTTAAATAGGCGTCAAACCCAAGTGCCAATGCTTTTGCTTTATCCGATTCCATGGCAAACGCAGAAAGCGCTATTATAGGCAATGAAGGTCTCAACTTTTTAATTTCTTTCATGGCTTCATTCCCATCCATAATCGGCATTTTTATGTCCATTAAAACCAACTGTATTTCAGGATGGTTTTGAGCCAATTCCAATGCCTTTTTACCATTATCGGCTTCAATAATTTTAAAATTAGTTATAGAGAATAACTCTGTGATATACATCATATTGTATTCTTCGTCTTCCGCCACTAAAATGTTTATCTCCCTATTTTTCACTTGTATTGCTGGTTTTTGTTCTTCAATAACAGAAGAAATTAAAGGTACTTTTGACTTAATAAAAGGTATTGTAAAATAAATTGTTGTTCCATTTTCGCTCGAATTTAACCAAATTTCTCCATTAAACAATTCAACTATTTTTTTGGTGATCGCTAAACCTAACCCTGTTCCTTTATGTTGTTTGCTTAAATCGAGGTTTCCTTGAGAAAATCGGTCGAAAATTTTATTTTGTAAATTTTCTTCAACTCCAATTCCCGTATCTTTTACGTAGAATTGCAGATTATTTTCAATCAATTGGTAACCAAATGTCACGCTTCCTGTATCTGTAAATTTAAAGGCATTTGACAGTAGGTTTGTGAGCACCTGATTTAATTTTGTTTTATCGGTTTCAACAGAACTCTTATAATTTTCAAGCCCTCTCTCGCAATTTAATATTAAATTATTTTCTTGGGCTATTGGTTTAAAAAAGGTCTCCAATTCATCTAGTAATTTATTCAAATTAACACTTTCTAAGTTTAAGGTCATTGCCCCTGCCTCAATTTTTGAAATGTCCAGAATATCGTTTACGATTGAAAGTAAGCGCTTGCTGCTTTTAATGACAATGTTAGCGTATTCTTTTTGTTTATCTTTTGTGATATTCGGATCTAAACACAATTCTGAAAATCCAATAATGCCATTCATTGGTGTTCTTATTTCGTGACTCATATTCGCTAAAAAAGCGGATTTTAATTTGTCTGATTCTTGAGCTTGGACTAAGGCCCTGTTCAATTCGTTTTCGACTTTTTTACGTTGAATGGTGGTGCTAATTTGGTCGGCGACAAACTCTAGCAATTGCACATCATTTTCATTATAGGCATTTTCATCCACATAACTTTGAACCACAATTGCCCCAATGCATTTCTCTTGAATAAATAAAGGAACACCTACCCATATTTTGGCAAAATTGCCAATCAATTCTACCCTTTTGTTTTTAATAAGTTCCTGGTGAGCCTCCTTGTTTAGGATTAATGGTTTTTTTGATTTTATGACATAGCCCGTTAACGAGTTTTTTGCTGAAAATTCTTCTACCATCTCTCTATCATCCACAAAAACTGGAGTTGTAATCATATCGGTTTCTTCATTGTGAAGTGCTAGATAAAAATTGCTGGTGTCAATTATTTTGTGCAATTCATTTCTTATAAACAAACTAAATTCCTGAAAATCACCAATAGTTAATGCTGCTTTAGAGATATTGTAAAGCACATCTTCCAATGCTTCTTTTTTTACTCTTTCTGAAATATCTGATACCACTACGTGAATGGTAAATCCGTCATCGTCTTCATTAATTCTTGTAAGCGTAACTTCAGTTGGGAAAACGTGTCCGCTTATGTGTTGTTGGTTGCATCGATATCTGTTACTTCCTTTTTCCAAAGCAATTTTCATCATTTCTTCCGCTTTTAAGAAAGAACTGGCTCCGTCAGGCTGTTTTTTTGGTGAAAGTTGTGCCGGATGTATGCTAAAAAGCGTTTCCTTGTCTAAACCAAACATTTTTATGGCAGCTTCATTGCTGTCTACAAAATGGCCGTCTTTTATAATAAGAACCGCATCAATCGCCTTTTCAAAAATATCCCTATATTTTCTTTCGGAATTTTCAAGTAATTTTTTTGAATTCATGCGTTCCGTAATGTCGTCAACCAAGGAGGCAATGCCAATTATGTTGCCCGATGCATCCTTTAAAGTTACGTTGTACCAATCACACGTTATTATTTTACCGCTTTTGGTTACATTTTCATTGGTGCTTCTATGTCCGTATTTTTGACTTAATATATCCTCCTGAACTTTTTTCATTTCGGGAGCTAAATAGTTTGGCGTAATTAAATCTTTGATATTATTTACTTTCGCCTCTTCAACAGAATACCCAAAAATACGTTCTGCTGAACTGTTCCATTCCAATACATTAAAATCTGCATCCCAAATAATGGACGCCAATGGTGTATGGTTAAATTGTTCTTTTAATCGTTGGTTGCTCTCAAAAAATAAATCTTCGGCCTTTTTACGTTCAGTAATATCTTCGGATATTGTAATATAGTTTACAACCTTTCCGAAATCGTTTTTTATAGGTGTTATTGTATGCTGTACCCAAATTAATTTACCGTTTTTGGCTTTGTTTTGAAGTTGTCCTTGCCAAATATTTCCACCCATAATAGATTGCCACATTTGGGTATAAAATTCTTTGGGCTGTTTTTCTGATTTTAAAATGTTATACGTTTTTCCAAGAATTTCTTCTTTCGTAAAGCCATATACCTCTGTGAATTTTGGGTTTATAAATTCAATAACTCCTTTTGCATTTGTTATAGTAATAATATTTGCACTTTTTTCTATTGCCAATAAGTGTTTTCTGTTTTCTTCTTCGGCCTTTTTGTGTTCTGTAATATCTTCTGAAATACCCTGAATATGGGTTATTTCATTGGCATTATTTCTAACAACGTCTAAATTGGCACGAATCCATTTTACATCGCCATTTTTTGTTAAAATTCGGAAAGGTTGAAACTTTAATTCGTTTGATTTTTCGTTTTTCAAAAATTTTAAGAATTTCTTACTCACCCATTCTGCATCATCAGGATAAACCAATCGGTATAATTTCACATTTCCCGCTAAAAGTTCGGTATGTGAGTATCCAAATAAATTACTTGAATTTTCTGATACAAATACAATCGGAAAATCACGTTTATTTTCACATAAAATTGCAACGGAGGAACTTTTATTGATAATATTATAAGCCGCTCTTATTTTATTGTCTTTTTCTTTTTTATCTGTTGTTTCATGAAAAAACATTAGTACGCCGTCTTGCGACGGGATTATTCTGTTTTCAAACCATTTATCCCAGGGCATAAAATAATTTTCAAAACTTATTGGTTTTCCTGTTGTTATTGCTTTTTGGTAATTGTCATAAAATATATCGCCTGCTTTTTCTGGAAATTCTGTCCAAAGATGTTTGCCAATAAGTCCTTCTACATTTTTACCCAATAAATCGGCCGCTTTTTCATTTACATAAATGTAATTTGAGTCGCAATCCAGGATCACCAAACCATCTTCAATGCTTGATAGGGTATTTGATAAAAAGTTTTTAGCGGTGTTCAGTTTTTGTTCACTAAGAACGCGCTCCGTAATATCCTGTCCAATTCCTATGATTTTAACAATATGTTTATTTCCTAGGATAGCGTTTCTTATTTCAGAGATATATTTTAGTTCTCCGCTCGAGGTGATAATTCTGTATTGTAAATTTTGGATGGGATTTTTCAAAAAAGATTCAAAGGAATAGTCTATTGTAAATTCTCGATCATCGGGATGCACAAAACCTGTAAAAACCTCAATATTTAAAAAGTCTTTCTCGGCCTCTAAGCCCAATATTTTATAGGCTTCATCAGACCAGTACGATTCATCTGTATCAAAATTGTGAAACCAGCTTCCAATTTTAGCCAATGATTGCGTTTCTTTGTGCCGGTATTCACTTTCAACAACCTCTTTTTTTGCCTTTAAGCGATCTGTAATATTTTCGATGGAAACAATGACGTTTTCAAGTGTTTTTTCATTTCCGGGACTAACTTTATATTTTATTAGGACATTGATTTCTTCGCCCTCTAATGTTTTATTGATGCTTTCAATTTCGGTCACAGTTTCTCCAAGAAGAATAGCAACCACTAATTTTGAGAAACCCCTATAGGATTTTTTTGCAAAAACCAGCTTTAAGTTTTGCAATAATTCTTGCTTAGAATTGGCTTTGTATAATTTTAAAGCAGCATCATTAATATCTTTAATCTCAATGAGATCAATTAATTTTTTAATAATTTTTGGGTTTTCGGCAATAAATGATTTTATGTCAGTATTATTTTCTTTGGCAATTTTTTCAATAAAAAGCTTGGCTTTTGAGAAATCTTCGACCCATAGGGCTACAGGGGCCTGTTCAAAAAACGTAAAATACATGTCATTATTTAACATGGCTTTTTCTTCAAAACTTTCGAAGTTAGGAGTCTCATTTTCAGCACCAACAGGAACAATCTTTATGGGATCTAAATGTTTCATTCTATCATTCTTTGGGGTTTAAGGGGCGTAAAATACAAATTATTATTTATGTTTTATTTTAATAAATTAAATTTTAACGGTGAATGCAATTATTTTATGAATTAAATCGAAGTTGCAGGAAGAATAATTTTAAAACTTGCGCCTTTTTCTAAAGTGCTTTTAACTGAGATTTTACCTTTATGAAGGGCTACAATTTTTTTGGCAATGGCCAAGCCCAAACCAACGCATTTTTGTTTATCGGCCGAATAAGTATTAACCACATAAAATTCATCAAAAATATTCGGTAAATCAGTTTCGGCGATTCCGATTCCTTGGTCGGTTATTGTTGTTTCAACAGTATTTTTTTGGGCATTAACCGCAATGGTAATGGTTGAATTTTCATTGGAATAACGCAACGCATTGTTTAAAACGGCACGTAATGCCTGGGATATTTCAGCTTCATCAAGCGTTAAAAACAGTTCATTTGTTGAAACTTCAAAATCTAATCTGACATTTTTTTTGGAAGCTTCAGATTTAAACTCTTCTATAAGCTTGTTTACCAATTCAATATAATTATGGCTTTGGCATTTTAGGACAAAATTGGGTGATTGCACCCTTGAATATTTTGAAATGGTGTCGAGAAGCGCCAATGAAAATGTTGCGGAATTTTTAATAATTTGCAAGTGTTTTTCTAATTTTTCAGTCGAATAATCTGCGAGGTCTTCCAACATCATTTCAGAAAACGAAAAGATGACACCAACCGGATTTTTTAAATTATGGGTCAATTTTCCAAGAATTTTAGCCCTTGTTTCATCGGCAGCAATAAGCGCATTCGTCTTGCTTTTCAGCATTAAGCTAAGATCAATAATTTTCTCTTCTAATTCCTGAATGTATTTGTCTGAATTTTTTCCTGATTTCACCAAACTGATGTTATTTTACGTAAATATAATTTTAAAATAATTGGTTTCAAATATTTATTTCGAATTTCATTATTGCCAACAATTTGATTAGACAGTTTCAAATGAATAATTCATATGATATTACGTTCTTAAGGACATATCTTTATCAACCACACAGTTTTTTCATTACTTTTACCTTCCATAAGTTTAAACAACAAAAAAATGTCTACAGCAAAAAAAGACTATAAGAGAATTACCACCAAAAGTGTGGTGGAAATGAAGAAAAATGGCGAAAAAATTGCCATGCTTACCGCTTATGATTACACGATGGCGAAAATTATTGACAATGCCGGAATTGATATTATTTTAGTGGGCGATTCTGCATCTAATGTCATGGCTGGCCATGAAACAACCTTGCCCATAACGTTAGATCAAATGATTTACCACGCAAGTTCCGTAGTAAGGGCGATTCATAGAAGTTTGGTGGTGGTTGATTTGCCTTTTGGAAGCTACCAGGGAAATTCAAGAAATGCGTTGGATTCTTCTATTAGAATTATGAAGGAATCTGGTGGTCATGCGGTTAAATTGGAAGGCGGAAGTGAAATTAGCGAGTCTATAACCAGAATTTTAACAGCTGGAATTCCAGTGATGGGACATTTAGGATTGACACCGCAATCTATCTATAAATTTGGCACATACACCGTTAGGGCGAAGGAAGAAGAAGAGGCTGAAAAATTAAAAGAAGATGCATTATTGTTGGAAAAATTGGGCTGTTTTGCCTTGGTTTTAGAAAAAGTTCCTGCAAAACTAGCCCAGGAAATTGCCGAAAGTATTTCTATTCCGGTTATTGGAATTGGCGCGGGAAATGGTGTTGACGGACAAGTGTTGGTTACGCATGATATGTTGGGAATGACCCACGAATTCCATCCGCGATTTTTGCGTCGCTATATGGATTTATATGTGGAAATGACCACGGCATTTGAAAGTTACATTACTGATGTAAAAAGCAGGAATTTTCCTAGTGATGAGGAGCAGTATTAGCAATTAACAATTCATAATTAACAATTAATAATTTATATGATTATTGGTTAAAAATCCTGTCTGAAAAGGAATTCGGAGTTTTTTTATTGAATCAAAAAAACCAATAGCTAATAACTTATAACTCAAAAAAAATATCAACAAATGAAAGTCCTTCTGATAGATAGCAATCACCCAATTCTTCAGTCCGGTTTGAAAAAACTGGGATGTGTTTGTGAGGAAGATTATTTTTCAACCAAACAACAAATTGAAGAAAAAATAAGCGGTTATGAAGGGGTTGTTATCAGAAGCAGGTTTAACATCGACCAACAATTTTTAGAAAAAGCCACAAATTTAAAATTTATTGCACGCGTTGGTGCCGGATTGGAAAGTATTGATGTTGACTGTGCCGAAAAAAAAGGTATTCAGTTAATTTCAGCGCCCGAAGGCAACAGAAATGCCGTTGGTGAACACGCACTGGGAATGATTTTGGCGTTATTCAACAACCTGAAAAAAGCAGATTTAGAAATTAGAGAGGGAAAATGGTTGCGAGAAGCCAACAGAGGAATTGAATTGGAAGGAAAAACAGTTGGCATTATTGGTTACGGAAATATGGGAAAAGCCTTTGCTAAAAAATTAAAAGGCTTTGAGGTTGAGGTGATTTGTTACGACATAAAAGAGGATGTTGGCGATGAAAATTGCAAACAAGTGACTTTGGAAGAATTGCAGGAAAAAACCGATGTGCTAAGTTTGCATACGCCGTTTAACAAACTATCTCATCAAATGGTAAATGCGCAGTTTATCAACAATTTTAAAAAACCTTTTTACTTGATCAATACCGCTCGGGGCTCTGCCGTTGTTACCGATGATTTGGTTGAAGCCTTGAAAAGTAAAAAAATATTGGGCGCTTGTTTGGATGTGCTGGAATATGAAAAATTATCCTTCGAAAATTTATTTGAAAACAATTCTTTCCCTAAAGCTTTTGATTATTTAATTCACGCTGAAAATGTATTGCTTTCGCCCCACATTGCAGGCTGGACGGTTGAATCTAAAGTGAAATTGGCGCAAACGATTGTTGATAAGGTGGATGCTTTGTTTTTTTCAAAAGAAGCGGTTCAAACTGAAAGTGGGTTAAAAAGAGTTACCGGCATTGGCGGACTTTTCTTTAAATCGGAAGATCCCGCCAAACTGAAAGAGTGGTACAAAAAACATCTGGATTTTAATGTTGACGATTGGGGTTCTACTTTTTGGTGGAAAGACAACAACGGAAAACCTGCTTGCACCCAATGGAGTCCGTTTAAAAGCGACACGGTTTATTTTTCTCCTTCAACAAAAGATTTTATGTTTAATTACAGGGTTGAAGATTTAAGCTTGCTTTTAAACAAATTAAAACAAGAAGGTGTTGCTGTAATTGGAGAAATTGAAGAATATGACTACGGAAAATTTGGATGGATTTTAGATCCTGAAGGAAATAAAATTGAACTTTGGGAGCCAAAAGATGTTGCTTTTTTATCCTAAAAATATTGTAATTTTATATTTATAAAAAATAAAACCATGGAAGTACTAGACGATAACGGGAATATAATCCCAAAAAGCAGGGAAGAAAGTAAAAGAGTTTTGGCAGGTGTGTTGGGAATTTTATTGGGCGTTTTTGGCATCCATAAATTTGTGCTCGGTTATACAAATGAAGGCATCATTTTGCTGGCAATTACTTTGGTAACTTGTGGTATAGGCGGCGCTGTAACCAGTATTATCGGGCTTGTTGAAGGTATCGTTTACCTTACAAAATCTGATGAAGAATTTATTTACATGTACCAAACCAATAAAAAGGCGTGGTTTTAAAATTAAAGGGAGTCTAAAGAAATTTCATTTTCTTTATTTTCGTTTTCAAGAGATTTTTCCAATTCGGCCTGAAGTTCTTCCATAACGGGTTTTACGGTGCTTTCAGGGATATCAGCAATTCTGATATACATCAAGCCGTCAATGGCATTGTTAAATTTAGGATCCACGTTAAATGCCACCAATCTTGCATTTTGCTTCACATATTTTTTAATTAATACAGGAATACGCAATGAACCCGGTTCAATTTCATCAATGATCTTGTCAAATTTGTTCATATCGGCCTGGGTAGCGTCAAAAACAAAATCTTTGTCGGCATCTTTTAATTTAACTTTATATTCTTTTTTAGGATGAATATACTGCGCCACGTAAGGATCATAATAATGGGATTTCATGAACTCAATCATTAACGATTTTGAGAAATTCGAAAATCGATTGCTGATACTTACACCACCAATTAAATATTTATATTCCGGATATCTTAAGGTAATATGAACAATTCCTTTCCAAAGCAAAAATAAGGGCATCGGTTTTTGCTGGTATTCTTTAATCACAAAAGCGCGTCCCATTTCAATGGAATTTTCCATCATAGCGTACAATTCGGGTTCAAATTTGAACAAAGTGTGCACATAAAAACCTTCAATCCCATACTTTTTGAAAATATTTTTCCCCAATCCCATTCGGTAAGCGCCCGCCACTTTGTTGGCCTCATTGTCCCATAAAAATAAATGGTGGTAATAACTGTCAAAAGCATCTAAATCTAGAGATTCATTGGTGCCTTCACCAACTTCTCTAAATGTGACCTCACGCAACCGCCCAATTTCAAACGTGATATTTGGAATTTGTTTACTCAAAGCAAAAAACACTTCATAATTTTTGCTTTTAAGCAAACGGCCTTCGCTATTTCTTAAGGCTTCAACTTCCAAAATCATTTTGTCAATATTTTTCTGGCTCACAATTTTTTTGGGAGGCTTAGTCTTTTTTAAAGATGGCGCCTTTAATTTTTTGGGCTCTTTCTCAAAAGGGTTTGCCAACATATATGTTTTTTTACGAATAAAATCGCAAAAATCTTGGGTATCGGTATATTCTTCAAGGTCTTTTACCGGTATTGGATTTCCAATCCTGACTTTAATCACGCGGCCTTTTTGTGACAATACTTCGGAAGGTAATTTTGCGGTACGTAATTTGGAATTCAGTTTGGACAAGAGGTAAAAGAACCTGCTGTTTTTTGCATGAAAATAAATAGGGATCACGGGAACTTGTGCCTTTTGAATTAATTTAATGGCACTTTCTTCCCAAGGTTTGTCCACTATTAATTTCCCATCTTTATAAGTGGAAACTTCACCTGCCGGAAAAACGCCAAGGGCATTTCCTTCTTTCAAATGTGACAATGCATTTTTTAATCCCGTGATGCTCGATCTTTTGTCTTTTTTGTCTTCAAAAGGATTCACAGGCATAATAAAGGGCTTCATTGGCTCAATTCGCTGCAGTAAAAAATTTGCAATAATTTTATAATCCGGGCGTTTTTCAATCAATAATTTTAACAATAAAATACCGTCTATTCCGCCGAGCGGATGGTTAGATACGGTAATAAAAGCGCCAGTTTTAGGGATTCGCCTTAAATCTTCTTCAGGAATTTCAAATTTAATTTCTAAATCATCAAGCAATGCCGTAAAAAATTCCAAATCTTTTAAATGCTTGTGTTTGTTGTAAATTTTGTTAATGGTAGAAATTCGAAGAACTTTCATTAAAGTCCAGCCAAAAAATGTGCCTAGAAATCCGTATTTATCAAGGTTTACTACTTTCGCAACTTCTTTAGCTGAAACTAAACTCATTCAAGTATGTTTAAGGGAGGGACAAAAATACGCAAATTTTTTTCATAAGCCGACTAATATTATCATTTCCCGGCTAGTTATCCTTGGCATTAGCACTCATTTGATTGGCCTTGAACCGTCCCTTATTTCATTACAACCTGAACTGTACCTCTTGTTGCCTGTTTTAAAAGCACTTCTCCTTTTTGTTCAATTTCATCAATTGCTTTTTCAGTTGCATGCCTAATGGTATACAATGAAACGTTTTCAAGATAAGTCACTTTATATTTCGATTTTAACTCCGCTAAAAAGTGTTCAAAGTTGTTAAATTTATCTTCAATGCACACTGAAAAACTAATGGCGGAATTTTGAATTAAGTTTACTTTAAGTTTGTTGTCGTGTAAAATACTGAAGATATCGCTCAAGTTAGATTCCACCATAAAAGAAAAATCCAAAGCCGAAATTGACACCAATATTTGATCTTGTTTCAAAATAAAACAAGGAACTTCCGGAATTAAATCTTCTCCATTTCCAACGGTTGTTCCTTTTAATTCCAAATTATAAAAGGAGCGGACATACAAAGGAATATTTTTATTTTCAAGCGGTTTTAGCGTTTTTGGATGGATGACGGAAGCGCCGTAAAATGCCATTTCGATGGCTTCACTATAGGAAATTTGATGCAGCAAATGTGCATTTTCAAAATAACGCGGATCGGCATTTAAAACGCCGTCAACATCTTTCCAAATGGTCAAGCTTTTGGCATTTAAACAATGCGCAAATATAGCTGCCGTATAATCGGATCCTTCTCTGCCCAAAGTGGTGGTATTTCCTTGCGCATCTTTGCCCAAAAATCCTTGGGTAATGTATAATTTATTCGGGTTTAAGGTTGAAATATTTCGGGAAGTTACTTCCCAATTTACATAAGCATCCCGATAACTGTCATCAGTTTTTATATATTCGCGCACATCAATCCATTGGTTTTCAATGCCAATTTCATTCAAATAGGCACTCACAATTTTGGTTGAAAGCAATTCACCATACCCAACAATTTGGTCGTAAATAAAATTATAATCGGTTGATTTGTTGTTTTTTAAAAATTTAATTAGCTCCTCAAAAAGCGCTTCAACTTCCCTAAAAACAGGATGTGCTTTGTTGTTGAATAACGCATTCATTATTGTTGAATGATAATCCCTTACAAATGCGATATGTTGCTGTAAATCATTGGTTTTATGATGATAAGAATTGATGATTTTTTCAAAAGCATTGGTCATTTTTCCCATTGCGGAAATCACAATAAGGGTATTTTTAAATCCTTCGTTTCTTAAAACACGCACCACATTTTTTATGCCTTCTGCATCTTTTACGGAGGCACCTCCAAACTTGTAAATTTTCATAAAGTTTCCAAATAGTTTTTAATGGCTCGTTCATTCATTTGAACCGTTTTCCAATCTTCTAAAATATGCCCTCCAGTTTTTTTGTAAAATTCTATGGCTGGCGTATTCCAGTCCAAAACCACCCATTCTATTCTTTTTACGCCCAATTTACTGCCATACTCAATCACTTTTTTATATAAGGCGCTTCCAATATTTAGCCCTCTTTTGCTTTTTTTGACGATCAAATCTTCCAAATGAATGGTTGGCCCTTTCCAAGTGGAATATCTTGGATAAAACAAAGCCATTCCTACAATTTCTTGACCAATTTCAGCAACAAATGTTTTAAACAAAGGGGAATTTCCAAAACCGTCTTTTTCTAAATCGGCTACTGAAATTTCAACGGCATCAGCCTCTTTTTCAAAATGGGCCAATTCTTTTATCAATTCCAATACCGACGGCATATCAGATATTTTCCCTTCCCTAATGCTAAAATTCATCTTTAATTTTTATTTTAAATGGTATTGGCTAAAGTAAAAAATCTTTATCCAAAGTATCTCAAAACAAAGGTCTTTTTAAAAATAATTTTTTCGATATTTGTGCAAACAAACATCTGCTCGCACCAATGAAAAATAACAACCTTACCTTAGGAGAGTTTATTATTGAAAATCAGAAACATTATAAATCAACTTCCGGAGAATTTACACGCTTGTTAAGCTCTATCCGATTGGCCGCGAAAGTTGTTAATTATAAGGTAAATAAAGCAGGATTGGTCGATATTTTGGGTGATGCCGGAGACACCAATATTCAGGGTGAAGACCAACAAAAATTAGATGTTTTTGCGAATCAGGTGTTTATGCAAACACTCATCAACAGAGAAATTGTTTGCGGAATTGCCAGTGAAGAAGAAGATGATTTTGTAACCGTAAAAGGCAAACACGGCACAAATGAAAATAAATATGTTGTGTTGATGGATCCGTTGGACGGCTCTTCCAATATTGACGTAAATGTTTCTGTGGGAACTATTTTTTCCATTTACCGACGCGTTACGCCTATTGGAACGCCTGTTGAAAAAATAGATTTTTTGCAACGCGGAAATCAGCAGGTTGCAGCTGGTTACGTGGTTTATGGAACTTCCACAATGTTGGTTTATACTTCGGGGCATGGCGTTAACGGGTTTACTTTAAATCCGGCAATTGGCTCCTTTTATTTATCGCATCCAAATATGAAATTCCCTGATATTGGGAAAATTTATTCCATCAACGAAGGAAATTACGTACACTTTCCGCAAGGCGTAAAAGATTATTTAAAATATTGCCAGGAAGAAAAAGATAACAGGCCTTATACTTCCCGTTATATTGGTTCATTGGTTTCCGACTTCCACAGAAATATGATTAAAGGCGGGATTTATATTTATCCTACAAGCTCTATTGGACCAAAAGGAAAGTTGCGATTGTTGTACGAATGCAACCCAATGGCTTTTTTAGCAGAACAAGCCAACGGAAAAGCAAGTGATGGTTATATGAGAATTTTAGACATTAAACCAACCGAATTGCACCAACGCGTTCCTTTTTTCTGCGGAAGTATCAAAATGGTGGAGAAAGCAGAAGAATTTATGGCTAAATATCCTAAAGACGCGAAATATTAAGGCCCCATAAGATTAAACAATACAACTATAAACACATTTGATTTTATAAAACGAAAAGGGTTTGGTACCTTTGAATATATTTAAGTTTAACTAAAACACATGATTATGGCCTTTGAATTACCGAAATTACCGTACGCTTTTGACGCGTTAGAACCAAATATTGATGCAAGAACCATGGAAATTCACCACGGAAAACATCATGCAGCTTACACCAATAATTTAAACAATGCAATCGCTGGAACAGCTTTAGAAGGAAAATCCATTGAAGCAATTTTATCCGGATTAGATATGAACAATGCCGCAGTTAGAAATAATGGAGGCGGTTTTTACAACCACGAACTTTTTTGGAATGTGATGTCACCAAATGGAGGCGGAAAACCAACAGGTGAATTGGCTGCGGCCATTGACGCTGCTTTTGGTTCATTCGAAGCTTTTAAAGATTCTTTATCCAAGGCTGCAGTTACCCGTTTTGGATCTGGCTGGGCTTGGTTATGCGTTCACAAAGGTGGAAAAGTGGAGGTTTGCTCTACTGCAAATCAGGACAATACCTTAATGCCTGGAATTGGTTGTGGAGGTTTTCCTATTTTAGGATTGGATGTTTGGGAACATGCCTATTACTTGCATTACCAAAACAGAAGACCAGAATATGTTGAAAATTTTTACAATGTGATTAACTGGGATTATGTAGCAAAACTTTACGCAGAAAATAAATAATTTACACTTTTGATTAAAATGAGTTATTCTGAGAAGTTTAACTTTATTTATCAGTCAAATTTAAACCAAACCGAGACAGAATTTATTTTGTTTCGGGTTTTTTAATTCTTGAATTCAAGTAATAAAAGAGTTCCTGCAAAATTTTGTGTTTTTAAAAAATAATTTCAAAATAAACAGTTCGCCTCCCAATTTTTCAGGAAGCGAACTGTTTTCAAGTCTTCTTTAGATTGAGAATAATAATCTCCTATGAATTTATTTAATTTTTTATCTTTAGCGCCATAACTAATTTTAACTTCAATGAAAAACTATCTTATTTTTATTTTTTTATTTATATCTGCGGTAAGTATCTCACAAACCAACCAATTAGATTTATCTTATTATCTCCCTGATGATGTTTCTTACAACAGCAATATTCCAACGCCAAAAAGCATTATTGGCCACGAAGTGGGCGAATGGCATGTCACTCATGATAAGTTGGTAAATTATATGCAGGTTTTGGCTAACAGCAGTGACAGAATTACCTTTGAAAATAGAGGCACCACGGTTGAAGGAAGGCCTTTAATTCTGCTCACCATTACATCACCAAACAACCATAAAAATTTAGAAAATATACGGTTGAAGCATTTAAGTATCACAGATGCAAATTCATCCGGTTTAGATTTATCTTCCATGCCACTTGTTGTAAATCAAGGTTTCTCCATACACGGAAATGAACCTAGCGGCAGCAATGCAGCACTTGCGGTAGCATATTATTTGGCTGCAGCAGAAGGTGATAAAATTGACGAATTACTTAACAATACGATTATTCTTTTTGACCCTTCTTTTAATCCTGATGGAATGCAACGCTTTTCCTCTTGGGTAAACATGCATAAAAGCCAAAATATAAATCCAGACCCCAACGACAGGGAATATGCCGAAGCTTGGCCTGGGGCAAGAACAAACCACTATTGGTTTGATATGAATCGCGATTGGCTGCCTTCCCAATTTCCGGAAAGTAAGGCGAGAATTAAAACCTACTATAAATGGTATCCAAATATTCTTACCGATCACCATGAAATGGGAACCAATTCCACTTTTTTCTTTCAACCGGGGGTTCCATCACGAACACACCCTTTAACGCCTAAGAAAAACCAAAACTTAACTAAAGAGATTGCCCAATTCCATGTCAATGCTTTAGACAAAATTGGGAGTTTATATTTTTCTGAAGAAAATTTTGATGATTTCTATTTTGGTAAAGGCTCCACATTACCAGATATTCAAGGAAGCATAGGAATTCTTTTTGAACAAGCCTCATCCAGAGGCCATGCACAAGAAAGCGATAATGGACTGTTAACTTTCCCTTTTACTATAAAAAACCAATTCGTAACGGCATTATCTACCTTGGAAGCAGGCGTTAAATTAAGAGAAAAAATATTGAATTTTCAGCGAGAGTTTTTTCAGGAAGCACGAAAGGAAGCAAAAGCAACAGCCATTGTTTTTGGCGATGAAAAAGATGCCGCGAAAGCCTACCATTTAGCCGAAATTCTTCAACAACACCAAGTCAAAATTCACGAAATCAAAAATGATTTTACCCAAAATGGCAGAAATTATAAAAAGGGATATAGTTATATTTTGCCAAAAAATCAAAAGCAATCCCGCTTAATTGAAGCTATTTTTGAAAAAAGAACCACTTTTCAGGATAGTTTATTTTATGACATTTCTGCTTGGTCATTTCCATTGGCGTTTAATTTAGACTATAATGAGAATGCGCCAATTTCTCAAATGGGTGCAGAAATAATGGAGGTAAAACCTCGTTTGGTCTCCAACATTCCCGTCTCCAATTATGCATATTTGATGGAATGGCATGAATATTATTCACCAAAAGCGTTAAACCAAATTTTAGAAGCTGGAATTTCGGCAAAAGTTTCACTCAAGCAGTTTTCTATAAGTGGCATTGATTACGATTATGGAACTATACTTATTCCCGTTCAAAATCAAAAAATGCCAGCCCAGGAATTGGTGAAATTGCTAAACAAAGTTGCACAAGAAGCGAATATTAACATTACGCCAGTTTCAACAGGTTTAACAAAAGGAATTGATTTAGGAAGCAGTAATTTTAAAACCATTAAAAAGCCAAAAGTCGCTTTACTTGTTGGCGATGGAATTACCTATTTAGACGCTGGCGAAATATGGCATTTGTTCGACCAACGTTATGCCATGAAAATTACCAAACTGGACGTTCTAGGATTTAGCCGAAAAAATTTAAGTAGTTACACACACCTTATTTTACCTGAGAGCAAAGATAATTTTTTAGATAAAGACGAAACTGAAAAAGTCAAAAATTGGATAAAAGGCGGAGGTATTTTAATTGGCTATAAAAACGCGGCACGTTGGGCGAACTCTAACGAAATAATCAAACTTGCAATTGAAGAAAAAAAGGACACTGCCAGAAATGTTTCCTTTGAAAACCAAATGGATTATCGTGGCGCAAAAGAGATTGGTGGCGCCATTTTTGAAGCAAAATTGGATCGGTCGCACCCAATTAATTTTGGATATAAAAACAATACGCTTCCATTATTTAAAGATACAACCTTCTATATGGAGGCAGATGCCCAAAGTTATAATAACCCCATTCTTTTTTCGGAAAAACCTTTGTTAAGCGGTTATATTTCTAAAGACAATTTAAAAGAATTGGCAAATACCAGTGCTTTTAAAGCGGTTAATTTTGGAGGTGGTAAAGTTTTATTGTTTTCTGATAACACCAATTTTAGGGCATTTTGGTTTGGTACAAACAAATTATTAATGAATGCTGTTTTCTTTGGTGAATTTTGTAATTTAGAAAAAAAGTAAGCCGCGCTTATCGTATAAAAGCAGAAAGTCATCAATTTTGATGGCTTTCTGCTTTTATACGGTTTATGAAAAATGAAGTTTTTTTATTCAAAATTTAGCGGGGCTAAATAATTCATTTGCCTCATAATCCAGTTCTTTTTTCTTTCAATATAACCCGACGAATTGATTGCTTTATATTTTCTCGGATTCGGTAAAATGGCAGCAATGGAAGCCGCTTCGTATTTAGAAAGTTTGGCCGCCGGTTTTCTAAACCAATGTTGTGCCGCCGCTTCTGCACCGTAAACACCATTTCCCATTTCAATGCTGTTTAAATAAACCTCTAAAATGCGTTCCTTTCCCCAAAAAACTTCAATTAAAAAAGTAAAATAAACCTCAAAACCTTTTCGGACATAGCTTCGTTGTGGCCATAGAAATACATTTTTTGCAGTTTGTTGCGAGATGGTGCTTCCGCCTTTTATGCGTTTTCTATTTTTATTTTTTTTAAATGCCTTTTCAATGGCTTCGAAATCAAAGCCGGAATGTTCCATAAATTTTTGGTCTTCACTCACAATAACGGCTTTGCCTAAATTTGGAGAAATTTTATCCAGAGGCACCCAATCGTGCTCAAACGGCGCTTTTTCGCCTTTACTCCACTGCTCTACATTTCGAATGATCATTAAAGGCGTAAACGGAACCGGAACCCAGCGAAAAACAATCACCGAAAAAACCGAAAGTGCCATAAAAAAAATGATAGCTTTAAAAATCCATTTAAAAAGTTTCTTAAAAAATCCCTTCATTTTTTTTAATCTTCTAGTTGATATTCGATGGTGGAAACGACCCTTACAATTTTAATGTCGGAAGTGTTTTGATCCAAATCATTTATAGAAAAAAGTCCCTGTTGAGCGCTTTTAATTTTAGTGACTTTGGAATTGGAATCAAGCGCAAATTTTTCGGCCACTTCTCTTGCATTTTTGGTTGCCTCTTCAATCATAGCAGGTTTTAGTTTATTTAAGCTTGAAAAACTATATTGAATGGGTTGCCAAGTATTTTTTGAACTGATTAAAATGCCTTTTGAAATAAGTTCCAATGAATTAGTAAGCGCTTTTTGAAGTTTTTCAATATCGCCTGTTCTTACCGTAAAATCTGAACTTGCGATGTACCTAAATTCCCGATTTTGATTTTCGGCGCCATATAAAACAGCTTTTGTATCATTGATATTTGTGGTACCGCTATTCAATTCTTTTTCAGTAAATCCCTGACTTAAAAAAAAGCTTTTGATCTCTTTATTTTGTTTTTTCAGGTCGTTTTTCAATAAATTTAAGTCATTTCCCGCAATGGTGATGCTAATTGGCCAAACAGCCAAATCTGCATTCACTTGTTTTTCCGACAAGCCTTTTACTTGTACAGAGCGCTCAAACGCTTTTCCATTTAAATAAGTATTCCCAATAAAGTAACCTGCAACCACTATTGAACAAGAGATTATAATGGTTTGAATCCATCCACTTTTTTCCATTTTTTTAATTTTTTTCTGAATAATTTATATTTAAACCTCCTTATTTTTTAGAGATTGAGTTTGTTAAATTTAATATAGTTGCGCAAAGCCTTAATGGATTCATTGCCCAATCACTATAAACTATAAAAGTAAAGTTTTTTTTTAAACAAATGTCAAAATAGTGTTGCCGCTAAATTTAGTATTCCTTTGAGAAATGCTTTTTTTGGCCTTCGCTTATGCCCGTTTTATAATGGTTTATGCACTTCTTTTTTGTGTAGGATCTTCTCCAAATCCAATTATTCCGCGGAATTTCGTTTTGCAAAAGTATTGTTTATTAAGTTGGAATTAAGATAAAAAAATCTGATGATAATTCAGTTTTTACAAGCTAAAGTTTTATTGAAGTTGTAAATAGAATTCTAACAAAATGGAATTATTAATGAATATGGCCTGTACATAAAGATCATTTTTCATTTAAAGAAGTCTCATTCTAAAATATTTTATAATCTCCAATGTCAGCAATACTATAGATGCGCCAATAATGGAGATTGAAAAATGGCTTAGTCCCGGATAATCAAAACTGAAAATGGTTCTTAGATATGGTGTTGCTATAAGCAGAATCATTAATCCCGATGCAGCAATAATTATTACAAGTAGGGCGATGTTTTTCTCTAACAATACAGTAATGAAGTTTCGGGTTTTTGATAGTGTTGTTAGAATCAAAAATATGTTTCCGATAATTAATGAAGAAAAGGCGATGGCCCGTATTTCTCCATTTGTATGTTGCTCTCCAATCGCTATAAAATAAACAGCGATAACCATCACCAACAATAGAATACCCATTGCAGCACTGGAAAATATTTTATTAAATCCAAAAAATTGTATATCAGGATTGCGTGGCGGACGATCCATAATACCCCTTTCTTCTTTTTCAGATTCAAATGCGATGGAACAAACCGGGTCAATAATAAGTTCCATGAAAACTATATGCATTGGCATCAGTAATATTGGCAGTCCGGGGAAAAATGCTGGCAGCAAGGTTAATCCAATAATAGGAACATGAATTGCTACAATGTAAGACATCGCTTTTTGAAGGTTGTCAAAAATTTTTCGACCTGCGCGAATTGCTGATACGATTGAACTGAAATTGTCATCCAGTAAAACCAATGAAGAAGCTTCTCTTGCCACATCAGTTCCTTTTCCACCCATTGCGATTCCTATGTCGGCTGCTTTTAGTGCGGGAGCATCATTTACGCCATCGCCTGTCATGGCAACTACTTCGCCATTTGCTTTGAGTGCCCTAATAATTTGAAGCTTTTGTTCAGGAACAATGCGGGCAAAAATATTTACAGATTTAATTTTTTCTTTCAGTTCATTGTCGCTCATATTCATTAAGTCGGTACCGGTCAACACCAGCTCGTTTGCGTTCATTCCTGCTTGCAGCGCGATACTCCTGGCGGTGGACGGATAATCACCGGTGATCATAATTACTTTTATTCCTGCATCATAACATTCTTTAATGGCTTGGGGAACTTCCGGCCTTATGGGGTCTTCAAGACCCATAAATCCCACAAATTCAAATTCAAATTCAACCTGAGTTTCCGGAAAAACATGATTGTTCCATTTGGCTTTTGCGACACCTAAAACCCGCTGACCTTTTTCTGCCATACTTTGCACATAAGTAAGAAGTGAAATTTCTTCACTTTTGTTTAGTTTACAAAGTGAAAGGACCGCTTCGGGTGAGCCTTTGCAGCACACATAATATTCATCATTGCTTAACTGCAACACCCTTGTCATAGCAAATAAACTGTTGCTCAAAGGATATTCTTTTAACAGCTCAAAGGTGACATTTTCTTGTGCAGCATATTTTTCAAAGCAAACACCAATGGCTTTTTCCATAGGGTCGATGGTGTTTTTTTGAGAAGCATAAAACGCAACCTTTAATAAGTCTTGAATATTGTTGGTGTTCTCTTGAAACTTTGATTTATGAAACATGGTATTTTTATAAAACAAGGAAGCAATTTCCATTTTGTTTTGGGTAATGGTGCCTGTTTTATCACTGCACAGAACTGTTGCCGAACCAAGTGTTTCTATGGCAGATGATTTTCTTGTCAATACATTTTTTTGTGACAAACGCAACGAACCAATGGCGAGAAATACAGTAAGCACCACAGGAAATTCCTCAGGCAACATCGCCATTGCGGTGGCCAAACCATTCAGCAATGACTGAATAAAATTTCCGCGGGTAAAGTAAAAAGCCAAAATTACAACAATGCTTAATCCTGCCCCGGCAATAAATAGATTCCTGATAAGGGTTTTCATTTCCCTTTGCAAATTGGTCTGGTCTTGCTCAATAAGCTGTAAAGATTTGCCAATTTTACCGAACTCGGTATTTACCCCTGTTCCCAATACCTTCATCATACCTCTGCCCTGAACGACCAAAGTTCCGCTAAATGCCTGACAGTTTGTTTCATTTTCGCTTTGGTTTGCTTTGGTTACCGGCATTGATTCTCCGGTTAGCAATGATTCATCTATGGAGAGGTTCAAACAATCAAGTAAAACGCCATCAGCCGGAACCCGATCACCTTCATTTAAAATAACCAAATCATCCGGAACCACCTCACGGCCTGCGATTCTTATTTCTTTACCATCCCGAATTACCAATGCTCTAGGTGAAGAGAGTCTTTTGAGTACTTCAAGCGCCTTTTCGGTTTTTTGGTGTTGGTAAAAAGTAATAAATATGATAATGAACACCCAGCATAGTAGAATTATTCCTTCTGTGTAATCTCCCAGAAGCATATATAGCGAGCCACAACTGATAAGTAAGATAAACATGGGCTCTTTTACAACTTCGAGCGCTATATGCAGAATATTTTTTGACTGAGATGTTGGAAGCTCATTATAGCCCAACTTTTTTAATCTTTGCGAGGCTTCCTCACTGCTTAGTCCCTTAAAAATTGACATGTCTTAAGTTATAAAAATATCGATTTTGTATATTTAACCATCAAACTATCTCCAACTTAAATTTCTTCAGTAATAACTTCTTTTATTGCCTTATAAATAGATATTGAAGATGATTGCTGACATAAATTACGGGTGTTTACAGAAAAAAAATACACCCAAATGTACAAAACATATTGCATTTTTTCTTTGATTTAAATCAGTAAAACCGATTGATAATTAAGTTTGTTTAAAAAAAAAGGAAAATTAACTTTTAATGCGTTTCATTCTTTTGGGTCCGTACCAAAGCCAAAATCCGGTAACGGTGAAAAGAAATAAAGCCAAGCCCATAACGGTTGTGTAAATTACTTTAATTTGACCGTTTGAAGTTCCAAAATAGCGGTCGAGAATAGAACCGTCGTGAATGTTTTCAAAAAAATCGGAATGTCTTTTACCAATGTTTAAAAGATTTCCTGTAGCTCCATCCAGTTGAATTTCCCAATAATGATTTTTAAACACAAATTTTAAGATGCCTTTATTTTTTCTGATATCAATGCGATCGAGTTCTAAAGATAAATCTGCCGATATAGAATCATGTAAAATAAAATTGGCTTTTTTATGCAAACTGTCCAATGGCAACCAATGTTTAAGGTTGGTTGAAGTTCCTTCAAATGATTTGGGTATAATAAGTCCGTTGCTGTGGTTTTTCCATCCCAAAATAACGCCCGAAACAGCGATAAAAAAGAAGAAAATAAAAAGTAAAGCTCCTGTTGTACGGTGAACTTTTCTGAATGTTCTTAAAATTTTTGCTTGGTATTTTTTGGAATTAATATTTGTCATTAAGTAAATCTGAAATCTGTTTGCGCTATATTTTAACTTTATTCTGTTTTTTCAATAACAGTTTTAACGGTTTTAAAATGTAATTTTTCTTTCGGAATAAATCCTTTTAAAACTAATACAAGGCCAAAAACCATAAGCATAATACCCATAGCGCGTTTTATTTTGTAGGTTACAGAAGGCGTTAATTTTTTTATCAATTGTTTGGCAAGTAAAATTTTCCCTATATCGGTTATCAAATAGCTGACGATAATCAGGGTAAAGTAGTTAAATATTTTTGCCGAATTCATTTGCAGATTGGAACCCACAATAACCAGCATTCCCAGCCAAAATGCCAATACCCCAACGTTGATGAAGTTGAGCAGAAATCCTTTTAAAAATAGTTTTTTATAATTTGTTTTTTCGGGAAGCACCAAAGTTTCATCCTGAATGGTTCTTTTCTGACTTTTATCCATATAAGTGATAAGTCCATAAACCAACAAAATGGAACCGCCAACAAAAAATAAACGAGGATCATCTTTAATTTCTTCCAAAAAGCTCTTACTTCCATAATAAGCGATTAAAATAAACACAACATCACTTAAAACCACGCCTAAATCAAATGATAAAGCGGCACGTGCACCTTTAAGAATACTGGTTTGAATTAACGTGAAAAAAACGGGACCAATCATAAAAGACAGGAAAAACCCAATGATTATAGCTTCTTTAAGTTCGTAAAAGGTCATAAATTTAGTTTACCAAAATGTGAAATTACTATAATTTATTAAACATTGTCGTAATCGATTGTGATTTTTTGTGTGGTTGGATGCGCCTGACAGGTTAAAATTAATCCATCCTTAATTTCTGCATCACTTAAAATTGAATTTTTATCCATCACCGCTTTCCCTTCGGTCACCTTTGCCAAACAACTGCTGCAAATTCCGCCTTGGCAAGAATAGGGCGCATCCAAACCTTCTTTTAAGGCGGCAGTTAAAATGGTGTTTTTGGAATCCATGGAAAAGTTAGTTTCCTCATCATCAAGAATTACCGTAAGGTCGCAAGTTCCTTCAAAAGCGATGTGTGTTTCACTTTCAGAAATAACAGGAGGCGTAAATAATTCAAAATGAATGGTATTTTCATCCAAACCGTGTTCAATCAATGTTTCTTTTGCCATAAGAATCATTGTTTCCGGCCCGCATAAAAATGAGGCGTTGAAAGCGATGTTTTTAAATTTATTTTTGAGGATAAAGTTGAGGTTTCCTTTGTCAATTCTTCCAAATAAGGCGGCCTCTTTCTGTTCTCTGCTAAAAACATATTGCACATTAAATTTACTTGGATACGCAAGCTGAAACTGCTTTATTTCGGCATAAAAAATGGAATCAACCTCTGTTCTATTGCCATAAATAAGCGTAAAAGTGCTGTTAGGCTCCTCGGTTAAAACCGCTTTTATCATTGCCATAATTGGCGTGATTCCGCTTCCTGCAGCAATTCCGAGATAATTTTTTGTTTGGGTTAAATTGGTTTCCAAAATAAATTTCCCCAGTGGTTTAGACACTTCCAAAACATCGCCTTCTTTTAAAATGGTGACGGCAAAAACAGAAAATATTCCGTTGTCAACTGCTTTTATGGCAATGCGTAATTCGTCGCTGTTTGGCGCTGAACAAATGGAATATGCCCTGCGCAATTCTTCGCCTGCAATGCTTTTTTTGATGTTAATATATTGTCCGGCGATAAATTTGAATTCTTCTTTTAAAGAAGGGGGAATATCAAACAGTATTGAAACTGCGTTTTGACTCTCTTTTTTGAGTTCTTTTATAGTGAGCGAATGAAATTTCGGCATATTCAATTTTTAAGATTACAAAAATAGTTAAACTTTAGATAAAAAGTTTTTTAAAACGCTACATTTACCTTTAACAAAATAATTTTATACGACACTCATTAACCGTAAAGAAATACAACAAACCAAATGATCAAACATTTTATAAATTTTGAATGGAAACAATTTTTTCGTTCCTCCTATTGGCAAAAAAGTATTGCTTTAAATATTCTAATGGCATTTTTGGCGCTCTATTTTATATTGACATTTTTAGCTCTGGGCATAAGTTTATTTCCTATACTTGACAAGCAATTTCCGGAATCTGATCCGCTGGAATTGCTCAACGGATTTTTATTCTATTGGTTTTTAGCCGATTTGTTGATGCGATTTTTCTTGCAAAAATTGCCGGTTATGAACATAAAACCGCTTTTGATTTTGCCTATAAAAAGAAGAAGCATTTTACATTATGTATTGGGGAAATCGGCCGTTTCATTCTTCAACTTTTTACCGCTTTTTGCGGTTATTCCTTTTGGAATTATGCTAATTATTGAAGATTACGGAACAATAACCGCTTTGGTTTGGATGCTTTTAATGGTTATTTTTACGCTAACCATTAATTTTTTAAATATCATTATTGAATCAAGATCGGCAGAAACAGAGTTGTCTTTTTTGCCAATAATAGTTATCGCTTCCGGTTTGTTCGCCTTAAATTATTTTGAAATAGTCTCTTTATCAACCCAATTGGCAAATGGCATCAATGCCATTCATATAAATCCGGCATTAATTTTAATTCCATTGGCAATTTTAGCGGCTGTTTATTATATCAACTATACATTTTTATTGAAAAAACTGTATGTGGACGGCTCCCTAAAAGCAAAAACCCAAATTGCTTCAACAACCGATTTGACTTGGACGCGCAGGTTTGGAACGATTGCTCCTTTTTTGCAATTGGATTTAAAACTATTGTGGCGGAATAAACGGCCGCGGTCTTCCATTTTTATTTTGATTATCGGTTTGTTGTATGGCTTGTTTTTTTATCCAAATCCAGCGTATGACAATTTGGAATGGCTGTATGTTTTTGTCGGTATTTTCGTTACCGGAATATTTATCATCAACTTCGGACAGTTTATTCCGGCTTGGGACAGTGGTTACTATAAATTGTTGATGAGCCAGAATATCAAATACAAAGAATATTTAAATTCCAAGTATTCATTAATGGTCATGAGTTCCATAATTATGTTTGTCCTAAGCATTCCTTATGTTTATTTTGGATGGAAAATTTTGATGTTGCACTTTGCGGCAATGATTTATAATTTAGGCATAAATACTTACATCATTCTTTTGGCGGGTTCCTTTAACAGAAAGAAAATCGATTTAACACAGCGTGCTGCCTTTAATTATCAAGGAACTGGAGCCGTGCAATGGCTGGTGGGTTTCCCATTATTGATTGTTCCGGTTGCCATTTTTTATGGGCCCTACAAATTAATTGGTTTTGAAGCCGGTGTGGCCACTTTAATTATTTTAGGGGCAATTGGAATTGTATTCCATCAAAAAATAATGAGATTTATCGTTTCCAAATATTTACATTCAAAATACATAATGATCAACGCATTTGACCAGGACAATTAATTTAGCAAACAGTTTGCAGCTTAAAGCATTTAAACAAATACACAAATCAACGATTAAACATATATAAAATGATAAGAGTAACAGAACTTTCAAAAAAATACGGCGGGGTAACCGTTTTAAATATAGCATCATTAGAAATTCCAAAAGGCCAGGCTTTTGGGTTAGTTGGAAATAACGGCGCGGGAAAAACCACCTTTTTCAATTTGGTTTTGGACCTTATCAAACCAACCACCGGAAATGTGATAAACAATGAAATTCAGGTGAATAAAAGTGAAGACTGGAAACCTTTTACTTCGGCTTTTATGGATGAAAGTTTTTTAATAGGTTATTTAACGCCTGAAGAATATTTTTATTTTATTGGCGAACTTCGAGGAATGAACAAGGCCGATATTGATGCTTTTTTAGGTCAGTTTGAAGAAATTTTTAATGGCGAAATTCTAAATAAAAAAAAATATTTAAGAGATTTATCCAAAGGAAATCAGAAAAAAGTGGGTATTATTGCCGCATTGATTGGGCATCCGGAAGTCATTGTTTTAGATGAGCCTTTTGCGAATTTAGATCCCACAACCCAAATAAGGCTTAAAAAATTATTGAAGGATTTAACTGCAGCCAGCAATGCAACAATCTTAATTTCCAGTCACGATTTAGGCCACGTAACCGAAGTTTGCGATCGAATTGTGGTGCTTGAAAAAGGTGAAATTGTTAAAGACCTGCAAACTTCAGCAGAAACCTTACAGGAGCTGGAGACGTATTTTTCGGTGTAACTCAAGTTAAATACATAGATTTTTGTATTTTTACATTCCTTACGGCAATAATTATAGGTTGTAATAAGTTAATGGGTGTAAAAAACAATTTCTTTTGAAAAATAGTTTTAAAATAATTGCAAGCTTTTTAATAGCGTTTTTTGTGGTTAATTGCTCAACTAAAAAAGATGCGTTTTTAAACAGAAGTTACCATTCGGTTTCCACAAAGTACAACGTACTTTATAATGGCGACGAAGCATTACGCGTTGGTTTGGAACAATTAAACGCCAATTATGAAGACAATTATTGGGAATGTTTGCCCATCGAACCTTTAAAAATTGATGAACTGGCGCTGCCAGGAATGTCGGCAGACACCGATAATTCGCCCCAAGAATTTGAAAAAGCAGAAGAAAAAGCGGTAAAAGCGGTGCAAAAACATTCGATGCTTATTGCCCGCGAAGAACGCAACAAAAAAATTGACGATGCCTATTTGCTGCTGGGAAAATCGCGTTATTATTCCAAAAGATTTGTGCCCGCTCTGGAAGCATTTAATTATGTGATTCTTAACTATCCGAAAGCTAATTTAATCAATGAAACCATCATTTGGCAGGCAAAAACCCAGGTTCGGTTGCAAAATGAAGAACAGGCGATTCGAAGCTTGAATAATTTGTTAAAAAACAAATCTTTGAAAAGCGACATAAAGGAAGATGCCCATACCGTAATTGCGATGGCTTATATGAATTTGGACAGTTTACAACTTGTTATAAATCATCTGAATAAAGCAGTTTCATCGGACAATAATAAAGAACAAACGGCAAGAAATTTATTTATACTCGGGCAGCTTTACAGCGAAAAAGGACTGAAAGATTCTTCGAACATCGCTTTCCAAAAAGTAATCGATTTTAAAAAAGCGCCTTATAAGTACAAAATTCATGCGCAATTGGAAAAAGCCAAAAATTCAACCAATAAAGAGGATGATTTATCAACCTTAGCGATTCTTAAAAAGTTGGTGAAGGACAGGGACAACAGACCTTTTTTGGATGAATTGTATTATCGTATTGGAATTATTGAACAGGAAAACAGTACAGAAAGTGCTATCGCCAATTTTAAAAAATCGTTGAAATCAAACTCCGAAAACAACCTTCAAAAAGAACTTTCTTATGAAGCGCTTGGAAATTTGTATTTTGACAAAGCCCAATTTATGGTTGCCGGCGCCTATTACGACAGTATTTTAAACATCACAAAAAGCGATAACACAAAACGCGTGCGCCGTTTGTTGCGAAACCGAAATAATTTAAATGAAATTATTTTATATGAAAACAGTTCAAAAATAAACGACAGTATTTTAACTGTTGTTGCCATGGGTGAAGAAGAACGAATTGCTTTTTTTAACGCCCATATTGAAAAGTTAAAAGCCCAAGAAGAAAAACAAGCAATCAAAATAACGGTTAAAACCGGTTTGTTCAATCAAAATATTTCCAAGGCAGGAACTGGCGATAATTCAGGAAAATGGTATTTTTATAACATTCAGGCTGTTGGTTTTGGAGAACAGGAATTTAAGAAAATTTGGGGCGATCGTCCTTTGGAAGACAATTGGCGTTTGAGGGACAAATCACAATTAGGTTTTGTCAACAATCAAGATATTGCACAAATCAATGATGATATTGATGTGATGGAAAAACTGGAACTTTCTTACTATTTGGGCAAAATCCCTTCAGAAAAAGTGAAGATAGACAGTATTGCAAATGAACGCAACACCGCCTATTTTAAATTGGGAATTATTTATAAAGAACAATTTAATGAATCGGATTTGGCAAAAGACAAATTCGAAAAATTAATTGGGTTTAATCCTGATTTGGCTTTGCTGATTCCTGCCAAATATCATTTGTATAAAATTTACGAAAGCCAGGGCAATGAAAAGGCCGTTTCCTTAAAAAATGACATTGTCGAAAATTATCCAACTTCAAAATTTGCCAAGATTATTTTGAATCCGAACCAAGTGCTTGAGGAAGAAGAAAAAAATGCGGCCGAAAGTGACTATGCTGCCATTTTTTACGAATATAAAGAAGAGAAATTTGAATCGGTTATCGAAAAAACCACCCTTGCAATCAGCAAATATTTAGGAGAACCTATCGTTCCGAAATTAGAATTGTTAAAAGCGTATGCCATTGGAAAAACAGCAGGATTGGTTTCATTTAAGGAAGCTTTGGAATTTGTTGCGTTGAATTATCCGAACACGGAAGAAGCAAAAAAAGCATTGGAGGTGATAGAAACCATAAAACTAAAACTATAAAATAATCCGAAATGCAAAAGTTGATGTTTTTAGAAAAAAAAGTGATTCCCCCATTAGCATCAGAGCGAAATGTGGTGGGAAAAAACACCTCCATAGTTGGTGATGTTAAGTCGGAAGGAGATTTCAGAATTGACGGAAGCGTTGAAGGAACCATAAAAACCGCAGGGCGTGTGGTTATTGGCGCATTGGGAAGTGTTAATGGCAAAATTATATGCGACAATGCCGATATTGAAGGGAAATTTTCAGGACAACTATTGGTAAATAATTTACTAACCCTAAAAGCTACAGCAATAATTATGGGAGAAGTGGTCATCAGCAAATTATTGGTTGAACCGGGAGCTGAATTTAATGCAACCTGCACAATGAAAGGATCCGTTATGGAGCTACAAAATGATCAATCCAAACAAGAAAAAACAGCTTAATAAATACCTGCAATTAACGAGCATTGCATTTCAAATGGGCATCACTATTTATTTAGGCGCTTATTTTGGAAAAAAGCTTGACGCCTATTTTCAGACGGAAAAAACATATACCATTATCCTTACCTTGGTTGCACTGATCATTTCGCTTTGGAGCGTTTTGGCCCAGTTAAAAAAGATCAATGAGAAAGATGATTAAACAACTACAGGTTTTTGGCATAAAATTATTGATTGCACTTAGTATTGTTTTTGGAATTCACAGTGTTATTTTATATTTTTTAGGCATTTCAATAGCACAAAACCTACTTATTCCAAGCTATATCACCAATTATTTTTTGGCCCTTTTGATTTTTTTTATTTTAGTAAAACTGAAAAAAAAATATCTCGATTTGCTGGGTTTTGTTTTTATGGCCGGAAGCTTCGTTAAATTTGGGGTATATTTTATTTTTTTCAATCCAGTTTTTAAGCAAAACGGATTGGTAAGTTCACAAGAGGCAACCGCCTTTTTAACACCCTATCTTTTGTGTTTAATTGTTGAAACTTTTTATTTAATAAAACTGTTGAATAACAAGATGTAATGGGTTAAAAATTAATAAATAAACCTCTCTAAAAAACAAATAAAATAGTTTTAGGTTTTTAATATAAAAATGTACATTTGCAAAATATTTTTGGGCACCACTATTAATAATGTATATGTATAGAATTAACGTATTAAAAACACTTACATTCCTGTTTTTTGCAATTACAGTCTCTGTAAACGCAGCCAACAATCCTGATGAAGCAATTCCTGCTGAACAAGAATCTCCCGTACAAAATCTAAAAACAGAAATTAAGGAATACATCAACCATCACTTGTTGGATTCTTATGATTTTACCTTGTATTCCTATACAAATGATGCAGGAGAACACAAATATATTAGTGCTCCATTGCCTGTAATTTTGATTGATAGCGGGTTAAAAGTTTTTTCGTCTTCAAAATTTCATCACGGAGAAACAGTTGCTGAAGTGGATGGACAATTTTACGCATTATACCACAATAAAATTTATAAAACCGATGCCCTCGGCACAATAAATCATAATGAAGAAAACCACGCAACAAACGAAAAACCACTAGATTTTTCAATTACTAAAAACGTTGTATTCATTATTCTTGTAGGTTTGTTTATGCTTTTAATATTCAGCCGAATGGCCAATTCTTATAAAAATAATCCAATGCCTAAAGGTATCGGCCGCATATTTGAACCGCTTATTTTATTCATAAGAAACGACATTGCAATTCCAAATATTGGCGAAAAACATTACAGAAAATACATGAGTTACCTGTTAACGGTATTTTTCTTCATTTGGATCATCAACTTATTGGGTTTAACGCCACTTGGGGTGAATGTAACAAATAACATTGCCGTAACGTTGGCTTTGGCTTTGGTAACTTATTTTATCACCACATTTTCAGGAAACAAAAATTACTGGAAACATATTTTTTGGATGCCGGGCGTGCCGTGGCCAATGAAAATCATTTTGGCGCCTATTGAATTGCTGGGAACTGTGATCAAGCCATTTTCATTAATGATACGTTTGTATGCAAACATCACTGCAGGGCATATTGTGTTAATGAGTATTATCGGTTTGATGTTTATTTTCAAAAACTGGATCGGCAGTCCGTTGTCATTTGGTTTGGCGTTTGCCTTATCATTGCTTGAATTGTTGGTGGCAGCGCTGCAAGCTTATATTTTCACCATGTTATCTGCACTTTACTTCGGTTCCGCTGTGGAAGAACACGATCATCATTAAAATTGAATGTTTAATTAATTAATTATATATATTATGGAAATTCCAACTATTGTAGGAGCAGGTTTAATCGTAATCGGTGCTGGTTTAGGTATCGGTAGAATTGGTGGTTCAGCAATGGACGCTATTGCACGTCAGCCAGAAGCTTCCGGGAAAATTCAAACAGCAATGCTAATTGCAGCAGCGCTTATTGAAGGTATTGGATTTGCTGCTTTATTTGCAGCATAAAAAAACAATTAGCCGCAACGGTTGGTTGCGGCCAATGTTTAAAACAGTAATTAGACACAAAAAAATATTAAAAATATACCATGGATAAGTTAATAGAACAGTTTTCTTTAGGGTTGTTTTTCTGGCAATTAATTTTATTTGTTGCCTTGGTGCTTTTGTTAAAAAAATTCGCCTGGAAACCAATTTTAAATGCCGTAAACGACAGAGAAGAAGGTATTTTAAAAGCTTTGGAATCTGCTGAAAACGCACGCAAGGAAATGCAAAATTTGACTGCAGACAACGAGCGTATTTTAAAGGAAGCACGCATTGAGCGTGATGCCATGTTAAAAGAAGCGCGTGAAATGAAAGACAGCATTATTTCTGAAGCAAAAGGGGAAGCGCATGCACAGGCAACCAAAGTAATTGAGCAGGCAAAAGCAACTATTGAGTCTGAAAAACACGCTGCAATTGCCGAAATAAAAAATCAGGTAGCCGAATTGTCATTAGAAATTGCTGAAAAAGTGATGAGAAATGAATTATCTGACAAAAACAAGCAAATTAAGCTTGTTGAAGACATGTTAAAGGAAGTAAAGCTATAAGAATTAATTTCAAATGAACGGATCCAGAGCGGCAATAAGATATGCAAAAGCAATACTAAGTTTTGCACTTGAACAACAAAAAGAAGTTGAAGTGAACGATGATATGTTGCTTGTTGCAAATACCATTAAAGACAGTAAAGAGTTACAGTTATTGCTTAACAGCCCAGTGTTGAAAACTGAATTGAAAAAATCAGCTTTAAAAGAAATTTTTGCGAGCAAAACTAGCTCTTTAACAATTAGTTTAATCAATCTTTTAATCGACAACAAAAGATTGCCGATTTTAGGTGAGGTTGCAAAAAAATATAACGTGATTTTTGATTCATTAAAAGGAATTGAAGTGGCAAAAGTGACTACTGCAATTCCGCTTACTGAAGAATTGAATCAACAGGTTTTAAGAAAAGTAATTGAAATTACGGGAAAACAAGCAACTATTGAAAGCATCGTAAATCCTGATATTATTGGCGGATTTATCCTTCGTATTGGAGATATTCAATATGACGCAAGTGTGGCCAATAAATTACAGGTACTAAAAAGACAGTTTGAAAACGAAAGTTTTAATTCATAATTAAAAAAAGAATTTAGTTTTAAAAAATAGAAAGAATGGCATCAATTAAACCAGCTGAAGTATCAGCAATTTTAAAACAACAATTGGCGGGATTTGAAGCATCAGCTTCATTAGACGAAGTTGGATCTGTTTTGCAAGTAGGTGACGGTATTGCGCGTGTTTACGGACTTGCAAATGTGCAATATGGTGAGCTAGTTGAATTTGAAGATGGAATGGAAGGAATGGTACTAAACCTGGAAGAAGATAATGTTGGCGTTGTATTATTAGGTCATTCAAGAGCAATCAAAGAAGGATCTATCGTAAAACGTACTGAAAGAATAGCCTCTTTAAAAGTGGGTGAAGGAATCGTTGGTCGTGTTGTAAACACCTTAGGAAATCCAATTGACGGTAAAGGACCAATTCAGGGTGAAACTTTTGAAATGCCTTTAGAGCGCAAAGCTCCGGGTGTTATTTACCGCGAGCCGGTAACTGAACCATTACAAACAGGTTTAAAAGCGGTTGACGCAATGATTCCGGTTGGTAGAGGACAACGTGAACTTATTATTGGTGACCGTCAAACCGGAAAATCAACAGTGGCTATTGATACCATTATCAATCAAAAAGAATTTTACGATGCCGGCGTTCCCGTGTATTGTATTTATGTTGCTATTGGTCAAAAAGGATCAACAGTGGCTAATATTGCAAATTTATTTGAAGAAAAAGGCGCAATGGCTTACACCACAATTGTGGCCGCCAACGCTTCTGACCCTGCTTCCATGCAGGTATATGCTCCAATGGCAGGAGCTGCAATTGGGGAGTATTTTAGAGATACCGGCCGTCCTGCATTAATTGTTTATGATGATTTGTCTAAACAAGCAGTTGCTTACCGTGAAATTTCCTTATTGTTACGTCGCCCACCGGGACGTGAAGCATATCCTGGAGACGTATTTTATTTACACTCCCGTTTGTTGGAACGTGCCGCAAAAATTATCAACAATGATACTATTGCAGCGCAAATGAATGACATTCCGGATTCACTGGTTGGAAAAGTAAAAGGAGGAGGATCTTTAACTGCTTTGCCAATTATTGAAACTCAGGCAGGTGACGTATCCGCATATATTCCAACTAATGTGATTTCAATTACCGACGGACAAATTTTCTTGGAGTCCGATTTATTTAACTCTGGTGTTCGTCCGGCCATCAACGTAGGTATTTCAGTATCTCGTGTTGGAGGAAATGCCCAAATTAAATCGATGAAAAAGGTAGCGGGAACTTTAAAATTAGACCAGGCACAATACCGTGAATTGGAAGCGTTTGCAAAGTTTGGATCTGATTTGGATGCAGCTACCATGAACGTAATTGAAAAAGGGAAACGTAATGTTGAAATCTTAAAACAAAATCAGAGCGATCCGTTTAAAGTTGAAGATCAAATTGCAATTATTTATGCAGGTTCCAAAAACTTATTGAGAGCGGTTCCTGTTGAAAAAGTAAAGGAATTTGAACGCGATTTTCTTGCTTACTTAAATGCAAAGCACAGAGATTCATTAGATTTGTTAAAAGCAGGTAAATTAACCGATGAGGTTATTGATATATTAACCATTTCAGCGAAAGAAATTTCAGCAAAATACGTTTAATCCCCTCCTGACCTCCCCGAAGGGGAGGAAAGAGCTTTTATTAACAAAAAATAAAGTCCTTTCCTTTGGAAAGGATTTAGGATAGGAAAAAATGGCAAACTTAAAAGAAATACGAAACAGAATTACATCCATTGGTTCAACAATGCAAATTACCAGTGCCATGAAAATGGTATCTGCGGCAAAGTTGAAAAAAGCACAAGATGCAATTACCCAAATGCGTCCGTATGCCAATAAGTTGACAGAACTTTTACAAAGTTTAAGTGCTACTTTAGAAGGTGATATTGAAAATGTTTATGCAGAACAAAGAATAGTTTCAAAAGTATTGATTGTTGCAATTACTTCAAACAGAGGTTTGTGCGGAGGTTTTAATTCATCGGTAATTAAAGGATCCGTAAAATATATTGAAGACAATTATCAGGGCAAACAGGTTGATATTTTATCGATAGGAAAAAAAGGATATGATATTTTATCGAAGAATTTTAATGTTGTTGAGAGACATAATGAAATATACGACGATTTAACCTTTGATAATGTTGCCGTAATTGCCGAGAAAATAATGACTTTGTTTGCGCAGGGAAAATATGATAAAATTGAATTGGTTTACAACCGTTTTAAAAACGCAGCAACCCAAATATTGACTATAGAGCAATTTTTACCGGTTGAACTTGTTGAAGTTGAAGGTAAAATGAATGTAAGTACCGATTATATTTTTGAGCCAAATAAGGCTGAAATTGTATTGCAGTTGATACCAAAATCGTTAAAAACGCAGTTGTACAAAGCAATTAGAGATTCTTACGCTTCAGAACATGGCGCTCGAATGACCGCAATGCACAAAGCAACAGACAATGCAACGGAATTGCGAAACGATTTAAAATTGACCTACAACAAAGCCAGACAAGCCGCCATCACCAACGAAATTTTAGAAATTGTTGGAGGCGCTGAGGCGTTGAACAATTAGACGGAACGCTAGCGGAGTCAAATTTTCCAAAGGTGCTGAAGCCCTTAATAATTAGATAAGAATAACTACTAAAAAAATCACCAAATAAAAATTAAAAAAAAGAGTTTATCTAGTTATGATAAGCTCTTTTTTAGTTTGGTATGTAATTTGCAAACTCATTTTAAAACAATATAACCATGAAAAAATTTATAGGCACAGGATTGGTAATTTTACTGAGTTTCGCGGTTTTTGGCTGTTGCGCATCAAAAGTAAAAGCGCAGAATGAAGCTCCTTTTAAGGTTTTGGAAGCCACTTATACCAACTGGGCTGGCGAACAGCCTGATAAGATTGGAACCACGCTAAGAATTACCATAAACAATAAGGAAATTCAATTGGACAGCGTTTATTTTAGAAATAACAGCGCGTCATTAAAACGAGTGGACAGTATTGAAAACGCCATTTTTACAGGAAGTTTTACAACTTCAACAATCCCGCACGACTATATTTTACATAGTGATCCAAAAGAGGAATTCGGAAATAAACCTCCAGTTACGGTTTCAAAATTACCATTTGAAATTAAAGAAAATGAAGCGGTGGTAAGTTATTTTTTTAAGGACAAAATCAATTATTATAAAATTTTGGAAGTGAAGCAAGAATAAAGTCGGAAGACCGAAGACCGAAGACCGAAGTTTTTGATTAGACGACCGCAAGACCCCTTTGACCGCAAGACTGCACGACTAAAATCTATAAATCTTCAGCATAAACCAAACCAATCTCTTTTCTGACGGCATCCAATAAAGTAATAAGTTCTATACTGTTTTGATGCGACCAAAAACTGCTTTCTGTAAGGTTTTCATGCAAACATGAATTGCATTCCACAATTTGATGTGCATATCCTTTCCCTGTCTTCGGCAATGAAATTTTTTCTTCTTGGCTGTCTTTAAATACCGAAAAAGTACTTGCTTCATTCCACGGACTGTCGATAATAATTTCACCTGAAGTGCCGCTTATTTTTGCGATTCTTTTAGAATTTGAATTAAAGCTGCTGAAAAGTACTGCCTGGGCATTTTTATAATCAAAAATGATGGACACTTGTGAATCTGCACCCGATTCAAAATAATGAGCCTTGGCTATAATCTTGTCGGGCATCCCCAATATCAAATAAGCCAAAAATATTGGGTAAATACCAATATCAAGAATAGATCCGCCTCCCAATTCCTTGTCGTAAATTCGCTGTATTGAAGGAAGGGCTTTAAAGGAAAAATCGGCATTTATATAACTTATTTCACCAATTTCCCCATTTTCAATGGTGCTTTTTATTTTTTTTATGGCCGGTAAAAACCGTGTCCACAAAGCTTCCATTAAAAATAAATTGTGCTTTTTGGAGGCTTCAATCATTTTAAAAACCTGTTGTTGGTTAATGGCAAACGGCTTTTCGCACAAAACCGCTTTTTTATGTTCCAAAGCTAAAATTGAAAGTCGTTCGTGACTGTTGTGAGGCGTTGCGATATAAACAATATCAATAAATTTATCCTGCAACAATGCTTCATAAGAGCCATAAAACTTTTTTGAACCGTAAGTTGCGGCAAAGGCTTCAGCTTTGGACAAATCTCTTGATGCCACAGCCTCCAATTCAATAGTATCCAACAGCAATAAGTCGTTCGCAAACTTATGGGCAATTTTACCCAATCCGATAATTCCCCATTTAATTTTTGTATTCAAAGCATTAAAATTTAGATGATTAAAATCGATATAAATGTAATATAATTTTATTTGGCATAGAATTTGAATTTCAAATGAAATAACCCATAACACCGAATGATTATGAAGACTATAAAATTACTTTTAGGAACGTTAATTATTGGAATGTCGTTCACTTCCTGTATTGTCGATAACACTATCGATGAACCTTATTATGCTTCACTTGAGGAAGTTATAACAGCAAACGATTTATGGTATATAGATTACAATAATACTGCTGGAACCGGCGATGTACCGTTTTTATCTAAAGCCTTCACCATATCATTTATTAACGGAAAAGTGTTTGCCAATAACAATTTGGTGGGAATTGGAACAGTTGGAAATGGTTATGGTATTCAAATTGGCTTTTACGATACGTTTGACGGCCGATTAAAAATAGATCATAATTTAGACGGGTTTTACAATTTTGAAGTCATTCAATTGTCAATAGATAACATAAAATTAAGAGATAATTATAACAATGTTACCTATAATTTGGTTGGATATCATAAATCAACATTTGATTTTGATCAAGTATTTTACGATAACATAGAATATTTTTTACAGGAGTATCAAGCTTGGGAAAAAACCTATACAAGTGATGCTGGAGCAATAAATGAATTTGATAATGAGAACTTTTTACAGTTCACTCCTGAAAATTTAACAACATTTTATTCTTCACAAGATAATGTTGGCACAACTATTGGTAATATATATTGGGACTATGTAGGATCTTACACAGTAGCCAATGTGCAAGGATATGACAATCTAAAAATTTTAACATTAGATTATGATTCTTCTGGCAATGAAAAGTTTGAGTTGACCGTTATTAATGATGCGAAGATTAGTTTGTATCATATAGCTTCTGGCACAACATATGAGTTTAGCGGAAGAGGTTACATACAATACTTGAAATCAAGTTCAAGTTTAGCCAAAAGCGCCACAAGCGATCAAGGCAGAGCGAGAACTAAAGTATTTAGAGAAACAGAAATTAGAAGAAATTTAAAATAAAGTTTGGTTAGTTGATTTTTGGTTGGTTATTTATAACCAATTGAGTTAGTCGCTCCCTCATCGGAGCGGCTTTTTTTTGTACCTTTATGGTTTTAAAAAAAACAATACAAATGAATCATAAAACAGCATTTATTACAGGAGCAACTTCAGGAATTGGAAAAGCAACCGCCCAACTTTTTGCACAAAACAAAATACGATTAATTCTTTGCGGCCGACGCGGAGATCGACTTGATCAATTAAAAGAAGAACTTAGCCAATTAACCGAGGTAACCACGCTTCAATTTGACGTTAGCAATAGAGAAGAAGTGTTCAAGGCGATTGCCTCATTGCCAAATGAATTTAAAAAAATTGACATTCTCATCAATAATGCAGGAAACGCGCATGGATTAAGTACCGTTCAGGATGGAAATATGGATGACTGGGATGCGATGATCGATATCAACGTGAAAGGATTGTTGTATGTTTCAAGAGCAATTCTTCCGCAAATGGTAGAACGAAATGATGGCTTTGTAGTAAATATAGGTTCTATAGCCGGTAAAGAAGTGTATCCTAATGGAAATGTGTATTGCGCCTCAAAATACGCGGTAAACGCTTTAAACAAAGCGATGAGGATTGATTTAAACCAACACAATATTCGTGTTTCCGCAATCCATCCCGGTGCAGTGGAAACTGAATTTTCAGAAGTTCGTTTTAAGGGCGATAAAGAAAAGGCAAAAAATGTATATAAAGGATTTAAGGCCTTGCAGCCTGAAGACATTGCTGATATTATTTACTTTGTGATATCAAGACCTTACCACGTAAACATAGAAGATTTGATCGTATATCCAACAGCGCAAGCTTCAGCAACCATATTAAAAAAAGAGGTTTAAACTTAGTTTAAACCTCTTTTTTTACAAATACTTATTCAAATTATGGGGCAATTTTAGTGATTAAAATTGTTCCAACATTGGTTTCTTGTCCTTTTGTCACTTCAATTGGCACTGTTGTAGTTAAAAGCGTATAATCCGTTTTTTCAATTTTCAATAAATAATTTCCTTCAGGCAAGCCTTGTAAAACAAATTGACCTTCATTATTTGTAAAAGTTGAGGCTATTGGCGTTAAAAAAGTAAGGTCGGTTTCATTATAAACATAAACCGTTGCGTTTTCTACAGGCATTAAAACAGTTTCTGTTTCCGTAACATCCGCAACGCGGCCTAAAATTGTTCCTGAATTAACTTCAGCAATCACTCTTATTACCGGTTTTAAATTATAATTTCCTGAAGTTCCTGCTTTTACGATGGATTTTTGCACATCCCAATCTAAAATAAATGTGTAAGAAAATCCTGGCTCTAAAGTAGTGTCTAAATGAAGTTTAAGTCCGGATTGCATCGCGCTTGGCGTACTAAGCGGAATTTCAGCTGTTTCACCGTCTAAAACTACGGCGTTGCCTTCTCCAAGAATCAAGCGAATTTGATTTAACATTCCTGATTCAATATCTTCATCAGTTAAAACAAGCGTATTTCCGGCTACGAGTTCGGTCAAATCAACACGATTTAATGGGTCGTCAGTATTCGGTAAGGTAAAACCTTCAAAACTAATCCAGCCGCTATCGCCATCATTTCGGTTATATTGAACATCAATAATATTAACCAAAACCTTTTCATATTCACCTTCAGCATCCACTAATTTTAATTGAATACTTGAGGTGTTTTCACCATTGCTGCCATTATTATCGCAGCTGACAAAGCTTAAAGTCGCAAATATCATTGCAACTAAAAATAAATTACTTAATTTCATATTTATATGTTTTAAATTTTTATTTTAAAGATTTTAATTTGTAATTGTGGAAACGCGTTTGAATTTTAACGAGGTAATTTCAAAGTTATTGCTATTTTTAACTTTTTTAACATGATTAACAAACGGCTCTTAATAAAAAATTTGTTGGCCCACAACGATGAAAATAGCTTTTATGACAAGAAGCTGAAAATTTCATTGGAACATAAAGAAGGAAAAGCAAAATTTTTGAAAATCGTTTGTGCCCTGGCAAATTCAAATCCCGAAAACAATTCCTATATTGTAATTGGTATTGATGATCAGTCGAACAAAATTGAAGGCGTCGATTTTTTTGATGACAGCAAGATTCAAAATTTAATGAATTCCTATTTTAACAATCCGCCAAAAATTCAATATGAAAACATTCCTTTTCCGCGATTGCCAAAGCACAAAGTTGTTGGATTGGTTACCATTCATCCTTCAAAGAAAATAGCCTCACTTAAGAAAAGTATTTGGAAATATGTTAACGGAACCATTTTTTACAGAAGAGGAAGCAATTCCCTGTCAACTTTGGAAACTTTTGAAATCACAGAGTCCAATAAAACGATTGTTGAGGCGATAGAAAAAAACGCCAGCAACAACATTCAGCTTACTTTAGATGCGGTTTTTGATTTTATGAACCGGCACAAAAAAGCATATCACCCAGCTTATAAAGTTTTTAATGAACAAATTGTGCTTTGTTGGGCAGGAGAGAAAAGAGTTGTGAAAGGCGCAACTTTTTATTCACGTGTAGATATTGAGCTGATAAATGAACAGGTGCGTCTCTTTTATTCAGCGTTGGATGAGGTAAAAATTGAATTTGACAAAAATTCCTTTAGAATAACGGAGTATGTTTATTTAGGACTTATAAAATCCTTCGATTATTATCCTCTGGAAAAAACCGTGATGCATTTTAAGGAAAACGGAAAATATGATATTGTAAGTGAATTGTTATTTGAGCCGCCCCAGTTTGATAAAAAATTATTGCATCATGTGTTTAACAATTGCAATGCGATTTTAGAGAAATTAAAAAAGAACTTGCCGCTAAAGGAAATTGAATTGGAAGATGTTCATGAAATGCCCACCTATTATTTAATTTGTGTTTTAAATAAAATCCCAAACGCTTTTATCAGGCTGAAAGAATCAGAACTGTTGCTTAGAAATTTAGAAGACAAAACCGGATACATCAAATACAAAGAAGCGGTTAGAATTCTTAGAAAAGTTAAGTATAGCTAATTTGGCACTCTTTATTGTTGGACGAAATAGCTATAAAAAATTAACCCTTTAATTTTTTGAACAATTCCAGCGCATAACCGTCGGTTAAACTTGCCACATAACCGCAAATGGATAAAACCCTTAAATACAGCGATTCTTTTGGCTCTTGGAGACTTTCAGGCAACAAGTTCAAAATTAATTTATCGTAATTTGTCAATGAATTTTCATACTTCCGGTTGCTTGCAGAAACAAAAACATCCAATAAAGTGGCAATTACGTTATAGCCAACCAATTCTTTTTCAATGACTTCCCGACTTTTATAAATTTTTTCGACGCTAAGTTTAATAATGTCATTTATTTGGGCTTCATAAACACATTTATCCAATAAGGAATGTTGGAATTCGCCCTTTAAAATAGCTTCTTCCTGTTTCAAAAAAACATTGGCCGCTTCATTGATCAGGTTTCCTATGGCCAAGGCGCGGAGGTAACTTAATCGGTCTTTTTTAAATTGTAATTGATGGTATTTTTTGGTATCGATCGTATCTTTTACCAATTTAATCAAATATTCAAGCGCAAAATCTTCTTCAATCAATCCCAAATTGATGCCATCTTCAAAATCGATGATGGTATAGCAAATATCGTCGGCAGCTTCAACCAAATAAGCCAAAGGATGTCGGTGATAACTTGAATTTCCGCTTTTTGAAGCAAGTCCCAATTCATTTGCGACATCTTTAAAACAAGAAACTTCCGACTGGAAAATGCCATATTTTTTGTCGGCGACATGCGAGGTTGGCTTTTTTGGCAAAGACTCTTTTGGATATTTTATAAAAGTGCCCAAAGTGGCGTAAGACAACCGCAATCCGCCTTCCATGCCGGCTTTACTTTCGGTTAAAATTCTGAAACCGTTGGCGTTTCCTTCAAAATCCACAAAATCTTGCCATTGTTTTTTGGTAAGATGGGTTTCGTATTGTTGCCCGTTTCCATGTTTAAAATATTCTCCAATGGCTTTTTCTCCGCTATGGCCAAAAGGCGGATTTCCAATATCGTGCGCCAAAGCCGCTGTGGCCACAATAGCGCCAAAATCGTTCATGGTATAGCCTTGTTCCACCAATTCAGGATGATTTTTAAGCACCTGTTCGCCAACTCTTCTGCCTAAAGAACGCGCCACAACGCTTACTTCCAAACTGTGGGTGAGTCGGGTATGCACAAAATCGGTTTTAGAAAGCGGAACAACCTGTGTTTTATCCTGCAAACTTCTAAAGGAATCTGAAAAAATAATTCGGTCATAATCCACTTCAAAACCCAATCTGGTTTCGTCTTGGTCTTTGCGCGGTCGTATTTGTGTGTCTCCAAATCTTTTGAGCGACAATAGTTGGCTCCAGTTCATTCCCATTGTTAAATATTTTGTGCAAGATACTTAATAATTTATATTTTTTTGAAGGCTTATTTTGGGCAATCTTAACATTTAAGTTATAAAACAGTAAACTTGGATTAACCATTAATTAACATTGGGCGACTTAATTTGTAGTTCATAAAATAAATATAAAGCAATGCGATTATTGGTAACTTCAATTTTAATTTTTTCAAGTACTTTTTTATACAGCCAGTCTTTTGAAGTTGGTTCTCTCATTACTGATTTTTCAAAAAAAGGAAAAATTGAAGGTGTAGTCTTGGATAATGAAGTCAATAATGAACCAATGGCATTTGTAACCATTTCAGTTAAAAATACTGATTTTGAAACGACTTCAGATTTAGATGGTTCTTTTTCATTCAATTTAAAACCTGGGAAATATACCTTGGAAATTCAATTTTTGGGTTATGCAACCATAGAATTGGGCAATGTTGCCGTTGTTGCGGGGAATACGCTGTCCATTAAGCAAAAATTAAGTGCCCTAAAGTTGAATGCTGATATTTCATTGGCGAATTAATCGGATTCCGCTTAACATTAACTTTACCCTTCCATCACCTTTTTATAACTTCTCGGTAACCTTCTGTTTAACTCAACGCAATTTCTTTGCCCCAACATTAAACAAATAAATTAAACTAAATTAATACTTATGAAAACTTTTTATTATTTAATTGTATCGATTTTATTTTTAAATTTTGCCGCAAGTTGCGGAAATGACAATGACTCACCTTTGATCATTGACGAGGAAGTGCCAGTAACGGTAGTCACGAAAGCCGGAATTATTAAAGTAAATGAAACTTGGACTGCTGACAAAATATATATTTTAGGAGGAAAAGTTGTTGTAGATGAAGGGATTACATTAACCATTGAAGCCGGAACAATCATTAAGGGCGCTGAAGGACAAGGCTCATTAGCTTCTGCATTGATAATTGACCAAGGCGGAAAATTAGTTGCTGAAGGCACCGCCGCAAAACCAATTATTTTTACATCAGTATTGGATAATATCCAAATCGGACAAAAAGCCGGCACAAATTTAACGATTGCCGACAACGGTTTGTGGGGCGGATTAATAGTACTTGGTAAAGCACCAATTTCTGTAAGCGGTGATGTTGCCACAAAACAAATAGAAGGAATTCCTGCAACGGACACCTTTGGACAATATGGGGGAAATGTTGCTAATGATAACTCAGGAATTTTTAAATACATCTCTATAAGACATGGAGGAATTACCATTGGTGCAGATAACGAGATTAATGGATTAACCCTTGGCGGTGTTGGTTCAGGAACCGTTATTGACTATATTGAAGTTGTTGCCAACCAAGATGATGCAATCGAATGGTTTGGAGGTTCTGTAAATGTAACTAACGTTCTTACCTGGGCACAAGGCGATGATGGTTTGGATTGTGACGAAGCTTGGTCTGGATCTGTAAAAAACGCTTTGGTTATTTTAGGAGCTGACTCAGACAGTGCCTTAGAATTAGACGGTCCTGCTGGTTCTGCCGTAACGGAAGCTGGCTATACTTTTGAGAATGTCACGCTTAAAGGCGCAGGTACTTCAAGCAAATATGCCGATTTAAGAGATGGATTGATTGCAAATATGAAAAACGTATTGGCTTATGGTTTTTCAGTTGATTCTAAAGTTAAGGTAAATGGTGCCGATTCTCAAACAGAACTTACAAATGGCAGAATTACTTTTACCAATTGGCAAGTTGTTTTGCCGGTTGGTGTTACGGTAGCAGATTTAATTACTGGAGCGAAAGCGGGAGATGAAGTAAAATTCATCAATAATGCAACAGCAATTGCAACGCCAAGTGCCGCAACAACAGGAGCAACTACTTCTGTTTTTTCTTGGACTTATGCAGCTTCAAAAAGTGCCTACTAATATAATTTTAAATTTTTAAAACAAAATGTCCATATGCCTATTTAGGCTATGGGCATTTTGTTCATTCAATTAATATTTTAAATAAAAAACTAGATGTTAAAAAAGGGGATTCTTACAATTGTGTTTTTAATGGCGGCTATGCAAGTGATAAATGCACAAACAGGAAAAGTAACGGGAAAAATTTTGGATGGCGATTATAATGATGTGCTGGCATTTGCCAATGTTTCGGTAAAAGGGACTGAAAAAGGAACTTCGTCAGATTTTGACGGGTTATATGAATTGGAACTTAAAGAGGGCGATTACACCATTGTTTTCTCATTTATTGGCTATGAATCAAAAGAAATAACAGGAGTTAGCATAAAAAATAATGAGGTAACAAATTTAAATGTCACTTTAAATTCATCCGTAATGTTAAAGGAAGTGATGATAACATCATCAGCCAGACAAAATACGGAGGAATCGGTTTTATTTTATCAAAAGAAATCGGCGACCTTGATGGATGGTTTGTCCATAGCGAGCATCAATAAAACCGGTGCCAGCAATATCGCTTCTGCAATAAAAAGCGTTCCGGGAGTTTCTGTCCAGGACGGAAAGTTTGTTTATGTTCGAGGATTGGGAGACAGATACACCAAATCTATACTAAATGGCATGGATATTCCCGGACTTGATCCCGATAAAAATACCATTCAAATGAATATTTTCCCTACCAATATTTTGGAAAATATTTTGATTGTTAAATCGGCTTCCGCTGATTTGCCTGCCGATTTTACTGGCGGAGTTATTGACATTGTGACCAAAGATTTTCCTTCACAAAAGCAAATGGAGTTTTCTGTTTCAGGAGGTTTTAATCCGAGTATGCATTTAAAAGACAATTATTTAATTTATAAAGGCGGCGCAACAGATTTTCTGGGATTTGATGACGGCACCAGAGAGTTGCCAATTTCAACGGCGCAAGTTATCCCAAATCCGGCATCAACAAAAAATAAAACTTTAGAGCCAATTACGCGCGCTTTTAACAGCACTTTGGCCACAGCGCAAAAAACAAGTTTGCCCGATTTTGGTTTTGGGTTTAATTATGGAAATCAGTTTGATGTTAATGACAATAAACTTGGTTTTATCGCTTCCATTGATTATAAAAACACCACCACTTTTTATGAGGGATTTGAAAACGGTATTTACCAAAAACCTGAGGAAAGAGATGAATTTGAGCTTTTATTTGACAGAAGACAAAGAGGAGATATTGGCATAAATAATGTTTTGGCCTCTGTTTTAACGGGATTGTCTTACAAAACCGAAAAATCAAAATACAATCTTAACGTTTTACATATTCAAAACGGTGAAAGCAGGGCGGCGTTTTTTGATCAAAAAACAGAAATATCAAATGCCATTGATGTGGTAAAAGACAACTTAGAATACACAGAACGTTCTATTTCAAACTTGCTTTTATCGGGCAAAAACACGAGTGATGATGCCTCTTTTATCACCGAATGGAAATTGTCTCCCACCTATTCAAGAGTGTATGATAAGGATGTCAGATTAACAACTTTTATAAGAGAACCAGACGGATATACCATAAGTTCGGATGCCGGTTTTCCAAATAGAATTTGGCGGAATTTGGAAGAAATAAATGCAGTGGGTAAAATTGATTTCACAAAAAAATATGATATTTTTACCAACAAAGCCATTTTAAAATTTGGCGGATTGTATAGCTATAAACAACGTACCTACAATATTTACAGCTATGAAGTCGCCTTTAGAAATTTGAGTCCGACAGTGTTTGAAGGGAATCCCGATGCCATATTGGCCTATGAAAATGTTTGGACGCCAGCAACCAATTCAGGATCCTATATACGCGGAAATTTTGAACCTTCTAACTCATTTGATTCCAACCAAAATACTGCAGCCGGCTATGTTTCAAATGAATTTAAAATTGGCGATAAATTGCGAACTATTTTAGGGGTGAGAGCCGAATATTTCACCACTTTCTTTACCGGCCAAAATAATTTGGGAACCCAGATGTATGACAATGAAAATACACTAGAAGAATTGGATTTTTTCCCTTCTGCAAACCTGATCTATGAATACAATGATGCAATAAACATTAGGGCTTCCTATTCTAAAACAACGGCAAGGCCAAGTTTTAAAGAATTGTCGGTGGTTCAAATTCCCGATTTGCTTACCGGGGTAATGTTTTTAGGAAATATCGATTTAAAACCTTCTTACATTGACAATGTTGATTTTAGATTTGAAATGTATGGAAAAGAAGCTCAAATGTTTGCTTTAAGCGGCTTTTATAAAAGCTTTAAAAATCCTATTGAATTGGTCGCTTATTCCGTAATTGCATCCAACCAATTTACGCCAAGAAACTCACCATCTGCAGAAGTTTTTGGATTGGAGTTTGAAGCCAGAAAGAATTTTAATTTTATTGCTGAAAATTTAAAAGACCTGAGTTTAAACGTAAACCTTTCTATTATTGATTCTAAAATAAAAATGAATAAGGGCGTTAATGAAGAATTTGATTCCAGACAAACTTTTGCCAGAGACGGAGAAGTCATTGACGGTACAAGACAATTGCAAGGACAATCGCCATTTCTTATAAACGCAGGATTAAATTACAACAATAAAACAATAGGTTTAGAAACAGGTTTGTTTTTTAATGTTCAGGGAAAAACACTGGAAGTAGTTGGTTTTGGGAAAAATCCAGATGTATACGTACAACCTTTTAATAGTTTGAATTTTAACTTTTCTAAAACGCTAGACAAAGAAAATAGGTCTTCCATAAGCCTTAAAGTGGATAATATTTTAGATGAGAAACGTCAAAGTTTGTACGATTCTTATGGGGCCACAGCGCAACCTTTTTCTCTAAGGGAACCTGGAATGGCTTTTTCGTTAGGATACAGTCTCAGCTTATAAAGAGTTGGTGCATAAAAACAAAAAGGCTGAAATTTAAATTTCAGCCTTTTTGTTTACAAATGAAACAATTATTTTTTTCGTTAATTAACTACCAATGCTTTCTCTTCAACATGAATTATTTTGTTTTCCTGATAAGTAACGAGGTTGATTTTATCCGTTTTAAAGTAAGTCCAAACACCTTCCTTTTTACCGTTATTGTAAGTGGCAATTGTAGTTTTATTTCCCAGTAAATCATAGCTGATCCAAGTATCGTGAAGTTTGCCTTCTTTGTTGAAAAAACCTTCTCGTTCAATAATATTACTATTGTCGGCAAAATAATACGTTGCTTTTACCAAATCGTTATCCATTTTTTGATATACGACTTTTTGCTCTTGCGAAAATGCTGTTACACAAAACAACAATATAACGATGTTTATAAATGTTTTCATGATCTATTTATTTTAGTTCTTTATTTACTTCATATAAAAGTAGGTCAATTGCTTTTTATTTACTTTAAATTAACGTTAAGTTTACATTAAGTTTTTTTTCAGAAAATTAAATTATTGATAATCAATAGTTTATATTTATTTTAAATTCATTAATAAATTAGGATTTTAAGAAAACAGCTATTCTTAACCTAAAATTTACATTGATTTAATATTTTTCAGTTAAAATTTATAGAACTTATTGCTGCTGCTTTTCAAAGTATTTGTACCTTTGTTTAAAATCATTCTAAATAAGTATTTTGGGAACTACTGAAAATTCAGGTATTTTTAACTACGATTTTGATCTGGGCGCATTGGCTAAAAGGAAACCACACAATGAGATAAATGAAAAATGCTGTGAAAAATACAAGCATAAAAGCAACAAGACTTGTAAAAAATGTCCAAATCGATTGCCTTAAAGGCTAGATTTTAATACTTTTGCATTTCCTTTTCAGAAAGATAAAATGCCAATTAATTCAAAAAAATTATTTCTTAAGTTTTTAAAATGGAGATACCAACATATTTCCAACAAGCAATTTACTAATATTGCCAGTACCGTTATCGGATTGTTGGCAGGGTTGGGTGCTGTTGTTTTAAAAAATTTAACCCACTTCATCCAACAATTATTGGAAGGAGGATTTATTAGGCAAATTCACCAGGCATTTTATTTTATTTTCCCAATTCTGGGCTTTTTGATAGTTTTGCTTGTAATAAAATACGTCATTAGGAAAAAGGTAGGGCACGGAATTCCTTCCACCTTGTATGCCATTTCAAAACAAAAGGGAATTATGCCCAAACACCAAATGTGGGCATCTTTAATTACTGCGCCTTTAACGGTTGGTTTTGGGGGATCTGTGGGGTTAGAGGGACCAACTGTTGCCACAGGAGCTGCCATTGGTTCTAATTTTGCACGATTTTTTCATCTAAACCAAACCACAAGAACCTTACTTATTGGTGCCGCCGCTGCCGGTGCCATGTCCTCTATTTTTAAAGCCCCTATTGCTGCCATTGTTTTTGCGGTCGAGATTTTTAGTTTGGAATTGACGCTTGCCTCTATGATTCCACTGCTTCTGGCGTCAATTACTGCGGTTTTAACTTCTTATTTCTTTTTTGGTGATGACGTGTTGCTTCACTTTACCATACAGGATAAATTTGAGCTAAACGACGTTTTGTTCTATGTTTTCTTGGGCCTTGCTTCTGCAATGGCCTCCATTTATTTCAGTAAAATGTATTTTGGAATCAGCAATTTTTTTAAAAAATTCGAAAATCCTTATATAAAACTTCTTATTGGTGGATTGTCACTGGGCGTTATTGTTTATTTTATACCTACGCTTTTTGGGGAAGGTTATGAAACCATCAACAATATTTTGCGCGGAAATGTAAACGGGATCGTGAGAAATAACATACTGAAAATACTCTCAGATAACACCTACATGATTATCTTGTTTTTGATGGGTTTAATCGCATTTAAAATAATTGCCACCTCGGTTACTTTTGGCGCAGGCGGCGTTGGGGGCATATTTGCGCCAACATTGTTTATGGGCAGTGTAACAGGTTACGTTTTTGCCATGATGGTAAATGCCAGCAACTTGTTTAGCCACCAACTTTCCCTAACCAATTTTGCGATGGTTGGTATGGCAGGTTTAATGGCAGGTATTTTGCAGGCACCTTTAACGGCAATATTTCTCATTGCTGAAATTACCGGTGGCTACGAACTTTTTGTGCCGCTAATGATTGTGGCGCTGATTTCTTTTGTGGTGACACAAAAATTTGTGCCTTATAATATTTACGCTTCCGAATTGGCGAAAAAAGGGCAGCTCATTACGCACGATAAAGATAAAAACGTGCTCATGATGCTCGATTTGGATAAGCTCATTGAAAAGAATTTTGTGCTGCTTCATCCCGAGATGACTTTGGGAGATGTTGTAAATGAGGCAATTGCAAAATCATCCCGAAACCATTTTCCTGTGGTGAATGAAGAAATGGATTATTTGGGAATACTTACCATCAACGATATTAGAAGCATTATGTTCAATAAAGAATTATACGACACGGTGAAAGTCGAAAGTTTGATGCACGCCGGATCGGACATTATTTATTACGAAAAAGACTCTGCCGAAGATATTTTGAACAAGTTTAAAAGGTGCGGCGCTTGGAATTTGGTGGTGCTGAAAGACGGGAAATACTTCGGGTTTATCTCTAAATCGCGCTTGCTTACCGCCTACCGAAGAAAATTAATTGATGTAACTGCTTAGTTTTCAGATTTAAATTTCAAAACCTTAAAAAATAGTGTTTTTGGCGTTCCCGCAAGGGTCGGGTTTTTCGTTGCAATCTTTTTTTCGGTGAAAAACCTCAAAAGAGGATTTTCACTTCACCCCCTAACGCAAATTGAATTACCAATTACGATTTTAAAAAAATATAGACCTTATTCCTTTTTATCAATAAACGCAACCGCTTTATCGGGAAAATCGGTAAAAATGCCATCAACATTTGCTTCGTATAAAGCCACTTGCAACAAATCTTCAAACGAATCAAAATCGCCCAATTGATCAGCCCTAAAAGTATAGGCGTGGACTTTTAAGTTTAGTTTATGAGCGTTGGCGACCAAACTGGTGATTTGCCATTTCCCGTTTTTGTCTTTTCCTTTAATAATTTGGGGAATCCAAGGTCCGATGCCATCAGCGTAAGTGGCAATTTCTTCCAATTTTTCATCGGATTTAAATTCCATCAATTGCACCATAAAAAGTTCGCTTTTGAATTCATGTCTGACTCTTTTTAGCTCTTTGGCATCAAAACACTGCAATATGCAGTTGTCTTTTTTGGTTTTGTAGCCATATTCATTTAAAGCTTTCAGCACAATTTTAGAAATATCCTTGCCTTCTTTTCTGTGAAATTCCGGTTCCTTAATTTCTGGATAAATGCCAATATTTTTTCCGGTGCTTTTGTTCAATCCCTGAATGAATTCAATTTCTTCCTGCAAAGAATGCAATTTGAATGTTGCTGTGAATACCGGAAAACGGTTTGGGAAAACAGCTTTATCGTTTACGGGATCAAATCTTTCAGAGACATTTAATTGTTTTAGTTCCTCAAAAATAAAATCGATCACATAAAATCGGCCGTCAATTCTTTTTTTCTTCGGAAACTTTTTGGCAACATCGGTAACCATTTCCAAATGAATGTCGTGAATCACGATGGGAACATTGTCTCTGCTCAACACAATGTCCTGCTCCAAATAATCGGCGCCCATCGCATAAGCCATTGCTTTTGCTGGCAAGGTGTGTTCGGGCAAATATCCCGAAGCACCTCTGTGCGCAATCACCACTTTTTTATTTTTTTGAATTTCCATTGTTGGTTCCGGCTTATGTTCACCGCAAGATAAGGACAACATTAAAAAAATGATTAAAAAGCGATACATATTTACAGTTTAAAGTTTATTTAAATGTATGGTTTTTTGTAGTTTTACGCACAATAATTATACAATATAAATAAATGAAATATGTCATCATTTTTGTTTTGATACTTACTTTAGGAATGCTTGCCATCGGTTTTTATCTGAAAAACGGAGGCGATGCCAATGGAGAAATTGTGATTGGACTTGGCGTTTTGATGGTGGCGTTTGTTTTAATGCCTTTGTTTATTTACTATCGGTACAAAAACAAAAAATTAAGCGATTTTACCTTTGAGAAATTCAAAAAAGACCTTGAAGAGCGAAGTAAAAGTGATAAATAAGTGTCTAAAGTGCCTAAAGTTTGAAGTACTTAGAGTTTAAAAAAGCACTTTTGCCTGCCAAAGCAAAACAATATATTTTTGAATTAACTATTTGTTTAAAAAGTAAAAAAGGTCCTGTCTATCATTGCCTAAAAAATTGATCGCAATTTAACTTTAGGCATTTTAGGCACTCCAAACTTTAGGCACTATTTTTATCAATTTAAATTGCGCTTTTCAATAAAAAAACGTTTCAGAAGCTTGCTGCATTCTTCTTCCAACACACCGCCAACAACCACTGTTTTTGGATGTAAGGTAGTTTTCATTACCAAAAAACCTCTTTTATCTTCAGAAGCGCCATATACAATTCTCCCAATTTGAGTCCAATAACTGGCGCCTGCGCACATTTGGCAAGGTTCTAAAGTAACATACAATGTGCAATCTTTTAGGTATTTACCGCCTAAAAAATCTGCCGCAGCCGTAAAAGCCTGCATTTCGGCGTGTGCAGTGACATCATTTAAAGTTTCCGTTAAATTATGCGCACGGGCAATAACTTGGTTGTTCATCACAATGACCGCTCCAATAGGAACTTCATTTTTGTCCAAAGCCATTTCCGCCTCCTGCAAAGCGCGTTTCATAAAATAAGTGTCGTCAAATGGATCCATCATGCATCAAAAGTAATTATTTTTAATTGAACTCATCTTGATTTTTTTTATTGAAGTGAAAATTAGTTATTTGAGTCTGATTGAAGTTTTTTTGAGTTACATAGCAGGGCTATGGAAGGGAAAAAAGACAAAAAGCAGGCTCAAAAGAGCAATTTTTTAGCCAATTGGAAAAAGTCAATATGAGTTCATTCATTGAACAATTTAAATAGCTTAGTTTTGTAGTAGTGAAAACAAATTTATTAGCACATATTAACGATCCGAAAGACCTGCGGAAGCTGGCCAAAAATCAACTTAAAACTGTTGCTAAAGAACTGCGCGAATTTATTATTGCGATTGTTGCCGCCAAAGAAGGGCATTTAGGCGCCAGTTTGGGCGTTGTGGAATTAACCATTGCGCTGCATTATGTGTTTGATACGCCAAACGATTTGCTCATTTGGGACGTTGGCCATCAGGCATACGGACATAAAATTTTAACCGGAAGAAGGGATGTTTTTCACACAAACCGACAATTGGGCGGAATTTCAGGTTTTCCAAAACGAAGCGAAAGTATTTACGATGCCTTTGGCACGGGTCATTCTTCTACTTCTATATCGGCGGCGTTGGGAATGGCGCTTGCTTCAAAATTAAAAGGCGATTTCCAGAAACAGCACATTGCCGTAATTGGTGATGCTTCCATTGCCAGCGGAATGGCTTTTGAAGGATTGAATCATGCTGGGGTTACCAATGCCAATTTGTTGATTATTTTAAACGACAATGCCATGGGAATTGACCCAAGCGTCGGTGCTTTAAAAAAGTATTTTACCGATGTGAAAGCGGGAAAAAAGGTCCGGAAAAACAATATTATTGAGGCGCTGAATTTTAATTATTCCGGTCCGATAGACGGACACAATATTGATGAAATTATTACAGAATTAGAGCGCTTAAAATCGATAAAAGGCCCTAAGTTTTTGCATATTATTACCACCAAAGGAAAAGGGTTGCAACAAGCTGAAAATGACCAGGTCACTTATCATGCGCCAGGAAAATTCGATAAAATTACCGGAGAATTGCCGGCCAAAAATAAGGTGCCGCAACCGCCAAAATATCAGGATGTTTTTGGGGAAACGTTGGTGGAACTGGCAAAAAATAATCCAAAAATTGTAGGAATTACGCCTGCAATGCCCACAGGAAGTTCGCTAAAATTAATGCTCGATGAAATGCCCGAAAGGGCTTTTGACGTTGGTATTGCCGAACAACATGCAGTGACTTTGGCTGCTGGAATGGCTACCCAGGGACTGATTCCTTTTTGTGCCATTTATTCCACATTTTTACAGCGCGCCTATGATCAAATCATTCACGATGTGGCATTGCAACATTTACCCGTAATTTTTTGCATAGACCGAGCGGGAATTGTTGGCGAAGACGGCGCAACGCACCATGGTGCCTTCGATATTGCCTATTTGCGCTGCATTCCAAATATGGTAATTTTTGCGCCTTTAAATGAAATTGAATTGCGTAACATCATGTATACCGCGCAATTGGGCATCGATTTTCCGCTGGCGATTCGTTATCCTCGCGGACAGGGAACCCTTATTGATTGGAAACGGCCCTTTGGCAAAATTGAAATTGGGAAAGGCAGTTGTATTTTTGAAGGTTCAGAAATCGTGGTGTTAAGTATTGGCACTATCGGAAATAAATTGATTGAACTTCAACCCGAATTGCCAAAAAACAAGGTAGCGCACTATGCGATGCGTTTTGTAAAACCTTTGGATGAAAATTTGTTGCATCAAATATTTAAAAAGTTTGAAACCATTGTCACTATTGAAGACGGCACAATTGTCGGCGGATTTGGAAGCGCTATTTTAGAATTTGCTTCAAACAATAATTATAAGAACAAAATCGTTAAACATTTAGGGATTCCGGATCATTTTATTGAACACGGAAAAGTAGATGAATTGTTTGAAAGCATTCATTTATCCGAAGAAAAAATAAAGGAATTCCTGTTGAAACTTTTATAAAAAAAATATTTTGTGTTTCTTTGCCGAAATATTTTCTAGCCCCTAATATTATAGTAAAATGCGATTAAAACTATTCTTTATTTTTACAATTCTTTACACTCTCAACATAAAAGCAGCAATTTCAAAAGACACATTGGACCTCAATTTAGCCCCTGTCACCAATTGGGAGGAAACCAATAATTTTCGGTTGATTTTTACCCAAAATTCATTCGTTAATTGGAGTGCCGGAGGGAACAATTCAATTTCTGGAATTGCGAAAATAAACATAAAAAGAGATTACAAAAACAATCATAAAGTTTGGGAAAATGAATTGAAAGCCAATTACGGTTTAAATAAAGAAGCCAGGCGTGAATTGCGGAAAACAGAGGACTTAATTGAGTTAAACTCAACATTTGGTTATAGAAAAGACATTACTTCTAAGTGGTATTATTCCGCCAAATTCAATTTTAAAACACAGTTCACAAATGGCTATATATATCCAAATACTGAAAAACCAATATCAAAGTTCTTTTCGCCGGCTTACAATTTTTTAGGCGTTGGGTCTGAATATTTTTCAAAGGAAAACGAGCTTAAAATATATCTTTCTCCACTCACCAATAAAATGACTTTTGTTTACAGTCAAGTTCTTACAAATGAGGGCGCTTTTGGTGTTGCTTCGGCTGTTTATGATGATGCAGGGAATTTGTTGACGGCAGGTGAAAATCTTAAAGTAGAGGTTGGAACTTTTATTTCCAGCGAATGGAAAACAGCGGTAATGGAAAATATAAAAATGAGCAATAAATTGATTTTATATTCCGATTATTTAAACAAATATGGCAATGTTGATGTGAATTGGGAAGTTAATTTTGATATGACCATTAACAAACATGTAACTGCAAATGTGGGTTCACATTTTTTATATGATGATGATGTTAAACATAAAGAGGACATTAATAACGCCGGGATACTGATTCCTGTAGGGCCTAAAATTCAAATAAAACAAATGCTGGGCGTAGGTTTGTTCTATTCTTTTTAGTCACATTTTTTCTAAAAAAGTAAGACTATTAAAAAAGTTCTTAAAACCAAATCAAATTTGGTTTTAAGAACTTTTTATTTTCAGATAGCTTTAATAAATTGAAACCTAGTCCAAATCAAATTTTATGCCTTGGGCCAAAGGCAATTCAGTTGTGTAATTAATGGTATTTGTTTGGCGTCTCATATAAACTTTCCAGGCATCGGAACCAGATTCGCGTCCGCCGCCAGTTTCTTTTTCACCACCAAAAGCACCGCCAATTTCAGCGCCCGAAGTGCCAATATTTACGTTTGCGATACCGCAGTCGGAACCCTGAACTGATAAGAACAGTTCGGCTTCGCGTAAATTATTTGTCATTATTGCAGAAGAAAGTCCTTGCACAACCCCGTTTTGCAATGCTAGGGCATTTTTAAGTTCCCCAGAATATTTTATCAAGTATAAAATTGGCGCAAAAGTTTCGTGCTGCACAATTTCAAAATGATTTTCGGCTTCAACAATTGCGGGTTTTACATAACAACCGCTTTCGTAGCCTTTTCCGCTTAAAACGCCGCCTTCCACAATAATTTTTCCGCCTTCTTTAACGGCTTCTGCCAATGCATTTTCGTACATTTTAACGGCATCTTTGTCAATTAATGGTCCAACGTGGTTGTTTTCGTCCAACGGATTCCCAATGCGCAATTGTTTGTAAGCTTTCACCAAAGCGTTTTTTACCTGCTCAAACATAGATTCGTGAATAATTAATCTGCGAGTAGAAGTGCAACGTTGTCCTGCAGTGCCCACAGCACCAAATACAGTGCCAATGATGGTCATTTTAATATCTGCGCTTGGCGTGATAATAATGGCGTTGTTGCCGCCTAATTCCAACAATGACCTTCCCAAACGTTCTGCAACTGTTTTTGCCACAATTTTACCCATTCTTATGGATCCTGTGGCTGAAATTAAGGAAATACGATTATCGTTGGTCATATATTCGCCAACTTTGTAATCGCCATTGATGATGCAGGAAATTCCTTCAGGCAGGTTATTTTCTTTTAAAACATCGGCGATGATGTTTTGGCAGGCAATGCTGCATAAAGGCGCTTTTTCTGAAGCTTTCCAAACGCAAACATCACCGGCGATCCAAGCCAGTGCGGTATTCCAGGCCCAAACTGCCACAGGAAAGTTAAATGCCGAAATAATTCCCACAATTCCCAAAGGATGATATTGGTCGTACATCCGGTGTCCCGGACGTTCGGAATGCATGGTAAAACCGTGCAATTGTCTTGATAATCCAACTGCGAAGTCACAAATGTCTATCATTTCCTGAACTTCTCCCAAACCTTCTTGCAGTGATTTTCCCATTTCATAAGAAACAAGTTCTCCCAGAGGTTGTTTTAATTCGCGCAATTTTTCTCCAAACTGACGAACAATTTCGCCACGTTGCGGTGCCGGTTTAATTCTCCAAGTGGTAAAAGCTGCTTGAGCAGATTCCATCACTTTTTCAAAATCATCCTTCGTAGTTGCACTAACTTTTCCGATAAGTTTTCCATTTACTGGGGAATAGGATTCCATAATGTCACCAACTCCAAAAAAATTTGAACCTGTTGAAGTTCCATTATTTAAAGTTTTAACCCCTAGTTTATCTAAAGCTTGTTGTATAGTTTTTTCTATTGCTGTAATTTCCATAAGAAGGATTCAATTTAGATTTAAGATTGCGCAAAAATACGAATAATACCGCCCAATCTTTGAAATTTTGGTAAAAGAAATATATGATTGGTTTGTTTTTTTGCTGAATAGTAAAAAAGGAGACAATGAGCCAATTGGTAAATGAATTAATTGTCATTTTGAAATTATGAATTATTAATTGGATTTGCGTTAAGGATAGAGCCCTTCGGCTACGCTCAGGGTAAACTATTGTTTGAGCACTCCCGTTTTTTACGGGATGCGAGTAGCGATAGCCTGACCTGCAAGGGAACGCCCACCAAAAAGGCGGGCAGGTCCAAAATATTTTATAAAAAAGAAAAGCCGCTTCAAATTTGAAACGGCTTTCTTCATTCAATATTTGGTAACCAACCAAATAAATAAACCAACTAAAACTTATAATTTAAACCTGTATAAACTCCCAAATAATAAGGCTGAATGCTTCCGGAGTTTTTAGAAAAGGTACTTGTTTGCACTTTGAACATTGGGGAAACGTTGATGAATAAATTTTTATAAAGCGAATAATCGATGTCCAGTCCAATATTACCGCTAAAATTTACGGATCTTAAGTTGTTTGAAGAACCCAAACTTTGTGAAAAGCTGTTGGTTTCAACAAAAACTTCATCCCTGTTTAAAAGAAGCGTACTAAATCCGCCCACTAAATTAATGCCGAATTTTCCGTCAGTTACGCTGTATTTTACTTCAACAGGAATTTCCACATAACCAAAAACCTGATTCAAACTTCCGCCTGAAGCGTCATCAGCATTTAATGCATTTTCTTTAAGTGTTGAAATATCTGTGCTTCTTGACAAAAGTGGATTTGCCGATAAATTTGAAAAACCTACAACAGCAACGCCCGGCGTAACGTAAATGTTATTTGTGGTTAACCCTAAATTGATTAAGTTAACGCCCGATTGCAAGCTGAATTTGTTTGTAAGCTGATAAGCCACTTTTACGCCGTAAGAATAAGATGAGTTTCCGGAAGTTGGATTGTCTTTAAATTGCGCATCAACGCCCGATCCGTCGCCAAATGAATTGAAATAAATAGGCGCAAAAATGGTGGCCACGCTAAATTTGCTTTCTGTGATTTCTTTTTTTGAAATTTCTTTGTCGGCGAATTTAGATAACGGTAAGTTTTTGGCGTCTTTGAACAAAAAGCTGTTTTCTGATTTTTGTGTTGAAGCAGTTTGTTCAGTTGTTTTTTCCTCAGCTTTTGCGGTAAAATTGTTGTTATGCTCAATTTCGGCGAGTTCTTTGCTTAAAGCGGTCACTACTTTTTGCATTTCCTTTAATTTCTCCTCAACGGTAATTGTTGTTGCTGAATCTTTTTGGTTTGAAATTTCTTTATTTGTGGTTTGTTTAAGAAAGAAATTTTTGGAAAAATTATTTTTAGGAAGAAAATAAATGGTTCCTGCACTAAAAAACAGCGCAAATACTGCCGCAATGCTTGAAAGTTTTAACCAAAATGGAATTCCTCTTTTTTTAGTTCTTGGCATTAACCTATTTTCAATAGAATCCCAAGCTTCGCTAGGTGGGGAAACCTCAAAGTCTTTTAAATTCTCTTGGAATAATCTGTCAATGTTTTTAAAATCTCTCACTAGTATCTTTTATCTTAAATAGATTGTTGTGTTTTTTGATGAATTTCTATTTTTTGTTTTAAAATGGCTCTTGCTCTGGCTAAATTTGATTTTGAGGTGCCTTCTGCAATTAGCAACATTTCTGAAATTTCTTTATGAGAATACCCATCCAACGCATAAAGGTTAAAAACCAGTCGATACCTGTCGGGCAATTCATTGATTAGATTTAGCAAAAAATCTAAGGAAATTTCATCATCATCAACGTCAACAATCACCTCATCAGGAATATCTTCCGTCACAATATTTAACACGTTTTTCTTTCTGTATTTTAACAAAACTGTGTTAATCATTACCCGTTTTAACCAGCCTTCAAACGATCCTTTAAAATTAAACTGCCCAATTTTTTCAAAAATGACGATAAAGCCATCTTGAAAATTGTCTTGGGCCTCTTGTTTGTTTTTAGAGTACTTTAGGCATATGGAAAACAACTTACCTGCAAAAAGCTGGTAAATTTCCTTTTGTGCCTTTCGATCGTTATTAGCACACTGTTTTATGAGATTATCTAACCCCAAATACAAGCATTTTAATTGTTAATAAGATACCTAAAAAGATAATAGGTTGCGTAAATTTACATTACTTTTGTGGCGTTTCCCAATTTTTATGAAAAGAAATAGCTTTTTTAACCTTCATGGCAACGATGAATTTGAAAGAATGGCGCTTGAGATATTTCAATTTCAAGCTAAAAATAATTTAGTTTACAAAGAATTCTTAACCCATTTACACATTGATATTCAAAGCATTGATAAAGTTGAGGAAATTCCTTTTTTACCGATTCAATTCTTTAAATCACATAATGTTGTGTCTTCAAAAGAAACCGTACAGCGCATATTTTTAAGCAGCGGAACCACAGGAAATGAGCAAAGCAAGCATTTTGTTACTGATTTATCTATTTACGAAGAAAGCTTTACCAAAGGATTTGAGCATTTTTATGGCGCTATTGAAGATTATACCGTTTTGGCCTTGTTGCCTTCCTATCTTGAGCGCGATGGTTCTTCCTTGATTTATATGGTGAACGATTTTATTCAGAAATCGAAAAAGAAAAAAAGTGGATTTTACCTAAACAATTTGGAAGAATTGGCTAAGAATTTGGTTGATTTGGATAAAAATAATGAAAAAGTATTGCTGATTGGCGTTTCTTTTGCCTTGCTGGATTTGGTTGAAAAACACAAATTTAATCTAAATAATACCATTGTTATGGAAACCGGCGGCATGAAAGGCCGAAGAAAAGAGTTGATTCGGGAAGAATTGCACCAAATTTTACGCGAAGGTTTTGGGGTTGAAAACATACATTCGGAATATGGAATGACCGAATTGTTGAGTCAGGCCTATTCAAAGGGAAACGGAATTTTCGAATGTCCGCCCTGGATGAAAATACTGACGCGAGATACAGAAGATGCCTTAACGGTTTTGTCCGAAGGAAAATCGGGTGGCATCAATATTATAGATTTGGCAAATGTCAATTCCTGTTCGTTTATAGCTACTCAGGATTTGGGAAAAACCTATCCCAACGGCACCTTTGAGGTTTTGGGCAGGTTTGACAATTCGGATATCAGAGGCTGTAATTTAATGGTGATGTCATAAAAAACGACTCCATTTTCAGGAGTCGCTCTAGATTATTTCAATATTTGCAGCAATTCATTTAAACCACTTTCAGCAAATAATAACTTTTTTTTCCGCGTTGCAGCAGCACAAATTTATCGGCAATTAAATCATTTGGGGTAATCATAAAATCTTCGTTTACCTTTTCTTTATTTACTGAAATGGAATTTTCGCTTAAAGCCCTGCGCACTTCGCCATTCGATTTTAAAAAACCATAATCGGCAAAAGCAGCGACAATTCCCAATTCTTTTTCAATAACAGAACGTTCAATTTCCGCTTGGGGAACGCCTTCAAAAACATCCAAGAATGTTTGTTCATCCAACGTTTTTAAATCATCGGCGGTAGAATTTCCAAACAAAATATTTGAGGCTTTAATGGCGTTTTCATAGGCTTCATTTCCGTGTGTCATAATGGTAACTTCTTCGCCAATTTTCTTTTGAAGAATGCGCAGATGTGGCGCTTCTTTATGTTCAGCAATCAATGTTTCAATGGTTTCCTTGTCTAAAAAGGTGAAAATTTTAATATAATTTTCGGCATCTTCATCAGAACAGTTTAACCAGTATTGGTAATATTTGTAAGGCGAGGTTCTGTTTGCATCTAACCAAATGTTTCCGCCGGCAGTTTTCCCAAATTTTGACCCGTCGGCTTTTGTAATTAATTTACAGGTTAAAGCATAGGCTTTTCCTTGCGCTTTTCTTCTGATTAATTCTGTTCCCGTGGTAATATTTCCCCATTGGTCGGAACCGCCCATTTGAAGTTTGCAATCTTTTTCTTTGTATAAATGGTAAAAATCGTAGCCCTGAAATAACTGGTAAGTAAATTCCGTAAAACTCATTCCAGTTTGTGAATCGGAATCCAGGCGTTTTTTTACCGAATCTTTTGCCATCATATAATTTACGGTAATGTGTTTGCCAATGTCGCGCACAAATTCAATCAATGAAATTTCTTTCATCCAATCGTAATTGTTCACCAATTGTGCGGCATTTTCCGTAGTGCTGTTAAAATCTAAAAAACGCGCCAATTGTGCTTTTACGCCGGCAACATTTTTGGCCAAAGTTTCTTCATCCAATAAATTGCGTTCTTCCGATTTTCCTGAAGGATCGCCCACCATTCCTGTGGCGCCGCCAACTAAAGCAATCGGATTGTGACCTGCTTTTTGAAAATGCATCAGCAAAATGATAGGCACCAAACTTCCAATGTGCAATGAATCGGCCGTTGGGTCAAATCCAATATATCCGGTTGTTTTATTTTTCAATAAATATTCCTCAGTTTCGGGCATAATATCGTGTAACATACCTCTCCAACGCAGTTCTTCAACAAAATTCATCATCAAATTTTTAAATTTCAGCAAAGATAAAATTTTACTTGTTAGTTACTGCTTTTAGGATTGGTTTTTTAAAAACGATGTTTTAGGTGATAAAACAAACATTTTTTATACTTTCGTTTTATGATTTTAGTAACCGGAGGAACAGGTTTGGTGGGCTCGCATTTGTTGTATCGTCTTTCTTTGGAAAATGATACGATAAAAGCGATTCATAGAAAAAGCAGCAATTTACTTGCCGTAAAAAATGTATTTCGATATTTTTCTGAGGATTATGAGCAACTTTTTCAAAAAATTGATTGGGTTGAAGCGGATATTACCGATATTATTTCTTTGGAAGAAGCTTTTAAAAATGTGACGGAAGTCTATCATTCCGCAGCTTTGGTTTCCTTTAATTCGAAAGATTATATGGACATGGACGAAATCAATATTGAAGGCACTACTAATATTGTGAATTTATGTATTGAGAACAAGGTTAAAAAATTGTGCTTTGTGAGTTCTGTTGCCACTATTGAAAAATCGGTTACCAGCAAAATAATGAGTGAGGCAGACGAATGGAATACTGAAAAAGTGAGCTACGGATATGCCCTTACAAAATACGGCGCAGAAATGGAAGTTTGGCGCGCATCGCAAGAAGGCGTTCCTATTGTAATTGTAAATCCCGGAATCATTTTGGGTGCCGGATTTTGGCATCAGGGATCGGGCGCTTTATTTTCTAAAATTGAGAAGGGATTTTCTTTCTACAGTGAAGGCGTTATGGGTTTTGTTTCTGTAAATGACGTGGTAAAGGCTATGATTTTGCTCATGAAAAGCGACATTGTTAACGAACGCTATATTTTGGTGGCCGAAAACAGCAGTTTTAAAAATATATTCTTTCAAATTGCACAAAATTTGGGAAAAAATCCCCCTTCCATAAAAGTCACAAAATTAATGAGTGCCATAGGCTGGCGATTGCAAATATTGAAGTCGATTTTAACAAATAATCCGCCTACGCTAACGAAATATGCGGCGAAATCCATTCACGACAAACGTTATTATTCTTCAGAAAAAATACAAAAAACTTTGAATTTTAATTTTGAAACCATTTCCGAAACAATAAAAAGGGTTTGTATTCTTTATAAAAACGAAAAAAGTTAAATATCTATTTTAGTGGAACACTTTTAAAGAATCAATTTTACGCGGTCTTTTAGGCACTTTTTTAAAATTTTCCCGAAGATTTTTTATGGAATCATTTTTAAGAGAATCCTGTAATTTAATTTGATCGTCCAATTCTTTTTTAAATGCTTTAAGGCGTTCGTCAACTTTTTTCAGGATTTCCTCATAGTCATCAATACGTGAAGTATAGTAATAATTGCTTTCTTTAAAACGTGTGCTGTCTATTCCATACTTTTTAAAAACCAACGGATAATAGTTTACGTTACGCTGAAGGCTGTTATTTTTAATATTTTCGGCTCCTGAGGCAATAACCAAATCAGTCAGCAAATCCACCATTTGTTTCTTAGGAATTAAATGGTCGGGCTTTTTTATGATTGTATTGCTGGTGCAACCAATAAAAAAAATACCCAAAAATAAGAGGTAACTAATTTTTCTCATTTGTTTTTGAACTATCAGTTTTTTGTCTTCCTGCTTCCGTCTTCGGACTTCTGACTTTATCACCTATTAAACAATAATCTTTTGCCTTTATTGCCGTCATTAAATTTGCCGTTTTTATAAACTAAATGGCCATTTACAAAGGTATGTGTAATTTTTGAGTAAAAAGTGGTTCCTTCAAAAGGAGACCAGCCGCATTTGTACAAAATATTGTCTTTGGTAACGGTCCAAGGCGAAGAAATATCAATCAACACCAAATCTGCGTAATATCCTTTTCTGATAAATCCCCTTTTTTCAATTTTGAAAATTTTTGCAGGATTGTGGCACATTTTTTCAATTATTTTTTCAATGGAAATTTTTCCCTGTTGAAACATTTTTAACATGGCCGGCAATGCGTGTTGCACCATAGGTCCGCCACTTGGCGATTTTGTGTAAACCTGTTCCTTTTCTTCCTTTGTGTGCGGCGCGTGATCTGTTGCAATCACATCAATTTTGTCATCGAGCAGTGCTTTTAACAAGCCTTCTTTGTCGTGCAAAGTTTTTATGGCAGGATTCCATTTTATTAAATTTCCCTTAGTTTCATAATCACTTTCATCAAACCAAAGATGATGCACACAAACTTCTGCAGTAATTTGTTTTTTTTCTACAGGTCCTTTATGCGAAAAAAGTTCGGTTTCTTTTGCTGTTGATAAATGAAAAACATGCAATCGTGCACCCGTTTTTTTTGCGAGTTTAATTGCTTTGGAAGATGAGATATAACAAGCTTCCTCACTTCTGATTTTCGGATGAAATTTTACAGGAATATCTTCACCATATTCTTTCATATAGGTTTCCAAATTTTTCTTTATGGTCGCCTCATCTTCACAATGAACCGCAATGAGCATTTTTGTGGAAGAAAATATTTTTTCCAACACTTTCTCATCATCAACCAGCATATTTCCTGTTGAAGAGCCCAAAAACAATTTAATTCCGGCAACATTGGCCGGATTTGTTTTCAACAATTCCTCCAAATTATCATTTGTGCCGCCAAACATAAATGAATAGTTGGCATAAGATGTTTTTGAAGCAATTTCAAATTTTTGCTCCAGCAGTTCCTGCGTTGTTGCTTGCGGCACGGTATTCGGCATTTCTATAAATGACGTTATGCCTCCTGCAATGGCAGCTTTGCTTTCAGATTCAATGGTTGCTTTATGGGTTAATCCTGGTTCGCGAAAGTGAACCTGATCATCTATTAGTCCCGGAATTAAATATTTTCCTTCAGCGTCAATAATAGTGGTATCTGCCGATTTTGAGCTAATTGAGGTATCTATATCCACAATAAATTCGCCATCTATCAGCACATCGCCGTCAATTATTTTTCCTTCGTTTACAATACGGGCATTTTTAATTAGCAATAAACTCATAGTCTTCTTCTTCTTTTATTTAGGCAATCTTTCCAAGCGCATTTTTATGACACCAAAAACGGCTTCAGAAATTATTGAACCACTCATTTTCGATGTTCCTTTTTTTCGGTCGGTAAAAATAATGGAAACTTCCTTATGTTTGAATCCTTTTTTCCACGCTTTAAATTTCATTTCAATCTGAAACGCATAACCTACAAACTTTATTTTATCTAATTCTATATTTTCCAATACTTTGCGTTTATAGCAAACAAACCCTGCAGTGGTATCGTAAATTGGAATTTGAGTAATGAATCTTACGTATTTAGAGGCAAAATAGGATAAAAACAGTCGTTTAAAATCCCAATTGATTACGTTAATTTTATTGTTTAAATACCTTGATCCTACTGAAAAATCGGCGCCATCTTCTGCACAAGCGTTATACAATTGTATTAAATTATTTGGATTGTGCGAAAAGTCGGCATCCATCTCAATGATATAGTCGTAATTTTTAGCAATCGCCCATTTAAATCCGTGAATATAGGCAGTTCCCAAACCACTTTTCTCTTTTCTGACTTCTAAAAATAAATTCGGAAATTCTTGTTGCAAATTAGTGACAATATCGCCGGTTCCGTCAGGGGAACTGTCGTCAACAACCAAAATATCGAATTGTTTTTTTTGTGAAAATACGGCCCTGACAATTGCCTCAATATTTTCTATTTCGTTATAAGTTGGGATGATGACAAGCGTATTCGACATAAAATAAAATTACGCGACAAAGGTAAAACAAATTATCACTAATTTTGCGATTAAATAATAACATACTTGATGTTTGAGGCAAAAGAAATAATACACCAAAGTCACAATTGGGTTTCACTTGTTTTTTTGGCAATCCTTATTTTTTTGGCCTTGGCAAAAGTTTTTTATAAAGACAGGCTGCTTCATACAGCTACGCTGTTTGTCTCCAATAAATACCTTTTTATTTATTTCAATAAAGAGAAGAATGATATCTTAAATTTATTTCAATTTTCACTGTTTATGGTGCAAATTCTTGCGCTTTCCCTATTGTTTTATTTTGCAAATAATTTATGGCAATTTTCCCTGAGGTTAAACGAACTAAATGGCTATTTATTGTTAGTTGCGGGAGTGGGTTTGTATTTTTGTTTGCGGTATTTAATGGGGCTGTTTTTAGCTGAGATATTCAATATAAAAAGCAAATACAATAGAATTGTTTATGACAAGGTAAGTTATTTTAACAACCTAATATTGTGGATATTGCCGTTTTTAGTTTTTAGCGCTTATGCAAATATTCACAAAGATTTTTTTGTAAAAATCACATTTTTAGTCCTTACAATATTGCTGATTTTACGGTACAGTTTAATCCTTGCAAATAATAAAAAGCTCATTATTAACAACTTATTTTATTTTATTTTGTACATTTGCGCACTAGAAATAGCACCTTTAGCGATTATTTTAAAATTAACAATTTAAAAACAAAATTGAAGTTTATGAAAGTGAAAACAATTTTAGTTTCTCAACCAACCCCTAAAACTGAAAATTCCCCATACTTAGAATTGTCGGAAAAACAAAAGGTTAAAATCGACTTTAGGCCATTTATTCATGTTGAAGGTGTTTCTGCTAAAGAGGTGAGAGCCCAAAAAATCGATTTAAAAAATTATACGGCTATTATTTTAACCAGCAGAAATGCAGTTGATCACTTTTTTAGAATTGCTGAAGAAATGCGTTTTACGGTGCCCGATGACATGAAATATTTTTGTGAATCGGAAGCAGTGGCGTATTATTTACAAAAGTATGTGGTATATCGCAAACGCAAGATTTATGTAGGCGAGCGCACTTTTGCCGATTTGGCAAAAATTATTAAAAAATACAAGGATGAAAAGTTTTTATTGCCTTCATCCGATAAGTTAAAAGATATTGTTCCCCAAACTTTAAATGAAATTAGCGTTAATTGGGAGCGCGGTATTTTTTATAAAACACTGATAAGCGATTTATCTGATTTAGAAAATGTGTTTTATGATATTCTGGTCTTTTTTAGTCCATCAGGAATTGATTCCCTATTTCAAAATTTCCCAGATTTCAAGCAAAATGACACGCGCATTGCCGTATTTGGCAATTCGACCATAAAAGCGGCGACCGATGCCGGTTTAAAATGCAATATTCAGGCACCAACTCCTGAATCTCCTTCAATGACGATGGCTTTGGAAAAATATATTATTGAAGTCAATAAAAAACAACACTTAGACAAATAGCATAAAAAAACCGAGTAAAACTCGGTTTTTTTTATGAAAATAAGTTGGCAAAAATATCCTCAACTTTTGTGACTTTAACCACTTTTATTTTGTGGTTTGTGCTGCTGATTTTATTGAATTTTGAAATAAATATTTTGTGAAATCCTAGTTTTTCAGCTTCCATAATGCGCTGTTCCACACGGTTTACCGGGCGTATTTCTCCAGTGAGGCCAATTTCGGCGGCAAAACATAAATCCTGAGCAATTGAAACATCTTCGTTTGAGGATAAAATGGCGCATATCACCGCCAAATCAATGGCCGGATCATCCACTTTTATGCCTCCTGCAATATTTAAAAACACATCTTTTGCGCCCAATCTAAATCCGGCGCGTTTTTCTAAAACTGCTAAAAGCATGTTCAACCGTTTGGTGTCGTAACCAGTTGCCGAGCGTTGCGGCGTGCCGTAAACCGCCGTGCTTACCAAGGCCTGAACTTCAATCATTAAAGGACGCATTCCTTCTAAAGTTGCGGCAATGGCCGTACCGCTTAAATCCTCTTCTTTTTGGGAAATTAATATTTCTGATGGGTTTTCAACTTCGCGCAAGCCAAAAGATTGCATTTCATAAATACCGATTTCCGCAGTGGAACCAAATCGGTTTTTTTGAGCGCGGACTATTCTGTAAGCATGATTTCTGTCGCCTTCAAATTGCAGCACAACGTCAACCATATGTTCTAAAACTTTTGGGCCGGCAATATTTCCGTCTTTGGTGATATGACCGATTAAAAGCACCGGCGTGGCGGTTTCTTTGGCAAATTTTATCAATTCGGCCGTGGTTTCCCTGATTTGAGAAATGGAACCCGGAGAAGCGTCAATGTATTCTGTGTAAAGTGTTTGGATAGAATCTATTACCACAACTTCCGGATTTATTTCTTCAATGGCCCTAAAAATGTTTTGGGTGTTTGTTTCGGTTAAAATTAAACAATTGGTATTTGAGTTTTGAAGTCGTTCGGCCCGCATTTTTATTTGCGACTGGCTTTCTTCACCCGAAACGTACAATACTTTTTTTGGCATTGTCAATGCGATTTGCAAGAGCAACGTTGATTTTCCAATTCCTGGTTCACCGCCCAATAATAACATAGATCCTTTTACCAAACCGCCGCCTAAAACCCTGTCGAGTTCCTTGTTTTTGGTTGAAATTCGGTCTTCTTTGTCAAAAGCGATATCGTTGATTTTTACCGCTTTATTGGCTTTTTTTGGAGCGGTGGATTGTTTCCAGTTTCTTTTTTCTTCGGATTGGATCACTTCTTCAACAATGGTATTCCACTCGTTACAGGATGTGCATTGTCCGAGCCATTTTGCATATTGGGCGCCACAATTCTGACAGAAAAATAAGGTTTTGGTTTTGGCCATTTTAAGGTTTTATTGAAAAAGTAAATATAGGAAGAATAACCAGTTATTTATAATTATCAATTTTCAATTATTAATTCGATGTGCGTTAGGGATTGAAGTGGAAATACTTTTTAGCGATTTTTTTATTGCTGAAAAGATTGAAACGAAAAGCCCGACCGCTTTTTAGCGGTAAAGCCCTCCGATAAGGCCGGCAAGCCCACCGAAAAGGCGGGCAGGCCCAAAATACAAGCATCATTTTAAGAAATGGTTGATGCTGTTATTTTTTTAATCTGTTATAAATTGGAATCAACAAAAAGGAGAGTCCGCCAAAAATAATCACCATTATTGTTTGGGCTGTCCACATAATCCAACCGAAAGCGCGTGCCGGATTGTCTTCTATATTGTACAAAATAAGGGCGCTTGCCACAAAAACGGGGTAAGTTCCCAATCCGCCATTTGTGAGCGCCATGCTAAAACCGCCAACCACGAAAGCCACAATGATGGCCGCAAACGGAAGGTTGGTTGTTTCTGGAAGGGCAAAAGTTACGGTGTAAAACATGAGCACGTACATAAACCAGATGAAAACGGTGTGAAAAATAAACGCCCATTTCTTTTTCATGGTAATAATGCTTTTTATACCGTCAATTAAGCCTTTAATGAACTTAAATATTTTCTGTATAAATGGATGTGTTGATTTTTTTAGGAAATAATAGGTCGCAATTCCCAACAGCGGGAACAGCACCAAAAACGCAATTTTTAGATAAATGCTGCTTCCTTCGTTTTCTTTGAAAAGGTAACTTCCCATTAATTCGGTTTGTAAAAAAAAGGCGATTGCGGTTATCGAGAAAAGCATGATTACATCGGCAACGCGCTCTGCAACGATGGTTCCTATTGCTTTTTCAAAAGGAATATTTTCGTATTTTTTTATGGTTGCAGCACGTGCAATTTCTCCTGATCTGGGAATGAATAAGTTAAGTAAATAGGCAATTAAAACGGCCATGACGCTGTTTGCAAATCTTGGTTTGTAGCCCAAGGGTTCCAATAAAAATTGCCAGCGATAGGCGCGTGACAAATGACTTAAAACCCCGAAAAATAACGACAAAACCACCCACCAATAATTGGCTGTTTTAAAGGACGTTTTAATTGATTGAATGTCTGAAGGCGTAAATTTTGAGATAGAATACCAAATTAAAAAAACTCCCAAGGCTATTGGGAGTGTTATATAACTAATTTTTTTTAATTTGTTGATCAATTTAGGTTAACGTATTGTCGTTTTCGTTGGGGAAAATTAACGTTGGTTTAAATAATTTCGCTTTTTCAAAATCCATGATGCCATAAGAAATAATGATAATAATATCTCCTTTTGCCACTTTTCTCGCAGCAGGGCCATTTAAGGTTATTTCTCCACTTTTTCTCGGACCAGGAATTACGTAAGTTTCAAGACGTTCACCATTGTTAATGTTAACAATATGAACTTTTTCTCCTTGAATAATATTTGCGGCATCCATTAAATCCTCATCAATAGTTATGCTGCCGATATAATTTAAATCGGCGTCGGTTACTTTAACCCTGTGAATTTTTGATTTTACGACTTGTATTTGCATAATGCAAAATTAATGATTTTGAATTAATCTGTTAATATTTATAAGCTTATATTATCTATCAGCCTTACTTTCCCTGCAAAAACAGCGATAAAAGCGCGATATTTCTTTGTTGGATTTTTAGTTTCAACTGGTAAAAGCGTCTCTTCATCGGCAATTTCAACATATTCTAAGTTGAATAAAGGGTGATTTTTAAATTCATTTTCTACCCATTTTATCACTTCCGAAGCATTTTTTGTGCCAAATAGAGTTTTGGCTTTCTTTAATGTTTCATAAATAAATGGTGCTGCGGCCCGTTGCGCCGTTGTAAGTCTGGTATTTCGCGAACTCATCGCCAAACCATCTTTTTCCCGGTGAATGGGACAGGAAATAATTTGTACGGGAAGATTTCTTTTTTCCACCATTTTACGAATGATTTGGATTTGCTGAAAGTCTTTTTCCCCAAAATAGGCTTTATGCGGTTTCACAACCTCAAACAACCGTTCAACAATGGTGCCTACGCCGTTAAAATGGCCAGCCCTGAATTTTCCTTCCATTTGAAATTCCAATCCGTCAAAATCAAAGGATTGCGACTGGATATCATCGGCATAAATTTCTTCGGGAGTTGGCGTAAATACGATGTCGCAATTAAAAGATTTCAAAAGTGACAAATCTTTTTCTATTGTTTTTGGGTAATTTATTAAATCATCTGCATTATCGAACTGTGTTGGGTTCACAAAAATGCTCACAACCACAATATCATTCTCTTTTTTTGCCTTTTCAACAAGCGATAAATGTCCTTCATGAAGTGCCCCCATAGTTGGCACAAACCCAATAGTAGTGCCGTTTTTAAGCGACTTTATTTTTTGTTGTAGCGATTTTATTTCAGTAAAAATCAACATAACGTATTTGTTAATTAACGTTAAAAGCGTGCAAACTTACATTTTTCAAGCTAAATTCTACATAAATTTTCGTAATTTTGCATATATTTTAAAAATAAGAGTTGGTTTTATGAAAGATAAGAGAGTATTGATTGTTTCTTCAGAAGTTGTTCCTTATTTACCTGAGAATGAATTGTCAACGACCTCATTTGAAACAGCAAAAATGATTCATAGCAACGGTGGGCAAACAAGAATTTTTATGCCTCGGTTTGGATTGATAAATGAAAGAAGACATCAACTCCATGAAGTTATTCGTTTGTCTGGGATGAACCTAGTAATTAATGATATGGACATGCCTTTAATTATTAAAGTTGCTTCAATTCCAAAGGAAAGAATGCAGGTTTATTTCATTGATAACGATGAATATTTTAAAAGAAAAGCGTTGTTTTCTGATGAAGACAATAACTTATTTGAGGACAATGATGAACGCGCTATATTTTTTGCAAAAGGCGTAGTGGAAACCGTAAAAAAATTAAATTGGTCGCCCGATATTATTCATGTTAATGGATGGATGGCGTCACTTTTACCCTTATATATTAAAGAATATTATAAAGATGACCCCTTATTTTCAAACAGCAAAATAGTAACTTCGTTGTACAATACCGGTTTTGAGGGCACTTTAAATAACAATTTTTTTGAAAAGATTAAGTTTGACAATATTGATGAAGCGAAAATTAAGACCATCTCTAATCCAACCTACACAAATCTTTTGATTAATGCCATTGAAAATTCTGATGCGGTTATTAAAGCAAGCGAGCAACTTCCAAATGATTTGCTCGACTATTTAAAAACTTGCGAAAAACCTGTTTTGGATTATTTTCCAATCAGTGAATTTGACAGTGCCTACACCAATTTTTACTTAAATAAAGTTTTATCATAAAAAATCCAACATTTATATATGGCAATTAAAGTTGTAAATGCTTTAAAATACTTAGGGCTATCCTCAATAGTATTTTTTACTATAATTTCGTGCGAAAAGGAAATTGAAACTATTGGCGTTAACCTGGTTGACAATAATAATTTCTCCACAAATAAAGATACTTCAGAAGTTATAACGACAAATGAAGACATTCTAAGAGTGCCCGCTAGCGGCGTTGACCAATATTTATTGGGGGTTTATTCCGATAATGAATTTGGAACTTTAAAAGCATCGATTGTTTCGCAGTTGGGGCTTCCATCAACAGGTGACGCATATAATTACGGAACAAATTTCGGGATAGATTCTGTTTTAATGGTTATTCCATATCAATCTACTAAAGAAGCAGAAAAATATGCCGACGGAAAACCAAAATTTTCTATTGATTCTGTTATTGGCGATACAAATGTTGCATTTCAATTGGGCATTTATGAACTGAAAACGTTTTTAAACACTTTAGATCTAAACGACCCTTCAAAACCTGCAATTTATTATTCTGATAAAGAATTTCAAAAAGGGGATGTACCTTTTTATTCAGGAAACTTTAAAGTCAATCCAAATGATACCGTATCTTACATAAAAAGATATATGCCCAACGGCGTTTCAGTTTATAAGATTGACACAATTAAAGCAACAACCATAAGTCCAAGCATTAAATTTCCTTTAAATGAAAATTTAATTAAGCAAATTTTTGTTGACAATGCCGCTGGAGCTGAGTTTCAGTCTTTAGACGATTTTCAGCATTATTTTAGAGGTTTTTATATTGAAGCTGAAGCATTAACATCCAATAAAGCTCATTTGATTTCGTTAGATATGATGAATGCAAAAATGATTATTTATTATTCAAAAGATGAAGATGAAGGCGCTACTGTAGATTTAAACGGAAATAAAATTAATGGTGAGCTGGGCGTTAGAACCAAGCACAACTATGAGTTTGCGTTTGGAGCCATAAAATCAAATGTGCTTAAAAGAGATTATACGGTTTCGCACCAAAGCGGTGAAGACAGGTTATATGTTCAGGGCGCAGCAGGCTCAATAGCCACTGTTAAATTGTTTAACAATGAAAACTTGGTCGATTTGCAAGATAATAATTGGTTGATTAATGATGCGAATTTAATTTTTTATGTAGATCAAAATGCGGTCAGTGATATTGCTCCTGAACAATTATTTATTTATAATTATACAGAAAATTTGCAGTTTACCGATGTTATGACCGAAGGAATTGATGCGGTTGGCGGAAAATTGGAAAGAGATGATGACGGAAAACCTTACCGATATGTTTTTAAAATTACAGATTACATATCTAAATTATTAAAAACAGACGAGCCATTAGAATTAATCGAAATAGGGTTGAAAGTTTACAACCCATCAGACGCTCCTTCCGCTATTGATGATGTGAAAATTAGGGAATATAGCTGGACACCAAAAGGTGTTGTATTGTTTGGGCAAGACCCAAGTTTTGGAGATAAAAGAGTAAAACTTGAAATATCTTATTCAAAAATAAATAATTAAAAAAGAAAATTGAGATGTGTGGAATTGCCGGTTATTTAGGTTTTAGAAAAGCATACCCAATAGTTATTAACGGTTTACAGCGTTTAGAATATAGAGGTTATGACAGTGCTGGAGTGGTATTGCTTGATGGCAATGAAATGAGCCTTTATAAAACAAAAGGAAAAGTTTCTGATTTAAAAAAAATCACCCGACAAAAAAATGTTGAAGGAAATTTAGCTCTAGGCCATACGCGTTGGGCAACACATGGAGTGCCAAGTGATGAAAATTCACATCCGCATCTTTCAAATTCAGGAAAATTAGTGATTGTTCATAACGGGATTATAGAAAACTATGATACCATAAAAAAGGAACTTATTACAAGAGGATATACTTTTAAAAGTGATACGGATACCGAAGTTTTAATCAATTTAATAGAAGAGGTTAAGACCAAAAATAACTGCAAATTGGGCAAAGCTGTTCAAATGGCGTTAACCAATGTGGTTGGAGCTTATGCCATTGCAGTTTTTGATATTGAAAAACCTGATGAAATCATAGTTGCTAAATTGGGAAGTCCGATAGCCATTGGTATTGGTGAAAACAACTCTGAGTTTTTTGTTGCTTCAGATGCATCTCCATTTATTGAATATACCAGAAATGCCATTTATTTAGAAGATGAAGAATTGGCAATCATTAAATTAGGAAGAGATATCAGAATTCGTAAAATTCAGGATAATACTATTGTTGAGCCAGATATTCAGCAATTAAAACTTAATTTGGAGCAAATTGAAAAAGGTGGATATGAGCATTTTATGCTGAAGGAAATTCATGAGCAACCAAATGCTATTTTAGATGCTTATAGAGGACGACTTTTAGCCTCCAAAAGCATGATAAAAATGGGAAGTGTTGATGACAACATTGCAAAATTTTTAAATGCAAACCGTATGGTGATTGTGGCCTGCGGAACTTCTTGGCATGCCGGATTGGTGGCTGAATATTTGTTCGAAGATTTGGCACGTATACCTGTTGAAGTAGAATATGCTTCAGAGTTTAGATACAGAAACCCAATAATAAATAAAAACGATATTGTAATTGCAATTTCACAATCTGGTGAAACCGCTGACACGCTTGCTGCAGTAAAATTGGCAAAATCTAAAGGCGCTTTCGTGTTTGGGGTTTGCAATGTGGTTGGATCTTCCATCGCAAGAGAAACAGATACAGGTGCCTATACACACGCAGGGCCTGAAATAGGTGTGGCTTCAACAAAAGCCTTTACCACCCAAATTACGGTGCTTGCTTTAATGGCACTAAAACTGGGTAATTTAAAAGGAGAACTTTCAAACTCAATGTATCATCATTATATCCAAGAATTGAGCTTAATTCCAGCTAAAGTGGAAGAGGTTTTAAAAATGGATAAAGAGATAGAAAAAATTGCCGCAATTTATAAAGATGCTCCAAATTGTTTGTATTTGGGCAGGGGATTTAATTTTCCTGTTGCATTGGAAGGAGCTTTAAAATTAAAGGAAATCTCTTACATTCATGCAGAAGGTTATCCTGCTGCGGAAATGAAACACGGTCCTATCGCTTTAATTGATGAACATATGCCAGTCATTGTTATCGCAACTAAAAAGGGTCATTATGACAAAGTGGTGAGTAATATTCAAGAAATAAAAGCGCGCAACGGTAAAATTATTGCAATCGTTACCAAAGGCGATACCATAGTAAAGGAAATGGCTGATCATGTGATTGAAATTCCGGAAACGGAAGAAGCATTTACGCCACTTTTATCTACAATACCATTGCAATTGTTATCTTATTATATCGCTGTGATGCGAGGGTGCAATGTGGATCAACCAAGAAATTTGGCAAAATCCGTTACGGTGGAGTAACGAAAAACAGACACCATCAAATTCAAAAATATTTTTAGCAAAACCACTCACAACACTTATACTTTTGGTATAAGTGTTGTGTATTTAAAGAGGTAACATATGGAAATTCTCCTTCCACATAAATACTTCAGGAAATTACGCATTCAAAACCAAGACAATTGTAAGTACTTAAATACAGATTCTTGCAACCCATATAAGGTTGTAGATGCTTAAACCAAATACCAGTAAAATAAAAGTAAGGAACAACACCAATTGGGTGTTTTTTTCAAAAAAAAGTTTTTTCATAGTGTTTTTTAGCGTTTTTTTAGGGGTTCTTATTGGGGTTTTAAAATAATTTTAAATTCATATATTTAAAACTGTTGGTAAAAGTATTCTTTTTTACAAAGGTTTCATAATATTTAAACAGGAATCGGTTAATTTTTATATTATTTAAAGTCAGTTTAAATTTAAATAAGTTTTTCAATCAATTTAATTGATAGCGATTATAAATTAGATATGGAGTCGTGCACCATGGTGTGATTTCCGTCATTCCAAAAGGTTAAAATATCGGTTGCCACCTGCGCTCCGCTGCCTGCTGCAATTGCGAACTGACTTCTCCATCCGGCTAAAACGCCAGCCACGTATATACCTTCAGCAACCAAATGATTGTTGTTTTTTAACATGATACGTTCTTTTTGTGGAGGCAAACTGTGATGGGGAATTACATATTGCATAAGGCCTTCAATGTTAAAAAGATTTGAAGGGCCAACAGCCACGACAACAGTTTTTGTATTGTAGGAATTTTTATTGGTGAATACCTTAAAATTTGGAAATTCACCTTCAATTTTAGTGACCTTTTCATTTTCAATCTGAATTACATGCGGGTATAACTCAGAAAGCTGGACGATGCCGTCTTCCAAAACCTGATTTCCTTTGGTTCCCTTTTTAAACCCTAAAACATTGTTGAGCAATGCCTCATTTAAAGCGGAACTTTTTTGATGGGCAACAATCCCAATTTTTTTATTGTTCGCAAAAGGTTTGCTAACTGCCGAACCTAAAATTAAGGCGCATGACAATCCGGCAGCGCTGCCGCCCATTATTAACACATCAAAAGTGTCCATATTCAAAAATTTAATTATGAAATAATCTCTGAATATTTGAAGTAAACAGTTTTACGGCTATCGCCAAAAGAACAACTCCAAATACTTTTCTAATAATATTTATGCCGTTTTTGCCAATTACTTTTTCAATTTTTACCGAAGTTTTAAGCACTGCATACAAAAAAACGGTATTTAAAATAATGGCAATTACAATATTTATGGTCGAAAATTCAGCTCTTAACGAAAGCAATGTGGTTAAACTTCCCGGGCCGGCCAACAAAGGAAATGCCAATGGAAATATGGAAGCTGTTTTGGCGTTCGTTTCTTCTTCTTTATAAAGCGAAATGCCTAAAATCATTTCCAAAGCTAAAAAAAACAGGATAAACGAACCCGCAACCGCAAATGAATTAACATCAATGCCAATTAAGTTTAAGATACTTTTTCCCAAAAACAGAAAAGCAATCATAATTAAACAGGCAACCACAGATGCTTTTTCTGAATGGATACGTCCAAATTTTACCCGTAAATCTACAATTACCGGAATACTGCCTATAATGTCAATCACTGCAAATAATACCATCGTTGCAGTAACGATCTCTTTAAAATTTATTTCCATCGTATGCCTTTTTTAAAAGATTGGCAAAAGTATCCAATCAAAAATTGATTTATAACAAAAGTAATGTAAAAAAATAGTTATTTTTGCCAGATGTTTCAACTAGGAAAAACAATCGTTTCAGAAGAGATTATAGAGAAAGATTTTGTCTGTAATCTGTCGGCCTGTAAAGGTAAATGCTGTATTGATGGGGAAGCCGGCGCTCCGTTGGATGAAGATGAATTGCTGATACTTATGGATATTTATCCGAAAGTAAAACCTTTTTTAAGGCCGGAAGGAATTCAAGCCATTGAAGACCAAGGACTTTTCATCACCGATGAAGGCGAATTTGAAACGACTTTAATAGACGGAAAAGATTGTGCCTATTCCATATTTGATGAAAATAACACCGTTAAATGCGGTATTGAAGAAGCTTATAATCAGGGCGCAATTAATTGGAAAAAACCAATTTCCTGCCATTTATACCCAATCCGAATTACAGACTACAGCGAATTTTCAGCAGTAAATTACCACAAATGGCCAATTTGTGACGATGCCTGTACGTTGGGCGCAGCATTGCAAGTGCCGGTTTACAAATTCGTGAAAGATGCCTTAATCAGAAAATTTGGTGAAGATTGGTATATGGAATTGGAAAAAATTGCCAAGAATCACAAACAGCAATAAAACTTTTTAAGGCGTAAAATACGTAAGTTGAAAGAGCACAATTTTAGGTGCTCTTTTTTTAATTTGGCTTTTCATGCAAACTCCCTGAAACCAGAGGAGATCAATTTAAAAATTCACAAAGTCTTATAAATCAGTAATTAACAATATTGTTTTTTTTATTAAATAACGCAATAATGTTAAAAACTTACTAACAAATGTGAATAAGTAAGCCTTTTTTGTATCTATTTTTTTTCAATATTTGTTTTACTCGTTTTTTTACCAAAAAACAGCAACTAACTACTAACTAAAAAATTACAATTCATGTCATTTCTTGAACCCATTCTTCAACCTAATAAAAATCGCTTTGTGATTTTTCCAATTCAACACCAGGATATCTGGGAATGGTATAAAAAACAGGAAGCGAGCATTTGGACTGCGGAAGAAATTGATTTGCACCAAGATGTAATTGACTGGGAAACTAAATTAAATGATGACGAGCGTTATTTTATCAAACATATTCTGGCATTTTTTGCGGCTTCTGACGGCATTGTAAATGAAAATTTGGCGGAGAATTTTGTGAGCGAAGTGCAATATTCCGAAGCAAAATTCTTTTATGGTTTTCAAATAATGATGGAAAACATCCATTCAGAAGTGTATTCTTTGCTCATAGACACCTACGTTAAAAATGAAGCTGAAAAAGATCAATTGTTCAATGCCATTGATGTATTTCCCGCCATTAAAGAAAAAGCGGATTGGGCCTTAAAATGGATTGAAAGTCCGAGTTTTGCAGAGCGACTAATTGCGTTTGCAGCTGTTGAAGGCATCTTTTTCTCTGGAAGTTTCTGTTCCATATTTTGGTTGAAAAAGAGAGGTTTAATGCCCGGATTGACTTTTTCAAACGAACTGATTTCGCGCGATGAAGGAATGCACTGCGATTTTGCCATTCACTTGCACAACAATCATATTGTAAATAAAGTTCCGAAAGAACGGATTACAGAAATTTTAACCAATGCACTCGATATTGAACGCAAATTTATTACAGAATCATTGCCGGCAAGTTTAATTGGCATGAACGCAAAATTAATGTCGCAATATCTGGAATTTGTGACCGACCGATTATTGACGGAGTTTAATTGCGATAAAGTTTACAATTCCTCAAATCCTTTTGATTTTATGGAAATGATTTCTTTGGAAGGCAAAACAAATTTTTTTGAAAAACGCGTTTCTGAATATCAAAAAGCCGGTGTAAAAAGCGGCACAGGAACAGGAAGCATCAGTTTTGATGCGGAATTTTAAGGATTTACGATTTACGACCTGCCTGCCGGACAGGCAGGTTTTTGGTTTACGATTGTGAAAAAATTAGTAAATCAAAATTATTTCAGAAACTAACTAACTAAATATAGCTAAAAAAAATGTTTGTATTAAAAAGAGACGGCAAAAAAGAGCCGGTGATGTTCGATAAAATCACGGCCAGGGTTCGAAATATGTGTTACGGATTGAGCAGTCACGTAGATCCCGTTAAAGTGGCCATGCGTGTAATTGAAGGCTTATATGATGGTGTTTCAACTTCGGAACTTGACAATTTAGCCGCTGAAACTGCAGCAACCATGACGGTACAACATCCAGATTATGCAAAACTTGCAGCGCGTATCGCCGTTTCAAACTTACATAAAAATACCAAAAAGGTTTTTTCGGAAGTGATGGCCGATTTGTACAATTATGTAAATCCGCGCACCGGAAAAAAAGCGCCATTGTTATCGGATGAAACCTATAATGTGATTATGGCCAATGCCGAAAAAATTGATTCCACAATTATTTACAACAGGGATTTTGGCTATGATTATTTCGGATTTAAAACATTGGAGCGTTCTTATTTACTGAAACTGAACGGTGAAATAGCCGAACGTCCGCAACATATGTTAATGCGCGTTGCCATTGGAATTCATCAGGAAGATATTGATGAAGCCATTGAAACGTATGAATTAATGTCCAAAAAATTCTTTACGCACGCCACCCCAACGCTTTTCAATGCAGGAACGCCAAAACCCCAAATGTCATCCTGTTTCTTGTTGCAAATTCAAGACGACAGTATTGACGGAATTTACGATACCCTAAAACAAACCGCTCAAATCTCGCAATCTGCCGGAGGTATCGGATTGTCAATTCACAATGTTCGCGCCACAGGTTCTTATATTCGGGGAACTAACGGCACTTCAAACGGTATTGTCCCAATGTTAAAAGTTTTTAATGATACCGCCCGTTATGTGGATCAGGGCGGCGGAAAACGAAAAGGTTCTTTTGCCATTTATATGGAACCTTGGCATGCCGATGTTTTTGATTTTCTGGATCTCCGTAAAAATACCGGTGCCGAAGAAAATCGCGCCCGTGATTTGTTCTATGCGATGTGGATTCCCGATTTATTTATGAAGCGCGTTGAAGAAAACGGTGACTGGACGTTGATGTGCCCAAATGAATGTCCGCATTTGTTTGATACTTATGGCGAGGAATTTGAAAAATTATACACGGGTTACGAAAAAGTAGGGAAAGGACGCAAAACCATCAAAGCGCGGTTGCTTTGGGAAAAAATACTGGAAGCTCAAATTGAAACCGGAAATCCTTATATGTTGTATAAAGATGCCGCCAACCGAAAATCAAACCAAAAGAATTTAGGCACCATCCGTTCTTCAAATTTATGTACCGAAATTATGGAGTACACCGCAAAAGATGAGGTTGCGGTTTGTAACCTGGCATCCATTGCGCTTCCTATGTTTGTTGAAGAAGACGAAAACGGAACCAAGTTTTTTAATCATCAAAAATTACATAAAATCACCAAAAAAATTACGCGTAATTTAGATACGGTAATCGACCGAAATTATTATCCGGTAAAAGAAGCCGAAAACTCGAATTTTAGACACAGGCCTATCGGACTAGGCGTTCAGGGTTTGGCGGATGCTTTTATCATGCTTCGTTTACCATTTACAAGCGACGAAGCCAAAAAACTGAATGAAGAAATTTTTGAAACTATTTATTTTGCAGCGGTAACTTCATCCATGGAAATTGCGAAAGCAAAAGAGCCGTATTCTTCATTTAAAGGTTCTCCAATGTCACAAGGTGAATTTCAGTTTAATATGTGGGGCGTTTCGGAAGATGAGTTAAGTGGAAGATGGGACTGGAAAGCATTGCGCAAAAAAGTAATCAAAAATGGCGTTAGAAATTCGTTGTTGGTGGCACCGATGCCAACCGCTTCAACTTCCCAAATATTGGGAAACAACGAAGCTTTTGAGCCATACACTTCAAATATTTATACCCGTAGGGTTTTAAGTGGCGAATTTATTGTGGTGAACAAACATTTATTGGAAGATTTGGTTGATCTCGGTTTGTGGGACAATGAAATGAAAGAGGCCATTATGCGCGCCAACGGATCTGTTCAGCACATAGAAATCATTCCTCAAGAATTAAAAGATTTGTACAAAACAGTTTGGGAAATGAGCATGAAAGATATTATTGATATGTCCCGTCAGCGTGGTTATTTTATCGATCAATCACAATCGTTAAACTTGTTTATGCAAGATGCCAATTATGCCAAATTAACGTCGATGCATTTTTATGCCTGGAAATCGGGTCTAAAAACTGGGATGTATTATTTGCGTACAAAAAGTGCTGTAAATGCCACGCAATTTACCGTTTCAAACAAGAAAAAAGAAGAAGAAACACCGCTTACGCCTGATGAATTAAGGCAAATGATTTTGCAATCAAAAGAGAATCCTGATGATTGTGAAATGTGCGGATCATAACTTTAAAAACCCATTCCTTTTTTTGAACAACCCTCAACTTTTATTATAAAAGTTGAGGGTTGTTTTTATAAAATAGACGATGTTAAATTTTCAATTTTGGCTTACAATTATTTTCAGGTTTATCTAAAAACGCTGCACATTGACTTTCAAACAAACAAACTTTTTGAATTGTTAAAAATACGTTAATGCTAAATTAAATTTAAAACGTATTTTTGCGAAATTAAAACCTAAATAATGGGAGATTTTTACATTTTAATGATTGTTGCACTAACCGTATTGGCAGTTGTTGATTTGGTTGTGGGCGTTAGTAACGATGCCGTAAACTTTTTAAATTCGGCCATTGGATCTAAAGCAGTTTCAATGCGAACAATTATGATCGTGGCAAGTTTGGGCGTATTTGTTGGTGCAGTATTTTCTAGCGGAATGATGGAAGTTGCCAGAAAAGGTATTTTTATTCCCAGTGAATTTTACTTTGATGAAATTATGATTATTTTCATGGCGGTAATGATTACGGATGTTTTGCTGCTGGATTTATTTAATTCACTCGGATTGCCAACATCCACTACCGTTTCATTGGTGTTTGAATTGTTGGGTGCAGCCGTGGTTATGGCTTTGATAAAAATTAATGCCTCCGATTCTGAAACGATTTTGAATCTTGGAAAATATATCAACTCAGATTCTGCACTGAGAATTATTTCCGGAATATTAATGTCGGTAGTCATCGCATTTTCGGTAGGGTCTTTTGTTCAATATTTTTCACGGTTGTTATTTTCATTTCATTACGAGAAAAAAATGAAATATATAGGCACCGCTTTTGGTAGTGCCGCATTAACCGCCATTACCTATTTTATTTTTATCAATGGTTTGCACGGCACTCCTTTTGCCAGTCAAATTTCTAAATTGTTAGAAGGAAATGCATTTTATATTATATTGGGAAGTTTTATTTTTTGGTTGATATTTTCAATAATATTTTCTTATATATTTAAAAAAAATAATCTTGTTTTAGTTATTATCATTGGCACCTTCGGACTTGCTTTGGCTTTTGCAGGTAACGATTTGGTGAACTTTATTGGAGTTCCAATGGCAGCCTGGCATTCTTATGAAGCCTGGTCTGCATCAGGAGTTGCTGCCAACGCATTTTCAATGGAAATTTTGGCCGAAAAAGTTCCTACGGAAACAGGATTATTGTTTATGGCCGGAGCAATTATGGTGCTCACTTTATGGTTTTCTAAAAAAGCAAAAACCGTAACAGAAACCGAAATAGGATTGGCAAGACAAGGTGATGGCCACGAAAAATTTCAGGCCAATTTTTTATCTCGGTTTATTGTTAGAGGATCATTAAATGTTGGCAATGCCATTAACTTTTTTTTACCTTTAAGCGTACAGGAAAAAATTGATGGCCAGTTTTTAAAACCAGTCATTACTTTGCCAAAAGACAAATCATATGAATTACCGGCCTTTGATATGATCAGGGCTTCTGTGAATTTGATGGTGTCCGGAATTTTAATATCAATCGCAACTTCTTATAAACTGCCCTTATCAACCACCTATGTAACCTTTATGGTCGCCATGGGAACTTCATTGGCCGACAGGGCTTGGGACAGAGAAAGTGCCGTGTTTAGGGTTGCAGGTGTTATGAACGTTATATTTGGATGGTTTTCAACAGCGTTAATTGCATTTGTTTCTGCCGGTACCTTTGCCTATTTTATTAATTTGGGAGGAACTCCGGTAATTGCCATTTTATTATTGTTGGTTGTTTTTTTATTGGTTAGAAGCACCATAAATCACTCAAAAAGAGTTAAAGAAGAAAAGAAGAAAAGCTATATTGACAGAGCTGAATTAATCACCATTAATGAGGTTATAAACGAAAGTTCTGACCATATTTCTGAAGTGATAAGACGCGTAAATAAATTATACACCAATGTGGTGAATGATTTAGGTTTGCATGATTTAAACAAACTTTCTAAAACGGAAAAGCATGTTAAAAAGCTGAATAAAGAAGTTAATGTACTTAAAGAGGATGTGTTTTATTTTATCAGATCACTTCATGAAACCTCTGTTGAAGCAAGCAGATTTTACATATTGGTATTGGGATATTTACAGGACATAACCCAATCTATTGAGTATATTTCAACAACAAGCTACAAACATGTTAGTAACAACCACAAAAATTTAAAGAAATCCCAAATGGGAGATTTGACGATCATTAGCGAAAAATTGATTGTTTTATTCGATAAAATAGAGAGCGATTTCAATAAAAAAGATTTCAATAATTTGACAGCGATAATTGCTGAAAAACAAGCCTTGTTTGACCATCTTTCCTTGTCTATCGACAAGCAAATTTCAAGAATCAGAACAGAGGAATCAAGTCCGAAAAACACCACCTTGTATTTTGGAATTTTATTGGAAACCAAAGATTTAATTTCCGCTTTAATGAATTTGCTGGAGTTGTACCAGGAGTTTTATATACTTGGGAAAGACAGTAAAAAATCAAAATAAGTTTTTAACGCTTCAAAAAGGTCAAAAACTTTTATATAAATACAAAAGAACCTGTTCAATTATTGAACAGGTTCTTTTTAATTAAACACCTTTTTCATTAATAACAAATGAATTTAATCGCTTCAAAAAATTTACTTTTTCTTTTTGTGTTTTAAAATTTCTGCATCAATAAAATAGATGATGCTTTCAGAAATATTTTTTAGTAAATCGCCAATTTTTTCAAATTTTTTCATCACCACCAAAGCCATTAAATATTGACGAATTAATTCAGGGTTTTTAACAGCATCTTCGGCAACAATATCGAAGGCGTTTGCATTTATTTCATTGATAATTTTATCCTTCTTAAATACTTTTCGGGCCAATTTTAAATTTTCAGTAATAAAAGCAGTTTCCACATCTTTAAACATGCTTTCCAGCGTTTCAAACATGAGGTTAAATTGCATTCTTTCAACAAGCTCGGGCACCAGTTTTTGATTTAAATCTACCGTATGGTTTGCTATGTCAAATGCCTGATCGCCAATTCGCTCCAAATTATAATTAATTTTAAGTAGCGCCAGCGAAAATCTTAAATCGGTTGCCACAGGGCTGTACAATGCAATAAAATGATCGGTATCCTTTTCAATTCTTACGTCGAGCGCATTGACTCTGTTTTCTTTTAAAACAACTTCTTCCGCCAAATCTGTGTCAAATGAAGTAAATGCTTCATAGGCAAGTTGCACTTGTTTATGAACCAGGTTTAACATTTCTTCACCATTCTTACTTAAAATAGCTCTTTGTTCTTCAATATTTATCATAAATTTTATTTTTTAACCGAATCTTCCTGTGATATAATTTTCCGTTCTCTTTTTTTCCGGATTTGTGAATATTTTTTTCGTTTTGTCAAATTCAATGAGTTCACCCATATAGAAAAATGCGGTATAATCGCTTATTCTGGCGGCCTGTTGCATATTATGGGTTACTATAATGATGGTATAATCGGCTTTTAAATGATGAATTAATTCTTCAATTTTAGCAGTAGAAATTGGGTCGAGCGCAGAGGTTGGCTCATCCATTAAGATAATGGAAGGTTCAACCGCCAAAGTTCTTGCAATACACAAACGTTGCTGTTGTCCGCCCGACAAAGTTAAGGCCGATTTGTTTAAATTGTCTTTAACTTCATTCCATAAATCGGCTTGCTTCAACGCCTTTTCCACACGGTCAGTAATCAATTTTTTGTCATTGATGCCTTGAATTTTTAATCCGTAAGCAACGTTTTCAAAAATGGACTTCGGAAACGGATTCGGTTTTTGAAACACCATGCCAACTTCTTTCCTTAATTGCTCCAGCTGTATTTTGTCTTTGTAGATATTTTTATCGTCGATTTTAATTTTGCCTTCCATTTTAAAATCCTCAATATAATCGTTCATTCTGTTGAATAAACGCAAAAAAGTGGATTTACCGCAACCGGAAGGACCAATAAAAGCAGTGATGCTTCTTGGCTTGATGTTCATGGAAACATCTTTAATGGCCTGAAAATCGCCATAAAAAACATTGACATCTTTGGTATGCAATTTGTATTTTTCTACAATTGGCGCTTCTATTTTAGCATCCTCAATTTTTTCTGGCATAAGATCACTCATTGTATTACTGTAATTTTTTTTGCCATTTATTTCTGAAATAAACCGCTATTCCATTCATGATAAATGTAATTAATAATAAAATAATAATTGCGGCTGCCGCATTGTCAATAAATCCTTGTTGAGGTCGGGAAATCCAGTTAAAAATTTGGATTGGCAAAACCGAAAATTGATCTAACGGACCTTGTGGCGCAAATGGAACATAAGCCAAAGCACCAACAACAATTAAAGGAGCGGTTTCGCCAACGGCTCGTGAAAGTGCCAAAATAACGCCGGTTAAAATACCACCACTTGATGCCGGCAATACCTGGTTCCATATTGTTTGCCACTTTGAGGCGCCCAAGGCATAAGACGCGTCCCTTATAGAGCTGGGAACCGCTTTTATGGCTTCTCTTGTTGCCACAATAATAATCGGCAAAATTAAAAGTGACAAGGTCAAGGCACCTGCCAAAACACTGGCCCCTAAATTCATAATTCTCACAAACACTTCCAATCCCAATAATCCATATATAATCGACGGAACACCCGCCAAATTGGAAATATTAATTTCCAGCAGTGCTGAAAGTCTGTTCTTTTTTGAGTATTCTTCCAAATAAACACCTGCGGCAACGCTAATAGGAAACGAAATAATCGCTGTTAAAACCAGAATCCAAATACTTCCCATTAACGGCGTCCATATTCCCGATTTTTCTGCTTTTCTTGAAGGCAAATCGGTAATGAAAGCCCAATCTATTCTGCTTAGGCCATCAATCAATATTCCGCCAATAAAAACCACCAGCAAAACCAAACCGATTAGTGTGCATCCAATTCCCCAAAATTTGAAGAGCTGGTCCTTTAGCCTGTTTTTTTGAACGTTATTCATATTTTTGTCGGAATTTTTTTCTGATTTGGAAACTTATCGTATTCAATAAAAATGTAAGTGCAAATAAGGTAATACCAGCGGCAAAAATAGTTCTGTATTCCAAGGATCCATGCTGCACATCGCCCAAACTTACCTGAACAATATAAGCGGTAATGGTTTCCACCGGAACTGTTGGATCAAATGTTAGTCTTGGCTGTTGACCTGCGGCAATGGCAACGATCATAGTTTCGCCAATAGCTCTTGAAATGGCCAAAATAATAGACACAATAATACCTGATGAAGCCGCCGGAACCACTACCTTAAAAGCGGTTTGGAGCCGGGTTGCACCCATTCCGTAAGAGGCTTCCCTCAATGCTTTTGGAACAGCAAATAAAGCATCTTCACTTAATGAAGACACAAAAGGAATGATCATAATTCCCATGACAATACCGGCAGACAGTGAGTTAAAACCTGATAAATTTGGCATAAATTGCTGCAAATATGGGGTAACCACCACCAATGCGAAAAAACCATAAACTACTGACGGCACAGCGGCCAAAAGTTCCAATAATGGCTTTATTGTTTTTCTAAAACTTCTTGGGGCGTATTCACTTAAATAAATGCTTATGGACAAGCCAATGGGCAATGCAACAGAAATTGCAATGAATGTGGTGAGCAATGTGCCCGAAATCAAAGGGAGAATCCCATAATGTTTTTTGGTAAATAGAGGCGTCCATTGCGTGTCGGTGAAAAAATCGAAAATGGAAACCTCTTTAAAAAAACTAAAGGCTTCAATGGCAAGCACCAAAATAATTCCAACAGTAACGGCAACAGTGATTAAGGCACTTGAGAAAAGTGATTTTTCAATGACAAATTCTTTGATTTTACGCATCAAATTTTATTTAAAACAAAAACAGATGTAAGATACATCTGTTTTTGTTAAGTTTAGATTTTGTTTATTTATTTTTTTCAACAAAAGCTTTAAAATTTTCTTTTTGTTTTGCGTAAAGTTCTGCAGGCAATTTAATGTAACCTACATCTTCCGATAATTCTGCGGCTTTGTCAATATAGAAATTAACGAATTCAATTACCTCAGGATGTTTTATGGAAGTGCTGTTTACGTAAATAAATAGCGGTCTGGATAACGGGCTGTAAGTGCCGTTACTAACAGTTTCTCTAGTTGGTTTTACAACTTCTTTTCCGTTATTAATGCCAATCAGTGTTAATTTGTCTTTACTTTCTTCATAGTAAGCCAAGCCAAAGAATCCTAAAGAATATTTATCGCCTTCAATTCCTTGCACTAAAACGTGGTCATCTTCACTGGCCGTATAATCACCCCTGCTTGAGCCGCTTTTTCCAACCACAGCTTCGGTAAAGTAATCAAAAGTTCCTGAAGCAACGCCTGGTCCGTATAAATGGATTTCTTCATTTGGCCATTCCGGACGAATTTGATTCCATTTCATTATTTTTCCTTGGGCTGCAGGTTCCCAAATTTTCTTCAATTCTTCCACGGTAAAACTGTCTACCCAAGTATTTCCCGGATTAACCACTACAGCCAATCCGTCGTAAGCAACTTCCAATTCCAAATAAGTGATGTTGTTTTCAGCACAAGCCGCAATTTCTTTGTCTTTTATTGGACGGGATGCGTTTGAAATGTTTGTTTCTCCTCTTGAGAATTTTTGAAAACCGCCACCGGTTCCTGAAACACCAATGGTTACTTTTACATCTGGCTGAACAGTTCTAAATTCTTCTGCCACAGCTTCCGTTATCGGGAAAACTGTACTTGAACCATCAATATTGATAGTGCCTGTTAATTTTGCGGCATCAGTGCCACCGTCTTTTTGTTCTTTTTTGTTTCCGCAAGCTCCGAATACCAAAGCTAAGGATAAGATAAATACTAATTTTTTCATTTTTGTCTGTTTTAATTTGTTATGCAAAGGACTCTGTTGATTGTTAACTTTAGGTTAACTAAAAATTATTTATAGGTTGTTGTTTTCTTTACATTAAATAGAATTACAATTTAAATTCAGCATTTAAAAACACCAACGATTTGGCATCTAAAGCAGCATCGTCAAAACTAAAGCCTTGGTAATTTAAGGAGAATTTAAGGCCTTTAACGGGCGCGAATTGAATTCCTGCGATCACTTGGCTGCCATCATTGGCAATATTCCAATCGTTTATACCACCAGTTAAGGTATTTGAGCTTAGTTGGTCATATCGGCCAAAAACCTCAAATTTTTTGTTAATTGCATAGGTTGCGTAAAATGACAAACCATCCAATTCATGGTCAACAGCTGCGCTCGAATATTTTTTGCCGTTGTTTAATTTGTTGTATTCCGCGCCCAATCTCCAATCGGATGTTTTATAACCGGCAAACAAGGCCAAAGCGCTAATTGCTTTTGAATCGGTGATAGCTTGGCTGTCCATATAAATTTTTGTTGTCAAACCTTTTATGGGTTCAAAAATCAAACTTCCGCCAATTTTCTGGTTTCCGTCTTCATCCTGTAATTTTTTATAGCCTTCGCCATTGGAAACCACAAAATTCGCTTTTAAGGTTTTTGTTACCTTAAATTCAGCATTTACGCCCAAATCGGCACTTGGTCCATAACTGTGTTCATCTTGAAACGATTTAAAAACATAGCGATAATTCCAAAAATCTTCTTGGTCATTAAATTGTTTCATGCCAATTAATCCCATACTCAATTTTACGCCTTCAGCCACTTTCCAATCCAATTGTGCAGTTTTTAATAAAATTGAATATTCACTAAAACCAGCGTCGCTGCCTGCATCAAAAATAATTTTTGCAGAAATGTTTTTGCTGAAATCATAGGCGTACCCAAAGTAAGAGCGGTTTATTTCAAAAGCACTCTTTTTGGTGGCATTTTGAGAAAAGTCGTAATGGTAATTCCAAAAAACTTTAAATTGAACTTCACCGCCTGGCTTAAATTCTTCCTCAGTAGTTTGGGAAAATGAAGAAATTGTTAAAAGGAGTACACTTAATAATAAGAATAGTTTTTTCATTTGTTTCTGTTTGATTTACATTCACCAATTGGTGAAAATTTTATTTAACTTATAAAATTAAGATATTATCCAACAATCAATATTGACGAATATCATTTTTTAAATCTGAGCCTCTTTTCTGGCCAAGAATTTTTTATTTCAATTTAGAAGGAAGAAGGTAAAAAAACAGTTGCTGCTTTTATTGGTTCATCCAGTATTAGTTTTTGTCGCTGCAAAGAACTTATGTGTTTGTTAAGTTAATGTTAAGAAGATGTTACCGTTTCAATAAAGTTTACAACAAAAAAAGGCTGCCAGAATTGGCAGCCTTAAACATTTCACAAATTAGTTGACAAAAACTAAATGGATATTATGAAAGGATATATTTAAAACGGGTTTAAATACACCGCAAATTTCAACCAATAAATCCTTTTTAGTGTAACCAAATCATTATGTAATTATTAAATATTTCTCTAAAAAGTGCCTAAAGTTAAGAGTGCCTAAAATGCCTGGAGTTAAATAGTATACAGTTTAACAGAAAAAAATAAAAGTTCTTGTCAAATTCGGTCAACGTTATTTAGGCATCGACAATGGACAAATCGTAAATCGTCAATCTAAAATTCTTCCTTAAATAAGAAAAGCTGCCTTTTCAGACAGCCTTTAAAAAATTAAAATAGTTGACATCGCCTATAAAGGCAGGTTTATTTTTAAGCACAATTCTTTTAATTGTTCATCGTCAATTTGAGAAGGCGCATCAATCATCACATCGCGGCCGCTGTTGTTTTTAGGGAACGCAATAAAATCACGAATCGTTTCTTGTCCGCCCAAAATCGCCGTTAAACGGTCAAGTCCAAAAGCAATTCCGCCGTGTGGCGGCGCGCCATATTCAAAGGCATTCATTAAAAATCCGAATTGTTCTTTTGCTTTTTCAGGTGTAAAACCCAAATGATTGAACATTAAAGCCTGAGTTTGCTTGTCGTGAATACGAATAGATCCGCCGCCAATTTCATTTCCGTTCAGCACCAAATCATAAGCGTTGGCTCTCACTTTTCCCGGATCAGTATCTAACATTGCCATATCCTCAGGTTTTGGTGAGGTAAACGGATGGTGCATCGCGTGAAAACGTTTTGTTTCTTCATCCCATTCCAACAAAGGAAAATCAACCACCCACAAAGGCGCAAATTCCTTCGGATTTCTCAATCCCAATCTGTTTGCCATTTCCATACGCAAAACGCTCAATTGCCCGCGCACTTTATCGGCAATGCCCGATAAAACGCAAATTAAGTCACCGGCTTTTGCGCCGGTTATTTCAGCCCATTTCTTCAAATCGGCTTCCTCATAAAATTTATCTACAGAAGATTTTAAAGTTCCGTCTTCGTTGCAACGAACATAAACCATTCCCGAAGCTCCCACTTGCGGACGCTTCAAAAATTCAATTAAGCCATCAATATCTTTTCGGGTCAGGCTGTTTCCTCCCGGAACAGCAATTCCCACCACCAATTCTGCATCATTAAAAACGCCAAAATCTTTGTGCTGCGCCACGGCATTCAATTCGCCGAATTCCATCCCAAAACGAATATCCGGTTTGTCGTTTCCGTATTTGCGCATCGCTTCATCATAGGTCATTCTTGGAAATTTGGCCACATCAACACCATTCACTTCTTTTAACAAATGACGTGTCAGTCCTTCAAACGCATTTAAAATATCTTCCTGTTCCACAAACGCCATTTCGCAGTCAATTTGCGTAAATTCAGGCTGTCTGTCGGCACGTAAATCTTCATCCCTAAAACATTTTACAATCTGAAAATACTTGTCCAATCCGCCCACCATCAGCAATTGCTTAAAAGTTTGCGGCGATTGCGGCAATGCGTAAAACTGCCCTGCATTCATGCGGCTTGGCACCACAAAATCACGAGCGCCTTCTGGCGTAGATTTGATTAAATAAGGCGTTTCCACCTCAATAAATCCTTCCCCGGATAAATATTTTCTGGTTTCCATCGCCACTTTGCTGCGGAAAATCAAATTGTTTTTTACGGTATTTCTTCTAATGTCCAAATAGCGATATTTCATCCGCAACTCATCGCCGCCGTCCGTATCGTCTTCAATCGTAAATGGCGGCACCAAAGATTTGTTCAAAATAGTCAGTTCCTTCACCAAAATTTCAATGTCTCCGGTAGGCATATTTGCGTTTTTAGAAACACGTTCAATCACCTCGCCTTTCACTTGAATCACAAATTCGCGACCCAGCATTTTCGCTTTTTCCATCATTTCTTTTGGCGTGCGATCTTCATCAAAAATCAACTGCGTAATGCCGTAGCGGTCGCGCAAATCAACCCAAATCATAAACCCTTTATCGCGCGTTTTTTGCACCCAGCCGGCCAAAGTAACTTCCTGGCCTATATTTTCTAATCGTAATTCTCCGTTTTTATGCGTTCTGTACATCGTAATCTTTTTTTAAGGAAGCACAAATTTAGTGATTTAGCCGATAGTTTTTAAGGTTAACCATCTTTTTTTGGGCGTTTCCTTTCAGGTCGCGCTATTCGCTAAATTTTTTTTTTCATTTCATTTCAAAAAAGGATATCGCTGCTATCGCTAACGCGGGTTTAGTTTAAAGTTCAAAATTTTTTCTGGCGCTCTTTGCGTATTTTCCTTGCGTTCTTGCGGTTAAATTTTTTTTATGTTCAAGGTTGCTAATAAAGCCAAAGGTTTGATAACTTAATTTTATATAAATTCACTTCTTGTTTAAAATCAAAACCTTAAATCTTGTCAAAAACTTTGTAACTTTGAAGTCATTCTAAATATTAGAAGTTAGATATTAAAAGTTAAACAAACAACTAACAAACGTCACCCTGAGCGTAGTCGAAGGGCAACAATCCAAAATACTTAAGAAATTGGAATCGAAATTATATTTAGTGCCAACGCCAATCGGAAATTTAGAAGATATAACGCTTAGAGCTATCAGGGTTTTAAAAGAAGTCGATTTAATTTTGGCCGAAGATACGCGCACCAGCGGAAAATTGTTAAAGCATTTTGAAATTTCAACCCATATGCACAGCCACCATATGCACAACGAGCATAAAACCGTGGCCAATATTGTGCAACGCATTAAAAATGGGGAATCTGTGGCATTGATTTCCGATGCCGGAACGCCCGCCATTTCCGATCCCGGTTTTTTACTCACGCGCGCCTGTTTGGAAAATGGCGTAGAAATTGAATGTTTGCCCGGCGCCACAGCTTTTGTGCCTGCTTTGGTGAATAGCGGATTGCCAAACGACAAATTTGTTTTTGAAGGATTTTTGCCTGTTAAAAAAGGGCGGCAAACACGTCTGACTTTCTTGGCCGATGAAACGCGAACCATCATTTTTTACGAATCGCCGCATAAATTATTAAAAACACTCACCAGTTTTGCCGAATTTTTTGGCGCCGACCGGCCAATTTCCATATCACGGGAATTGACCAAACTGTACGAAGAAACCTTAAGAGGAACCGTTGCCGAAATGATAGAACACTTTACCAACAAACCGCCAAAAGGTGAATTTGTGCTGGTGGTTGGCGGAAAAAAGTAAATTTTTTGACTAAAATAATTAAGAGATGAATTACAGAATATTGGGAAAAACAGGACTTAAAGTTTCGGAAATTAGCTTGGGAACCTGGCAAGTTGGCGGGAAATGGGGAAGCGATTTTAATGAAAAAAACGCAGAAGAAATTATCAATACCGCCATTGACCACGGCATTAATTTTTTGGATACAGCCGATGTTTACAGCAACGGACTTAGCGAAAAAGTTGTGGGAAAAGTGGTTCGCTCACGCGGGGAAGAGGTTTACATTGCCACAAAGTGCGGGCGACATTTAAACCCGCACACAAATGCTGCTTACCAACCGGCGATTTTAAGAAAATTTATTGAAAATAGCTTGTCCAATTTGGGTGTTGAGCGCATAGATTTAATTCAGCTGCATTGTCCGCCAACAGAAGTCTATTACCGTCCGGAAATTTTCGACTTGTTTGACCAACTTATCAAAGAAGGAAAAATCAGAAATTATGGCGTAAGCGTGGCCAATGTGGAAGAAGCCTTAAAAGCGATTGAATATCCGGGCGTTAGCACGGTACAAATTATTTTTAATATGTTTCGCCAACGACCCAGCGAATTGTTTTTTAGGGAAGCGAAAGCTAAAAATGTGGGGATTATTGCCCGCGTGCCTTTGGCCAGCGGTTTGTTAACCGGCAAGTTTGGAAAGAGCACAACTTTTGATAAAGATGATCACCGGTTTTTTAACAGGGAAGGCGAAGTTTTCGACAAAGGAGAAACTTTTTCGGGAATTGATTTTGATTTGGGATTGAAAGCGGTACATGAATTGAAAGAAATTTTTAAGGACCAAAGCTTGGTTCATAAAGCACTGCAGTGGATCTTGGCTTTTGAAGAGGTAAGTTGCATTATACCGGGAGCTTCCAGCGTTTCTCAGTTGCTGTCAAATTTAGACACATTTTCCGCAACGCCACTTTTAGCAAGTGATGTAGAAAAAGTGAATGATATTTATAATAAATACATAAAAAAAGAAGTGCATCATTTGTGGTAACACCCCAAAAAATGATGTTTTCAAGCGAGACGTTTTTGCCAATTGCATTATAATCCTATCAATAAAACCGTCGATACTTTTCTGAAAAAGACATAAAATTTTGATTATTATGTTTTTTGTATTGTAAAATTATTTAATTTTAATTTCTAATTAACTAAAGATCAACATTATGAAAAGTATCTATGCAATTTTATTTTTGTCAATCCTCTTTGTGGGATGTCAGCCGAAAACCGATAATTCGGCAAACGAGGCTTTCGAAAAAAACTCAAAAACAGTGTTGGCCAATATTGAAGGTTGGCAAAACGAAAACATTGATTATTCCGTGTACGCTAAAGATTTCGCCCTGTTAGAGACTGGCTTTGGTGCTCCTAAAGATTCTGTAAATTTGGATGAGATGATGGCAAACGACAAGCAAATGTGGGCAACATTTAATTTTAAATTGCTTGATTCGCCTCCTGTTTTATTGCCGGGCGTGAATCCTGACACTAAATTGGCAGATGGTTCTGTTCGGTTTTACAGCAGTTGGGAAGTTACGGTTCCCGCAACCGATTCTACAGCAGCCAAATCGGGCGTAGTTAAATTATATGAGTCTTACGATTTTGATGCCGAAGGAAAAATAAGATACCAACAAGTTTATGGCGACTTTGGCGGATTAATGAATTATTTATTCAGCAAAGAATAGTTTAAACGCTTATTAAAATCGAAAAGCCTTTATTTTTATAAGGGCTTTTTTTATGGGCTGGTTTTTAGATTCCTTTATTGACGGCAACAGGTTTTTCCTTCCTTCCAAGCAAAAATACCGTGGAAATAATACAGAAACCGCCTATCCAATCAATCGTTTCAAAGGGAATGTTAAGCCATAAAATAGCCAGTATGGTGGCGGAAAGTGGTTCGGCAGAAGTCAATAAACTTGTTTTTTGTCCGCCAATAAGTTGCACCGCTTTTAAATAAAAATAAAATGCCGCTAAAGTGCCAAACAAAATAATGAAGGAAGTGTAAGTATAGGTGTAAACATCCCAATTACCTTCAACGTTCCAAGGTGCTCTTACAAAAGAAAAGGCCACGCCGCCAATAAACAATCCCCAGCCTATAATTACCGTTGAACTGTATTTTTTTAGCAAAGCGATTGGCTGTAAGGTATAAATCGCTAAAGCAAATGCCGAGGCAATTCCGTAGAAAAATGCCATACCCGAAATTGTTAAACTGTGAATATTGCCGTGGGTAATCAATAAAAAAGTTCCCAAAACCGCCAATAGGATTGCTAAATATTCGAAAGCTTTCGGGAGCCGATGGTTTTTTAGGGTAAGGTAAATGGCAATTAAAACCGGACCTGCATATTGTAAAATGGTTGCTGTAGCGGCATTAGAATATTTTACTGCGGCAAAATAAGTGTATTGTACCGCCAAAATCCCAGTAATGCTGAACAATACCAATTGAATGGCATCTTTTTTTATTTTCCAGATTTTCCATAAGTCGGGATTTTTATTAAATCCGGCAATCAAAAGCAGGATAAAACCGGCAACCATCATTCTTGTTGTGATTAACCATTCCACATTGATTCCCCTGCGCTGAAATAGAAATTGGGCAAAAGTCCCTGAAATTCCCCAAAGAACGGAAGCTATAATGGCCAATGAAAATCCTTTAAAATGGGCAGATTCCTGCATAAATAGTTGTATGCTTATTGTACTAATTTTTTGTGCAAACATACTGCAATCAGGATTTATTTTAGTAAAAAACTGACGCAATTTTTAAGGTGATTATTTTTATCTGTTGCACAAGCGGGATACTGGTGTTAGCAGGGGATTTTTATAAAATATTGAGATCAGCTTTATTCTTGATTTTTGCTTATTTCAAGTAGCCAATTAAATACGTTCAGATGTCTCACTCCACTTCGGTTTTGCGTAAACGAATCTGTCGTTAGCAAATACTTCGGGTAGTTGTCTTTTATTTTTTCTAATGCCCTAAACTCACGTTCTATAGTGCTTTCATTATCCATTTGCCACGCTACTTGGTAGTATTCAATGTCGCCTTTTGGGGTTTTACACACAAAGTCCACTTCAGTGCTGCGGGTTGTGCCTGTCCAAATTTTGTTTCCTCTGCGTAGCAGTTCTAAATACACAATATTTTCTAAAATGTGACCTCTATCGGTTATTCGGTCTTTTCCAGCCAAAATATTTAGTAAACCTACGTCAACCAAATAATATTTTTCTTGTGTAGCCAATTGTTTTTTACCTTTCAAGTCGAAGCGATTTACTTTATAAAACACAAAACTCGCCACCAAATATTCCAAGTATTTTTCTACGGTGGCATGATGGATGTTTTGTCCGTCTTGCTTGAGCGTTTTGGAAATATTGTTTGGCGAAAGCGCATTTCCAATATTAGAAGCCACAAACTTTACAATATTCGCAAAAGCACGCTTATCGTTTATTTGGTGTCTTTGGGTGATGTCTTTTTCTATGATCGTGGTGTAAATGGCTTCCAGATATTCGTAAATTTTATCAAAACCACCTTCTCGGAGTTCCACACCTTTTGGCAATGAAGTTTCGTTTACGTAATCAAAAAACAAAGCTTCGTAATTAATGTATTTGTTGCTCATTTCAATGTTGCGTGCCATTAAGTATTCTTTAAAAGAAAAAGGCAAAATAGAAATTTCTATGTAACGGCCGCTCAACAAAGTTGCCAATTCGCTACTCAACAAAAAGGCATTTGAACCTGTAATATAAACATCTGTATTTTCAGTGGCAAACAGCCCGTCCACTAATTTTTCAAAAAGCGGTATGTTTTGCACTTCGTCCAAAAAAACATAGTTTGTTTTATTGGGTTGCATTTTTTTCTTTATTTCAAAGTAAATATCGCTCCACGTTTTGTTAAGGTAGTTTTCAGGTAATTCAAAATTGTAAAACTGAATTTGTCGTTTGCCGACACCTTGTTTTAAAAGTTGCTCACGGTAAAGTTCCAACAAAGTGCTTTTGCCCGATCTTCGCAAACCGCTCACAACTTTTATGAGGTCTTTTTCTTTATACGACAGTAGTTTGCTTATGTATTCCTTCCGATTTGTGTAATTGGCCATAAGTCAAAGATATAAAATAAATTATCAAAACTTGCAATTTATGCAAGTTTTGATAATTTTTAATTAGACAATCCTTTTGTTTTGCTTAGTTTTGGTTATCGGAAATTTATTTCAGTATAAAATAGGGACAATTTTTAATTGATTTTGTTTATTGGGTGCTTTAGCTGTTACACAAGTAGGGTTGTTGCTTGTAGTGTTTATATTTTTGTTCCTTTTTCTCTATTTTCATCTTTGTGTACAATCTTTAAATTTGCAATCTCATCCTTACCGCCTTTTGCAATTGGGAATTCGTGGTCAACTTCAATATCATCACCTAAAAATATTGGCGCACCTGATATATTGCTAACATTTCTTTGAGATTCAATTAGTTTTAATTTTTCTGATTCATTTAAAATTAATTTGCGTTCAGATATTTTATGTTTATTTTTAAATTCATAGACTAGAATATTAAACTTGTTTAATCCTGTACTATCTATAAAATCACTTTCAGGAATGTTTTTTAAATAGATAAACATTTCTTTTATTTCTGATTTCATGCTAATTCTATGAAATTTTATCATTTCAAAGTTTATTTCGTTTATAATTAACCAAATAAAGTAAAAATCCTGCATAGTCCTTCTAAAGTACCTAGGGTCTTTACCTGCTTTGAAAACTTCATCTAGTTCATCTCTCAAATAATCAAAAAGTTCATCCTTTGATTTATCTTTATCAAGTAAAATATATTTTAACTTTTTAATAAAACTTTTAATATTTTTTGACGCAAAATCAAAAACAGACTTTTTCTCATTACCATTTTCAGTTAAATCAAGAAGTAAATTACTTATTAATACTTTATCACTAATCCTTGCGTTTAATCGATCGGTTTTTTGGTAAACATCTAAAATCTTTCTTGTGTCAGATGAAAGCAATGAATACTCTAAAAAAATTAATGATGTAAGAAGTTCTTCATTTTCCATCCTATCCCTATCATTGGTTGATCTTAATTGTTTTAGGTAAAACCAATTTTCTGTATTTGATTTTAGCGTTTTTATATAATTAATAATATCAATGTCGACCCAAGAATTCCACATTTCAAATGAATTTTCTCTTATTGGATATGGTTTGTCGTTTAATCTAATAAACAAATCTATCGGGTCAAATTGAGGATTCCGTATTTGGTCAATTTCGACTAAATAAAGAGGAAAGTCATATATCTTGTTTTGTTGTTCCTCATTAAATTTGTCAAATTTGGAGCCTTCTAATTCTTTAAGTATTTTTAGTTTTCTTAATGTGAACTTATGATTTTTTGAACTCTGAGATTTTCCTTTTTCATCAATATATTCAGATCCTATAAAGCCTAATAATGTTAATAATCTTTGTTGCCCATCAATTACTTCACTCACCCCATCTTCTCTTTTAAAAATAAATATAGCTGGTAATGTTATCCCAAGTAAAATACTTTCAATTATAGAGGAGGCTTTGGTTGGATTAATAACTTCTTTACGTTGATAAGAAGGACGAACTAAAAATCTTCTTTTATTCATTAAACGAACCACATCATCTATTGAAATCCTTGAAGGTTCAGGCTTATTGAGTCTCAAAGACTCAAGTTCAGATAATTTAGTTGATGTATCATCAGGCTTTATTAACTCTTTAATTTCAACTCTTTTTAAGTCATTTGGTGAAATATAAATAGAAGTATCAAGTTTGTAATTAACTTGAAAGAATTCTGTCGTTTTTAAATATCTTGTCAAAACTTCTTTATTAAATCCATAATCTTGTTCAGTATATGATTCAATATTTTGGTCAATAAAAAAGGCTATTTTGGTTATCAAATCTTTATCTAATGTTTGAACAATTTCTTCTAACTCTAATATTCCTAAGCCCCACAAAAAGCATTCAAGGGCTAATCTGTTTGATTTTAAGTTGTTTTCATCAGAATACTTTTTAACCCGTTGGGTGTAATTAAATTATTTGAATTTTAATATTATTTATTGGTCTGTCAAATATAAATTTATTGATATATTGAACCAA